>Ga0302154_10001462_pt1 | contig 19333 bp, 20 predicted proteins | sample I_Bog_N2_3_FD_193507 | JGI IMG/M metagenome (GOLD analysis project Ga0302154, IMG submission 193507) | Peat permafrost microbial communities from Stordalen Mire near Abisko, Sweden - I_Bog_N2_3 | ecosystem: Environmental > Terrestrial > Soil > Wetlands > Peat | place: Sweden: Abisko, Stordalen... | reverse complement strand
CGCGCCTCAAGCAAGCAGACGCCGACGGCGCGCGCTTCAAGCTGATCGCCACCGACGGCGTGTTCTCGATGGACGGTTACATCGCCAAGCTGCCGGAAGTTTGCGCGCTCGCCGAGCGTTACGGCGCGCTCGTCATGGTCGACGATTGCCACGCCACGGGGCATCTGGGCCCGCAAGGCAAGGGCACGCCGGCGCTGACCGGCGCGGGCGGAAAAGTCGACATCGTCACCGGCACGTTCGGCAAGACTTTGGGCGGCGCGATGGGCGGCTTCGTCGCCGCCGCGCAGCCGATCGTCGACCTTTTACGCCAGCGCGCGCGGCCTTACCTGTTTTCCAACAGCCTCGCGCCGCCGGTCGTCGCGGGGTCGCTGAAGGCGCTGGAAATCGTCATCCGCGCCGACGACTTGCGGGAAAAGTTGCGCCTCAACACCGCGCGCTTCCGCGACGGCCTGGAAAAGGCTGGATTTCGCGTCCTGAAAGGCGAAACGCCGATCATGCCCGTGATGCTCGGCGAGGCCCGTTTGGCGCAGGAAATGGCGACGGAACTGGATCGGCTCGGCGTCTACGTCGCCGGCTTCTTCTTCCCCGTCGTGCCGAGGGGCGCGGCCCGCATCCGCACGCAGATGTCGGCGGCGCTGAACGAGGCCGACGTCGACTTCGCAATCGGGGCGTTCGAGGCGGCGGGGCGGAAGGTGGGGGTGGGCTAGGGGAAACGGAACCTTGGGCTCGAGGGACAATTTCGGATGAAAATTGAAATTACGCCCGTCGTCGTCGTGCCAGACATGTGGCCGCTCATCCATCGGGCTTCGGTTGGGCTTCTTGAGCCGCTCCAGGAATTTGGACGTGTTGTTGTAATGGATATAGTGGCTTATGAGGCGAGCGCCGAAGAGACGAAACCGTGGGCGCGCGAGGTTTCGGCATGGCTCGCGGAAGGTGGGAGAGCGGGCGGCAACCAGCCGGTGGAGATCGTCAAGACCGAAATTGGTGAAGCCTATCGTTTGGCGAGGCGACGAACCCAGAGTTTCGATTGCAAAACGCCGGGGAAGGCGCGATACGCGGTTGGTTGGTTGACGCATTGCCGGAGATCGGCGGCCCTGCCCTGGTGATTTGAGAAGACAAGAAAGTGCCTAAACTGATACTTGGAGAGCACCTGGAGCAAATCGTCGTCGTCGCTACGACGCGTTCTGCTCTCGTTTTTGCCGAAGAGCGCGGCTTAATTGCATCCGCGGAGGAAATATGGAGCGAGATCGTGAAACGAGCGTCGGGAGCCAATCCGAGCCTGAACGTGAAGGTGATACGCCCGACCCGCGCACGCTAGCTATACTGCAACGCTATTCCAGCGGTGATATCTCGGCGCGGCAGGCGGCAAAGGAGATGGGCGCCAGGGCGGCGGAGCACGATGTCTTCGCCGGAATCATCGCCGCGCGGCTGCCGCTGCCGGAGCCGCCAGCCGATGTGGTCGCGCGTGAAGTGGCGGCCTTGAGGGCGCTTTACGGCCCGCACGGGCCACCAGCACGAGCGTGAGCGAGGCCGGGGTAGACCAATACTGTGCCCAGATCAAATTACGATACCCGCACGTGCAAAGCGTTCCACGACTGACGCGCGCTACGGATCAAGGCCGCCGCGACCCCCTGTCCGACAATCAGCTTGGCGCGTCATCGAGAGCAACCCGCGCCGAGTTTAGCGGCCGCGACGCGGAAAACGGCGTACAAAGGACACCCCGGCGGCGCGACGACACGAGCACGCGCCTTCGTCTTCCCCCAATTCACAAGCAGAGCTTCGTCGGCGGCGTCTCGCCGGCGCTCGCTGGGCCGAGGCGGGCGCGACTTGAGGGGAACGCATAGACGTTGCCGTTGCGGCCGGAAGGTTCGGCAGCGATGGCCTCTCTCCCGGCGTCCTCGAAACCCTTCAAGCCCTTGAAAAAGAAGCTTCCATCGACGCCGAGCCGCTGGCTCGCCGCGAAGAGAACGGAAGCCGAGAGTCGCGCGGCGCCGCGCTCGAAAGCGTCCAGTCGTTCGACGGTCAGCCGGAGCGCCAGCGCCAGTTCCCGTTGCGAAAGGCCACGGAATTCTCGCGTCCTGCGCAAGCGCGAACCGACGTGAATGTCGATGTTCTTGCTCATCATGACTCAAAACCACGCGTAAGCATAGGGTTGTATTCAGACCTGTTAATCAGATGTAAAGTAATGTACCAAAGCTTTGCTACGGCTGATGCGCGCCGGGTGGGTTCGATACGCACCGCGCGGGAAGTTGTTTACGGATTGGCGAACGCTTTCACGCCAGGACGCGAGACCGCGGCCGTCAGGCGCGGAAACCAGCATGGAGGTTCCCACGCCACACAGGAAGAACAAGGGGCCATTGCTCCCCAGGGCAAATTTGCAAACGATCGAGACCCGGGACGCCAGCGTCGCCGCGGAGCAGATGGTTGCGCTCTATGGACAGGGCGCGCGCATAAATCATTTTGGCAAGCCCGCCGAGTTTGCGACGCGCGTTCAGGCTGCTTCGTTTGGCGGGTTGGTGTTGGCGAAGAGCGAAAATGCGAGTTGGAGCCTCACCCGAGAGACCCGAACCTCCATCAGTCTCGTCTTGCCGCTAGACGGCGTCTTGCATTTCCGCAGCGGATCTCGCCCCCTACGCGGCCACGACGGACTGAAATCCATCGCCGCCGGTCGGCCATTCGAAGTCACAACTGCCAGCGTCGAACGCTGCGAGGGGCTCAGTCTCCTGCTTCCCGCCGAGGGGATCGTCGCGCGCGCCGAACGTCTGACGGGCGATAGCCACGGCGAATCTCTGATGGATTCCATGGTCGACCGCATCGACACGGCGAGCCCAGCCGGGCAAGCGCTGGCGCGGAGCATGAAAGTCGCGATGGCGGAGATCAACGCTCTCGACTCCTTCGGGCTGGGCGCGCTCGCGGCCAGCGGTTACGCGGATCTGCTGCTCAATCTCACTGTCGCCTGCCTGTTTCCCGCGGTGACGAAAAGTCTTGCCGCGGCTTCCATGCCCTGCGGTCCGGCCGTGATTCGGCGGGCCCGCGACTACATCCAGGCCAATGCGGCCCAGCCGATAGATCTGTCGCGCCTGTGCGCCGACTTGGGCGTCAGTATGCGCGCGTTGCAGGAGAATTTTCGGCGCTTTCATGGCGTGTCGCCGCGCGACTACATTCTCGAATGCCGTCTCGACAAGGCCAGGCAAATGTTGCTCGTGCCCGGACGGGCCGCGTCGGTGACGAAGGTAGCGCTCGAATGTGGTTTCGGCGACCTGAGCTTTTTCTCGGAAAAATATCGCGGGAAGTTCGCGGAATTGCCTTCCCAAACCCTGACGGTGGCGCGGCGGCATCTCTGGTGACCCGACGCCGGCTCGCGTTCAGGGCTGCTTTTCTTCATTCCACCAATTGGTTGGCGGTCAGGGCCAAGATGCCCAATTCCGCCGCCAGATCCTTCCAGCGCCGTTGCGCCGGCTTCGATTCCGGATCGCCCAGCGCGTTGGCCAGATCGGCCGCGATCGCCGAAAGCTTGCCGTCGAGCCGTTCCAGGTCGTCGCGGGCCGATACGATGCGGGCTTCCAAATCGGCATGGCGATCGACCCGGACTCGGGACTGCGTCGGGAACTTCAGGACCTCGCCGTTTTGACGCCGGGGAGCGAGGGGATCCAAATTCCGCGACCATTTGCTCAGGGACGTCCAGAGGCGCTTCATTCATTGCTCAATTTCAAGCCGGCTGGCTTCGGCAAGCGAAGGCCATCGTAGTTTCGAGAGACTAGCTCATCGGTATACGATCGGCTATGGCCAAGGCGCAGCGACTACCGCGCATGCGTAGTGAAGCCGGCGAGTTCGCGCTTTTTCCGGCGCCTCGTCATGGGATGCGCTTATCCGCCACCATCGGGTTTCGCGGGTCGGCGAGTTGGCGCCGTCGAGATCGCCAAGGGCGGTCATCAATTTACGCGATTTCGACGTCCACCAGTATGGGCGCCCGCGCAGCCAGCGCGCCGCCGAGCACGTCGCGCAATCTGTCGGCGTCGGCGACTCGGACCGCGTCGCAGCCCATGCCCCGGGCGATCGCAACGAAATCCAGGTTCGGCAGATCGGTCCCCTGCACCGGCTCGCCCGGCGCGAAGCCGAACACGGGAGCGAATTCCTGCAACGCGGCGTAGCGTCGGTTGTTGAGGATGACGAACGCAATCGGCAGCTTCAATTGCGCGGCGCTCCACAAAGCCTGGATCGAATAGAGGCTGGAGCCGTCGCCGATCAGCGCGATGACCTTCGTGTCCGGCTTGCCGAGCGCGACGCCGACGGCCGCCGGCAAGCCATAGCCGAGTCCGCCGCTGTCCATCGTGTAGAAACTTTCCGCGCGCGTCATCGGCAGATAGGCCTGCATGACCGGCCGGGCGCTCGGCGATTCCTCGACGACGATGTCGCCGTCGCCCCTGACCTCGGCGAGCGTCTGCAAGACATAAGCGACCGACATCGGCGCCGACGGTTTTACGCGGGGGCGCGACGGCCGCGGTGGGGGCATCGCGCCGCGCGGTGGGATCGGGCGGGCATTGAGGTCGGCGAGGCCGAGGCGGATGCTCCCCAGCGCGCTGACGCCCACCGGCGCCCAGGCGGCGGTTTCGGGGTCCTCGGTGAGCTGGCAAAGCTGCGCGCCGGGCGGGATATGCGGCCCAAAACCCTCGACGTGATAGGTGAAGGCCGGCGCGCCGATGGCGAAGATCACGTCGTGGTCGCCGAGCAGGCCGACGATCCGCTCGCGCATCGCCGGCAGGAAGCCGGCGAATAGCGGATGATCCTCGGGAAAGCCGCAACGTCCCGACATCGGCGCGCCCCAGACCCGCGCCTTGTGCGCCTCGGCGAGCCGCACCACCTCGTCGAAGGCATTGTCGCGGTCGATCGCCGAGCCGACGACAAAGCCGGGGCGCCGGCTGCCGTCGAGCATCGCGCCAATGCGCGCGATCATCGCGGGGTCCGGACGGATCTCGCGGCTGACTTCGCGAACGGCGACGAACTCGCTCTGGCGGTCCCAGTCGTCGACCGGAATCGACACCAGCACCGGGCCGCGCGGCGGCATCATCGCGAGGTGATAGGCGCGGGCGATGGCGTGCGGGACGTCTTCCGCGCGCGCCGGCTCGAGGCTCCACTTCACGTAAGGCTTCGGCAGTTCCGTCGCCTGCCGCGACGCCAGGAACGGATCGAACGCGAGGATGCTGCGCGCCTGCTGACCCGCGGTGATGACGATCGGCGTTCGGTTCTTGAACGAGGTGAAGATGTTGCCCATCGCATTGCCTACGCCCGCCGCCGAATGCAGGTTGACGAACGCGGCGTTGCGCGTCGCCTGCGCATAGCCGTCGGCCATGCCGACCACGGCGGCTTCCTGCAAGCCCAGCACATAGCGGAAATCGGCGGGGAAATTGCGGAACAGCGGCAGTTCGGTCGAGCCGGGATTGGCGAAGATCGAAGTCATGCCGAAGCGGCGCAGCAGATCGATCACGGCTTCGCGCACCGTCGGCGCCGTTGGATTGCCCGTGACCATCGCCGACTCCCGCGGGTTTATGTTCCAGGCTGTGTCATAGCGGGGATGGGCGCTGCCGGAAATTGCCGAATTCAGAAAAAGTCAGGCCGCTTGCGCAGAGCTTTACGCCACCGGCCCGAACCGCGCCGCGAACGCGGCCTTCAGGGCCGAGTCGACTTGCGTCCTCGTCACATCCAGGCCGAGGTCGCTCAAACTCGTCACGCCGTAATGCGCGGACGCGATGCCGCAGGGGACGATGCCGGAGAAATGCGCGAGGTCGGGGGCGAAGTTGAGGGCGATTCCATGGAACGTCACCCAGCGGCGCACGCGCACGCCGATCGCGGCGATCTTGTCCTCGGCTTGTGGGCCTTTGCTGGGTCGCTTCACCCAGACGCCGACGCGGTCCTCGCGCACGCCGCCCTCGATGCCGAACCGGCCGAGCGCGTCGATCAACCAAGCCTCCAACGAGGCGACATAGGCGCGCACGTCGGGGCGGCGGCGTTTCAGGTCGAGCATCACATAGGCGACGCGCTGGCCGGGGCCGTGGTAGGTGAACTGCCCCCCGCGCCCGGTCTTGTGCACGGGAAAACGGGCGTCGAGCAAATCCTCTTGTCTGGCGCTAGTGCCCGCGGTGTAGAGCGGCGGGTGTTCGAGCAACCAGACCTGTTCGCCCGCTTCTCCCGCCGCGATGGAATCGGCTGTCGCTTCCATCCGCGCCGCCGTCTGCGCGTAATCGCTCGCGCCCGGCAGCACGATCCATTCGACGGGCGGCGAGGGGAGCATCGGCGTCAGCGGCGCCTGGGGCGCGAGACGGGGGGAGGTCAAACCTCGGCTCCCCGGTCAGCGCGCCGCCCAGAGCAGGCCGCGCTCGAAGATCGTACGCATCGCAGGGACTTCGAATTCGGCGGCGACGTGGCCGAGCGCGGAATAGAACACGCGGCCCTTGCCGTGTTTGCGCTTCCAGACGACGGGCATCACCACGCCTTCGATCCAATCGGCGTGTTCGCCGGAAAAGGTCGTCGTCGCCAGCACTTCGTTGCTGGGATCGACGTGCAGATAATATTGCTCCGAGCGATAGGGAAAGCTCGCCAGGCCCTGCATGATCGGGTCATCGGGCCGCGTGACGTCGACGCGATAGTCGATGATGTTGCCGGGATGGGCGACCCATTGGCCCCCGGTCATGAATTGATATTCGACGCTGTCGCGAAACGAATCCCCCATGCCGCCGTGATAGCCGGCGAGGCCGGCGCCGCCGCGCACCGCTTGGCTCAGATTTTCGGCTTGCGGCCGCTCGATCTTCGCCATGGTGACGATCGGCACGATCAGGCTGAGGTCGGCGATTGCCGCGTCGGCGAAAGCCTCTGTCGTGTTTTCGATGCGGACCTTGAAGCCTTGGGCTTCGAGCATGTCCGCCACGACATGGGCGCCCTTTTCGGGCTCGTGGCCCGCCCAGCCGCCCCAGACGATCAGCGCTTGCTTCATTTCGGCCTCCCTCAATGTGCGTTCTCCCTGTCATGAATCGGCGGCTTCGGGAAGGCCGGGGACGCCAACAGGCCGCGCAATGTCGCCGAAAGCACCGTTTCGACCTGCCAGCCGAGTTCGTCGAGCGAGATCGCGCCGAGCTTCTGATCGAGCCCCAGCGTGACGATTCCATGGACGGAGCCGAACAGGCCGCGGGCCAGCAGGCGGCGTTGAGGCTCGTCGATGTCAGGCAGCAGCGCGCCGAGCGGGCCTTCGATGTTGGTGAGGATGACGTCGAGCCGCTGCATGTAATCGCCGAGCGCCGGGCTGTTGGGGCTCGCATGCTCGAAAGCCGACGACCACAGCCGCCAATTGTCGTGCGCGAACCGGATGTATACTCTGGCCAGCGCGAGGAAACGATCGCGCGCCTGCGCCGGCGAGCCCGGCGTGAACGCCCCGAGGCGGCGCTGCACTTCCGCCTCCAGCCGGTCGAGGGTCTGGCCCTTTACCTCGAGGATCAGGGCGTCGATGTCGGGAAACACGTTGTAGATCGAACCGACGGAGCAGCCGACCTGGGTCGCCAGTTCACGGGCGCGCAAGGCCTGATGGCCGCGCCCGGCGATGGTCTGGGTGGCGGCGGCGAGCAGCGCGTCGCGCAATTCCCCGCGATGCGTGCGTGTCAACGAGTCGTTATCCATGTCTTTCAGCGCCCCAAAATAATTTTGAACGACGTTCAAAAAGGACTTGAACGTCGTTCAAAGACCCGCTACAAAGGGTCCGTGAACGACGTTCACTCCTACCACGGAGATCGAAATGATCAAGACTTTCGTCACTTTCTTTCGCGGCAAGAACTACGAGGCGGTCGAGGCTTTCGCCGACGTCCACGCGCTCACCCTGCTCGACCAGCAGATCCGTGACGCCAGCGGCGACCTCGACCGGGCGCGCCGGGCGCTGGCAATCGCCCATGCGCAGGACGAAGCCGAAGCGCGGCGTGTCGATGGCCTCGCGGCGCGCATCGCCGATCTCGAAACCCGCGTCAGCCAGGCGCTGGAGGCGGGTCGCGAGGACCTCGCCATCGAGGGCGCGGAAGCGATCGCGGCGCTGGAGACCGACCTCGGCGTCGCCCAGGCGGCTCGCGGCAGTTTTTCCCGCGAATGCCAAAAGCTGAGGGCGATGACCGGCAACGCCGAGCGCCGGCTCGTCGAACTGGAGCGCGGGCGACGCGCGGCCCGGGCGGCGGAGGCGGTGCGCCGCTTGCGCAGCCAGGGCGACGCCCAGCTCGGCGGCGGCGCCTCGGCGCTGCGCGACGCGGAGGCGACGCTGAAGCGCCTGCGCGAACGCCAGCTCGAGGACGAGGCGGCGACGCAAGCGATCGAGGCGATGGAGGGCGCCTCGGGCGCCGACCTGATCGCCGGCAAACTGGAAGCCGCCGGTTTCGGCGATGCGACCCGGCCGACCGCGAAATCCGTCCTCGAACGCCTGCGCGCCCGCAACAAAGCCGCCTGATTCAACCCTATCCAACGAAAGGACCAAGCCATGAACGCCAACACGAATTCCCATTCCGGCGCCTGGGTCAGCTTCACCTACGCCAACATGCTCGGCTCGCTCGCCCTGACCATGGGCGGCATCTTCTTCCTGCCGATCGACCTGTGGATCAAAGGCTATCTGTTCATGGGGGTGACGATGCTGGTTTCCTCGACGGTGATCGTCACCAAGACGATGCGCGACGTCCAGGAATCCGGTCGCCTCGTCAACAAGCTCGAGGAAGCGCGTACCGAAAAGCTGCTGGCCAGTATCAAGGATTGACCCGCGGCCTCGTAGCCGAGACCGGCGCCCTCGCGCGGCCCGCGAAGGGGGCGCCGCCTGAACGCGGATCGGACTGTACTTCCCGGCAGTCTGATCCGTAAGGTCTTTTGCGCCTTGGGGCGTGGGGCGGACCTCGTCCTGCCCCCGTCAGTGCGTCAGCGCCCGCATCGCCTGCTCGATGCCGTCGGGCGTCAGGCCGAACATGCGGCCGCCGAACAGCGACGACAGCATCTGGGTCGACTGCGAATAGCGCCATTGTTCCGGCGGCGTCGGGTTGATCCAGACGCTGCGCGGCCAAGCATTGGTCACGCGCCGGATCCAGGTCTCGCCGCTTTCCGGGTTCATGTGCTCGACCGAACCGCCCGGCGAGACGATTTCATAGGGGCTCATCGCCGCGTCGCCAACGAAGATCACGCGGTGGTCGCGACCGAAGGAATTGATCAATTCGGCGGTCGAGGTGCGCTCCTCGAAGCGGCGGCGGTTGTTGCGCCAGACGCTCTCGTAAAGGCAATTGTGGAAATAATAGTGCTCCAGCCGTTTGAACTGCAACCGCGCGGCGGAAAACAGAGCTTCGGCGGCTTCGACGTGCCAGTCCATCGAGCCGCCGACGTCGAGGAACAGCAGCACCTTCACCGCATTGCGCCGCTCGGGCCGCAGCTTGACGTCGATGTAGCCCTTGTCGGCGGTGGAACGGATGGTGCCGTCGAGATCCAGCTCCTCCTCCGCGCCCTCGCGAGCGAACCGCCTGAGGCGGCGCAAGGCGACCCGGATGTTGCGCGGCCCCAGTTCCTCGTCGCCGGCGAAATCCTTGAACTCGCGTTTGTCCCAGACTTTTATCGCGCTGCCGCGGCGGCCTTTGTCCTGGCCGATGCGCACGCCTTCGGGATGGTCGCCGTAAGCGCCGAACGGCGATTTGCCGCCGGTGCCGATCCATTTCGAGCCACCCTGGTGGCGTCCCTTCTGCTCGGCGAGGCGCTGACGCAGGGTTTCCATCAGTTTTTCGAAGCCGAGTTTCTGGATCTCGGCGCGCTCATCGGGCGAGAGATAGCGCTCGATCATCTTGCGCAGCCATTCCTCGGGGATCGGCTGCGCCTCGACGGCGGCCGACATGGTGAGGATGCCCTTGAAGACGGCGGCGAAGGTGACGTCGAAGGCGTCGAGATGCCGTTCGTCCTTGACGAGCAGCGCGCGCGACAGCCGATAAAAGTCCTCGATCGTCTGCTCCGGCACGTCGTGGTCGAGCGCGCGGATCAGGTCGAGGTACTCGCGCGGCGTGACCGGCACCTGCGCTTTGCGGAGTTCGGCGAAGAAATTGAGGAACATGTATATAAACTAGCGCGATGGCCCCGGGGCGCGCAATCCCCACTCTTGGAGGCGTCATGAACGTTCGGCGCGAAACTTTCGCTCTGCCGCGCGGGGCCGCGCCGGGCATCGAAATCTTTGCGTTCGGCGACGTTCACGGCCGCTCCGACCTGCTCGCCGCGCTGCTCGAAACCGCCGCGGCCGAACCGCGCCGGGCGGCGAGGCGGGTAGTCGTGTTCCTCGGCGATCTCGTCGATCGCGGGCCCGACAGTCTCGGCGCCATCCGCCTGGCGATCACGGCGGGCGCGGCGCTGCAAGCCGACGAGACCGTGGGGCTGCTGGGCAACCACGAAACGATGATGCGCATGGCGCTCGACCGGCGGACGCCCGACAGGCAGGCGCTGCACGCCTTCAGCGTCTGGCTGCGCAATGGCGGTCGCCGGGTCGTCGCCGAATTCGTCGCGCCCACCGATCCGCCGCTGTATGGCGATGCATTATGGGAGGCCGCCCGTAAAGCTCTGCCCGCCGACATCGGCGCCTGGCTCGACGCGCTGAAACCGCATTGGCGGAGCGGCGGGCTGTTGTTCGTCCATGCCGGGGTGAATCCGGCCAGGCCGCTGGAGGCTTTTCTGGCCATTCCATGGGACGCGCCGCTCGACCGGCTCGACGGCGACGCGCATTGGGCCTGGGTGCGCGGTCCCTGCCTCGAGCACCGCCCCGGCCCGCAAGGTTTCTCCGGCTATGTCGTCGTCCACGGCCATACGCCCAACGACGGCAGGCGCTTCGCCGACCACCCCGGCCAAATCCGCCGCTTTCGCCTCAATCTCGACGGCGGCTCGGGGTTTACCGGCGCCTGCAAGATGGGAATTTTTCGTGGGCATGAAGTGGAGGTGGTGACCGCGCAGGGCGAGCCGAACGCGCGGTTTTGAGAGTTTCAGGCGCCGTCGAGCAGCTTCGCCACCCAGGCTTCGATCCGCGTGGCGACGCCCGCTTCGACGAGCGCCGAGCGCACCAGCGCGCGAGCCCGCTGGAACTTTACGCCTTCCGGCAGCGCGACGGCGGCGGCGACGTTTTCGGCTTCCTCGGCCGCCGCGGCGAGATCGCGATGCAGCTTCTTCGCGGCGTCGAAGCGCGGGATGGGGAGATTGAAGATTACCTTGTCGAAATCGCGCGCGCCCCATTGGCCGCGGGATTGGTAGGACTCGGTCCTGGAACGCGCCGTCTCGCAGTTGAGGATTGCCGACAGATAATCGCCTTCGGCCGAGTTCGCCGGCGCGAACCCATAGAGCTTGTGATCGAGGACGGCGCGGGAATCGCGGACGACGCACGCTGCCGGTTGCGCGCCCGCTTTTGCATAGACGACCCTCAAATCGGAAATCGGAAACTGCGCGGCCAGTTTTCCATAATAGTCGAATTGGCCCTGTAGGGTGACTTTGGCCTCCTTGTTGTCGTCCCAAACTTTTTCTGCTCGGCGCAGCCAGCCGGCCAATCCGTCGAAGCCTCGATCCAGAGCGGTCACCGCGTCGATGACTTCCCCCTTTTCGGTCACCGGGATTACCGCTTCGAACGGCCGAAACACGCGATAGGGCAAAATACTTTCGCCGAGCAGCGTCGGCCGCAAGAACTCCGCCTCGACCTGATTTTCGATACCGGGCAAGTCTTTCCAAGGCTTCTTTTCCTGCGGGTTCCGGCGGCTCATTACCATGGGCGCCGAAGGGTCTGGTCCCAGTCGACCGAGTGACTTGCGCTCGACGAAGAAAAGCATCCTCGGATAAAGCGTCGCCCCATCCCGGAACGCCTCGCGATAGACGGACCCGCCCGTAAACACCGCTTCCGTCGGCTTAGGCGCGTTCTGCGTAATGCGGAACTTGCCGCTGCCGACGAGCCTGTCGAAAATCTCCTCCTGACAATCCCTGACGGGAAGCGTTCCCGAATAGGCCCTCACCGTTTCCGGCATCGCGCGCGGAGTCGCCCGCCGCCTGCCGAACACCGCGCAGGCAGGGACGGGGAACAGGGGCTGCACGCTCTCGTCCATCGTCCAGGTCTCGTCCCAGGCGATCGAACCGTCTTCGTAGGAGCCCGAGCGCAAAGGCTCGAACTGGCCGCGCGACAGGACGGCGAGCGGCAGCACGAAGGCGATGCGGCCCGAGCCGCGCAGGAACAAAGCCGCCGCGCGCGCCGTGAACAAGGCGCAGAGATCGTTCTGCGTGGCGAGCTTGCCGCCGACGTAGACGCGAGCGCCTCTGGCGAGTTCCTTGAAGCGCTTTTGCAGATCCTCGCTCATGTGGCGAAACGCGACCCAGGGCGGGTTGCCGATCAGCACGTTCGCCCAGCCGCCGCCGGCGGAATAGGCGAGCGGCCGAGAAAGATTGCGCGCGACATAGGCCCAGATCGAATCGCGGCCTTCGCGCCGCAGCTTGTCGAGCGTCAAATAGGTCTTGCCGAGGTCTTCGATGGCGCGCTGCTGCTCGTCGGTGACGTCGGCGCGATAATGCTGTTCCGTTATCCGATACAGCGCCGCTTCGATCTGGGCGCGCGACATGCTTTGCGCGGAGCCCGAGCGCATGCGTTCGATCGCCTTGTCGAACAAAGCCGGATCGCGACAGAACGCATCGGGAAAATCCAGTTGCTCGCGGCCGTTGGAATCCTTCTCGCCGCTCCTGCCGTCGCCGGCCGCCGGCGGCGGCACGCGGATCGTCAGTTCCTTGCCGCCGATCATATGGCTGATCGACAGTTGCAACGAGTCCCCGAGGTAGACCGGCACGGAAATCGCGCCGCCGCGCTGGCTCAGGATCGGCGCGAGGCCGAGCAGATAGGTGACGCGGGCGATGATGACCGCCACGGGGTGGATGTCGATGCCGGCGATGTGCTGCGTCGCCTCGAACGCGCGGCGCGCCGGCGCCACGTCGCCTTCCGCCGCCTCTTGCACGAAGCGTCGCAATGCATGGAACAGGAACGCGCCGGAGCCGCAGGCGGGATCGAGCACCTTCTGCTCCAGAGGGGCGGTTATGGCGTGGCGCGTCATCTTCGCCGCCAGCCAATCGGGCGTGTAATATTCGCCCAGGCCGTGGCGCTGGTCGCGATCGATCAGCGATTCGTACAGGGTCTTCATCACGTCGTTTTCGACTTCGCCGAGGCGGAAGCGACGCACATGCCCCATGACGCGCTTGACGAGCCTTATCCCGTCGGGATCGTCGACGATCCAGTCGAAGAAGTCGCTTTCGACCGCGCCGTTGATTCCGGCGCTGGCGAGCGCGTCGCCCGACAGCAGCCGCGCCGGTTCGTCCTCGCTGAGGCCGAGCACCGCGAAGGCGATGCATTTGGCGACGATCACCAGATAGGTGTGCTGCAACCAGAGCGCATCACTCTCGACGTCGCGGCCGTAGACGATCTTCAGCAATTGCGCCCAAAGCTGGCGCTTGAGTCGGATCGCGGGCCGCGTCTGGAGCCGCTCCCACAATTTGCGCAAGGCGTGGTCGGCGGCGCGGAACGCCACCGAGTCGGCGCCGAGTTCAATGCGCACCGTCGCCGGGTCCGGCGGCAGCGAGATCTTCAGCGCCAGCGCGCCGTCGAGCCATGCGACGAATTCCTCAGGCTTTTCCGGGTCGAGCGTCGTTTCCTTGATCTTGACGAGTTCGCCTTGTTCGAGCGCGAACACGACCCATTTGCGCCCGTCCGAGGCGATGCCGACGAAGGGCTCGCCGGTCTCCGCCTCGCGGTTGGCGAGGTAGTCGGGCATCTTGCGCTCGACGTCGCGCATCTCGGCGGCGAGATCGCGCTTGGCCTCGAACACGGTGCGGCCGATGAGCGCGTCGATGCGGCTCTTGACCTCGACACGCTGCTCGAAGCGGATTTCGGCGAGATCGACGCCGAATTCTTCCACCAGCAATTGACGGAAATCCGACTTGACCTCGTCATGTCCGGGTTTGCCGGCGAGGTGGCGCAGAATTTCCATCGATTCGGGGCTATAGGTCACGAGGCCGAGACTAGGGTCTCGGTCCCGCGCTCGCAATCCCGCCCGCTTCCGCGCCGCTTTCGCCGGACAGCGTTTTCGACGTTTATCGACTGGCGCGGCGCGGCTCAGTCGCTATCCTGGCGCCAATTGCCGTCTAGGAGCCCGGAATGCGCATTTGGATCAAGGACCCGCTGGCGATTTTCGCAATTGGCGCCGAGCGCGGCCTCGTGGTCGAGGGCGCGCGAATCGCCGAGCTGGTGGGGAAGGGCGCGGCTCCGGGCGCGCCCGTCGACGCGACCTTCGACGCGTCGCGCCATGTCGTGCTGCCGGGGCTGATCAACACCCATCATCATTTCTACCAGACGCTGACCCGCGCGCACCCTGACGCCATCAACAAGGATCTGTTTCCCTGGTTGCAGGCGCTGTATCCGATCTGGGCGCGGCTGAAGCCCCGTCATCTGCGCGTGGCGGCGCGCGTGGCGCTCGCCGAACTGCTGCTTTCCGGCTGCACCACGGCGGCCGATCATCATTATCTGTTCCCCAAGGGGCTCGAGGACGCCGTCGACATCGAAGTCGAAGCCGCGCGGGCGCTGGGCATGCGGATGACGGTCACGCGCGGCTCGATGAACCTCAGCGAGAAGGACGGCGGTCTGCCGCCCGACAGCGTTGTGCAGGACGAGGAGGAAATCCTCGCCGACAGCGAGCGGGTGCTGAAACTGTTCCATGATCCCAAGCCCGGCGCCGACATCCGCATCGCGCTGGCGCCGTGCTCGCCGTTCTCGGTCAACGAGCGACTGATGCGCGAGAGCGCCGTCCTGGCCGAGCGCTACGATTGCCAGTTGCACACCCATCTGTGCGAGACCGCCGACGAGGAGAGGTTCTGCCTGGAAGTGTATGGCCGGCGCCCGGTCGATCTGCTGGAGGACGTCGGCTGGATGTCGAAGCGGACCTGGCTCGCCCACGGCATCCATTTCAACGCGGAAGAGATCGGCCGGCTCGGGCGCGCCGGCGTCGGCATCGGCCATTGCGCCGCCTCCAACATGGTGCTCGCCTCGGGCATCTGCCCGACCTGCGAGCTGGAGCGCGCCGGCTCGCCCGTCGGCCTCGGCGTCGACGGCTCGGCGTCCAATGATTCCTCCAACATGATGGAGGCGGTGCGCCACGCGCTGATGATCGGCCGGCTCAAATATGGGGCCTCGGCGATCACCCATCTCGACGTTTTACGCTGGGCCACCGAGGGTTCCGCCCGCTGCCTGGGGCGCGACGACATCGGCAAGTTGGAAGTTTTTCGCGAGGCCGATCTGGCGCTGTTCACCTTGGACGAGCCGAGGTTTTCCGGCGCCCACGACCCGCTCGCGGCGCTGGTGCTGTGCGGCGCGCACAGGGCGGACCGGGTGATGATCGCCGGCCGCTGGCGGGTGATCGACGGCGCGCCGGTAGACTTCGACCTGGGGGCGCTGCTCGCGGAGCATCGGGCGGCGGCGCGGGAGTTTGCTTGATTCCCGCGCCCATTTGCCCGAACAAGGGTTCGGCCATAGGGGGGATGCCGTGACCTTTTGGATCGTGCTCAGTCTCGCCGCCTTCTGGGCGGGGGCGCAGAACGCGCTGGCCGGCGGCGGGTCGTTCATCACTCTGCCGGCATTGATGCTGACCGGCATGGACGCGCGGGCGGCGAACATCAGTTCGACGCTCGCCCTGTTCCCGGCGCAGGTGGTCATGGGCCTGACCGGTCGCAAGGACGCGCAAGCGCCGCCGGGCCTTTCGGTGAAGGCGCTGATCGGCATAAGTCTGGTGGGCGGCGCGCTCGGCGCGCTGATCCTGCTGGCGACGCCGCCTAGCTTCTTCGCCAAGCTGGTGCCATGGCTGGTGTTGTTCGCGACCTCGGTGTTCGCCTGGGGCAGTTTCTTCCGCGCCGCGCCGAAAGACGGCGATGGGCATCTGCCGGTTTGGGCCGCGGCGCTGGTGCAATTCGGCATCGCGATCTACGGCGGCTATTTCGGCGGCGGCATCGGCTTTCTGATGCTGGCGGCGCTGACGATGGCCGGGCTCGCCGTGCGCAACGCCGGCGCGACGAAAAACACCCTCGCCGCCGCGATGAACGCTTCCGCCGTGGCGATCTTCGCCTTCTCCAACGACGCCCATTGGGCGCAGATCGCCGTCACGGCGATAGCCGCCGCAATCGGCGGCTGGGGCGGGGCGGTGATGCTGAAGACGGTCAACGAGAAGGCGCTTCGCATCGTCGTCGTCATCATCGGCTTCCTGCTGACGATCGGGTTGTTCTGGACGGCTTAGCGCGAATCGCTCCCCCTGAGCGAGGGGCGCGCCGGAAAAACAAACGGAGGAAACCATGGCCCGCCGCATCGTCGACTTGTCCGTGCCGCTCAACAATACGGCGATCGCCGATCTGCCGGGGTCGATGCCGAAGATCGTCTACACCGCGCACGCGGAGGGCGCGGCGCAAATGCTTGCTGGCTTCCCCGGCCTGAAGCGCGTGCAACTGCCGGACGGGCAGGGTTGGGCGGTGGAGCAGGTTTCGCTGATCACCCATTCCGGCACCCATGTCGACGCACCCTGGCACTATCACCCGACGATGAACGACGGCGAGCCCGCCTGGACGATCGACGAAGTCCCGCTCGACTGGTGTTTTCAGCCGGGCGTAAAACTCGACTTCCGGCATTTCCCCGACGGCTACGTCGTCGGCGCCGCCGATATCGAGGCGGAGCTGAAGCGCATCGGCCATGAGCTGAAGCCGCTGGAAATCGTCGTCGTCAACACCAGCGCCGGCGGCCATTACGGCGAGCCCGATTACCTGTCGCGGGGCTGCGGCATGGGCGCGCAGGCGACGCTCTATCTCACGGGCCTGGGCGTGCGAGTCGTCGGCACCGACGGCTGGAGCTGGGACGCTCCCTTCGTCCACACCGCCAGGCGCTGGCTGGAAACCCACGATCCCTCGATCATCTGGGAGGGCCACAAGGCCGGACGTCATTGTGGTTATTGCCAAATCGAGAAACTCGCCCATCTCGACGCCTTGCCCGCCGACGGCTTCATGATCTCCTGCTTTCCGTTCAAGATCGAGCGCGCTTCGGCGGGCTGGACGCGGGCGGTGGCGATCTTCGAGGATTGAGCACACGCACTCGTGATTTGTCGCGCGGGGCGACATTCATGCGGGCGCCACTTTTCCTAGGCATCTCGACCCGGATTCAACCCCGTCCGAGGGCCTGGAATGACTATTGCCGCCGCCAATACGGTCCTGGCTCCGCCCGCCTATGCCCCGAGCCTGCGTCGGCTGCATTGGGGCATCGCCGTTTTGATCTTCGCGGCGATCGCGGCCGGCCTGATCGCCATCAACCTGCCGCGCGGCGAATTGCGCGGGGAATTGCTGGCGATCCACAAATCGATCGGCGTCACCGTGCTCGTGCTCGTCCTCGTGCGGGTTCTCGCCCGGATCGCGCTGAGCGCGCCCAACTACGTTCCGCCGCTCGATGCTCTCACCCTTTACGCCTCCAAGTTCGGCCATCTCGGGCTTTACGCGTTGATGGTCGCCCTGCCGGTTTCCGGCTACGTGCATTCCTCCGCCGGAAGCCACCCGTTCAATTGGTTCGGTCTGTTCCCCTTTCCGCAATGGGTGGCGCCGGACAAAGCTCTGGACGCGCTCGCGGGCGGCGCGCATTACATTTTCGTATTGTGCATAGGGGCGTTGCTGGTCCTGCATATCGGTGCGACCGCGTGGCATGCTAGGGTGAAGAAGGACGGGGTGCTGGAACGCATGTGGCCAAACACCGGCCCTTGACAACGCGCGTCGTCGCCACGATCTCCTCGCGACCGACGCCGAAAGGTGTTAAATTCGCGCTCGCCGTTCAAGGGCGACGGGCGCGACGCGGAGAGGGTGGTCATGGCGCAAGGCAAGAACGCTCGAGTGGTCGGGCTGGCGGGTCACGATCCGGTTTTCTCCCGGATCCGGCAGGAAGCCGAGGAGGCCGCGGGGCGCGATCCGGCGCTCGCCGCCTTCATCATGACAGCCGTGCTCAACCACGACACGCTCGAACACGCCATCATCAACCGGGTCGCGGAACGGCTCGACCATCGCGACGTGCCCAGCGCGCTGATTCGCCAGGCCTACGACGACGTCCTGTCCCGCGATTCCTCGATCGGCGTCGCTTTCCGCGCAGATCTGATGGCGGTGATCGACCGTGATCCCGCATGCCTGCGGATGATGGAAGCGTTGCTCTATTTCAAGGGTTTTCACGCCCTTCAGACCCATCGCCTCGCCCACGCCCTGCTCAAGTCCGGGCGGCGCGACTTTGCGCTCTATCTGCAGAGCCGCAGTTCCGCGGTTTTCGCCACCGACATCAATCCGGCGGCGCGGATCGGCAAGGGCATCTTCCTCGACCACGCGACGGGTCTGGTGTGCGGCGAGACGACGGTCATCGAGGACAATGTCTCGATCCTCCAGGGCGTCACGCTCGGGGGCACGGGCAAGGAGACGGGTGATCGCCATCCCAAGATCCGCCACGGCGTGCTCATCGGCGCGGGCGCGAAAATCCTCGGCAATATAGAGATCGGCCATTGCGCGCGCGTCGCCGCCGGGTCGGTCGTGCTCTCGTCGGTGCCCAACAACAAGACCGTGGCCGGCGTTCCGGCGCGGATCGTCGGCGAAGCCGGTTGCGCCGAGCCATCGCGCGACATGAACCAGATTCTGGCGGCGAAGTTCGTCGACCTCGGCTGAAAGGTCGCGTCCCGGCAGCGCTTGCTCCCCGGCCCGGACTCTGGCAGAGCGCTCGCGCGTGTTTTGACAAGGGGGCGCGGCGAGGCATGGACAAGGAAGAGATCGTCAAGCTGAGAGAGCATCTGCGCCGGTCGTTCGGCTGCGAAGCGATCCAGGTCGTGCCGGGGTCGCGGGCCAAGGACACCGCCGAGGCTCGGCTCGGCGATCGCAAGATCGGAGCGCTTAGCGTCGACGACGAGGACGGGGATCGCTCGTTCTTCTTCGAAATGGCGATTCCGGTGGGACGCCCGGAGTTGCAGGCCTATCTGCGCAAACTGTTCGGCAACGAAAAGCTGACGGTGGTCGCGCGCGCCAAGAAGACCGATTCCGTCGAACTCAACAACGGCCCGGATTTCCTCGGCGTCATTTCCGCCGACGACCCGAAGGCCAAGAGCTACACGCTGGAAATGGCGATCCTCGACATCGACCTCGAGGAACCCGAGGAGGATTGAGGCTCATCGGCGCGCGGCCTCAATGAGGCCGTGCGCGCCTTTCATCACCGCTTCCCAGTCGGAAAGCAGATCGGCCGAAAATCGGA
>Ga0302154_10001444_pt1 | contig 19491 bp, 17 predicted proteins | sample I_Bog_N2_3_FD_193507 | JGI IMG/M metagenome (GOLD analysis project Ga0302154, IMG submission 193507) | Peat permafrost microbial communities from Stordalen Mire near Abisko, Sweden - I_Bog_N2_3 | ecosystem: Environmental > Terrestrial > Soil > Wetlands > Peat | place: Sweden: Abisko, Stordalen... | reverse complement strand
CCGCAATGCGTCGTTCCAAGTATTGCAGGGATCGGCTGATATCCAGTAGATGCGGAACCTGCGAGCGGCTATGAGGCAAAGTCTTGAATCCGGGGAGGTTAGGCGGGTCCATCGAGCCGCGGTGACCGGTTCCTGCTGGATTGGATTTGCGTTGGTCCTCGCAATTGGATCGCAAGCGGCTCACTCTGAAGCGTTTATAAGAGATTCAGTGGGGCAAGGAGGAAGTAGTTCGATCACAGGGCTTCGGGGAGGCGCTGCGAAAGGAGTTCCATCTCATGCGCCCGGATACCTTGGAATACTGTTCCAAAACCTTTCGGATGAACAAGTTGCGTCAGCGCACGTCCAGGCTGGACACGGGGTGGAGGTGGTCATGGTGGATCACGACGGGCCGGCGGGCAAGGCGGGGTTGCAGCCACATGATGTGATCATTCGATTGAATGGGCAGAATGTTACGGGGACGGAATCCCTGCGGAAGATGATTCACGATTCTGGAGTGGGGACAGGGGTGTCCTTGACGGTACTGCGAGGCGGCCGCCAAATTACTGTAAACGCACAACTTGCGTACCGGGGCGAGGTGGAGAAAGAAGCCGTTGCGCGGATGGTGGCGGCAGATCCTCCGGCGACCGCAGATGCTCCGGTGGTCGATGAGTTTGGGGAGGGGGATCCGGCGGATGCGGTGGCTCCGGACCCAGCTTCGCGGAGTCGCCGTTTTTTGGCGCAAGTGCTTCATATGACGCCATTTACCGGGCTTATTCTCGAGGCGATGGAGCCTCAACTGGCGGGGTATTTCGGAGCTCCGGTGGGGGTGGGATTACTGGTGGAGACGGTGGCTCCCAATAGTCCGGCGGCAACGGCTGGTTTGCGTGCTGGAGATGTGATTCTAAAAGCTGATTCTATTGATGTTAAGTCAAATGGGACATGGGTGCGGGAACTCCATGAGACACGCGGGCGGGGGATTGTGCTGGTGGTACTTCGAGATAAGCAGCAGCAGCGTATGTTGTTGATTCCTGAACTAAAAAAGCATTCCAAGCTGGTCTGGCCGATGGTTGCCGGGGCGCTACCGCTGTTGGCGTAGCAAAATCCGTGCAGATTTGTGCGAGATTTAACCTGCTTTCGGGGCATGCAGGGGCCGTTTTAGCTTGATTTCGTGACACACATTTCGAGGTTTGCTGATCGGCCGGGGTAGGGGCGCGCTGAGGTCGTAGGGCGGAGTTCTCTTGCATGGCGTTTCAGGAGGACGTTGCTGCGACTAGACGCGCTCTGACTGTGCGATGACCCGGTGATCCTGGTGGCCCACTCCTATGGTCGTTGCGTAGTGATTACTGAAACAGGGAACGATCCCAAGGTGGTTGGACTGGTCTATGTTGCAGCGTTCGCTCCGGAGGGGTCGAGATGATGGGGTTTCTGGGTTGGAGAAGCAGATTCCTTCGCTGCGCTACGGAATGACAGCCAGAAAAGCAAGTGCAAGTGCAAAGGCCAATGCAGGGGTCTATCCACTTCGCTGCGCTTCGGTCGAGATGACGAAGGTTGGCGCTGGGCTATTTCTTGGCGGTTACGGGCTTGCCTTCCTGGACGTAGTTCTTGTTCCAGGAGGGGATCTCGGCGACGTAGGTGCCTGGCTTTTCGATGACGCACTGGCAGCCGAGGCGGGAGTTCAGCTGGAGGCCGGGGGCGAGGTCGAGGCGGTCGAGCTCGAGGTCTTCGGCTTCGGAGACTCCTTCGGCTCCCTTCTTGAGGAACATGTGGCAGGTGGTGCAGGCGGCGACTCCTCCACAGGCGTGGTCCATAAAGATGCCGTAGTTTTCCGCGACGTCGAGGAAGCTCATGGGCTGGCCGTGGCCGTCGTAGGGGAGGGAGTTGAACGGGAACTCGACGGTTTTATTTTCCGGCTCGAAGGTGACGCGGACGATGTTCTCGGCGGGAGGCTTGGACAGGTCGATTTCAGGGAGAGTGGTTTCGTGATCGGACATGGCTTCTCTAGTTTAGTGCGTGTGGGGACGTTGTGCAGGGAGGAAGAGAGTTTGGTGGGGTCCGGGATTTATATCCCTGGGAGGGCTAGCGTGGGCCTGCGAGTATTTGCATGAGGATGGCTCCTCCCAGCGCGGCGAAGAGCGCTACGGGCATGGCGATGGCACCGACTTTGAGGAACTTCCAGAAACTGACGTCGAGTTCTTCTCCTCCGGCGTGGTCGGCGGAGTCTTTGCGAAGGGCTAGCAGCCAGAGAATGGTGGCGAGGGAGCCGGTGACGGAGAGGTTGGGGCCGAGGTCTACACCGATGAGGACGGCGTTGGCGAGGAGGCCCTTGGTGTGGGCGGCCTGGAGGGTTGCTCCGGCGATGAGACCGAGGGGAAGGTTGTTGACGAGATTGTTGGCGATTCCGACTGCGAAGCCGACGACCATGGCTCCTGTGTTCTGGCCGAGACTGGAGGCCCAGGCTAGCCAATGTTGGGTGAGGGCTAAGGCTCCCTGGCTCTCCATGGCGTCGACCAGGACGAAGAGGCCGGCGACTAATAGGAGGGTGGCCCAGCTGATCTCGCGGGCGAGCTTGGTGGGATTGCTGCGCGACTTGATGGAGACGACAGCAGTGATGGCAAGAGCTGCGAGACAGGTGGGAAGGCCGAGATCCTTCTTGAGGGCGGACGCGGTGAGGAGGACGGCGATCATGAGCGCGAGGCCGGCGAGGACGAGTTTGCCGTCTGGGCTGAGCTTGGTGTCTTCCACCTCGTGGTCGATGGTCTTGCAGAGTTCGTCGCGGAAGAGAAGGCGCATTACGAGGAAGGTCGCGAGGATGGAGAGGACGGAGGGGATGCCGAAGTCGGCTAGCCATGTGCCTAGCGGGGGCATGCCGGTGTGGAAGACGACGAGGTTGGCGGGATTCGAGATGGGAAGGACGAAGCTGGCGGCGTTGGCGATGAGTGCGCAGACGAAGAGGTAGGGCAGGGGCGAGACTTTGGCTTTGCGGACCGCGGTGAGGATGGCGGGGGTGAGAACGACGGCGGTAGCGTCGTTCGACATGAAGATCGTGACGAGGGTTCCTACGGCATAGATGAGGAGGAAGAGGCGCGAGCAGCTGCCGTTGGCTCCACGGACTGCGACCGAGGATACCCAGTCGAAGACTCCTTGTTCTCGCGCGAGCTCGCTGAGGAGCATCATGCCGATGAGGAAGAGGTAGACGTCGCTGCCCTTGGCGATGGCGTGGCCCGCAAGCTTGAGCGGGATGAGGCGGAGAACGATGAGGAGAACTGCTCCACCAGAGATCCACCAGACTTCCGGGATTCCGCGAGGGCGGATCAGCATCAGGGCGATGCTGAGGGCGACGATGAGCGGCAGAAGAATGTGCGCGGTCTCTGTCGGAAACATCATCTCTTCTTTCCTTGTTGATCCGGACGAACTGGTTGATTTGGACGAAACGAGAACCTGGCGCAGATTCCGCTCGCCTCTTTAATTCCTCTCGCCTCTCTAGAGGATACGTATAGAGGATGGATGCTTTATGGGGTGTGTGTGGTTTGAGGCAAGAGAATGGGCGACCGTGCGCAAGATGGAACTCTTCGCACGATCGCCCATGGGATGAGACGCGCTCTCAGGAGAGAGGCACGCCGTTAGGAGCTGGCACCTCCGCTGATGCCCTTGTTGACGACGATGGTCACGACCACGCGGCGGTTCTGCGCCTGCGCCTTGCGGGTGTGATCGGGGTCGACCGGGTTGGTGGTCCCCATCGCGGCGGGTGCGAGGATGCGTGTCATGGGAACGACTCCGCTCTGTTGGATGATGGCGAGCACGGCGTCAGCACGTTCCTGGCTCAGACGCTGATTCAAGGCTGGAGAGCCTACCTTCGACGCGAAGCCCTGTACCTCGATCATGTAGCCCGGTGTATCTGCAGCGGCCTTCACGAAGTCGTTGAGGGCGTCTTGATCCTTCTTTGATACGGTGGCTTTGCCGTTGGCAAAGTTGACGGTGAGACTGTCCTTGGTTACGTACTGGTCCAGGGTGCCGATGCGGTCATTGGTATGGCCGATGCCTTGGGTGTTGCTGGCGGTCTCAGCGGTGGTGGCGGCAAGGCCTTGCTTGGTGGTGTCAAGATCCTGCGAGGTCTTGCTGAGGTCCTGCTGGGTTTGTTCGAGGTCTCGCTTGTTGCTGGCGAGCTGGTCCTGCTGCTGGCCCAGTTGCTCGTTGACAGGATTCAAGCCGGCATCGATCTGACGAGCGGTGTTAAGGGAGCTCTTCGAGAAGACAACCTTCTTGGCGATGAGTTGGTGATCGGGGTTATAGGCTCCTTCGACCTTGACGAAGAGGCCGGGCACGAGGGCGGTGATGCCCAGGTCCTGCCTGCCGAGACCGAGAAAGCCTCCCTTGGCGGTTGCCTTGGTGCCGTCGGACAGGAGGACTGTGAGCCGCGGGGTGTCATTGGTCTTTACCGACATGGAGGGACCGTTTCTTCCGATGACGAGGCCTTCCACCGTGGCTTGCTGAGCCACTGCGGTGAGACCGAGAGAGGTGAACATCGCCACGGATAGTGCCAAACCAGAGGTAGTTCTAAGTTGACGCTGAATGTTCATGCATTACTCCTATTTATTAAAGTTGATCGGCGACCAGGTTCGCAGTTGCCTGGATTGAGACCGATGCACCCTCTCCGCCGATTAGCCCAAAAGTGAGCGGCGGCCGGAGCATTATTCTTTGACGCCTAAACACGGGAAAGAGAGGTCAAGGAAAGAAAATTGATAGCTATCTCATTGATTTATAAAGGGTTGTATCGGGGAGGAATGGCTGGATTTTGGCTGAAAAAGTAGTAGCGGCGATGGCGGATGGCGTTTGCACTATTGAGGGGTTGGAACGCTGGCGGGGAAGAGGGCTGCTACTTTTCTCGTGGTGGAGAGAGCCCATGGGCTGGTGGAGATCCAGCCCATGGCGAAGATGGCGATGCCGGAGAGGGTCATGGCGTACCAGATGGGATGGGTGGCGTGGGAGAAGTTAGAGCCGGTGGAGCGGCTGATGCTGACGACGGTTCCGGCGGTGGCGACCCCGAGGGCTGCTCCTACCTGGCGGCTGGTGGAGGCGATGGCAGCGGCTACTCCTGTTTGCGATAGAGGCATGCCGGCGATGGCGGAGTTTGAGATGGCGGGGTTGATCATGCCGAGCGCGGTGCCGAAGAGGGAGTAGGCGATCATCAGGAGAAGCAGAGGGGTAGTGGGGGTGAGGTGCGTGAGGATGAGCGCGCTCGAGAAGAATCCTCCTCCGGCGAGGAGAACGGAGGGGCGTGGTCCGTAGATGGCGACCAGGCGGCCGGAGAGCGGCGAGCAGAGGAACATCAGGACGGCGAGAGGAAGGGTGCAAAGCCCGGTGGTGAAGGGCGAGAGGCCTCGTGCCTGTTGGAGATAGAGTGCGTTGAGGAAGAGGAAGGCGGCGAAGCAGGAGAAGGCGAGGACTCCGAGGATGGCGGCGCTGGCGAAGGGGATGCTGCGGAAGAAGCGGAGGTCGACGAGGGGGTCGGTGCGGCGGGGTTCGTAGAGCAGGAAGGCGAGGAGCGAGGCGGCGGCGACGACGAAGAGAGAGAGGATGATGGGGGAAGACCAGTGGGCGCGAGGGCCTTCGATTACGGCGTAGGTGAGGGAGGCGAGGCCGACGAAGACGAGCGCCTGGCCGATGGGATCGAAGCGGCGGGCGCGCTGTGCTTTGGATTCGGGCACGAACTTGATGGCGAGAAGGATGGCGGCGAGACCGATGGGAAGGTTGATCCAGAAGATGGAGCGCCAGCCGATGGACTGGGTGAGGGCTCCTCCGATGAGGGGGCCGATGGCGATGGAGACTCCGGCGACGGCTCCCCAGATGCCGACGGCTCGGGCTCGGGCTTTGGGGTCAGGAAAGACGCCGGCGATGACGGCGAGGGCGACGGGGTTGAGCATGGAAGCGCCAAGGCCCTGGAGGGCTCGAAAGAGGATGAGCTGGCCGATGGAGTGGGAGAGCGAGCAGAGAAGCGAGCCGGCGCAGAAGATGCTGAGGCCAATGAGGAAGAAGCGGCGGCGGCCGAAGCGGTCGGCCATGGAGCCGGAGAACATGAGGAGGCTGGCGACGACGAGGGTGTAGGCATCGAGTACCCATTGAAGGCCAGAGAGCTGAGCACGGAGGTCGTGCTGGATGGAGGGGAGGGCGACGTTGACGATGGTGACGTCCATGCCGACGAGCAGGAGGCTGCAGCAGCAGATGGCGAGGACGAGGTCGGAATGGGTGGCTTTGGTGGTGGGAGAGGTGGTCACGAGGGTGGACTCCAAAGTTGAGGGTTTCCTCGACTTCATTCTATGGCTAGTATATGAGGGTGGCCTCAACTTCTGCAAGCTCGCGGCGTAAACCTCAGCAGGAGAGGGCGGCTCTGCGGCGGGCGGAGTTATTGGATGCGGCGGAGCGGCTGATTGCGGAGTTGGGGTACGAAGGTGTGACGATGACGGCGATTGCGGAGCGGGCGGGGGCTTCGATTGGGACGCTATATGACTATTTCCCGGACAAGATGGCGATCGCGGTGGCGCTGAAGACGCAGTATGTGGCGGCGGGCGATGCGCACTGGAAGGAGTTGCTGCGACCTGCCGCGGAGATGACGCGGGAGCAGCTGGCAGCGCTGTTTGTGGAGGGCGCGCTGGGGCTGGTGAGGGAGTTGCCAGCGTACCTGGAGCTGATGGGAGCGCCGGTGACGTATACGCGGTCGCAGTCGTTGCGGAGGCCGCTGCGGAGGTCGGTGGAGGGGGCGTTGCGGACGATGAATCCGAAGCTGGAAGAGGAGCGCGCGCTCATCTGTGCGGAGGTGATCGTGCAGCTGATCAAGGGGATGCTGACTGTGTATCGGGAGGCGGCACCGAAGGAGAGGGAGAGCGTGGCGCAGGAGTACAAGAAGCTGTTTCGGCTTTATTTGATGGAGACGCTTGGGTAGATGGGCATTGGTTCCGGACTTCGAGTGCTGCAGTCCGTTGAGGATGGGGCGAGGTTGATGGTGGTATTCGGCGACGCGATGGAGAAGGTAGCGCTGGAGCGTGAGCGCCATGTGATTGCAGCGCAGGCGCTAGGGGTGGGGCGTTGCTGCGGTGGGCGCGGGTGTGGGCGGCGCGGGTGTGGGAAGGTTGAGGGCGGGTAGGTCGTCACGTACCTCGAGGACCATGAGCCTGGGGGTGTCGCCGGGTGATGGCTTGTAGGCGACGACGGCGGGCAGACCCCCGAGGTGGAAGCAGGGAGTGTAGTGATCTTCGCCGACCCAGAGGGTGTCAGCAAAGCCATTTTCGAAGGGGCCTGTCGCGATTAGCTTGAGGGGCGGAGTGTTTGGGCCGGTGGGTTGCAGGGTTACGGTGACTCCGGGTTTGTCGCAGGAGGTGGAGAGGATGGTTCCGCGCGCGACGGTGGTATCGGGTGGCAGCGAGAGAGTGAGCGGAGGGCCGTCTACGCGCGAGGCGGCGGGGACGAGATTCCAGACGTCTACGGCTTCGTCGTGGTCGGAGCCCGGCCAGCGGTCGGCTACCTGGCGGGCATAGGTTGCGGCCACTGCGGGCTGACGGCCCTGAAGGAGGATGCGCGCGGTGAGGAGGTGATATTCGGCTCGCCAGGGCTCGAGTTTTTCGGCTTCGAGGGCAGACTTATAGGCCGGGTTGAGTTGGCCCTGGCGCCACTGAATGAGCGCGAGCTCGACGACTGCGGGAGCAAACCGGGGCGCGGTGGCATGGATGGCTTCGAGGGCATGCCGGGTTTGATCAAGCTGTTGCGGGGTTTGTTGCTTGAGGGGAGGGTTGCCGGACATGAGGAGAGCGAAGGAGGATCGGTACGAGGAAGGATCCGCGGCGATGGCCTTCTGCCATTCGGTTTTGGCATCGTCATCGTGCCCTTCGCGCCAGACTAGAAAGCCGAGCTCTTCGTGGGGGCCGGCGAGGTTGGGGTCGGCTACTTCCGCTGCCTGGAAACGGATTTTGGCGGCGGAGCTGTCGTGGGCTCCGAGATCGATTGAGCCGAGGTTGTAGTCTGCTTCGGCTTTGGTGAGGACTTTCGCGGGGAAGGACTTGGGGTCTAGCGATTGCATTGGCGGCATGACGCCCGCGGCGAAGGTGAATCTCTTGATGTAATCCGAAAGCTGGCTCTCAAATGCCTTGGGGTCGCCGAAGGCCTGCTGAAAGGCCTGTGGCTGGGGCGTACCGCTTTCCAATAGCCTCATAAAGTTGTTTAGTTTGGCTCCATGCCCCATGCCGTCTCCAAAGGTCATGTAGTGGACCATGGCCCAGGCTTCACCATAGAAGAGGTCGTTGCGACGCTCGTCCTTGAAGAAGGTGCGATCGTTTGCGGTAAGCATCTCGGGTACAGGGATGAGGGGATCACTTCGAAGATGCGCATAGCGGACGGACGGAGCGCCGATGTAGATGTGGTCCCCCTGGAAGCGGGTGTAGCCATAGAACTCGGCGAGGCCTTCGTCGAGCCAAGCGGGGAGCCAGTGGACGTTGGCGTGAAAGATGCTATGGGTGTACTCGTGGAAGATGACGGCCTGGTTGAGGTCGCCGAAGGAATCGAGACGGACCATGGCATATTTTCGTTCCCAGCCCTGGAAGAATTCGCCAGCTAGTTTGTCGCGCTCTTTCCAGAATCTGGGTGCAAGGGCGTGCAGGCCTGGCTCGCGCACGGCGACGATGAGCAGGGGAGCTCCCGTTTCAAGGGTCAGGTTTTCAAATCGGGCCGCGAAGACGGAGCGCATCTGTTCAAATTCTTTGGCGACATCGCGACCGTCTTTCTCGGAGCCGTCGGTGACTACTCGGAAATGCGGGCTTTGGATATCGCGCCAGGTCTGTGCCGAGCTAGCGGGTGGATGCGCCAGGGCGAGGCAAGTAGCGAAGCACGCCAGCAGACGGCGATGCGAAGGAACAAGTTGGGGCATGTCAGCATTTTGAGGACGGGTTGGGTGTACGTCAAGAGCGGCTTGGTTTGTGTGTGCGCTGGGCGTGAAAGCGGTATCGTAGGGGCAGGACGAAGGAGGCCGACAGCTTGGCGGATAGTCGACGGATTCCTGGTCAACGGACGCTCGGGTGGGTTGCGCTGGGGCTGGTTGCGGTGGGGGTTGCGATGCAGGCTGTTCGGCCGTCGCTGGGGAAGCCGGAGGGGCCGCAGGTGGAGGTGGCGGTTCCTGCGCAGGTGAGAGAGATTCTGGTGCGCAGGTGTTATGCGTGCCACTCGGATGAGCCGAGGCTGTCGTGGTGGGATCATATTGTGCCGGTGGAGTGGGTGGTGTCGTCGGATGTGCAGAGGGCGCGGGCGGTGCTGAATTTTTCTGAGCTGGGAACGAAGCCGGTGGCGGCGCAGCAGGCAGAGCTGTATGAAAGCGTGAACCAGATTGCTTTGGGGGCGATGCCGCTGCCGCTTTATTTGAAGGGGCATCCGGGGTCGGAGGTTACGGCGGAGGAGTTGGCGGTGTTGAAGAAGTATCTGGATCCGTTTAAGCCGGGGGTTGGGCCTAGTGGTGCGGCTGCGGATGGGGTGGTGAAACATTTGACGGCGGCGGCTGGGCCTTCGCCGAACGGGGTTCCGTTTCTGCCGGGGTATGCGGACTGGAAGGTGGTGAGCACTACGGATCGCGGGGATAATCACACGCTGCGGATTATTACGGGAAATGATCTGGCGATGAGCGCGATTGAGAAGCATCAGCTGCCGTCGTGGCCGGAGGGTTCGGCGTTTGCGAAGATTACGTTCCAGGCGGCGGATGATGGGCATGGACATATTGTTCCGGGGAAGTTTGTGCAGGTGGAGTTTATGGAGAAGCATCGTGTGCAGTATGCGGGGACTGGCGGATGGGGCTATGCGCGGTTTAAGGGGCCGGAGTTGAAGCCGTATGGGACGGGGCCGCACTTTGATAACGAGTGCCTGGGATGTCATGAGCCGGTGCGGGGGAACGACTATGTGTACTCGATGCCGCTGCCCCGGGGTGGGGGTGCTCGATGAAGATGCGTCTTGCGGTTTGCGTGATGGTGATGTTGGTGGTGTGTGGGTGCGGTCCGAAGAAGATTGCCGATGCGGATTTGTATAACGTGCAGGCTGCGGTGGGGGCGGGGCTGCCGTATCCGGTGATGGATTGGAAGGCGATAACTGCGGTGGTGGATCGTGGTGCGGGGACTACGAGCACGCTGTTTGGGAATGATGCTGCGGTGAGCGCGGCTCGGGCGGGGACTGCGTATCCGGCGGGGGCGGTGCTGGGGTTGGTGACGTGGAAGCAGCGCGACGACCCTCATTGGTTTGGGGCCAGGATTCCAGGGGATGTGGTGTCGGTGGAGTTTGTGGAGGTGGGGTCGGGGAAGGATCGGGAGTTTGTGGGGACGCCTTGGAAGGAAGTGGCCGGGACGAGTGCGGCGGAGATTGTGGGGATGAAGGCGGCGGTCGCGCCATAGCGTTGGGGCGAAGAGTTGGTTTCTCGTGCCGCTAATTTGCTTTCGCTGGGATAACTCTTGTTAGGATTCTGCGGCTAGCGTTGCGAAGTCGCGGAAGGTTTCGCGGAGTTCTGTGGGGGGGACTACGATTCTGCGTCGGGTATTGAGAAGCATCGCTGCGATAACTCGAGGCGATCTCTGCTGTAACGGAGGCGGGTGACGCCGTTCTCGGATTCGGGTGCGACTCTCCAGGGGGAAGAAGCTGATCGCGTAGTCGGATTGGACGTTTGGTGTAGGCTTCGGGATGCTGTACAAAATCACCACACGAACCGTCATCGAACGCGGTTCGAGTATGTTCGAGATCAGTTTGAGACTTGTTCAAAACAGTCTTGGCGATGCTTATTCTGTCGGCAGAAGAAAGCCAAAGCAACAATTTCCGGACGATGCATTTGGGCTTCACCGTGACTTGTCTTGTGTCTACGTGAGCTGGGTTGGGGAGGTCAGATTTGGCTCTGTCAAAGTGATCGCGCGTGGGCGTATCAGTAGCATTCCGACGACAAACCCGGCCAATAAGCCCCCAAAATGGGCGGAAAGGTCTGTCGTCCTGGTCATGGAACCGTAGACCACGTTATACAGAACGAAAATTCCGGCTGACTTGGCGATGCTCTTTGTCACTGCTGGATTGAGCGACCGTCGCCGGATGAGAAGGAAGCCGAACACCGCGCCGTACAGGCCGAAGATGGCTCCCGAAGCGCCGGCGCTGACCGCCATCGGATGTACCCACACACTTACGACACTGCCTCCGAGGCCTGCGAGGAAGTAAATAACGAGATAGCGTGCGCGTCCGAAAGCCATTTCGATAAACGGCCCGATCTGGTAGAGCACGTACATATTGAAGCCGATATGGATGATGCCGAAGTGAAGAAAGCAGGAAGTCAGCAGCCGCCACCACTGATGTTGACCTACGGTGGCAGGGCCGAAGTCGCCGCCCCAATTAAACACGTCGAGAGGCGTTGGCTGGGTGAAGGAGATACCGCGGGCGACCATCGCAACAAAGACCAGAATGTTGATCGCGATCAGGGCGTAGGTGATGGCGTAGGGGCCGAGCGCACGGGAGCCGGAGCGAAGGGGTTTGGTGTGATCCATGTGTCTACAGTTCTAGCATTGCCCTGCGGCTGCGGTAACTCCAGGTTGGGCTGCGCGCGGCGTTAGTCCTCGGTGGATTCGCCGGGGGTTTCGGGGTTGGCTTCCGCGCGCTCCAGGTCGTTGGCGGGGGCGGAGGATTGGACTTCGGCTTTGGCGAAGGCGTGGGGAGCGGTGGGGGTGGCGCCTTGCTGATTGGCTGCCAAGGATTCGCCGGCTGCTGCCATGGTTTTGCCGCCGAGGGCTCCGGTGACGGCGGCGTCCATCATGAGCTCGGCGAAGCGGCGGGTGGCTTTGTCGAGGTACTCGATGGCTTCGCGGACGGCCTTGTAGTCGTCGCCCTGCATGATGCGGCGGAGCTCGTTGGCATGGGACTCGATGGAGGCGTGTTCGGCCATGGTGAGCTGCTGCCAGGCGGCGGAGGTTTCGCCCTTGGCGACGGCGTCGAGGATGGTTTGGGCTTCGTTGCGGGCTTCGATGAGCTGGCGGGCGGTGATGTCGGACTCGGCGTGATCGAAGGACTCGAGGATCATGGTCTCTACCTGCTCGTCGGTGAGGCCGTAGGTGGGTTTGACTTCGACCTGCGCCTCCTGACCGCTGCGCTGTTCGCGCGCGCTGACATGTAGGATGCCGTTGGCATCGATGAGGAATTTGACTTCGATGCGGGGAAGGCCGGCGACCATTGGGGGTATGCCCTTGAGGTCGAAACGCGCGAGCGAGCGGCAATCTTTGGCCAGCTCGCGCTCGCCTTGCAGGACGTGAATCGCCACATTCGTTTGTCCGTCTACACCTGTCGTGAAGTGCTCGGTGGCGGAGGCGGGGATGGTGGAGTTGCGCTGGATGATTTTGGCGACGACTCCGCCGAGGGCTTCGATGCCTAGCGAGAGGGGCGTTACGTCGAGGAGGAGGAGGTCGTTGGTGGCGGCGTTCTCTGTGCCGGAGAGGATTTGGGCCTGCACGGCGGCGCCGAGGGCTACGACTTCGTCGGGGTTGAGCTCGGTGTGGAGCTTGCGGTTGCGCGCCTCGAGGTCAAAGAGCTGGGTGACGAGCGCGCGGACGGCCGGGATGCGCGTGGAGCCGCCTACCATCACTACTTCGTCGATCTGCTCGGGAGTGAGTTGCGCGTCTTTGAGGGCTTGCTTTACGGGAGCGGCGGTGCGCTGGATGATGGGCGCGATGAGTTGCTCGTATTGGGCGCGGGTGATTTCGCGAGCGTAGAGTGCGCCGTCTGGAAGGGTGATGGCGAGACGGGTGGAGTCCGCGTTGCTGAGGGCAATTTTGGCGTCGATGACGGACTTGCGGAGTTGCTGGATGACTTCGGGATTTTGGGTGACGTCGATGCCTAGGTCGCCGCGGATGTCGTCGAGGGCTACGGCGGTGAGGAGGATGTCGATGTCGTCACCGCCGAGGTGGGTGTCGCCTCCGGTGGCGATGACTTCGAAGATGCCGTCGTGGAGCTTGAGGATGGAGATGTCGAAGGTGCCTCCACCGAAGTCGTACACGGCGATGATTCCGTCTTTCTTCTTGTCGAGGCCGTAGGCGAGGGCGGCGGCGGTGGGTTCGTTGACGAGACGGAGGACGTCGAGGCCGGCGATGCGGCCGGCGTCCTTGGTGGCCTGGCGCTGGGCGTCGTTGAAGTAGGCGGGGACGGTGATGACGGCCTTGGTGACTTCGGCTCCGAAGAAGCGCTCGGCGTTCTTCTTGAGCTGCAGGAGGATGTAGGCGGAGATCTCGGGGGGCGTGAGGGTGAGGCCGCCTACGTTGAGCTTGAGGACTTCGCCTGGCTTAAGATCAGGGGCGAGGTGGAAGGGGAAGTGAGCTAGCTCGGGCTGGACGTCGGCGAGGTCGCGGCCCATGAGGCGCTTGACGGAGTAGACAGCATTCGCTGAGTTGGTGAGAAGGACGTTGCGCGCGGCGTTGCCTACCGCGAAGCCGTTGGGCGTGTCCTGATCGAAGGCGACGACGGAGGGGACGATGGGCGTGCCGTCCTCGCCGGGGATGACGGCGGGGGTGTCGCCCTGCATGAAGGCGATGAGCGAGTTGGTGGTGCCAAGGTCGATGCCGACTACGGGTGCTGCCAAGGAAGACCTCTTTCATGGGCGTGCCGATGGGCTTGTACCCACCGTCTATTTTCGCTCATTTTGGTGGCTGAATCCTGGCGGGCGGGGAGATTGCCTTGCCGACCCCAGCGGCTGAAGCCGTGGTGTGGTGGCATGGATATGGCACGGCTAAAGCCGTGCCCCTTCGAAGAGGCGCGGCGAAGAGGATGTTCCGGGCTCAGGGGGTGGGTTTGCGCGTGGGGGTGAAGAGGACGAGGGCTAGGCAGGCGAGCATGGCGAAGAGCCACATCCAGCGGAGGATGCGGTCGAGGCGGGCGGTGCGGGCTTCGCTGGGGATGAGGCTCTGGCCGGCGAGGACGAAGCCGCCGTTGGGCAGGGGGCGGCCGGTAAGGGCGACGCGAATGCCGGGGTTGGGCTGCCAGGTGACTTTGTCTTCGCCTCGGGTGCGGATGACGTCGAAGATGCCGTGGGGTGGTTGCGGGAGCGCGCCGTGGAGGGTGGCGTTGCCGGTGAGGGGCCGGCCGGAGGGATCGTAAAGGACAGTGAAGATCTGGTTGTCAGCGTTGAGCCAATGGGGGGTGGAGATTTCCTGCTTGGGGCTGTTTAGATCGTCGGCAACAATCCTCTGGCGAGCTGACTCCGATTGTTCATCCATTGGAGGGAAACTGACGAGTCCTGCGATGAATCCGGGCAGGCCGTCCGCACTACGGCGAAGAAACTGCTGGTGGACGACAGAGACTGTGAGGAGGAGGCAGGTGAAGAAGAGGGCGAAGGCGGCTACGTAGCTGGGGCGCGTGGGGGAGGCGGCTCGGAGGTGCTCGCGGAGGGCGCCGCGTAGGGTGTCGGCGGCGAGAGAGATGGTGAAACGGCGGGGGTTGGGGGAGCGGGCGTATTCGTGGCGAGCGGTGTTGAGCATCTCGTCGGCGTAGCGCGCGTGGAAGGCGGTGGGGTAGAGATTGAGGGCTAGGGCGTAGAGGCGAAGCCGGGGAGTTCTCATGCGCGGGCCTCCGGTGTGCGGGTAAGGATGCGGACACCCTTGCTGCGGGCTCGCTTGACGGATTGGGCGAGGCGGGTGGCTTCGGCGGCGAGGGCCTGGTGGCCGAGTGCGGAGAGGCGGTAGTATCGGCGGCGCTCGTCGTCGGTGAAGCCGGTTTCGGCGATGAGTCCTGCGGCGAGGAGGCGGTCGATGGAGCCGTAGAGCGTGCCGGGGCCCATGGCGATGTGCTGGCGGGCTTCCAGCATGATGGCGTAGCCGTGCTTTTCGCCGTCGGCGAGGGCCAGGAGGATGGCGAAGACGGCCGGGGTGAGGGGGCCGGGGGCGGTGGGTGCGGGGGCAGAGGTGCTCATGGAGAGACGATATATCCGTGACGGATATATCGTCAAGAGGAATAGCTGTGTAGCCGGATGATTTTTGTTCGGTGGGTCATGGTGATGGGCTCAGGTGCGTGCCCCACTCATGACGATGAATCTGTCATGAATGGGGCACCCGTGGTGTTGGTTCAGGGTTGGAATACCAGGCGGACTCCCTGGTCTTCGGAGTTCCAGAGGGTGGTGACCTCGCTGAGGGGAGCGGTTTTGAAGGCGAAGGGCATGGGGGTGGCGGCGATGTGGGTGAAGAAGTCGCTGATGGATCGGAGGATCTGGTCGAGGGAGGCGCTGCCGAAGCCGCTGCCGAGGAGCTCGAGGCCGGAGCTGCGGAGGGTAGCAGCGGAGAGTGAGATGTCAGCTCCGGCCATATTGCCGATCTGGACGTAGCGGATGCGCGGTGCGGTGTGGCTGAGGCCTCTTTGTGCGATGGCAGAGAGGAGGGTTTCGGCGGGCGGTCCCCAGAGGTAGTCGAGGACGATGTCGACGCCGTGGGTGGTGATCTCGGTGCGGAGGGCGGCGGTTAGGGCATCGGGAGATTGGTCGAGAGAGATGGTGGCGTCGGCGCCGAGGGTGGTGAGTTCAGCGAGGGCTTGTGGGTTGCGGCCGATGGCGATGACGCGGCGGGCTCCTCGAGCCTTGGCGATCTGCACGGCGAGCTGGCCGGCGACTCCGGTGGCTCCGAGGATGAGGACGCTTTCGCCGGGTTGGAACTGGGCGCGGAGGAGGGCGACGCTGGAGGACATGGCGGGGTTCGCGATGGCGGCGGCGGTGGCGTCGTCGAGGGCGTCGGGCAGGGGGACGATCATGGAGGCGGTGGCGATCGACTGCTGGGCGAAGGTGCCGAAGGGCGGGCGCGTGGCTCCGAAGTAGACGCGGGTTCCGGCGGGAAGGTGATTGATGGAGGATTGGAGGCGTCCGACGCCGTCGACTCCGGGGATGAAGGGGAGGATTCCGGCGCTGCCGTAGTGGGTGCCGTTGGCGAGGGATTTGACGATGCGGTGGAGGGCTGCGGCGGTGACGTCGACAAGGACTTCGTTGGCTTCTGGGTTGGGGATGGGATTGTCGAAGGTGGAGAAGGTGGGTGGCGCGTCGAAGGAGTGGACTACGGCGGCGTTCATGGTGGCTCCCGATGGCTTCTTTGGGTGACTTCTTTTTAATTTACAGATGTGGGAGCGCGGCGTGATGATGTTGTTTATGAATGATGCGTCGAAGGCTGGGTCGGTGTTGATTCCGAGCGCGCGGTATAAGGATGCGCATGCGGCGATTGCCTGGTTGGAGAGAGCGTTCGGATTCGAGCGGCATGCGGTGTATGACGGTCCGGATGGAACGGTGGCGCACGCGGAGCTTCGGTTTGGGACGGGCATGATCATGTTGGGGTCGGCGACGAACCCGGGGCCGCTGACGCATCTGTACGCGACGCCACAGGAGATTGGAGGACGTGTGACGTCGCCGCTATATCTGATTGTGGCGGACTGCTTGCCACTGTGGGAGCGCGTCAAGGCTGCCGAGCGACGGTGGTGATGGAGCTGAAGGAGATGGAGTACGGCGGGAAGGCGTTCAGCGTGCAGGATCCGGAGGGCTATTTGTGGTCGGTCGGGGAGTATGATCCGTGGGCGTTTGGAAAGGTGTGAGCTTCTAGGCCCCAGCGTTTCGCCGCTAGCTAACGGCCCAAAACCGGGAGCGCCTTTGGCTTTCGTCTAAGAGATGTGGGTTTTGAGGTCTGACAGAGGGGTGCTACACTCCCGCCTATGCGACTTCGAATCTCCCGTTGTTCTGTGGCCTTGATGGGCTGCGTGCTCTCCTTTAGTGTCTGCGGATTTGCGCAGACGATGCCGGCGAAGCATGGAATTACTCCGGATGACCTGGTAAAGATGGCTCGGGTGGGCGCTCCGGTGGTGTCGCCGGATGGACAGTGGGTGGCGTACACGGTAAGTAAGGTGGATGCGAAGGAAGATAAGAACGCGAGCCAGCTTTGGATGGTGAGCTGGGATGGGAAGTCGGATGTGCAGTTGACGTTCAGCAAGGATGGGGTTGGGGAACCGCAGTGGAGTCCGGATGGTCGGTGGTTGGCGTTCACGACGGGGCGCGAGGCTGCGGGAGAGAAGCCGGCGAAGGGCGAGCAAGTGTGGGTGCTGGATCGGCGCGGAGGCGAGGCGCAGCAGTTGACGAATGTGAAGCAGGAGTTGAACGGGTACAAGTGGTCTCCTGACTCGAAGACGCTGCTGCTGACGCTGCAGGAGCGCGATGAGCCGCTGGAGGATAAGGGCAAGCCGGAGAAGCCGAAGCCGATCGTGATCGATCGGTATCACTATAAGGAAGATCGGGTGGGCTTTCTGACGGAGAAGGAGCCTCATCTTTATCTGTTTGATATCGCCACGAAGAAGTTGACGAAGCTTACGAATGGGCCGGTGGATGGCGCGGGATCGTATGGCGAGGAGGATGGGGTATGGAGTCCGGATGGGACGATGGTGGCGTTTGTGAGCAACCAGTCGAAGCCGGATCCAGACCGCGTGGATAATCCGGATGTGTACGTGGTGGAGGCGAAGGCGGGAGCGACTCCTCGGCAGTTGACTACATTTGCGGGAACGGATTCGGGTCCGCTGGCTTGGACTCGGGACTCGAAGGCGGTGATTTATCGGCAGGGGACGGCGCCGCACTATTCGATCTACGACTTGAAGCAGATGGCGGTGGTGCCGGTTGCCGGCGGTGAGCCGAAGATGTTGGCGCCGAAGCTGGACGCCTGGGTGGGAGCTCCTGTGCTGGCGGCGGGTGGACACGCTGTGTTGACCGAGGTCCCGGAGGATCGCGAGGAGTGGGTGGGGGAGATTTCTCTAGATGGAAGCGGGAAGGTGAAGCGTTTGACGGAGGGGAGTGGCGCGGCTGGCGGGTTGAATGAGGCTGGCGGACATGTGGCGCTGCTGTGGTCGACGGACGCTACGCCGAATGAGGTATATGCGCTGGATGGCGGGAAGCTGCGTAAGCTGACGGGGCATAACGATGCGTGGCTGGCGGGGATCAACGTTGCTCCTACGGAGAACATTGAGGCGAAGACGAAGGACGGCAACGATGCGCATGGGCTGTTGACGATGCCCGTGGGGTATGTCGCGGGAACAAAGGTTCCGATGATCTTGTTCATTCATGGTGGGCCGACGGCGCAGGATCAGCATGAGTTCGACGTAGAGCGGCAGATGTTTGCGGCGCATGGCTATGCGGTGCTGCATGTGAACTATCGCGGGAGCACGGGGCGAGGGCAGGCTTATAGCACCGCGATTAATGCGGACTGGGGCGATAAGGAGGTGATCGATCTGCTGGCCGTTACGGATGCGGCGGTCGCGACGGGCAAGATTGATGCGGACAAGATGGGCGTGGGGGGATGGAGCTACGGCGGCATCCTTACCGACTACACGATTGCGAGCACGGATCGGTTTAAGGCGGCTAGCTCGGGAGCTGGCATGGGGAACTTGCTGGGATTTTATGGGATCGACCAATACATCTTGCAGTACCAGGATGAGCTGGGCGCGCCCTGGAAGAGTTTGGATCTGTATGTGAAGCTGTCGTACCCGTTCCTTCATGCGGATCGGATCAAGACGCCTACGCTGTTCATGGGTGGGGACAAGGACTTCAACGTTCCGGTTGAGGGTGGCGAGCAGATGTACCAGGCGCTGCGCGCCGTTGGAACTCCGGCGGAGTTGATTGTGTATCCCGGACAGTTTCATGGATTCACTCGGCCGAGCTTTATCAAGGAACGGTATGAGGCTTGGTTTGGTTGGTACGACAAGTATGTGCGGGGAATTGCTCCGAAGCCGGTGGAGAAGAAGAAGGATGCTGACGCGGAGTAGCTTGGGGCGGAGACCCATAGAAGAAATACAGGGGTCTCTCCACTGCGCTTCGCTCCGGTCGAGATGACGACCGATTGTGCAGGGCCAGGACAACGGGCGGGCTTACACTGAGGGCATGAAGATGCTTGGAGTGTTGGCTCCGCTTGTTTTGTTGGTGGGGATGGTGGGCGGGGCTCGGGGGCAGCAGGCGCAGGCCTCGGGCGATGCGGTATGGATGAATGATCTGGCGGCTCAGCATGCGGAGTTGATCCGACGCAATGGGCCGGGGACGGATGCGGCGCTGCGCGACAGGCTGGTGGCGATGTATGCGAGTGATCAGGAGGCTCGCGGAGCGGGGACGGGGCATCCTGCGTATACGGCGAAGACGGCAGCGGTGGACGTGCGGTTGACGGCAGAGTTGAAGGAGATTGTGTCGCAGCATGGATGGCCGACGATTGCGACGGTCGGGTTCGATGCGTCGAATGATGCGATGGCGATGCTGACGCATACTCCGGACCACGCGTGGCAGCTGTCATTGGTGCCGAGGCTGGAGAAGCTGGCGGGGGAGGGTAAGATCGACGGGTCGGCGCTGGCGACGGTGGTAGATAAGGAGCTGGTGAGCGAGGGGAAACCGCAGCGCTACGGAACGCAGTTCAAGGTGGTGGACGGAAAGATGGCTATGTTTGCGGTGGAAGATCCGGCGGGCTTGGATGCTCGGCGAGCGGTGGTGTT
>Ga0302154_10001440_pt1 | contig 19503 bp, 15 predicted proteins | sample I_Bog_N2_3_FD_193507 | JGI IMG/M metagenome (GOLD analysis project Ga0302154, IMG submission 193507) | Peat permafrost microbial communities from Stordalen Mire near Abisko, Sweden - I_Bog_N2_3 | ecosystem: Environmental > Terrestrial > Soil > Wetlands > Peat | place: Sweden: Abisko, Stordalen... | reverse complement strand
CGGTGAGGTCGGCAAAGATGCCCTTTTGATAGGAAAGGGACCCGCCGATCTTCAGCTGCCCACCGCCCGTGGTCGCGGTGAGGTCCTTCACGTCCAGACGGTCTTCATTGAAGACCAGCGTGCCGTTCATGTTGCTCAGGCCGTTCGGTATGCCTTCGACGGCCAGGTTTACGTTCTGGAAGAGGACGTTGCCGGTGAGGCCGGGCTGGTGGACACGCCCGTCGGCGGCGACCTTGAAGGTGACTTTGCCGGAGGTGATGAGGTCGGGATCAAAGGTGTGCGCCAGCGCCATGCTGACGCTGCCGTCGGCGTTGAGCTTGAAGTTGCCGCCCAACGGATTGTTGTCGCCCAACACCTGCACGCTGCCGGTGGCGCGCAGGTCCGTGTCCTGCCCGGTGACGTGCATGGCATCCAACGTGGCCGTGCCGTTGCGCAGGCTCAAGCGGATGGGCTCGGCGGACTTGAGCTCGATGCCTTCGAGCTTGAGGTCGAAGTTGTCAAACTGGGCGTTGCCGGCCATCTGCTGCGGTTTGGCCGCAGGGCCGGAAATAGTGATGGTCGCGGCAAGGTTGGACGTGGCCTTGACGGAGCCGGGAGCGAAGAGAGCGATGGCGTTGGCCACGTCGAGTCCGGTGAGCGTGAGCTTCGCCTGCGTGTCGAAGTCGCCCAGCAGCGAGGTCTGGCCCGTGGCCGCGACTTGCGCCCCGGCAAGCTGCGAGGTGAGGTTGTAGCGCAGCGTGGAGCCGGTGCTGTCCGCGTTGAGCTGAAGCTGGCCAAGCGGTTTGTTCTCCACGGTGACATTGGCGAGGTCGACTTTCGCGTGCAGGTTGGGCTCCTGCGCGGTGCCGTCGGCGCTGGCGTTGAAGTTGAGCACACCGTCGGCGTCAGGGTAGAGCTTGGCAAGAGTGTCGAACTTCGAGAGGCGGAGGTTATTGCCTGCGAGTTGCGCGGTGATGCGTTTAGTCGCGAGGTTGTAGCCGCCGCGGCCGCCGATGCTCAAGCCGTGCGCGGTGAGCAGCAGACGTGTGGCGTTAATCTGCTGGCCCTGCGCGTTCAGGTCGAGCGCGAGCGACTGGAAGCTCTCGCCGTAGGCCGCGCCATTGGCAAGCGTGAGGTTGCCGCTGCCATGGATGTCCTGCAACGTACCGGTGGCACGTGCGTTCAGGTTGACCGTGCCGGTCACCGGAACTTTGTCCTGTTGTCCGGCGATCTGCAGCAGGTCGGCCGCCTGCGCGTTGGCGAGTTTGACCGTGGTGTCGAGAGCAACATCGTCGTCCCAGATATAGCTAACCGCCCCGCGCCGCGAGACCAGCCGGTGCGGCTGGAAGCTGCCTGTGACGTTGAGCACTGCAGACCCGCGCTGAATGGTGGAGCTCGCGATGGCCACGCCGGAGTCAGGCGAGAACTCGGCGTCGGCGACCACGGAGTCGATGTGAACGTCGGCGACCGTACCGAGTTGCACTGCCAGGTCGTTGGCGGCGAGATGGCCCTTCACATCGAGATCGTGGATCGGGCCCTTGGCAGCGCCGCTAAAGCCAAGCGTACCGTGCAGCACCACGGGAATCGCCGCGCTTCCCTTCTTGCCCTTCACCTGGAAGCCGAGGGTCTGCAGCAACTGGTCGAACTCGCCAAGGTTACGCGCCTGCAGATCGAGCTGCAGGTTGGTGAGTGGGTCACCCTGGCCGACGCCGAGGATGCCGCTCGCAGTCAGGGTGGTCTGGGGACTCTGCAGGTTGAGCCTGGCGATGCTGACATCCTGCTTGCTGCCGTCGTAGTGGCCGAGCACCGTGCCGCTGACCGGGACGTTGGAGAGCGCGCCGGGGCGGGAGGTGTTGGTGGGAACGAACTGCAGATCGGCGTCGACGAGTACGCTGGCGTTGATGTCGGTGGCCGGACCTCCCCATTCCACCTTGACCGGGCCGGTGATGGAGGTATCAAAGCCGAGGTCTCCGTAGTGCTCCGGAGCGGTGATGTCCATGATGGTGCGCAGCGAGATGCGGCTGACGTTGACGGTCAGGTACGCATGGGCGCGGGCTACGGGAGTGGACTGGAGCGACTGCACAGGAGGCGCGGCGTGGGCGGCCTTCGCCGTGGTGTTGGCGGCATTGGCGCCGGCCACGATGGTGGCGGAGCCGGCAGCGGTGTTCGGCGGCATTTCGCCGAGCCAATTCTCAATCTTCAGAGTACCTTCCACCTCGCCGCCGCCGGGCAGCGTGCCGGTGAGCGCAGTGAAGAGCAGTTCGGTGGGCGTGACGTGCAACTGCGCGCCACCGTTCACATGGTCCACATTCACGTTGGGGATGTGGTAGCCGGCGTCGTGCAGCTTCATGGCACCGGCCAACAGATAGCCGGCGGCGCAGTTGGGATCGGGCGGAAGCACCTTCGCGGCCGGTGCAGCCTGGCGGCGCCACTGCCAGAAGCGCGGACGCTGCTGCGCCACCTGCGGCGTGACCACGCAACTGTGTCCCTTGAGGAAGAGATCGACCGACCCGGCGGTGAAGCCCTCCGCACCGGTGAGCAGGCCGAGTTGATGCAGGTCAATGTCTCCGGCCGCCTCCGCCTGCCACTGCGGGCTGTTGAAGTGCTGCAGCTGTGCGTCGGCGGTGAGATGGGTGCGGTTCGCGGTGTCGAAGTCCAGGCTGTCCAGCGCGACCATGTCGCGGCCGAGCTCGGCGCTGAGCCGGAGGCGCGACTGCACCTCAGGCTGCGTGGCCATCCTGGTACGCAGATCGGCGAGGTCTACGTCGATTCCGTAGCGGTCGGTAGAGCGGATGTAGCGGACCTGGGCGTTGAGGTTGCGCGCGGCCAGGTCAAACGGAATGGCGCGATCATTCAGCACTGCCAGGCCGTCGGCCAGCTCGACATCGCCCGCCTGCAGGTCGAGCAGCGAGTCCTGTAGCGGCTCTGAGCTGGTGGAGGGATGCTTTGGTGTGGGCTGGTTGGTATGGCCGTCCTTGTCGACGATCAGGTGGACGTGTGGTTGCTCGATGCGCAGGTACGAGAGCCCGATGCGCGACCTCGGCCCCATGCCGCGGATGTGCGTGAGGAAGGTATTAATGTGCAGGCGCAGGGATATCTTCTGCGCGGAGAGGTAGGGCATCTCCCGGGGCGCCTCCGTCCCATGGATGACCAGACCATCGGCCTCGATGGCGAGGTGCCAGAGGCTGAAGGAAAGATGGTGCAGCTCGACGCGACCGCCGGTAGAGTCTTCGAGGACGCTGACGACCTCGCCACCGACACGGTGTTGGAAGTCGTCCGTGGTGGAGTACCACGAGAGGCCCACCAGCAGCAGAACAACGAGCGCGGCGATAGAGCCGAATGTCCAGACGAGGAAGCGCAGCAGACGGCCGCGCCTGGCCGGGCTCTGCGGAACGGGTGTGGCCGGCGTACTCATGGGGCTGGCTCCCCTGGGTGCAGCACGACCACGCTGCCCTCCGCCCTCAGGTTCTGCAGCCAGTCGTCGAGCAGCTTAGAGACCTGCTGCTCCAGCAACACCCCCTGAATACGGCCGGAGATGGCCGAAAGCGGCGCAGGCTGGGCATGGCGCTCGGCGTACTGCGGCAGCAGCGTCTGTTTGTAGTAGGCGGCAATCTGCTCGGGCGTAATCTTGATGCCCATGCGAAAGCGCTGCTCGATAAAGGCAAGCACCTCCATGCGCTGCCGCCAGAGCTCGGTGAGGGAGTCTTCGGTAAAGCCCTCCGTGGCGAGGTAACGGTCCCATCCGGCCTGTGTCTCGCACTGGAACTCCTTGCAGTTGGGCAGATCCTTGCGCAGCGCATCGAGGTCCTCACGGGCCGCGGCAGTGGAGATCTCGTTCTGCGGCTGGAGACGCGCCTGTTGCAGGATCAGTTCGCGGTTGATGAGCCGGTCGAGAGCGCGTCCACGCGTGGCCGTACCTTCCGCTTCGCCGTAGGGCAGCAGCGCGGCGAAGCGGCGCTCCTGGTCGACGTCGCTGTCGAGGATGAGATCGCCATTGACGGTGGCCACCACGCGGTCGAGTTCAGCGCCCGGCGGCGTGGGCATGGAGGGCAACGCCGGTGGCGTGACGGCGGCAGGTGCGGTGTTCGATGGCGCTCGTTCGGGCCGCGGTGGGCCCGGCAGCGGAGTGGACGCCGGATTCCCTGACGGAGTTGGAACCGGCGTTTGCGCGAAGGATGCACCGGACACAGCCAGCAGCAAAGCTGCCGCGCTGGAGAGAAAGCCGCCGGGATGGAATGTCCGCGTCATCGCTAGAAGCTCTGTCCAATGCTGAAGAAGAAGTTGAAGTGGCTGGCCTGCCCAACGTAAGGCGCGGCCCCGGTGTAGTCGTCGAAGACCGGATAGATAGGCGGGTTGAGGTTCCAGCTGAAGTCCACGCGGATGGGGCCCACGGGCGTGTTGTAGCGCAGACCCAGGCCGGCGGCGTGGGAGTAGTAGTTGAAGCTGCAGGCGCCTACAGCGTTGTCCGCCTGTCCGCCGGCCGCGGCGAGAGGATCCTTCAGGTCGCGGCAGGTGGACTGGTTCGGTTGATGAAAGTTCTTGATGCTCTTGAACATGTCGCCGGAATACTGGAAGGCGTTGCCCATGTCGTGAAAGAGCACGAAGGAGATGCTGTCGCCGACCAGCGGCAGAGTGGGCGGGGGCAGACGCAACTCGAAGGTGTTGACCAACACGCCGGCGCCGCCGACCGGATAGCCGGTGGTGAGGTCTCGCGGTCCGGCGTCGTTGATACCAAAGCCGCGGTGGGAGGTGGCGCCGCCGGCATACAGCCGCTCCGGCAGCGGAATGGCGCTGCATGTGGGGTTGGTCTGGAGCAGCGTGCCGGCACAAGCTGTCGTGGCGACTCCGATCTGGCTGGTGGTCGCATTCGGATTAGGGCCGAAAGAGTTCTCAAAGCCCACGCGCAGGTTGCGCGCGAAGACGTACTTGCGCTTCCCGAAGGTGTAGTAGCTGGAGTGCGAGATGTCCACCTTGTTGAAGTCGGTGCCGGAGCCGAACTTGGAGGTCGCAATGAACTCCTGGATGGAGAAGTACTGCCCCTTGCCGGCGTTGAGCGGGCTGGGATCGCGGGTGTCATGGAAGTAGGTGATGCCCGGGCCGCCGACGGTCACCGGCTCCGACAACTGCGGAATCAGGTTCGGGGTAATCTCCAGGCTGTTGGGATCGACCGAGACGCGGCGGTACTGGAAGTCGTAGATAAAGTTGTCGGCGCGCTTGACCTTTTGGGTGACGCGGAAGTCGCCCTGCAGCGTGGAGGAGGCAAAGGTGGTGATGTTCTGCACGTTGGAGTAGCCGCCGGAGACCGTCCCGGTGAGGTTGGGATGGCCCAGCAGGTTGGGGCTGTTCAGGCTGAGCGTGGCGATGGTCTCCAGTAGGCCGTAGGCGGTGTGCAGGGTAAGCGAGTTCTGGCTGCCGCGCAGGTTAATGCGGGAGACGTCCAGCGAGACGCGCGGGCTGACCCCGGCCTTGCCGTTCTGCGCAGCGGTGGTGCCGCGGGTCTCTCCGGGGATGACGGCAGGGGTTCCGGTCTGGGCCTCAAAGCCGAAGCCGTAGGTCACGTCCCAACGGCGGGCCTCGGTCAACTGCACCAGCACGTTCTTGCTGGGCGCGTTGCCGGTGGGGTCCTGGATGTCCGCATTCACCTCATTGAAGAGCGCCAGGTTGTATAGGTTGCGCTGGGTCTGCAAAAGGGCCGCCTGGTCGAGCGGATCGCCGGGGTGTACCAGCACCTGGCTCTGCACCACCGAAGGCCGCGTGTGGACGATGCCGGAGAGCAGCACATGGTCAATGAAGACCTGCTGACCCTCCGTGACGTTGAGCGAGACATCGGTACGGGTTGGATCGGCGGACTCGACGCTCTGCTGTATCTCGATGCGTGCGTGGTCGAAGCCGTTGGAGAGGTAGTAGCTGAGCACCTCATCACGGTCGCTGGAGAGGGTAATCAGCGAGTAGGGCTGCCCTGTCTGCGCGCTGAGCATGTGCCGGATCGCCGCCTCGCGCGCTGGGTCCACGCCGGTGAGCTTGACCACACCGAACTTCTGCTGGGGGCCCTCGTCGATCGCGAAGGTGACTTCGATCTGCGCGGTCTTGAGCGGGAGGCCGCCGGGCCCGTTGTCGATGTCCTTCACGGTCTCCGTGGCCTTGACGTGAGAGAAGCCGTTGGCGCGATAGAGGCTCTCGATGGAGTTGACGTCGGCGGCGACCAGTTGCGCGCTGAAGCGGCCGCTGTGGTTGTAGCGGTCCGCCTTTTTGACGCGCAGCAGGTCGCCGAGCGTATCGCGGTCAAAGTATTTATTGCCCTTCAGGACGACCCGCGTCACCTTATGCGGCGTGCCGGTCTGCACGGTGTACTGCACCACCACGTTAGGCGTTCCGTTACCCAGCAACTGCACGCTGTCGCTGACGTCGAAGTAGCCTTTCTGCTGCAGGTAGTCCTTGATGTTAAAGGCGCCCTCGTTGAGCAGGTCGATGTCCACCGCGCCCTCTTCAAAGACCGGAACCAGCAGTCTGGTCCGCGAGCGCGATAGCTTGGCCCCATTGACAACCACGCGCACGATGGGCCCCTGGTTGGCGCTGAAGCTGTAGTCCACCTGGCGGCGAGGCGCGGCAGCGTAGGTGGACTGCTGCAGGCTGATGGTGCCTTCCAGATGGTTCTGCTTCTGGTAATACGAGCGCACGCCGGAGAGCGCGTTGGTGGTGGTGTCGCGGCCCACTTTGGGATCGCAGTGCTTGTTGAAGATGGTGGCGAGACGGGCGCAGTTGAGGTGACCCTGCTTGCGGAAGGTCTCAACATTCATGCCGGGGTCCGGTCCGCCCACCGAGACGGCGCCGATGCGGGCCTGCGGCCCGGTATTGACGGTGAACGCGGCGTTGACCTGCTGGTTCTCATTGTCCAGTGTGGTCGCCACCTCGACGGTGGGCTGGTAGTAACCGTTCTCGGCGAGCGACTGCTTGACGCCTTCCACCGCCGCGGGCAACTCGGAGCTCGTGAACGCGCTGCCGGGGTCGAGCTTGGTCGCAAACTCCAGCAGCGAGGCGAGCCGCTCGCTCTTGACACCCAGGATGGTGACACGCCCAACGAAGTAGCGCGGCGACCCGGCAAAGACCAGCGTCAGCCCGCTGCCGTTCTGCTCCGCATACACGCTGATGTCGCGATAGCGGCCGGTGGCGAACAGGCGGCGCAGATCAGCGCGGACCTTGGCGGGGTCAAGCGGCTGACCGGCCTTCTGTTGCAGTTCGGCGAAGATGGCATTGTGGGCGCTGAACTCGACCCCCTGAAACCGCACCGCAACGACCGGGACTCCGCTGCGCGTCCACAGGCTGACCGGCAGCGCCGGCAGCGGGTTGGCGATGGTGTCAGCGCCCTGCGCCGCTGAGGGTGGCTGGCCGTTGGCCGCCTGTGGAACAGCCTGCGGAGCGGCGGAGGGGGTGGATGCCGGGGGCGGCGCGGACGATCCGGCTGCCTGCGAGGCGAGGGTGCCGGGGCTCTGCGCGCGGATACCAGCGGCGGGAAGCAGCAGGGCGGCGAAGAGCAGCGGCCACGCAGCCTGCGCGCGCGCAAGCGAGCGCCTGCAGGCAGGCCAACCGATGGGCTCAGGGTCCGTCACCGCCGCGGTCCTCTCCAGCTTGAAGATGCACTCTCTCATCGGCTATCAGAACCCGGCGCTGAACTCATTGAGCCCCAAACGGTTTGACCTCTCGCAATCCCCGTATCGGTTCATCTTACAGATGCGAAATCGGCGTGGCAGGTTCGCTGGTGGAGCGTGGAGCCGGCGCGTGCCGCTCGTATACTGCGAACAATGGCTGTGCCGGGCAACGACGCAATCGACGAGCGGGAGCGGTACTCCCGGCAGGTGCTGTTTGCGGGCATCGGCGAGCGGGGACAGCAGCGGCTGGCGATAGCCCACGCGGTGGTGGTGGGCGTGGGAGCAACGGGCGCCGCGACCGCCGGCCTGCTGGCGCGCGCCGGTGTGGGGAATCTGACGCTGATTGACCGCGACTTCGTGGAGCCTTCGAATTTGCAGCGGCAGACACTCTTCGACGAGGACGATGCGCGGGATTCCCTGCCCAAGGCGGAGGCCGCGCGGCGACACCTGGAGTGCATCAACTCCAGCGTACGCGTGCAGGCCCACGTCGCCGACCTGGTGCCGGAGAATGTGGAAGAACTGCTCCGCGCCGCGGACGTGGTGCTGGACGGTACGGACAACTTCGAGACGCGCTACTTAATCAACGACTTCTGCGTACGTGAGGGCGTGCCGTGGATCTACGCGGCTGCAGTGGGTGCGTATGCCGCCACCATGAACATCCTGCCAAGAAAGGGTTCAGGGCCCAGGGCCCAGGGTTCAGAAGGCGTAGTATCCCTCGCGTCAGAGATGTCTTCTGAACCCTCGACCCTGAACCCTGAACCCTGCACTGCGTGCCTGGCTTGCGTCTTCCCTGCCGCGCCCGGCGGCGACGTGGAGACCTGCGACACCGCCGGAATTCTGGCGTCCGCGGTGAATCTCGCGGCGAGCGTGCAGGCCACCGAGGCCCTGAAGCTGCTGACCGGACAGCCGGAGCTGCTGCGGCGCAGCCTGCTTTCCTTCGATCTATGGACTCCCGATGGCCGCGGAAGGCTGGCGCAATCCGAGATCGCCACAGGGACGCCGCGCGCGGACTGCGAGGTCTGCGGCGGCCGCATCTTTCGCGCGCTCGCGGGCGAAGGCCGCCCGCACATTACCCTGTGCGGCCGCAATGCGGTGCAGATTCACGAGCACCACCGTCCCGTGGACCTGGCCGCGCTGCTGAAGCGCCTGACGCCGCTGGGCGAGGTGCGCGCCAATGGGCTGTTGCTGCGCTTTGAACGGCCACCTTATACGCTGACGGTATTTCCAGACGGCCGCGCGCTGGTGCAGGGCACTACCGACAAGGGTCTGGCGCGGTCGCTGGTTGCACGCTATCTGGGTGCCTGATGGGCGTGCGTTACAGGGTAAAGGTTTGCGGTGACGCCATCGCAAGTGGCACAGGTCAGGGCTGTTATCGCCCAAAAAAACGCGCCGCGGACAACCCCGCCCCGCTCTGACGTATCCTAGCGTTTGAAACCATTTTCATAGTGGCAACGTTCGAACACGGACCGGACAAGAGCTGACGCTTTGGCGATGATGACCTTCGCACAGTAAAGACACCGTTCCAGACAGACCGGATTTCACCTCCATGGAACTCCAAGGCACACCACGCATGCAGACGAAACCGAACCCCGGCTTCTTCAAGCGGAATCCACCTATCGAAGGCGAAGCCGAGGCCATTGAGCGGGCCAAGAACGGCGACGCGGACGCCTTCTCCAAGCTCTACGCACTGCACAAGCGGCGCGTGTATACGCTGTGCCTGCGCATGCTGGGCAACGTCTCCGAGGCCGAAGACATGACCCAGGAGGCCTTTCTGCACCTCTTCCGCAAGCTGGGCAGCTTTCGCGGAGAGAGTGCGTTTTCGACCTGGCTGCACCGCCTGACTGTGAACCTGGTGCTGATGCACCTGCGCAAGAAGGGCCTGAACCTGGTCTCGCTGGAGGAGACCATCAACCCCTCCGAGGAGGACGCGCCCAAGCGCGACTTCGGCTCGCGCGATCCGCAACTGGCAGGCTCAGTGGACCGCGTGACCCTGGAGCGTGCGGTGGCCTCGCTGCCGCCGGGCTATCGCATGGTCTTCGTGCTGCACGACGTGGAGGGCTTTGAGCATAATGAGATTGCGTCTATGCTGGAGTGCTCGACGGGCAACAGCAAATCGCAGCTGCACAAGGCGCGCCTGAAGCTGCGTGAGCTGCTGCGCCAGCCGGAGAAGCTGCCCCCCGTGGCAGGCCTGCAGGAGGCCGCACGATGAAAGACCTCTCCACCGCCAACTTCGACACCATGACTGCCGCGGAGTTCGAGGAGTATCTGCCCGAGCTGTTCGCCATGGGCGGCGGCAGGCTCAGCGAAAACCCGCGCTTTGCCGTGTTCTTCCAAACCAACCCGTACTGCGCCGCGCTGGTCAGCGACCTGGAGACCATCGCCGAGCAGGCCAGAAGCCTGTTCGAGCCCGTCGGCGACGAGGAAGGCTTGGAGCCCAGCGACGAGGTGTGGTCCAACATTCGGTCCCAGCTCGCCGTCGAGGGCATAGAGACGCCACCGGACGGGGGCAAGGACTGATTGCTTTTTTCGCCGGCTTTCAGGTAGGCTGTTTCTCGATGACGACCTTCCGCATCTCCGCGCGATTTAGCTTCTGGTATCAGCCAGCGGCCCGGCGGAGTTGTGCGCGTCTTTAGAACAAGACCAACAACAGCACCTCCACCGAGCCGCAACTCCCCCAAGGGTTGCGGTTTTCTGCATTTGTGGGGGAGCCACCAGCGAAGATTTTTCTAACCGCGGCTCCTCGCCACGCCGCACGGAGAACGACAATGACTGCAACACTGGAACTGGAAGAACGGACGGAGCCTTCAGCGAAGACAACGCCCTCAGCGAAAACGGAGCCAGACGACGTGCGCAAGCGACCTGTACCGGCCGGAGTAGACCGCGTGGTGCTGACCGGCTTCATGGGGTCGGGCAAGACAACCGTGGGCCGCGCGCTCGCCGAGCGGCTGGGCTGGCAGTTTCTCGACCTGGACACTGAGATTGAGCGCCGCGACGGCCGCAGCGTACCGCAGGTATTCGCAGAGAGCGGCGAAGCCCACTTCCGTCATCTGGAGACCTCCGCGCTGGCCGGTCTGCTGGGTCAGCGGCGGGTGGTGCTGGCGCTCGGCGGCGGCGCCCCCGAAGAGCTGGGCAACCGCCTGCTGCTGGAGCAGACGCCCCGCACCGCGGTGGTCTACCTGGCCGCGCCGCTGGAGACGCTGATCGCCCGCTGCGAGCGGGACGACGCCCGCACCGGAGCCGCAGGCCGTCCGCTGCTGGCCGAGGCCGGGCAGCGCTTCGCCGTGCGACGCCACCTCTACGAGCGCATCGCCGCGCACCACGTGGAGACCTCGGCGTGCGACGTCGAGCAGGTGGCCGATGCGATACTGGAGAGCCTTCAGCAAAGCCGGGGGCGCACCCTCCGGCCCGCGGGATAACTCCGGGCAGACCCGCCGATGCCGCCCTCGGCTGCATCCTATCCCCTGTGTCTCGAAGCACATAAGGAGCGTGACCGCTGTCTTCGCCGAACCCAATCGATCTCACCGTCAGTAAACGCAGGCAGCAGGCGCTCGCCGCGCGGGGATACATCCTGTTCGCGGTGGGGGTGGTGCTGGCGCTGATGCTGGCATGGCGGCTGCGCTCGGTGCTGGAGCTGGTCTACGTGAGCGCGCTCTTCGCTGTCGTGCTGATGCCGGCGGTACAGCACATCATGCGCCTGAAGATCCGCCGCTGGAGCCCATCGCGGCCGCTGGCGATTGTGGCACTGGTGCTTGCGGTGGTGCTGCTGCTGGCCCTGTTCCTGACCCTTGGACTGCCCCCGGTGCTGCACGATATCGAGCACTTTTTGGCCGACCTGCCGCAGCGCATTCCCGCAGTGGTGGCCCGGATGAAGCACCTGCCCATGGCCGACAAGTTCGGCGTGGACTCGCTGGCTGCGCGATCGGAGAGCATGGCAAGCTCGGCGGCGCAGTATCTGTTTGCCTCCGCGCCGCTCTGGCTGGGGCACATCTTCGACATGGTGGCGGCAGTGATCCTGTGCATCTACTTCATGCTGGAGGGCGAGTTCGCCTACTACTACTTCCTCTCCTTCTTCCACCTGAAGTCGCGCAAACGGCTGGCGCGGACGCTGGTCACTGCCGAAGTGAGGATGAGCAAGTGGCTGCTGGGCCAGGGCTCGCTGATGCTCATCCTCGGGGTGACCAGCACCATCGTCTTTGGTCTGCTGCATGTGCGCTACTTTGTGCTGCTGGGTGTGCTCATGGGTCTGTTCAACATCATCCCGATCGCCGGCGGGGTGATTACCATCCTGCTGGCGGCCGGCGTGGCGGCCATCGACTCCTGGCAGAAGATGGTGGCCGTGTTGGTGTTCTACCTGATTTATACGCAGTTGGAGAACGCCTATCTTACGCCGCGCATCATGCGCCAGAGCGTGAACCTGCCGGGACTCTCCGTGCTGATCGCGTTGCTGGCGGGCTCTTCGCTGGCCGGGGTGGTGGGCGCCCTGGTGGCCGTGCCGACGGCCGCTCTGCTGGCCGTGCTGATCGACGAGTACGTGGTGCAGAAGGACGCCGGGGACAGCTCCGAAGCGACCTTCGAGGAGGGTTGAATGTCCAGGTTTCCGCGGGAAATATCGGATAAGTTTTTAGAAGGAAAATAGGGATATCTTGTGTAACCTGAACAGGTAGGCCGCACGTCTCCACTGATATGCAGCTAGCCCTCGATGCAACCATGAGCCAAGTTCCTGCCGCCGGACGAGTCGCTTCGGAGCTGGATGACATTGACGCGCTGGTACGGACCTACCGGGCCCGGCTGCTGCGCTTTGTGGCGTTTTCCATCGGCGACGCCGACCTGGCGGAGTCGATTACGCAGGACTGCTTTCTGAAGGCTTACAACGGGCGGGCCAACTTTCGTGGCGACTGCTCGGTGAACACCTGGCTGACCAGCATCGCGATGAACCTGATCCGCGACCAGCAGCGGCTGCAGAAGTTCCGGTTCTGGCGGCAGGCGCGGGCCACCGCCATCGACATCACTGACGCGGCCAGCTTCCTGCCCAGCCACGAGACCTCGCCGGAGACACGGATTCTGGCCAAGGAAAAGGCCCGGGAGGTGCAGGCGGCGCTAGAGCACCTCTCGCCGAATCAGCGCACCGTCTTCCTGATGCGCTTCATCGAAGAGATGGACCTGGGTGAGATCGCCGCCGCCACCCGGATGCCGATCAATACCGTGAAGACCCATCTGCACCGGGCGCTGAAGTCGGTGCGGGCGCAAGTTGGAGGAGCAAGGTGAACGACCCCATGAAGATCGCAGCAACGCACCTGACTGAAGCTGAGTTCGACAGCTGCCTCATCGGCGACGCGGCCCCGGAGTCGGCCGCGCATCTGGCGTCCTGTGAGTCCTGCACAGCGGCGCTGGCCGAACTGGAAGCCCCGCTGGCCAGCTTTCGCGCTGTGACCCTGGCCTGGAGCGAACGGCGCTCCGCGACGCTGCCGCTCGACAACCTGGCAGCGGCGCGACGCAGGGCCGCCTCCGGCTGGAGACAGCGGCTGGCCGTGAGTGCGGGCCTGGCCGCGGCAATGGCCGTGGGCGTTGCGATTCCCGTACTTCACCATCAAAAAGCTTTGGACACGCCAGCGCAGACGGCGCAGAACACCGCAGCGGCCCCGGAGATTCACCCGATTCCGGCCGCGAGCATTCCCCCTGTAGCTGCCGCCACCGAGACGGCGAGCGCCGTGCCGCAGGAGTCGCCCGCACAGCAGATCCGGCGCGACAACCAGATGCTGCGGGCCATTGACATGGAGCTGGACTCCCGCACAGAGAGCCCCGCGGCGTTGGGCCTGTTGCCGGCGACGTCGGTCAACCCGAGCGTGCCGTCCCAGATGCAGGACTGACGCACGGCCAGTAGTACCCCGGGCCCCGCAGCATAGAAACAACCGAGAGAACATGTTGACTTTGAGCCGGACAACCCGACTGCTCCTGCTGGTGACCGGCGTTGTGCTGGCTACCGCGCCTTCGCTCGCGCAGCGCGGTCCCGGCGGTGGCGGGCCTGGTGGTGGTGGTCCCGGCGGCGGTGGCCCCGGCGGCGCGATGGGTGCGCCGCGCAGTTCATTTTTGGGCGACCGCGGCCCCATGCCGACCACCCCGCCACCCGTCCGCAGCGGACCGCAGCTAGGCCTCTCCGGGCGCTGGTGGGACGACGGCAAGACCGTCAAGCGGCTGAGCCTGCGCAACGATCAGCAGAAGAAGATGGACGATATCTTCAACGCCAACCGTACCAGCCTGCAGACGTTGTATGACAACTTACAGCGCGAGGAGGGCCGGCTGAGTTCGATGTCACCCAAAGAGTTGCAGGATGAGGCCAAGGTCTTTGCGCAGATCGACCGCGTGGCGTCCGCAAGCGCCGATTTGGAGAAAGAAAGAGCCCACGTCCAAATTCAGATCCGCCAGCAGATGGACCCCGATCAGCTGAATAAGCTGGACTCCGAGATCGCCAGCCTGCGCTAACACCGACCTGCGCACAAGACGGCTTCCGCTGTAGGATGGGGAGCGCCGCGGACAATGCCCGCGCTCATCCTCTCTTCAGGAGACCCTCCTTGCGCTCGCTTCGCCGTTCTCTGACCTCCGCTTTTCTCTTTGCCGCTCTGCCACTCGCGATCTGCGGGGCAGGCATCTCCCCCGCCGCTGCGCAGAACACCTGGGTGGGAACCTGGGCGGCTGCTCCCTTTGCCGGAAACAACCCCAACGGCACCACCGGCGGAGACGCCGCCAGCGGCAGCACCGTGCGCGAGACCGTCCACGTCTCCCTGGGCGGGTCGTCGCTGCGCGTCATCCTCACCAACGAGTTCGGCAAGGAGTCGCTGACCATCGGCGGCGCGCAGATTGCGCTGCCTGCCCCCAACAACGCTCCGGACGGTGCCATCGTGCCCGCCAGCGCCAAACCACTGACCTTCAGCGGCAGCGCATCCGTGACCATCCCGCCGGGAGCGCTGGTTGTCAGCGACGCCGTCGCGTTCCCCCTGAGGCCGCTCTCCGATCTCTCCGTGAGTCTCTACCTTCCGCAGCAGCCGCTCAGCGTGATCAGCGTGCATGGCTTCGCCGACACCACCAACTACCTGGCCGAGGGCAATATGCTCTCCGCGGAGACGTTGAGCGCAACCAAGAAGATTTACTCCTGGAACTTCCTCAAGGGCGTCGACGTGCTGGCGGACCGCGATGCGGGAGCGATCGTTACCTTCGGCGATAGCATCACCGACGGCGCGCTGAGCACCCGCGACAAGAACGCGCGGTGGCCGGACGTGCTGGCCGCCCGGCTGGCAGCGAACAAGGCGACCGCCCGCCTCGGCGTGCTGAATGAGGGCATCGGCGGCAACCGCGTGCTGCACGACAATACCGGCCCCAGCGCACTGGCCCGCCTGGACCGCGACGTCCTCGCGCAAAGCGGCGTGAAGTACCTGATCCTGATGGAGAGCATCAACGACATCGGCCACGCCGCCGATCCGGTAAAGCCCTACGACATCGTCTCCGCCGAGGATCTGATCGCGGGCTTCAGCCAGATAGCGCGGAGAGCCCACACGCACGGCATCAAGGTCATCGGCGCAACGCTCACGCCGTACGTCGGCGCCAAGTATCAGTCCCCTGCCGGCGAGGTGATGCGCCAGGCCGTGAACCAGTGGATCCGCACCACCAAAGAGCTTGACGGCGTGGTCGACTTCGACAAGGCGACCGTCGACTCAGCCAACCCCGGCGTGTTTCTGCCTGCCTACGACAGCGGAGACCACCTGCATCCCAAGGACGCCGGCTACAAAGCGATGGGCGATGCGATCGACCTGAAGTTGTTTACACGCTGATTAATTGAGCTCGTATCCTGCGAAGAAGTAGCCGATCTCAAACGCCGCGGTCTCTTCCGCGTCGGAGCCGTGGATGGCATTCTCGCCGATGGAGCTGGCAAACTGCTTGCGGATGGTGCCCGCGGCAGCCTTGGCCGGGTCGGTGGCGCCCATCAGCGTGCGCAGATCGGCGATGGCGTTGTCCTTCTCCAGCACCATCGGGTAGATGACGCCGGAGCTCATAAAGTCGGTCAGTTCACCGAAGAACGGACGCGCCGCGTGGACGTAGTAGAAACCCTCCGCCTGCTGCTTGGTGAGCACGATCTTCTTGATCGCGACGAGCTTGAAGCCGGCGTTGCTGATGGCGGCGAGGATGGCAGCGGTGTCGCCCTTGCGAACGGCGTCCGGCTTGATGATGCTGAAGGTGCGTTGAGACAAGTAAATCTCCTTGATTTGGACTGCCCTATCAGTGTAAACGGCTAGAGGCAGGTCTGGCAGCAGGAGGCCGTATGGCAAAAGAACGTTCGAGAATCGCGTCACCAACACCGATTCTGCGCGTGGCAGATGTTGAAGCGAGCCTTGCGTACTATACGGATCGACTGGGTTTCACAATGAACTGGCGTACGGGTGACTTCGTCTCCGTGACACGCGACAAATGCACCTTTTTCCTGACCGAGGACGCACAAGGCCATGCCGGGACGTGGATCTGGATTGCCGCGGAGGACACCGAACGTCTCCATGCCGAGTGGGTTGCATCCGGGGCGATGATCCGCCAGGGTCCCACCAACTTTCCGTGGGGCTCGCTGGAGATTCAGGTCACCGATCCAGACGGACACGTCTTACGGTTCGGGTCGGATGGCAAGAAGGACATGCCGATGGGCCCTTGGATGGATGCCGAAGGAAAGCTCTGGCCGATGAGCTAGTACTTCCAGCTCTTCAGGTCCGCACCCTGGGGCGCGGTCTTGGCGATGCGCTCCAGAATCATCGGCAGATACATCTGGTTGTAGTGCAGCCGCGAGTACGCGTTGGGCAGCGTGGGGTCGCCGTTCCAGCAGTGCTCCGCGCGCGGGCCGTACTTCACCTCGCCGTCGTACGGAACACCATGGCCGGGCGTGCCGGTGGTCTTCAGGAAATCCTCCATCAGGTAGACCGCGTCATTCAGGAAGTAGGTGTCGTCGGAGCCGACATAGAGGTGCAGCTTGCCCTGCAGCTTCGGCCCCAATGGATGATCCGGACTTGTCCAGTCGCGCTGCAGAATGGCGTCGAGGTCGTAGTGGTCGTGCCAGTACGCAGCGGTCGTGTGATCGATCGCGCCGGTCTGCTTGTCGAAGATCGGCACCGGATAGCCGTCCGCACCCTGCGGCGAGTAGACCGCCTGCCAGATGTCGAACTGGTCGCCGCTGCGGCCGTGGTCGCCCAGCGCAGCCTCATACGCAATGTTGTCGCGCATGGAGATCAGCGTGTGGCCCAGGTAGTCGCGCATCGCCGGCTGCTCCACGCGCTTGTTCGCGCCCTGCGCATAGAACATGTTGTCGTCCTTGTAGAGATCGCGCGTCATGTAGGCGTGGAAGTCCACCGGATCCGGACACGCCACGAAGGCGCCGTTGTAGCGGTCCGGATAGAACATCTGCACGGCGAGCGACTCCCAGCCGCCGGTCGATCCGCCATACAGAAACCGCGCCCATCCCTGCCCAATCCCCCGGAACTGCTTCTCAATCGCCGGCATCAGCTCGGTCTCGATGGCGTCGCCATATGGGCCGAGATTTGCCGAGTTCACCGCGTAGCTGTCGTCGTAGTAGGGATTGGCATGCTGGATCTTGATGACCAGATAGCGCGGAGTGCCAGGCGCAATCCACTGCTGGTAGTTCTTGTACGCCTCTTCCTGCTGGATGCGGTTGTAACCGGCGAGGTGGAAGCGCTCCGAGTAGTCGGGCTTGAGCTCGGGGTCGGGCGGCGTGGTGCGGAAGTCGCTCATGCCGCTGACAAAGTGGTCCTCGAAGACCATCTCCGGAAAGTGCGCGTTGGGGTGCTCGTCAAAACCCTCGGGGACGAGCACGACAGCGGACAGGAACATCGGCGCGCCCCAGAACTTCGTCAGCAGCGCCGACTGGATGCGGATGTGGCGGATGTACTTGGTGTCCGCGATGGGCGCGATGGGCGGAATCACCTGGTCGAGCGAAATGCTGAAGGGCTCAGAGTTGACGGCTCCGATGTGCACCTTCACCGGCCTGCTGTACAGATTGCCGGGTTTGGACTCCCAGTGCTGCCCTTCGCCCATGTCCGGCGGCAGCTTCACGGTCTTGCCGGTCGCCAGATGAAACGTCTGGTAGATATTCAGCACCGCTTGCACGTTATAGTCGCCGGGCGGTACGGCAAACACTCCTGGCACCGGATAGCCGGCCGCCTTGTAGTCGACGACCACCGGCTCTCCCGGCTTCATGCCATCGACGGTGACGCCGAAGACCATCTGCGAGCGCGGCGTGTCGTTAATCTGCATGCGCGGCTCCGCGCTGTCATCGTTGGAGAGAACAAGCAGCACACGGCCGTCGAGCGGCATCGCCGACACCGATGCCGGAAAGCTCACACTGAAGGATTTCCCCTTGGGACCGGGCCCGAGCCGTACGGGGCTCGCGTACTGGGCACTGGCCGCCGCCACGCCGGCCAGCAGGAAAACCGCTGCTACCAAAGTCTTTCGCATATGGGGAAGTATAGCCGCGGCCGTGCCAAAGCCACGGCTGCACCCAATTCAGCGGCTGCGCCTAAATCACAGCCCCGCGCGTCCAACCGGACATGCGCCGCAACGTCCTCAGAATCGGATCGTGGATCTGGGCCATGGGCTGCGCCGCGTGGACGCTCGACGGCCTCGCCTGCCTGCGCTACCCCAACAAGCAGCACGCGGTGCTGGCGTTCCTGATGGCGGCAATGTTCGGGATTGCGTGGGGGTTCTACCGGCAACAGAAGTAAGCTATTCAGCCTGACTAGGGCCGATCCAAGTCGTAAACAAAGTGCAGCTTTCCCCAGTCTTGATCAGTAAAGACGTAGCTCTGATTGCATTGATTGCACTCGATGGCTAGCGTCCTGGCGTCTTGCCAGTGGATCGCAATCTTGGATGATGGCCCGTCGAGGCAGAAAGGCACAAATTGACCTGTCCTGATGAAGAAGCTGCGGCGTTCGACCAGAACCACGGAACTGTTGGAAGCGCCACATCCATTCGAGCCATAGACCTGCACGATGCCCGCCCTATAGTGGCCGCCGGGTGACCACACCGCATCTTCGACGACTTGATCCGAAGCCGCCACTCGAACCAGACCCCAGACGGCTCCGAATCCGCCCAGAGTAAGCAAAGGCAACATCACGCGAAGACAGAGCTTCAGCAGTCTTTGGTTGGCCACGGTGGCGAAAGCATACCAAATTCTCGCTGTTAGCTACTTGCCCAGCACCTTCGCCATGGTCTCGCCGATCTCTGCGGGGCTCTTCACTACGTGGATGCCCGCGGCGGTCATCGCGGCCATCTTGCTCTCGGCGGTGCCTTCGCCGCCGGAGATGATCGCCCCGGCGTGGCCCATGCGGCGGCCGGGCGGCGCGGTCTGCCCGGCGATAAAGCCGACCACCGGCTTCTTTACGTGGGCCTTGATGAACTCCGCAGCCGCCTCTTCGGCAGTCCCGCCAATCTCACCGATCATAATGATGGCCTCGGTGCCGGGGTCGTCGTTGAGCAGCCTGAGGGCGTCAATGTGGTTGGTGCCGATGATGGGGTCGCCGCCGATGCCGATCGCCGTCGACTGCCCAATGCCGCGCGTGGTGAGCTGATAGACCGCCTCATACGTCAGCGTCCCCGAGCGCGAGACGATGCCCACCGAGCCCTCCTTGTGGATGCGCCCCGGCATGATGCCGATCTTCGCCTTGCCCGGCGAGATTACGCCCGGACAGTTCGGCCCGATCAGCCGCGACTTCGAGTTCTTCACGACCTCCCACACCTTCACCATGTCGAGCACCGGAATGCCCTCCGTGATGCACACCACCAGCGGCAGCCCCGCGGCAGTCGCTTCCAGGATGCCGTCCGCAGCCGCCGGCGG
>Ga0302154_10001428_pt1 | contig 19629 bp, 17 predicted proteins | sample I_Bog_N2_3_FD_193507 | JGI IMG/M metagenome (GOLD analysis project Ga0302154, IMG submission 193507) | Peat permafrost microbial communities from Stordalen Mire near Abisko, Sweden - I_Bog_N2_3 | ecosystem: Environmental > Terrestrial > Soil > Wetlands > Peat | place: Sweden: Abisko, Stordalen... | reverse complement strand
CATTTCCATGCTGATCACCCTGTGTTCTCCTGCTCAAAAAGTGAGCAGAAGCAGTTGAACACCTGGGTCAGTTTTCAGTCGGCAGAACAGCCTTTACTGGGTCAGTTTTCGGTCAGCGGCAACACGTAAACGACAGTGTTTACATAAACGTCCTTGTTCAGGTAGTGGTAGAGCTGATTAATGCGGACCGTTGATCAGGGCGATTAATTGATCCACCCCGGCATCCAGACCCACATTTTGCGTGTCGATTCTCAAGTGGGGCTGTTCGGGGGCTTCGTAAGGAGAAGAAACTCCGGTGAAGTTCGGCAGGTTGCCTGACCTGGCTTTGTTGTACATGCCTTTCGGGTCACGGGACTCACAGACCCCCAATGAGGTGCTGACATGAACCTCACGGAAGTGCTCGGCTCCGATGATTGTCCGGGCCAGTGCACGATCCTGGGTGAAAGGGGAAATAAAGGCCGCAATGACGATGAGGCCGGCATCGTTCATCAATTTCGCCACTTCCGCCACGCGACGGATATTTTCCGTACGATCCTCGGCGCTGAAGCCCAGATTGCTATTGAGCCCATGGCGAACATTATCGCCATCGAGTACGAAAGACAGTTGCCCCTTATCCAGCAGACGTTGTTCCAGGGCAAAGGCCAGGGTCGACTTTCCCGAGGCGCTCAAACCGGTCAACCAGACGGTGATCGGTTTCTGCCTCAGCAATTGCTGGCGGTCTTCCGGTGTCACTTGACTGGCATGCCACATCACGAGTGGAGGTTGTGCGTCGGTCATAAAGGGGCGGTCCTGAATACGTTATGAGGTTTGATATCGGCCGGGCGGCGCAAGACTGCAATAGTCAGCGGCCTCTGGGAGGCGGGGCGCCTGCAAGAGCGTCCGAAAGCAGGCGAGTTGCCGAAAAGCGTGTTGCCCACAAATTGTCCTGGCGAAACGCCTGGATCCTTGAAGAATTGCAGCGGTAGTCAAGCGCCTGTCGGCTTGTCAGGCGTAGATCGCTGTTTTCATCGATCAGCCATACCGCCGTCTCTTTATCGCGCAAGGCCATTTCACCGAAGCGAGTGGAGATCACCGGCAGGCCAAGCGAACGGTATTCGTAGTATTTGATCGGATCGACGGAGGCTGTCAGACGACTGAGCTTGAATGGGATCAAGCCAACCGAGAACGTCGCCATGGCGGCAATGGCCTCGGCATGGGGGCGCTCAGGTAATAACTCGATATTCCCCGGTAGCAGGCAGGGCGGGGGGGTAAAGATCGGGCCGATCAGTCGTATCCGATTTTCGGGGTTGGCCTGTGCCAGCGCGATGACCAAGTCCCAGTCGAACCAGCTGCCAATCGTCCCCACATAGCCCAGCAACTGTTGCTTGGTATCCAGCACCAGCGATTCGAGGGGGGCCAGTTTCTGGATGTCGCAAGCATTCAGGGCCAGCTCCACCTTGTCGGCCACGGCGCCCATCGTTCTACCGATGGCAGTGGAGGAGACCAGGATTTTCGATACCCGCTCAACCAGCAATCGCTCGCGAGTAGCCATGGAGCGACGAGAAAGCCCCTTGTAGAAGGCAGGAAAATCGTCCATGGCATCGTAAACCGCATAGCTTTCGGGCATGCGCGTGAGTAGTTGCAGCGCAAGTTCCGAAGGTTTGCCGACGCAAATCATGCAAGGATGTTCCGCGGCGAAAGCCTGGGCCTTGTTGATGACCTCGCGCCAGAGCAGTGTTTGAAGCAGTCCCGATCCCGGAATGGGCTCGATGGGCAAAACCTTGGGTTTGATCAGATGTAGCCATTTGGTGGGCAGCCACTCTTTGGCTGCTGGGGTTGGAGCAACGGTTTTGCGCTTGAAATCGGATTGTCTCGGCAGTCGTGTGGGGTACGGATCTATCCACAGTACCTCTGACTGCGTTTGCTCGTGATACCAGGCCACGAAGTGGTGCGAGCGCTGGCTGAAGCTGGCCCAGGGGACCGGGGACAGATAGATCATTCGCATGTTTGAAAGTGCCGTACCAGGGTTTCGAGGATACGCCCGGCCGCCAGGCCATCGCCATAAGGAGAGACACCTCGCGCCATGGCTTTATAGGCCGTGGGATCGTCAAGCAATCGCTGGGCCTGTCCGATGATGGTCTCCCGATCTGCACCGACCAGCTTTACCACCCCGAGTTCGACGGCTTCGGGGCGTTCGGTTTCCTCCCTCAGCACCAGTACGGGTTTGCCAAGGGCTGGAGCTTCTTCCTGAACGCCACCGGAGTCACTGATGATCAAGTAGGAGCGCTTCATGGCGGCGACGAACTGTGGGTAGTCCAGGGGCTCGCAAAGCATGATGTTGGACGTCTGGCCCAGTATTTCGTGGGCGACGTCCTTGACGTTGGGGTTGGGGTGGACGGGATAGAGTATCTGCACATCAGCGTTTCTTTCGGCGATCGTCCTGAGTGCCTGGCATATCGAACGGAAGGGCGCGCCGAAGTTCTCGCGGCGGTGGGAGGTCACCAGCACCAGGCGTTTGCTCTCATCCAGTTGCATATCAAGGGCAAGCGGTTTGGCTGCCGCCATCAAGAGTGCATCAATGACGGTATTTCCGGTCATGGTGATCGCCGTTGTGGCAATACCTTCCTGCAACAGGTTTTCCATGGCGCCCTGGGTCGGCGCGAAATGCCAGCGTGCCAGCCTGCCGACGATGACCCGGTTTGCCTCCTCGGGGAACGGGTTGTACAGATCTGCGGTGCGCAATCCTGCCTCAATATGTCCAAATGGAATGCGCTGGTAGAAGCAAGCCAGTGCGGCAGCCATGACCGTCGTGGTATCGCCTTGAGCCAGGACGACATCAGGTTTTTCGGCAAGCAGTACCTCATCGAGCCCTTCCAGCAGGCGTGCGCTCAAGGTCGCAAGGGACTGGTTGGGACGCATGATGTCCAGGTCCATATCTGGAACAATCTCAAAAAAATCAAGGACCTGGTCCAGCATATGGCGATGCTGGGCCGTGGCCAGGACTCGGCAGTTGATACTGCCTTCTGCTTGCAACGCCTTGATCACGGGGGCCATTTTGATGGCCTCGGGGCGTGTGCCAATAATGCAGAGCACCTTCTGGGTCATTCCTTTAGATCCTGTTGTCTGCATGTTTCATGCGTCACGGTATCGATGGGGAGTCCAGGCTCCCCACTTGCTTTCATAAATCGCCTTGTTCTTTTCAAAAAGCGCCTGCTTTTTTTCTGCGCCGAGCTTATTGAAGGACGCCGACAAGTGATGATGGACAAACACATCTTCGGCACAGGCGGCGCGCATACCCTGGTGTTGAATACGACGGCAGTAGTCGTCGTCTTCGAAAAAGCCCAATCCATAGTCTTCACATAAGCCGCCGATCTGCTCATAGCTTGAGCGTGGCAGCATCACGCAGAAAAAGGCCAGGGTATTGATTTCGAACCACTGCCCCATGTGTTGGCGGGTGATGCGGGTGGACTCGGCGTGCATTTCGCCCAGGTGGGTATAGCGCGTGGTGATACGCGCCTCATTGCCAATATTGTTGGTGACCGGTCCGATAATGCCGATGTCATCATTGTCTATCAGATGACGCATCAGGCCCTTGATCCAGCCGGCCGTGACAATCGTGTCATTGTTCAGTATGACCAGGTAGTCACCGCTGGCGGCTGCCAACCCTTGGTTGTTGCCGGCCGCGAAGCCTTTATTGTCCTGGTTGAGAATGATGATGCGGTCTGGGCCGTCCTTGGCCCACTCGGCCAGAAACGCCGGTGTGTCATCGGTGGAGTTGTTGTCAACGACGATAATCTCAAGGTTTTCGTAGTTGCTTTCGTTGACCAGGCTCTTGAGACAGGCCTGGGTCAACTCCAGGTTGTTATAGGTCAGCACCACGACGCTGACTCTTGGCGCGGGCAAGCTGTCGATGGCCTGGCGCAGGGCAATGGCTCGATGTTCCCAAGTCTGGGTTTGCGCGAATTGTTGGCGTGCCAGGCGTGCCGAGTAGGGTTCGGGGAGCTGTTCCAGAACCTCTTGGACGGCGGCGATAAACTCCGCCGGGTTTTCAGCGGTATTGGCCAGGCTGCCGAACTGATCCAGTTCAGGCAGCTTGACCGATACCACGGGCTTGCCGGCGCTCAGGTACTCATAGACTTTCACCGGGTTGGTCGCCAGTGTCAGGGGAATGACCTTGAACGGCAGCAGGCACACGTCCATTGCATGGAGATAGTACGGCAGGGAGGCGTAGGGAACCTCGCCATGCATGACAATGTTCGGGCAACCCTTGAAGTGTTTTTTTGCATTGACCGTATCGTTGCCTATGAGCAATACCAGGTGTTGTGGAAGGGCCTGGGCAAGCTGTTTGACGAGTTGAAGATCGAACCACTCCGCGATCGCGCCGTAGTAACCGATGATTTTTCTGTTTTGGGCATCCCGATAGACTTGCTCTGGCGCTTGGCAGAAGGCGCTGTATTCCGCGGCATTGCGTATCACGCTGACGTTCTGGTTTTCACGTTTGCCGTGCTGTTCGATCCAGGTCGATGTGGCAACCAGCAGGTCCGCTCGACGCATCAGGGCTTTTTCCAGGTCCAGCAGCTCCTGGGCCACATTGCCAAACCCCTCGTGATGATCCATGCAGTCATAGATCAGGGTGGAGTTGGGAACGCATCTGGCGAGCGGAAACCAATAGGCGTGCTGGACAACGCAGTTCACCTTCTCGATCTTTGCCCATTGCATCAACTCCGCCAGACTCAGGCGCAGTTGTTTTATCGCGGCGCTGGTGGGTGGGGCGTGATAGATGGCCGGCGCGCCGGACACATTCAATCTGATCTGGAATAGCCCACTCACGCCCTCAAGGGGTTCAACTTCGAAGCCGGGGCGGTCGTTATCAATGAAGTGGTTGGAAATGTAGAACGTCACCTGGCCGGTTCGTGCCAGCTCTTTGGCCAGGTTCTGTGGGCGCTGGATACGGAAATGCCAGTCAATGACGCCAAAGATAAAGGCGGCCGTCTGCTTTTCGTAAGCTGCTGGTGCTTCGGGGTTGTTCGCTGGCAGTGTCATCAGCGCTGAAAACGGTTGGATTTGAGTGACGGGTGCGGTGTTGCCTTTCAGCCAGCGACGGGCCTTACGGGCCAATTTGCTCTTCTTGCTGGGGGCAAGGGGGAGGTGGGTGTACACATAACGAGCCGAATTGAACAGCATCTTGTGCAGCAGATGGCGCAGCGGTGCACGGTCTATGGTGATTGCCCAGTCCGAGAGACTCAATAGTTCGGTTTGTTTTGACGCAAGCTGCTGATGCAGGTTGGCGATTTGCTCCGACAGTCCCTGGGTTTCAGCTTTTTGCTCCTGAAGCCGTTTCTCGGCTTCCTTGAGTTTCTGCGATACCGCCTGTACCTGTTGCTGGCTGTGCTCCATTTGCCCGGTCAAGCGCCCCAACTCGGACGCGTGCATTGACAGGCAATCATCGAGCCGTTTTTTCTCGATGTGCAGTTGGTCAATGGCTTGGTCTCTGCTTTCGATGACCTTGAGCAATTGCGCGCTTTCGCCCGACTTACGCTCCACTGCACAGGTCAGTTTGTCCATGCGCTCGAGAAGGCGATCAATCTGTTCCATGCTTTTATTTTCCTGTGGGCAAAACGGCCGACCTGAGAGTCTGTCATTAGGTCGACAGCGCGACACCTGCTTTTTATCCGTGCTTTCTGGCGAGTGGGTGGAGGTTAAGGCACCCGATCAATGCTGAAGGTTGTATCGAAATGGATCGGTGTGCAGATTTCTTTGGGGTTTCTGTGCGTGTCATAAAGCCGGGCACCGATGACCTGGCATCGCTGGTCCCCCAGGCACCGGTCAATATTGGCCTGGATGGCAAGCGCCAGGCGCACATACATGCCACTGGAGTAAGTTTTAACCGGTTGTTCGATGTAGTCAATTTCGGCGAATGCTTCTGTTGCGGTATATTTTTCGTCGATCTCTTCAATGCTCAAACCCAGCATGATGCCATTGAGATAAATATTTTCGCGCCCCGTAAACTCAGGGTTGAAGCCGGCCCCCAACTCCAGTAGCGCAGCGATACGGCCATGGGTTTTGATACTGCCACCGCTGGGATTGAGCAGGCCGCAAATGAGTTGCAACAAAGTGGACTTGCCGCTGCCATTGCGGCCGATAATACCGACGGTTTCGCCCTTTTTTATTTGAAAACTAATATCGCTCAGGACCCGACGGGTGTTGAAGTACTGTTTGCGTCGACCGGTAAACATCTGCAGCAAACGCTGAAAGGGTTTTTCGTAGAGATGATAGTGCTTTGACAGCCCCTCAACACTGATCGCCATTTCAGATGACATCAGCAAAGCCCTTGCGTGTTTTTTGAAACCAGGCAAACCCCAGCCACGCCACCAGGAAAGTGACCACATAATAGATAACCAGCCCCTCCCAGTGTGGCCAGGCCCCCCAGAATAGAGCATCGCGGGCCATTTCTACCGGAAAGGTCAGGGGGTTGGACTTGAGAAAAACATGATAACTTTCCGGGAGTGCGGATACCGGATAAAAAATAGGTGACATAAACAACAAGGCGGTGGTCAAAATACCGATCAACTGACTGATGTCACGCAGGTAGACGCTGAGGGCCGCGAGGAACCAACTGACTCCAAGTATCAGTAAGCTCAGGGGGAGAACGATCAGCGGCAGTGACAGGGCGGTCACCGGTGGAATGCCAAACAGCACGAGATAAAAAAGCAGCCAGACCAGAAGGCTGATAGCACCGTGAAATAATGCGGCGCCGAGCGATACGAACGGGAGGATTTCCAGGGGGAAGACAATTTTCTTGACGTAATTGGGATTGCTCAAGATCAGCCCGGGAGCACGGTTTACACACTCGGAGAACAGATTGAAGAGCAGCAATCCGGCAAACAGCACAAGCGCAAATTCGCTCTTCGAGTCGCTTCCGCCTGACCAGCGGGCTTTGAAGACCACACTGAAAAAAAATGTATAGACCAGCAACATGAAGAGCGGGGTGACGAAAGACCAGAGAAGACCCAGTATTGAACCTTTATAGCGGCCCGTGATCTCCCGGAGAATAAGGGCGCGGATCAGGCTCTTGTTGTTCAAGATACTGCTCAGCATTGAGGTGGGAGATGAACTGAACGACTGCATCAGGCTGGTGTCTCGGGTGATCAGGCATCGACTCATGCATGACGTATTTATTAGTAGGTGTGGGGCTGGTTATTTTTCGAGCGGTGTCATTCTTGTGGCGTCATTCCTGTGACGTTTTGCATGTCGATGATTAGCTGTTCTCAAGACGCGTGAGTACTATATATTGCACCGTGGTGGTAGGGAAGCGTTCGCATTCAATGTCGCTTCGACGATTGTAGCAGTCGGTGGCGACTAGGTATCAAAGTTGTTACCGTATGGATCACGGATTGGAAGCTGTTTTGAATTCTATATCGACCTGCAGTGAACAAGCTTCATGTGAAGACCATTCTTCCGATTCTTCGCTTTTGTCGTTGGAAGGTACTTGCGATGTTGTCATTGTTAACTACAATGCAGGCGGATTTTTATCTGAAAGTGTGCTCTCCTCGTGGGCGAGCGGAGCGTCTCGTGTCATTGTGGTGGATAACGCCTCAAGGGACGACAGCCTGGACACGCTGATGTCGCTTCAAGGAGGAGAGCTGCGCATTGTGCGCAATTCGTCCAATCTTGGGTTTTCTGCCGCGTGCAATATCGGCGCCCACCATACGTCGGCCCCTTATGTGTTGTTTCTCAACCCGGATTGCGTGTTGGCCGCCGATGCCTTGGGTGGCATGATCCAGGCGTTGGTGAGTTATCCGCGCTCAGGGATGGTCGGGGGCTTCCTCTGTAATCCCGACGGCACGGAACAGCCGGGTGGCCGGCGAGTTTTTCCGACGCCCAAGCGGGCTTTTTTGCGGGCATTCGGGCTCTCCCGGTTGTCGAAGTTCCTGCCGGCTTCATTTTCCGACTTCTTGCTGCATGAACAACCTCTGCCACGTGAGCCCATGGTCGTGGAAGCCATTTCCGGTGCCTGCATGCTTGTCCGGCGTGAGGCCATCGAATCGGTCGGGCTTTGGGATGAGGGGTATTTTCTCCACTGCGAGGATCTGGATTGGTGCATGCGTTTTCGTCAGGCGGGTTGGGATGTCCTTTATGTGCCGGGCGCCAAGGTAAGCCATCAGTTTGGGGTGTGCAGTCGTAGTCGCCCCTATTTCGTCGAGTGGCACAAGCACCGTGGAATGTTGCGTTTTTATCAGAAGTTCTTTCGCCACCAATATCCCGGGGTTTTGTGGGTGAGTGTGGTGATTGGCGTCTGGCTACGCTTCAGCCTGGTTGTTGCTCGCCATCTGGTTATGGATGTGGTCGCCTTTTTTAAACAGAAAAAAGGCGCATAAGGTGCGTATTGCGATCCTGGGGGGAGCGAGCTTTCTCGGAGAGCGACTGATCCCGCTGTTGCTGCAGTCCGGTTTTGAGGTGACCTCTTTTACCCGTGACAGCTCTCGGCTTTCCTCCTCTGCGATGACGTGGCGGCACATTGACGATTGGCCACGCCTGGAGTTCGACGTCTGTGTCTGCCTGGCGCCGATCTGGGCCCTTCCCGAGTATCTGGAGCGCCTTGCTCGAAGCAAGGTCAAGCGCATCGTTGCCCTCTCCTCAACCAGTCGATATACCAAGTGCGAGTCGCCGGACCTTGCCGAGCGGGCGCTGGCCGATCGTCTGGCCGAGAGCGAGTCGCTGCTGGAGCATTGGGCTCGGGATCTTGGGGTCGAATGGGTGGTGTTACGCCCCACCCTGATCTATGGCTTGGGGCGGGATAAAAATATCTCTGAAGTCGCCCGATTTACCCGGCGATTTGGCTTTTTCCCGCTGGCGGGCGGCGGTACGGGATTGCGTCAACCCATACATGCCGACGACCTGGCCCAGGTCTGCTTGCGCGCCTTGACCGCGCCCGCCGTCGTATCGGGAGGTTACAACCTGTCCGGAGGCGAAGTGCTTTCCTATCGGGCGATGGTCATCCGTATATTCGAGGCGCAGCGGCGGCCTGTGCGTATTGTCAGCATCCCGGTGGTTTTTCTGCGCTTGGCCATTTCAATGGCGCGTTGCCTGCCTCGTTATCGGCATCTGTCCGCCGCCATGGCTTCACGAATGGTCGAGGATCTGGTGTTTGATCATTCCGAGGCTCAATGCCAGTTCGGTTTTCTGCCCCGGCCCTTTGAGCTGAGCGATACAGACTTGCCCTGAGCCGCTCGACGGCCAGCAGCTTAGGCAAGGCAGGTCTCATCCCTGGCCGCGGGTGACTCGACCCCTGCGCGAGCTTTCAATGCCTTTTACCGGCAGGCAGAGCCTGACGTGCTATTACGATGTTGCGTAGAATGGCGGATTGAATTCGCGGGCTTCGCTCTTTGCCTTGGCTTGTTTGTGGCCAATGTTCCAGGACTTTTGAACTAGATGATGATTTTGCTGCTGTGCGCGGTCGTACTGGTCTCCTCATTGTTGTTGACCGGTGCGTTACGCCGATACGCGTTGGCCCGCAGTCTGCTGGATGTTCCCAATGGGCGCAGTTCCCATTCTGTTGCAACACCGCGGGGGGGCGGTGTGGCGATCGTGCTCGGTTTCCTGATCGCATTGCCGATACTCGCCTGGATGGGCTGGGTGCCCGTGGCGGTATTCCTGGCACTGTTTGCGGCCGGTGCGGTTGTCGCCATCGTGGGTTTTCTTGATGATCATGGGCATATAGCCGCTCGTTGGCGTCTACTGGCTCACTTTTCTGCCTCTTTTTGGATCCTGCTTTGTTTGGGGGGCATGCCCGCCCTTAATCTGTTCGGAGCAGAGGTTGATTTGGGCTGGCTGGGGCACATCCTCGCGGCCTTTTACCTGGTGTGGATGCTCAATCTCTATAATTTCATGGATGGCATTGACGGGATTGCCAGTGTCGAGGCTATTTTTGTGTGCCTCGGTGCCTGTCTTGTCTATGAATTGGGCGGTTACGAGGGCTTGGTTTGGGCGCCGCTGTGCCTGGCGCTGGCCGTGGCCGGCTTTCTTTATTGGAATTTTCCTCCCGCCCGCATTTTCATGGGCGATGCGGGCAGCGGTTTTCTAGGCATCATGCTGGGCGGGCTTTCTCTCCAGGCCGCTTGGCATTCGCCTCATTTGCTGTGGGTATGGTTGATTTTTCTAGGCGTATTTATCGTCGATGCGACGTTCACGCTGGGGCGTCGACTGCTCCGTGGAGACAAGGTCTATGAGGCTCATCGCAGTCACGCCTATCAATTTGCCTCGCGCCAGGTGGGGCGTCATTTACCCGTGACCCTGGCTGTGCTCGGGATCAATGTCGTCTGGTTGTTGCCCATCGGCTTGTGTGTCGGCTTGTCTGTACTGGACGGTCTCACCGGTATGTTGTTGGCTTACGCTCCTTTGGTGTTTATCGCGGTCAGATTTCATGCGGGTGAGTTGGAGAAGGTTGTTTAATCTGTCGTGGCCTGGAGCAGGGTTGGCTGATTGTCGATCCAGGACGATGACATTTTGCAGGTAAGCTAGCTATAGACGGGTTATGGATAAGATACGAGCCTATTTGGTAGGCCTTCCGCGTCGAAAGAAGCGTGTTCTGCAGGTGCTCACCGATATCGTCATGGTCTGGGCGGCGCTGTGGATGGCATTTGTCGTGCGTTTGGGGGTGGGCGACCTGATCAATCCATTTACCCAGCACCGCTGGTTATTTGTTGCCGCCCCGGTTGTCGCGATTCCCCTGTTCATCCGATTTGGCCTTTATCGGGCGGTGATGCGTTATTTCGGCAACGACGCGCTGATCACCATCGTCAAGGCGGTAAGTCTTTCATCGCTGATCCTGGGGGTGGTTGTCTATGTCTATAGCAACCATCAGGTGGTTGTTCCGCGTTCGATCATCTTCAACTATTGGTGGTTGAGCCTGGTCATGGTCGGTGGCCTGCGGCTTGCCATGCGCCAATACTTTCTGGGTGACTGGTTTGGTACCGCGCAGCATATGCCGTTCACCAATCGTGATGATGGTCTGCCCAAGGTCGCCATTTACGGCGCCGGCTCGGCGGGGAATCAACTGGTTGCCGCGTTGCGCATGGGTCGTGCCATGCGGCCTGTGGCCTTTATCGATGACGATAGCGGTATTGCCGACCGCAATATCGCCGGCTTGCAAGTCTACAAGCCCAAGCATATCCAGCAGATGATCGATGCCACGGGGGCCCAGGAGATACTCCTGGCGATCCCGTCCTCTTCCCGTGGCCGACGCCGTGAAATACTGGCCCTGTTGGAAGGTTATCCACTGCATGTTCGAAGTGTGCCGGGTTTCATGGACCTGGCCAGTGGACGGGTCAAGGTCGACGATATCCAGGAAGTTGATATCGCCGATTTGCTCGGACGCGATACTGTCCCTGCTCAAGAGGACCTGCTTGAGCGCTGTATCAAGGGGCGCTCGGTGCTGGTGACGGGCGCCGGCGGCTCAATCGGTTCCGAGTTGTGCCGGCAGATTCTGACGCTTCGCCCCACTACCCTGCTGCTTTACGAGCACAGCGAGTTCAATCTCTACACCATCCTCTCTGAGCTTGAACAGCGTGCTGATCGGGAGTCGCTGTCGGTACGCTTGCTGCCGATCCTGGGTTCCGTGCGTAACCAGGACAAGCTGCTGTCGGTCATGAAAACCTGGCATGTCGAGACGGTCTACCATGCGGCGGCCTACAAACATGTGCCGATGGTTGAGCACAATATTGCCGAAGGCGTATTGAACAATGTGATCGGTACCTTGAATACCGCACAAGCGGCCTTGCAGGCGGGGGTCGCAAACTTTGTGCTGATTTCCACCGACAAGGCCGTCCGTCCAACCAATGTGATGGGCAGTACCAAGCGCCTGGCTGAAATGACGCTCCAGGCCCTCAGTCGTGAACTCGCCCCGGTACTCTTTGGCGATCAGGCCAATGTATCGCGGGTGAACAAGACCCGCTTCACCATGGTCCGCTTTGGCAACGTGCTCGGATCCTCGGGGTCTGTTATCCCACTGTTCCACAAGCAAATAAAGATGGGTGGGCCGCTGACCGTTACCCACCCGAAGATCACACGTTATTTCATGACCATCCCGGAGGCGGCGCAACTGGTTATCCAGGCCGGCTCGATGGGGCAGGGTGGTGATGTCTTTGTGCTGGATATGGGCGAGCCTGTCAGGATCGTCGAGCTGGCCGAAAAGATGATTCATCTCTCCGGCTTGAGCGTTCGTACGGACAAGAGTCCCCATGGTGACATCGCGATCGAGTTCACCGGGTTGCGCCCGGGTGAAAAACTTTACGAAGAGTTGCTGATCGGTGACAATGTCGAAGCGACCCAGCACCCGATGATCATGAGCGCCCACGAAGATATGCTTTCCTGGGATGTGCTCAAGTCCAGGCTGTATGAATTGGTGGCTGCGGTTGAGAGTGATGATTACGTGCGCGTACGGCAAATGTTGCGCGATACCGTAAGCGGTTACGCGCCCGATGGTGAGATCGTCGACTGGATATACCAGCAGCGCCGTATGGACACCTGACCGTTGAACACTTGATAAGGGCGTATTTTTGATAGACGACCCCGTACAATGTGATGCTGAATGAGCTAGGTTTGGCGCAGGAGCCAGCGTGTCAGTACGAAAGTAATTGGAATGGTCGCGATGATGACAACGAGGGGGGCGACGCTTTGGGGAATGTCAAAGCGTTCGATGAAGAGGCTCAATAGGACTGCCGATATCAAGTACTGAACCAAATACACCAGTGGAAAGGCGAAGAAACCTTTCCAACTGACAGGGGTCTTGAAAACGATCGTTGCGTTGAACCAGTACGAAAATAGGATGCCGATTGAAAATGCCAAGGCGTACGCAACCTGGTAAGGGATCGCGAACTGAAGGCCAAAATACAAGCCATACGTAAAGGCGGTATTGATGCTGCCGCCTATTATGAATTTGATCAAGTCGATAAATGACCTATGTCTCGACATCCGGTTAAGCCTGTATTTGCGATTTGATCAACGTTATAAAATCGCCGTATTCTCGGATGTAGTCGTCGGCGTCGTAATAGTCAGATGCAAACACCAGCAACATGGCGTCTGGTGAGTACTTGTATTGGATGCACCAGGTTTTTGGAGGTAGATACAAGCCTATGTTTGCTCTATCAAGCGTGATCTCTTCGCGTGTTTCGCCGTCATCCACAACAACGTGAATACTGCCTCTGACAGCAATCAGAAACTGATGGCATTGGTGATGGGCGTGCTCGCCGCGAGTATCAGCAGTGGGGACGTCATAAACCAGAAAATAGCGTTTCGGGTTGAACGGGATTTCACGTTCGAACTCGCCGACGGACAGGTTGCCGCGCAGGTCAGGGACAGCCTTGAATGTATGCAGTGTGACACCGGATACGTTGGTTTTGGTGACTGAGGGCGCTGAGGATACTGGAACCTTCATGTTCTCGCTGGTGGAGTCGACGGCGTCTGCGTAACCAATTATCTTTGCGGGGTTGCCGGCGACGATAGCGAAGGGCGGGACCGAGCGTGTCACGACTGCACCGGCACCCACCATGGCATTTTCGCCGATGATCAGGCCTGGAAGGATGGTTGCATTGGCTCCGATGGTCGCTTTGGTTTTTACCACCGTACGCAGGAACTCGTCAGGGTACTGTTTACTGCGCGGGAAGCGGTCGTTGGTAAAGGTAGCGTTGGGGCCGATGAACACGTCATCCATTATTTCGATGCCGTCCCAGACTTGGACACCACACTTGATAGTGACGCGGTCACCAATGGTCACATCGTTCTCAATGAAAACGTTGTTGCAGATATTACATTCCGAACCGAGGCGGGCCTGTGGCAAAACGTGCGCAAAGGCCCAGATCTTGGTGCCCTTGCCGATGTGGCGAGACTCACAAAGCCCGTTGGGATGAACAAAGTACTCGCTGTTTTCATTTGTCATGATTAAAACTCTCAGTCCTCATTGGGATGGCAAGCGGTCTGGCTTTAGTATTTTCATAGGTGCGCCACGCGTAAGAACCTACAATACCCAGTCCGAACAGGTTAGCCGCTCCCAGGAAGACGATGACATTAATGGTCATCGCGTAACCCGAGACAGTAATCAATCCCATCAGCCGCGCAACAGTCACAACGATGCCGAAGCAGGCTGCCAAAATGGTGGTCATCCCACCCAGGCGTGTAAGCAGGCGGATTGGCAGGTCAGTAAAGGCAAAGATACTGTCCATCATGTAGTTCACTTTCTTGGATAACGTCCAGGCCGATGCGCCGTGCTCACGTTTTAGGCGATTGTAGGAAATGGTCTTGCGGCGATATCCTAGCCAGAAAACTTGTGCAATGAGCGAGCTGTGCCTTTCATCGAGTGTTAGCAACGTATCACGAAAGGCTTTGTTGCAAGCGAAGACGTCCACACCACCTTCCGGTATTTCGGGTACTACGTATCGACGATACAGGCTCCAGAAAGTCTTGGATGCAAGGCGCGAAAGAAGTGGATCGTCCCGTCCTTCGCGAACCCCAAGAACAACATCGTATTGTTCGGTCAATAGTTGTGCGTTCATCTCGAGCACGAGATCCGGTGGTTCTTGCAGGTCCGCAGCCATGACTGCAAAACGATCGCCTCTGCCAGCCCCCAGACCTACCCTAATTGCCGGGAATGAACCGAAGTTACGTGAAAGTAGTACGAGTTGGGATTCGAAGCGTTGCTTTGGCAGTTGTTCTCTCAAGATATCGTAGCAGCGGTCCGGACTGCCATCGATCACAAAAACAGCTTCGAAATCGCCTGCTAGCTTGCTGCTCAGTCCATCGATGGCGATCAACAAATCTGGCAATGAGCTTTCGTTTTTGTAAACGGGAATAACTAGCGTTAGCAAACGATGGTGCTCCTTATTGTTCGAAGTACTTTTTGACGGCTGCAATAACCGACTCTACAGCTTCATCGGTCATGCCGGGGAAGCACGGTAGGGTCAACAGCTTTTGGCACGAGCTGTTGGTGACCGCCATGGAGCCGGCAATAAGAGACTGAGGGTAGGCCACCTGTTGATGATCTGGAATGGGGTAGTGAATTTCTGTAGCAACACCATGGGCCTTGAGGAACTCGCGTAGTGCTTCGCGGCGGTGGATACGTGTAACGTAAAGGTGTGCGGCAAATGATTCATCTACAAATGGCAATGCATCAAAGCCCAAGCCTGAAAAAGCTTCGTTGTAGCGAGAGGCAATGTCTCGGCGAGCGACGTTCCAAGTATCGAGCAGAGGCAATTTGATTCGCAAAATAGCCGCTTGAATTTCATCCAGGCGGCTGTTTTTGCCTCCGGTGTGACCTACGTGATATTTCGACGACCAGCCATATTGGCGAATGGCTTTGAGCCGGGTCGCCAACTTGTCATTATTGGTCACTACTGCACCGCCATCGCCCATGGCACCAAGATTTTTGGTTGGGTAGAAACTGAAGCATGCCGCATCGCCCCAGCTGCCTGCTTGTCGGCCCTCCAGTTTTGCACCATGGGATTGTGCACAGTCTTCAATCAGCGTCACACCAGCGTCGTGGGTCAGAGCCAGCAACTCTTTGATGTTCGCCATTTGCCCATAAAGGTGAGTCACGATGACACATCTGGGTTTCTGTTTAAGAGCTTCGGCCAAGGCATTTACGGACATGGTCATGCAGGATGGGGCGATGTCGACATACAGCGGCACCGCCCCGACGGCATGGATCGCAGTGCTGCTGTAGAAGCCGGCGTTGGCAACGGTCACGACCAGATCACCGGGTTCGACGCCAACGCTGCGCAAGGCGATTTCAATGGCATCAGTACCATTGGCCATGGATATACAATGGCCGACGCCCACGTAGTCGGCAAACTCCGATTCGAAACCGGTTACTTCTTCTCCCAGAACATACCAGTGGCGATCAAGGACTTTCTTGACCGCGCCAAGCAGGTCCAGATTTTTGTTCATCGCCACGTCTGAAAAGAGGGGGATCATAGTAATGCTCCTTGCGTGCTCAAGTCGGAGTTGAGTGGGGGCGTTTCAGACTTTCTGAAGAAGGTGTTTTTGAGGCGCAGGGCTCTTTTTTCGACAAGGTGCCAAGAGGCAATACCACATAGCAGTGCGATCGTGCTGGCGGTCAGGAAGTTTTGAGTTCCTGAGAACTGTGGAAATGCCCAGGCCGTCAATTGCTGTGCCGGCCAGCCGTAGAGATAAACTCCGTAGGAGTAATCGCCCCATTTATCCAGCCATGCGAATTGCTTGAAAAAGCTGACCGTGCAGAAGAAGGTCACGAGCAGCAAAATGTACCCGTAGGCAAATTTATCAGTACCCAGGGTGATGCCGGCCAGAAACAGCGCGATCAGCATGAAGTAGGGGCTGATCGGCACACTGTCGCGATTGATGTAAAGGAAAGAGCCAATATAGAACAGCAGGCAAACGTGCAAGTTGGTTTTGCTGCTCAAGGCGACGGGCAAGTATGACTTGTCGTTCCAGAACACTACGAGTAATACGAAAAATACGGTGTTGAAAAGGGCGCGGCTGCGCATGATCCCGAAGAGATAAACAAACAGCACGATGATGTACAGCCAGACTTCGATGACTACCGACCAGATTGAGCCATTCACCGCCTGATTGTGGTTCTGGGTGAATACCCCAGGCAGAAAAAAACCTCCCTGGTAGGTGAGTGCCAGCCCCTTGAAATAAGTCCACACATCCCCGTTGGTCAGGTATTCGATCAGTGGCAGCGTCGTCACAAGACTACCCAGGACAAACGTGACCAGTATCAGGTTGACCCAAAGAGCCGGGTAAATCCTCAATACTCGGGAAACCACATAGTTTTTTACGCCTTTGTTCAGAATGCTGGCAGTGACCAAAAAACCACTGATCAGGAAGAACAGATCGAGCGCAATGCTGCCAATATAGGCGTGCCGGGTCGTGATGGCGACCCAGTCTTCCGGCATTCCTGCAACAATCACAGGCATATGGCCATAGATGACCGCGAGTGCTGCGATAAGCCGGATAAAGGTCAGATTATTATTTTTGCCTACGAATAGATCCTCCAGTGTGGGCATTACTCAGTCTCTGTGAGTGAAAGTTTCAGGCAATTCGTATTTACCTCGGATGGATCTGTTACGACGATCCGCCCCCTGGAGAATGCTGCGCCTTGCAGAAAGCCAGGGTAGAGCGGGGAGCTCTTGTCGATAACGATGTTCCATACCGTGTGCAGGCCCATCACGCTATCGAGATACTGGCCGCCGTGCATGTACCAGGGCGAAAAGCTATCGGCCCCGTACACACAGGCCGAAGGGGCTGCGTTGATGGCGACTTTGTTGTCTTCAAGGAGTTTGAATACCTTGCTGTTGTTGGACTCCAGTGCGTCATACCAGTGGCCGACACTGAAACGTCTCGGCGTATCGGTGAGGTACAGCGGAATGACGAGGGCGGCGAGCGCGGCACAAGCCAGATAAGTGCGCGGGCGCGTCACCGTGTTCATGTTCAGCAGCTCTGTCAGCGCAACATAAACAGAACCGATGATGAACGGTAGCCAAATCAGCTCGTAGTAAGGGTTCACGTGATTCGGTAGCACGGAATAGGGGGCGATCAGCGTCAGTACCACACCCACGATATAGAGTGTTTTGGGTAGTGTTCTGTCACGCAGCAGCACAATCATTGCCACTATGCTTGAAAAAATCAGGGTCATGGAAATGATCAGGCCGTGCACCATCATCACCGGGTGCTCGTCCCACCTCAGATAACGCCAGACGGTGGCCGCCACCCTGCTTGGTGAAATATCAACGAGGTACGGGGATTGTGCATCGCTGATCCCGAGGAAGGGTGACGCTGCGATGAACTTCGAGCCCGCCACGATCAGCAGGGAAATAGCCAGGCCGACCAAGCCAACCAGGAGGCGTTTGTTGAGTGCCTTTTTCGATTTGAACAGGATATAGGCGAAAGAGAATGCGTAGAAAAGGATGAAGTCTTCCTTCGCCAGTGTGGACAGCAGCAGCAAGGCCGCAGAAACGTACAGCCAGGTATCGTTCTCCCGGCGATCATCCTTGAACAGGCAATAGACCGCTGCCAGCCCCAGGCAGCCGGACATCATGTGGGTCACCATGCCGGTGTAACGAGCATACTCGGCCACGATCGGGCTCGAGAGTGACGCTGTCGCGAACAGCGCCAGGGTGATCCAGTATTGGCGGGGCTGCACCACTTCAATCAGGATCTTCCAGCACAGGAACACATAAGTGGCAGTGAGGATCCGTACGCTCCAGATCAGCCAGTCCGGCCCCAGCGATGACAGTACGAAGATCAGCCATGTCGACAAGGGGCGGATCCACGACCAGGCGACTCCATTGGCCAGAAACGAATAGTTGTTGTAATCGTCGTGGTGGATGGGAATAGAGTTCGGCAGAAGACCCGAAACAGAGTAATAAGCCATCCAGTAGAAGACGGCTGAAATCAAGGCAAACGAAAGGATATTCAGATGCCGTGAAAAAAGCGGTTTGGGCATCGGGCTGATTGAATGACTCATTTGTTCTCGATGTTCCTCTGGGTGTGCGCTGTCCATGTGCCTCCTTTGGTTTCATCGGTGGCTTGTTCTGCTCGGCGGATGCCTGACGGTCAGTGCTGCGGCGTGGGTTGAACAGGGCCAGGTAAATCGGCTTGCTTGCATGGGCCCCGTTGCATTTATAGTTTCATATCCTGTAACGGACACACTTTTGACAGCACCACCCCATCGCCTAAGTTTGGGAGGCAGCTTCGGAAAAGCTGCTTCAACCAACGATGTCATGGAGTGTCACTTATGCGTACAAGCTTTCTCTCTTCCCTCGTGTTCACCCTGCTGCTGGGTATCACCGGTGTGGTCAATGCGGCGCCGACCGCGACCGCCAAGGCCGATCCGGCAGCGCCCGCTTCAAGCCAGACTGCCGCAACGGCCAAGCCCGGCAAGCTCAACCTCAACACCGCCGATGCCCAAACCATCCAGCACGAACTCTCCGGTATAGGCGAAGCCAAAGCCCAGGCCATTGTCGCCTATCGTGAGGTGAATGGCCCATTCTCGTCGGTGGATGAGTTGCTCGAAGTCAAAGGCATCGGCAAGTCGCTGCTCGACAAAAATCGCGACAAGCTCGATATCAACTGAATACGCTCCGGCGGGAGAAGAGGCCTTTCCAGTGATCGGCCTCTTCTCAGGGCGTAAAGCGGCGTTTTACTCCACCTGATCCTTCAAGTGTGCTCTCGTTACCGCCAATATCTTTTGCGCCAGGGTCTCGTCCTCGGCACTTCGGGATAACACCAGGGCTCCCACCAGCGTCGCCAGCATGACAATGCTCTGATCCTGCGCGTCCGGCCCTGACCCCAGTGCGTCTTCGACCTGCCTGAGCCGCGACTCGATCACTGTATCTGTCGTCGGGCTCGGCTCCCCTCGCTGTCCCAGCTCCAGGCACATGGTCGGCAGCGGGCAGCCGTGATCGGGGGTGGTCAGGTGCCACTCGGACAGATAGCTGTCGATAAAGGCTTGCAACGGCTTGTCCTGGCTGAACAGCGTATCGCAATGCACATCCAGTTCGGCCGCCGCTTCCTGCAGCGCCTTCTCCACCAGTTCATCCTTGGATTTGAAATGCGCGTAGAAGCCACCATGGGTCAGCCCCAGTGCCTTCATCAGGGGTTGCAGGCCGGTCG
>Ga0302154_10001421_pt1 | contig 19654 bp, 18 predicted proteins | sample I_Bog_N2_3_FD_193507 | JGI IMG/M metagenome (GOLD analysis project Ga0302154, IMG submission 193507) | Peat permafrost microbial communities from Stordalen Mire near Abisko, Sweden - I_Bog_N2_3 | ecosystem: Environmental > Terrestrial > Soil > Wetlands > Peat | place: Sweden: Abisko, Stordalen... | reverse complement strand
CGTCGACGAGCCGGCGCGCCGGACGATCGCCGAGGACCTGGACCGGAACCTCTTCGTCGAGGCCGGGGCGGGGTCGGGGAAGACCACGGCCCTGGTCGGGCGCATCGTCGAGCTCGTCACGAGCGGACGGTGCGACCTGGAGCACCTGGCGGCCATCACCTTCACCGAGGCGGCGGCGGCCGAGCTCCGCGACCGGATCACCATGCGTCTCGAGGACGTGGCCCGGTCGGGGGAGGTCGACCCCGTCCGGTCCGAGCGGGCCCGCGAGGCCCTCGGGGCCGTCGACGGGGCGGCGATCGCCACGCTGCACGGGTTCGCCCGGCGGATCCTGTCCGCCCACCCGTTCGAAGCGAGTCTCCCGCCGGTCTTCGACGTGCTCGACGCCGGTCAGTCGGCCGTCGACTTCGACGAACGGTGGAACGGGTTCCTCGACGGGCTGCTGGCCGACGCCGGCTCCCAGCCGGCGCTGACCCGTCTGCTGGCCTGCGGGGTGGAGACCGACGACCTGCGATCGGTGGCCGAGGCGTTCGACGGCAACTGGGACCTGCTGGTCGACCACGAGGTCGTGGGCCGACCGGCGCCGGTGGTCGACGGTTCGGCGGTACTGGACCACCTCGACCGCGCCGCGGGGATGACCGACCGGTGCACGGTCCCCGGTGGCGACGAGCTGGTCCGCCACATCGGGTCGCTGGCCGGGTTCCGGGACGAGCTCCGGGCGGCGACCGACGAGGGGTCCGTCCTCCAGTTGCTGGTCGGTTCCCCCAGGTTGACCTGTAGCCGGGGCACCAAGGGGAATTGGTCGTGCCCGGTGGCCGACGTCCGGGCGGAGCTGAAGGACGCCGAGGCGGCGCGGGCCGGGATCGTGGCCGCGGTGGCCGAGGCGGCGCTGTCCGAGGTCCTGCCGGCCCTGCAGCGGTTGACGCTCGACGGTGCAGCGGGACGGCGCGCCGAAGGCCGGCTGGAGTTCCACGACCTCCTCGTGCTGGCCCGCCAGATGGTGCGCAACGTCCCGGCGGCCCGGGAACTGCTCGGCCGCGAGTACGAGCGCCTGCTGATCGACGAGTTCCAGGACACCGACCCCATCCAGGCCGAGCTGGCCGTCCGCATCGCCGGCGGATCGTCGGGCCCGGGGGACGGGTCGGTGCCGTGGGAGGAGCTGGACGTCGAGGGGGGCCGGCTCTTCTTCGTCGGCGACCCCAAGCAGGCCATCTACCGCTTCCGCCGGGCCGACATGGGGCTCTTCCTCCGGATGCGGGACCGCTTCGCCGGGGACCGCCTCTCGCTGAGCGTCAACTTCCGCTCGGTCCCCCCGGTCATCGACTGGGTCAACGGGGTCTTCGCCGAACTGATCGGACCGGGACGACCGGGGCTGCAACCGGCGTACGAGGGACTCGACGCCTCCCTGCCGGCCCACGACTCGCCGGTGCCGCCCGTGGTGCTCCTGGGCGGGGCGGTGGGACCCGGCCCCGACGGGAAGACCCCGGGGGTCGACGTGATCCGGGTCGCCGAGGCCCGGGAGCTGGCCGCCACCATGCGGAGGATCCGCCACGAGGGCTGGCCCGTGGGCCCGGCGGGACGCGAACATCCGGCCCGGTACCGGGACCAGACCGTGCTCGTCCCGACCCGCACGGGCCTGCCCCTGCTCCTCGACGCCCTCGACGGGGCCGGCGTCCCCTACCGCCTCGAGTCGAGCTCGCTGGTCTTCGCCTCCGACGAGGTCCAGGAGCTCCTGGCCGTCCTGCGGGCGGTCGACGACCCGGCCGACCAGGTGCACCTGGTGGCCGCGCTCCGGTCCCCGTCGTTCGGCTGCGGGGACGACGACCTGGTCGGGTACGCCGCGGCCGGGGGGGCCTGGGACTACCTGGCCGTGCCGCCGGCGGCGGCCGGCAGCGACCACCCGGTGGTGCAGGCCATGGGCGTGCTGCGGGAGCTGCACGGACGTCGCCGCTGGCTCGACGTGAGCCGGCTGGTCGAGGAGGTCATCGACGGGCGACGGATGATGGAACTGGCCCTCGACGACCGTCGGGCCCGGGACACCTGGCGGAGGCTCCGCTTCGTGGCCGACCAGGCCCGGCAGTTCGCCGACGACCACGGCGGGGATCTGCACCGCTTCCTGGCGTGGGCCACCCTCCAGCAGGAGGAGCGGGTGAAGGCCGTCGAGGTGGTCCTGCCGGAGTCCGACGACGACGCCGTGCGCATCATGACCGTCCACGCCTCGAAGGGCCTGGAGTTCCCCGTGGTCTTCCTCACCGGGCTCAACCGGACGGGGTCGGCCACCCGGTCCACCGTGGTCCTGTGGGGGCATGACGGGCCCGAGGTGAAGGTCAACGCCGCGGTGCGGACCGGTGGCTACGACGAGCGGGCCGCCCTGGAGAAGGAGGCCGACGAGGCCGAGGCCCGCCGCCTCCTCTACGTGGCGGCCACCCGGGCCTCCGACCACCTGGTGGTCAGCCTCCACCACAAGGCCGGGGCGACGTGCGCCGCGGCGCTGCTCGAGCCGCTCTGCGACCGCCCGGACGTCCCCTGCGGCCGCCTCCCGGAGGAGGAGGAGGTCGGTGCGGGGACCGGGGGCGGGGCGACCGGCGGGGCGACCGGGGGGGCGACCGGGGGGGCGACCGGCGGGGCGACCGGCGGGGATGCCGGCCTCGGGGCCGGTGGTGCGGGGGACGACGACGGTCCCGACCCGGACGACGACTGGTCCACCCGCGACGCCTGGATCGCCGGCCGCGAGCGGCTGGTCGGTCCGGGGGCCCGGCCCCGGGTGCTGGCCGCCACGGCCGTGGCCCGGCTGGCCCGGACCCGGGAGGAGGAGCGCCGGTACCCGGGCGACGGGCCGGAACCCGACGACGGCTCGTCGGACACCGACCTCCCGCCGTGGCGGCGGGGGCGGGCGGGCACCGCGGTGGGCCGGGCGGTCCACGGCACCCTCCAGGTGGTGGACCTGGCGACCGGGGGCGGGCTCGAGGAGATCGCCCGGGCCCAGGCCAACGCCGAAGGTGTCGGGGGTCGCTGGCGGGAGGTCCGGAACCTGGCCTCGGCCGCCCTGGGCTCGGAGCTGGTGCGCCAGGCCGTGGACGCCGGGCGCTTCTGGCGCGAGCTCTACGTCGGGGCACCGGTGACCGACGGAGCCGACGGGCCGGTGGTCGAGGGCATCGTGGACCTCCTGTTCGAGACCCCGGACGGGTTCACCGTCGTCGACTACAAGACCGACGCCGCCGGCACCGACGAGGAGCTCGACGCCGCCTTCGGGCGGTACGTGCTCCAGGGGGCCACCTACGCCCTGGCCGTCGGCCGGGCCGTCGGGCGTCCGGTCACCCGCTGCGCCTTCCTGTTCCTCCGCGAGGACGGGGCCGTGGTCCGGGAGATCCCCGACCTGCCCGCCGCCGTCGAACGGGTGGCGGCGGCGCTCGGGGACGCCGGCTCCGGGGTGACGGCCACCGCCTGAGCCGGCCGCTGTGGGTGCCGGAGGAGGTCGCACTATCGTCGTCGGGATGTCGAGAGCTCGCCGCCGGAGGGCAAATCGGCGGTCGGTCGTCCCGACGCTGCTGACGGTCGTCGCCGTCGCCCTGGTGCTCTTCCTGGTCGTGGCCTCGTTCGCCGAGATCCCGGCCCGCTCGTCGGCCTACCGCACCTCGACCAACCGGTCGTTCGCCAGCCTGGCCGCCGGCGTGGTGTCCGAATCGGACGCCACCGGCGCACGGTTGGCCCAGGTGATGACCCTGGTGCCGAGCACGGTGCTCCCGGTGGTCGACCGGGCCCACCTCCAGCAGGCCCTCGACCAGGCCGCCCGGGAGGCCGCGGCCCAGGCCCAGGCGGGGGCCCTGCTGGTCCCCCCCCAGCCCGACGCGTCGGTGGGACCGCGTCTGGCCGCGGTGCTGGCCGACCGCTCGACGGCGGTGGCCAACCTGCGGTCCACCGTCGACGGGCTGCTCGGGATGTCGCCGGCACCGGTCGCCGGCGCCCCACCGACCGGTGGTCCCGCCCAGGCCGCCAACCTCATCTCGACCGACGACGCGGTGACCCAGATGACCAACGAGGGCTCCCTCATCGTGCTGGCCGACACCCGGTACGCCTCGCTGTCCGCCGTCCTGCGCCGGCAGAGTGGCGGGGCCCGCCTCCCGGTGTCGGTGTGGGCGCCGACCCCCGTGGCCACGGCGGCCCTCGGCCCCCAGGCCCTGGGCGCGGCGGCCACGTCCCTGGCCTCGATGCCTGCCCTGGCCGCCTACCACAAGGTCATCGTGTCGGCCGTGGGCCTGACGCCGGCCGCCGTCCCCACCGGGTCCCCGGGCATCGCCGGGACGGGCTGTGACGACCCGTCGTCGACCGTCCCGTCCGGTCCCGCCACCCTGCTGCCCCCGACCTCCACGGTGCAGGCCCAGGTCACGGTGACCAACTGCGGGACGGTGGCCGAGTCCCACCTCACGGTCTCGGCCACCCTGGTGACCGTGACCCCGCCCCCCGGACGTTCCACCGGCACCGGCGGCACGACCGCCACGTCGCAGGCGGTCCAACTGGCGCCGCTGTCGTCCACCGGGGTGTCGCTGGCCCCGCTCCCCGTCCGCGGCGGTGGGACCTACACCCTCACCGTCGCCGTGACGACCCCGGCCGATCAGATCCTGGCCTCGGGATCGAGCCAGCGGTTCACGCTCCAGGTCGCCTCGTGACCCCACCGACCGCCGGAGGGACCGGCCGCGTTGGCAGTGACCACCCCCCGTGGACGTAGGATCGTCCCCTGTGACGACGAGAAGGGATTGATGACCGTGGCCGAGAGCATCACGATCACCGACAACCGCACCGGCGAGTCACTGGAGATCCCGTTCGAGCACGGGGGGATCTCGGCGGCCGCCTGGTCCAAATTGCTCCCCGGCATCTGGTTCTACGACCCCGGGTTCGTCTCCACGGCCGCCTGCGAGAGCGCCATCACCTACCTCGACGGCGAGGCGGGGATCCTCCGCTACCGGGGCTACCCGATCGAGGAGCTGGCCGAGAAGTCGAGCTACCTCGAGGTGGCCTACCTGTTGCTCAACGGGGAGCTCCCCGACGAGACCCAGTACGACGAGTGGCGCCACGAGATCACCCACCACACGTTCATCCACGAGAACGTCCGCAAGCGGTTCCTCGAGGGGTTCCACTACGACGCCCACCCCATGGGGATGCTGGTGTCGGCCATGGCCGCCCTGTCGACCTTCTACCTCGACGCCAAGGACATCTTCAATGCCGAGTCGCGGCACAAGCAGATCATCCGGCTGATCGCCAAGATGCCGACGCTGGCCGCCGCGGCCCACCGGTTCAGCGTGGGGATGCCCTTCGTCTACCCCGACAACTCGCTGGAGTTCACCTCGAACTTCCTGTCGATGATGTGGAAGACGGCCGAGCCCCGCTTCGACGCCAACCCCGCACTGGCCCGGGCCCTCGACGTGCTGTTCATCCTCCACGCCGACCACGAGCAGAACTGCTCCACCACGGCCATGCGGGTGGTCGGTTCCTCGCACGCCGACCCCTACTCGGCCGCCGCGGCCGCCGCCGCGGCGCTCTACGGTCCCCGGCACGGCGGGGCCAACGAGGCCGTGATCCGGATGCTCACCGACATCGGGTCGATCGACAACGTGGAGGCCTTCGTGGCCTCGGTGAAGTCCGGCGAGGGTGGACGGCTCCAGGGCTTCGGCCACCGCGTCTACAAGAGCTACGACCCCCGGGCCAAGATCATCAAGCGCACGGCGGACGAGGTGTTCGAGATCACGGGGAAGAACCCCCTCCTCGACATCGCCCTCAAGCTCGAGGAGATCGCCCTGTCCGACGAGTACTTCACCTCGCGCAAGCTCTACCCCAACGTGGACTTCTACTCCGGCCTCATCTACCAGGCCATGGGCTTTCCGCTCGAGATGTTCCCCGTGCTCTTCGCCATCCCCCGCACGGCGGGATGGCTGGCCCACTGGTCGGAGATGCTCGACCAGGACTCGAAGATCGCCCGGCCCCGCCAGCTCTACATCGGCGCAGAACCCCGGACCTACGTCCCCATCGACGACCGCTGACCCTGCCGTCCCACCGCCCGCGGCCCGGGCGGTGTCCCCGGTCTCAGCCCCCGGGGGGTGTGGCGATCCGCATGAGCCCCTCTTGGGCCATGGACACCACCAGCTCGCCGCCCCGGGTGAACATGAACCCGCGGGCCAGGCCACGGGCGCCGTACGCCGACGGGCTGTCCATGTCGTAGAGCAGCCACTCGTCGGCCCGGAACGGCCGGTGGAACCACATGCAGTGGTCGAGGCTGGCCCCCATGAAGTCCGGGTCGTCCCACCGCACCGGGTGGGGGGCCAGCATGGTGTCGAAGAGGGACATGTCCGAGGCGTAGGTGGCGATGCAGGTGTGGAGCAGCTGGTCGTCGGGCAGGGTGCCGTCGGCCCGGATCCACAGCCGTTGGACGGGCTCCTTGTCGGAGCCGTGGGTGAACGGGAGGTCGCCGATGTGGCGCTGCTCGATGGGATGGGGCTGGGCGAACCAGTCCTCGAGCAGATCCCGGTAGGGCTCGAGCCGGGTGGCCAGGTTGTCGAGCTCCTCGGGCGGCGGGACGTCGGGCATGGGGAACTGGTGGGACAGCCCGGGCTCGTCCACGTGGAACGAGGCGGACAGGTGGAAGATGGCCCGCCCGTGCTGGATGGCCACCACCCGACGGGTGGTGAACGACCGTCCGTCCCGGATGCGGTCCACCTCGTAGAGGATCGGCACGGTGGGGTCGCCGGGGCGGAGGAAGTAGGCGTGGAGCGAGTGGGGTCGCCCGATGTCCACCGTGCGTCCGGCGGCCATCAGGGCCTGGGCCGCCACCTGGCCGCCGAAGACCCGCTGGCGTTCCTCGTTGGGGCTGACCCCCCGGAAGATGTTGACCTCGATCGGCTCGAGGTTCAACAGGTTGACGAGGAAGTCGAGTGCGTCGCTCACGGGGCCCATCCTGCCAGGTCGACCCCCGGACCGTGCACGCCGGGGGAGGGTCCCGGAGGGTCCGGGGTCGGGTGCCGGCGACGGTCGCGGGGGCCCCGGGGGCCGTCGACGGCGGTGTGGGCGGACGCTACGGTGGTCGGCCGTGCCCGATATCACCTTTCCCGACGGTTTCCTCTGGGGGACGGCCACCGCGGCCCACCAGATCGAGGGCGGCAACGTGAACAACGACTGGTGGGCCTTCGAGCACGACCCGGAGTCGGGGTGCGCCGAGCCCAGCGGCGACGCCTGCGACTCGTACCACCGCTATCCCGAGGACATCGCCCTGGTGGCCTCGCTGGGCCTGGGCGTGTACCGGTTCTCCCTGGAGTGGAGCCGCATCGAGCCGGCCGAGGGCGAGTTCTCCCGCTCCGCCCTCGACCACTACCGGCGGGTGGTCGGCACCTGCCGCGAGCACGGGATCATCCCGATGGTGACCTACCACCACTTCACCAGCCCCCGTTGGCTGGCCGAGGCCGGCTCGTGGGAGGCGCCACACGCCCCCGACCGGTTCGCCCGGTTCTGCGAGCGGGCCACGGCGCACCTGGGCGATCAGATCGGGTTGGCGGCCACCCTCAACGAGCCCAACGTGGTGGCGTCCATGGGCTGGCGGCACGGGCTCTTCCCCCCGAAGGTGCGCGACCGCGACCGGCGCGACAGCGTGAACCGTGCGCTGGTGTCGGCCCACCGCAAAGGGGTCGAGGCCATCCGCTCGGGCCCGGGGAACTTCCCCGTGGGGCTGACCGTGTCCATGACCGACTTCCAGCTGCAGCCCGGCGGGGAGGCCTGGCTCGAGCGCCTGCGCCGCCCGGCCGAGGACGTCTTCCTCGAGGCCACCGGCGGGGACGACTTCATCGGGGTGCAGACCTACACCCGCGACCGGGTGGGGCCCGACGGCTCGATGGGGCCCGAGCCCGGGGTCCCGGTGACCCAGATGGGCTACGAGTTCTGGCCCGAGGCCCTGGAGGGGACCATCCGGCGGGCCTGGTCGAAGACGGGCGGCCTCCCGGTCCTCGTCACCGAGAACGGCGTCGGGACCACCGACGACAACGCCCGCATCGACTACATCGGGCGGGCCCTGGTCGGGGTCAAGCGCTGCCTCGACGACGGCATCGACGTGCGGGGCTACACCTACTGGAGCCTGCTGGACAACTTCGAGTGGGTCCTCGGCTACGTGCCCACCTTCGGTCTCACCGAGGTCGACCGGACCACCTTCGAGCGCCGGCTCAAGCCCAGTGCCCGGTGGTACGGGGCCATCGCCCGGGCCAACGGCTGGTGACCCGGGCGGGGGCCTCCGTGAGCGAAGGTACGAAGGGGTACCGGGTAGGATGGGGCAGGTGACCTCGCTCCCGACCCGAGTCGTGCACCTGTGGGAGAAACGGGACACCCCCGAAGCCCGCAAGGTCTTCCGCTACACCATGGTCTCGGTGGTCTCGACGGTGGTGTCCTTCGTCGTCCTGGCCCTGGTGTTCGGGGTGTTCCACGTGTGGGGCGAGGTCGGGAGCACGGTGTTCGCCAACATCGTGGCCACCGTCCCCAACTACTACCTGAACCGCAAGTGGGTGTGGGGCAAGGGCGGCCGGTCGCACCTGATGAAGGAGATCGTCCCCTTCTGGGTCCTGTCGGCCATCGGCATCGCCTTCTCCATCGTGGGTGCCGCCGTGGCCAAGCACATCGGGACGGTCCACCACTTCAGCCACCTCGAGCAGACGGCCGTGGTCCTGTTGGCCAACATCGTGTCGTTCGGCATCTTCTGGGTGCTGAAGTTCATGATCTTCAACCGCCTGTTCAAGGTGCACCCGCTGGAGGAGCTGGACGAGCTGGTCGAGGCGGCCTGACCCTCCGGCCCGTTCGGCGGGCCCGGCGGGCCCGGCGGGTCCGGCGGGCCACGAGGTGACGGTGGGGCGGCGACGGGGAGCGGCCCGTGGGTCACCGGGCCCCGGGGGTCAGTCCCGGAAGTTGTTGAACTGCAGCGGGATGCCGAAGTCCTCGCCCTTGCAGGCGGCGATGACGGCCTGCAGGTCGTCGCGCTTCTTTCCGGTCACCCGGAGCTGCTCGCCCTGGGTCTGCGAGCTCACGCCCTTCAGCCCGAGGTCCTTGATGAACTTGTTGAGCTTCTTCGCGTGGTCCGACGAGATCCCCGCCTGGATGGCGATCTTCTGGCGGGCCGCCCCCCGCGAGGCCTCCTCGACCTTGCCGGCGTCGAAGGCCTTGAGCGAGACCTCGCGTCGTACCAGCTTCTCGTCGAGCACCTGGTGGAGGGCCCGCAGCCGGTCCTCGGTGGAGGAATTGAGGACCAGCTCCTTGTCGTGCAATTCGATGGTCGAATCGGTTCCCTTGAAGTCGAACCGGGTCGTCGCCTCCCGGTTGGCCTGGTCGACGGCGTTGCGGACTTCCTGTAGGTCGACTTCGGAGACAATGTCGAAGGAGGGCATGGGGAAACAGTACCTCCGGAGGGGCGATATCCTTCCCCGTCTGCGGATCGGTGCCCGAGCGGCCAAAGGGAGCAGACTGTAAATCTGCCGGTTATGCCTACGGAGGTTCGAATCCTCCCCGGTCCACGTGAGGACGGTCGGCGGGTGGTGACGGGACGGCCCGTCACCACCCCCGTCCGAACCCCCGCCCCATGGTGACCGCACGCATCCGACAGCTACCCACCGCAGCCATCGCCGCCGCCGGGGCACTGGTCTGGCTGGTCTCCGCCGCGGTGATGGTGCACTTCGGCCGGACCTGGCACCTCGACCTGCGGGTGTACCGCGACGCCGGCCACGCCCTCGTACACGGGGGCTCGCCCTTCCGTCAGGACTTCACCGCCTCCGACCTGCCGTTCACCTACACCCCGTTCGCCCTGCTGGTGCTGTGCCCCCTGTCGTTCATCCCGCTGGGGCCGGCCGCCGCCCTGTGGTGGCTGGTCAGCGCGGCCGCCCTGGTGGCCACGGTCTACCTCGTGCTCACCTCGATGACCGGACTCCCGGCCCGCCGGGCCCTGGCCGTGGCCGCCCTGCTGGGCGCGGTCTCGACGCTGGCCCTGGAGCCGGTCCGCTCCAACATGGACTACGGGCAGATCAACCTCATCCTGATGCTCCTGGTCGTGGCGGACATCACCCGGGTCCGCGGGGCCTGTCGGGGCGTGCTCGTCGGTGTCGCCGCGTCGATCAAGCTGACCCCGCTGGTGTACCTCGGCTACTTCGCCGTGGCCCGGGACCGGCGCTCGCTGCTGCGGGGGGCCGGGACGTTCGTCGTGCTCACCGCGCTGAGCTGGGCCGTGCTGCCGGCGGACTCGTCGCTCTACTGGTTCCACGAGGTCACCGACGCCGGGCGCACCGGACCGGTGGGCTCGGTGTCCAACCAGTCGTGGAACGGCCTGCTCCACCGGGCCCCGTTCCACGCCGGTCACCTCGCCTCGCTGCTGTGGCTGGTGTTGGCCCTGGCCACGCTGGCCGTGGGTCTGGTGCTGGCCGGACGGCTGGTGGCCGCCGGTCAGACGGCGCGGGCCGTCTTCGCCCTGGCCCTCACCGAGCTGCTGGTGAGCCCCATCTCGTGGTCGCACCACTGGTCGTGGCTGGTGCTCGCCCCGATCATGGCGGTGTCGCTGTGGCGGCAGCAACGGGCCGTGGCCTGGTGCATGGTGGCGCTGGTGGTCCTCGGCGTCGCCGCACCCTACTGGTGGCTGGGCACCGGTCGGGGGCCGCTGTCCTTCGTGGCCGGCAATTCGCTGGTCCTGGCCGGGGCCGTCACCCTGGTGGTGTGGGTGGTGTCCGTGCGTCGGTCGGAGGCCCTCCGGGAGGACGGTCCGGGGGAATTGCCCCGGTCGGCCGATTCGTTACAATAGTGTTACGGAGTGGATGCTCCCGGGTGCCCGTGGTCGGAACGGCACCGCTGCGGGCGCATCCGTCGGCTCCGGACGCTGCATCGAGACCATCACGCCAGCCCTGCCGCATGACCGAGGAGACGTGCCCGACCTGATGCCCCTGCACCCCGCTCCGGTGGAGGACGACGAGATCGCCGGCCGGCGGTCGCCGAGCCCGTCCTCCACGGTCGTGGACCTGGTGGTCTCGGCCGCCCGGCAGGGTGCCCGACGGCTGACCGACGCCGCCCTGGCCGCGGTGGACTCCTTCGAGCACAAGGCCGGCGTGCGCCACGACCCCGCGGTCGAACCGGACGACGGGCCGCTCCCCCGGGGCATGGTCCTCCGGCCGGCGCTGCTGGGGTTCGTGGCCATCATGGCCATCTTTGTCGGGGCGTCGCTGCCCAGCTCGCCGTTCAAGCTCGAGATGCCCGACGCCTGGTTCTTCGGCGTACCCAGGACGGGCGGGGCCAGCACGTGGGGGGTGTACTTCGCCCTGGCCGCCATGTACGGCGGGCTGCTGCTGCTCATGCGGGTGTGGTGGGGCATGACGAGGCTGTACGCCCGGTTCCCCGGCGTGTCGCTCCGCAAGATGATGTGGGTCTTCACCCTGTGGGCCGTCCCTATGCTGGCCATCGCCCCACTGTTCAGCCGCGACGCCTACTCCTACGCCGCCCAGGGCGAGATGGTCAGCCGCCACCTGAACCCCTACCAGAACGGTCCGTTCGAGCTGGGCAACAACTCCTTCAGTGCTCCGGTCGACAGTCTGTGGGGCAACACCCCCGCCCCCTACGGCCCGCTCTTCCTCCAGATCGACGGGTTCTTCGCCCGGGTCACCTTCCACAACGAACTGGCCATGCTCGTCCTGCTCCGCCTGCTGGCCCTGGTCGGCGTGCTGCTGATCGCCGCCTGCATCCCCCGGTTGGCCCGGCTCTACCACCGCGACGGTGCCGAGCTCTTCACCCTGGCCGTCCTCAACCCCGTGGTCATCCTGCACTTCCTCGGCGGCGACCACAACGACGCGCTGATGCTCGGCCTGCTGCTCGCCGGACTCACCATGGCCAAGGAGAAGCGGCCGGTGGCCGGGATCCTCCTGTGTGCCGTGGCCACGGCCATCAAGGCGCCGGCGGCCATCGGGATCCTCTACATCGGATGGGGCTGGCTCGGACCGGAGGCACCCAAACGGGACCGCATCCGCCCGGTGCTGACCGCCGGGCTCATGGGCCTGGCCGTCCTGGCCTTCTTCTCGTACACCAGCGGTCTGGGCTGGGGCTGGGTCCACAATCTGGGGACCCCCGGCACGGTGCGGTCGTGGATGGCTCCGTCGACGGCGACGGCCCTCGTCATCTCCGACGTCGGACACCTGCTCCACCTCGGTGTCGGGTTGGGCGGCGTGCTCACCGGGACCCGGGCCCTCGGGATGGCCGTGGCCGCGGTGGCCGGCGGGTGGCTCCTGTGGAACAGCGACCGGATCGGCAGCCTCAAGGCCATCGGCATCACCATGCTCATCTTCGTCGTCATGGGACCGGTCATCCAGCCGTGGTACCTGTCGTGGGGGCTCATCCTCCTGGCCCCGGTGGCCGTGGGCCGCCTGCGGTCGCTGGTCATCGGACTGTCGATGGTCTCGGCCTTCCTCGAGCTGCCCGACGGGGCGCGCCTGGTCACCAACCTGATCCACGGCGATCCGCTGTCGATCGTGCTGACGCTGCTGTGGCTGCTCGTGATCCTCACCGTCCCGCTGTCGCTGTGGGGCCACCGCAGCACCGCAGCCCGGTCCCAGGACCGTCCGGTCCGGTCGCCCTCGCCGGCTCCCAGCGCCCACTGAACCCGCCCGGGACGGCGGCACCGGTCCGGTCCGCACCTCCCGGGGGTCGCCGCGGCCCGGGGTCCGGCTCGGCCAGGATGGGGACCTGATGGCCCCAGCCGACACCACCGGAGACCCACCGCGGCGGCACGGCCGGCTGCTGGCCGCCGGGGCCGTCACGGGGTTCGTCGGGATGGTGGTGGTCGTCGCCGGCGCCTCCCAACCGGGATCGCCGTTCACCTCGAAGCTGCCCGGGTCGTGGTACTTCGGGGTGCCGTCGTCCCCGGCACAGGGGGGGTCGGGTGTCGTGGCGGCGACCGTGGGCGTGGTGGCGGTCTACGCCGGTGTGGCCGCGGTGCTGGTGGCCTGGTACTGCGTGGCGCTGGCCTGCCGGGTCGGCCCCCCCGTCCCGGTGCGGCGCCTGGCCGGGGTGCTGGTGGCCTGGTCCGTCCCGTTGTTGGTCGGGCCGCCGCTGTTCAGCCGGGACGTGTACGCCTACGCCGCCGAGGGCCAGCTGGTCTCGCGGGGTCTCGACCCCTACGCCCACAGCCCGGCGGCCCTCGGGCGCTCGCCGTTCCTCCCGTTGGTCGACCCCCGGTGGCAGCACACCCACACGCCCTACGGTCCGGGGTTCTTCGATCTGGCCCGGCTCGACGTGGCCCTGGCCGGCCACCGGGTCCTGGCCACGGTGGTCGGCTTCCGGGTCGCCGCGCTGGTGGGGGTGGTGCTCGTCGCCGTGTCGGTGCCGGTGATCGCCCGTTCATTCGGCCGCGACCCCGCCGAGGCGTTCGCCCTGGCCGTGCTCAGCCCTCTGGTGCTGTTCGACCTCGTCGGTGGTGCCCACAACGACTCGCTGATGCTCGGGCTGCTGGTGGCCGGCTACGCCCTCGCCCGCCGGGGCCATCCGGTGGCCGGCATGGTGCTGTGCGCCCTGGGCGCCGCCGTCAAGGTCCCGGCGTTCATCGGCGTGGTGTACATCGGGTGGGAGTGGGCCGGCCCCGGCGCCGGCCGGTGGGTCCGGGCCCGGGCCGTGGCGACCGCCGTCGGGGTGGGGGCGGCCGTGGTGGTCGCCGTCTCCCTGGTGTCCGGACTGGGGTGGGGCTGGGTGTCCAACCTGGCCGATTCCGGCACGGTGGTGTCCTGGCTCGACCCGGCCACCGCCCTGGGCCTGGCCGCGGCCCACGGGGCGTCGCTGGTCGGCCTGGGCGGCCACACCTCGGGGCTGGTGGCCGCGGCGCGGGCGCTGTCCCTGGTGGCCGCGGCGGTGCTGTCCCTGTGGCTGCTGGTCTCCTCGGAGCGCCTCGGGACCCCGCGGGCACTCGGGTTCAGCCTGTTGGCCGTCGCCCTCCTCGGGCCCGTGGTGTGGCCGTGGTACGAGGTGTGGGGGCTGGTCTTCCTGGCCGTGGTGGCCGAGGGCTGGGTGCGGCGCCTGGTGCTGGCCCTGACGGGCCTGGCCTGCCTGGCCGACGTGCCTTCGTTGTCCCCGCACCACGGCGCCGAGCCCGTGGCCGTGGGGGCGGCCGTGGTCGTCATCGCCGCCGTGGCCGTGGGGATCGTCCTGCGGATGCGGCGGTCCCCGACGGGGACCGGGGCGGAGCCCGGTGGTGGACGCCGGTGGGCGGGTGGTCCGTCGCCGGTGGGGTCGACCGGGACGCCACCCGTCTCCCGGCACTGAGCGGCACGGCCGGACCCCGGCCCTACCTGGCCGCGTCGTCAGATCGTGTCGGTCGTCACCGAGCTCGACGAGGCCGAACGGCCACGTTGGCCGCCCGCCGGCAGTTCCTGGTCCCACGACCGCGACGCCATGGTCGCCGGGATCGCCTGGCCGTACCCGGACGGACGGGTAGACGGCCTGTCGACTCCTCGCTCACCCGTGGCGTTCGCGGGACGTCCAGGACGTTCAGGACGTCCAAGACGTCCAAGACGTCCAGGTAATTGACGGTTCCCGGTCGCCGGCGCACGGTGGTCCGAACGTCCGCACCTCCCGGCGCCGTGGGTGGCCGTCTCGGGCTGCTTCCGCCCGACCGCAGACAGCAGCGCACGGACCGGCATCGGGGAGCGGTGCGGCACTGGACCGTCGACGGCTGCCGCGGGCCCCGGAGCCTTGAGTCCGGGCCCCGGAGCCCGGAGCCCGGAGCCCGGATGGGTCGAGGCTCAGAGCATCCGCTGCAGCACGGTGACGTCCAGCCATCGACCGAATTTCCGGCCGATCTGCCGTTCGACGCCCACCGGCTCGAACCCGCAGGCCCGGTGGAGGCCGATCGAGGCCTCGTTGCTCTCGCCCACCCGGGCGATGACCGTATGGAACCCGTGGCCGGTGGCCAGGACGACCAGTTCCCCGAGGATGGCCCGGCCCATGCCCTGACCGCGGTACGAGGCGTCGACATAGACCGAGTTCTCGACCGTGGTGCGGTAGGCGGCCCGTTCCCGGTAGGGGGAGAGCGAGCCGAACCCCCGGACGACGCCGTCCTCGTCGACGGCCACCACGGCGGGATGGCCGCCGGCGTGGTCGGTCATCCACACGTGCTGTTCGGCCGGCGTCCTCGGGACGAGGTCGAAGGTCGAGGTCCCCGAGGCGACGGCGTCGTTGTAGATCGAACGGATCGCTTCGGCATCGGCCGGCTGGGCCAATCGGACGTGCATCCCCCGATGGTACCGACCGGGCACCTCGGGGCTGTGCCGCCGGGCCCTCCATGCGGTTATGATGGCTGGCTGCTGCTTCCGAGCCGCACTGCCCTCTTAGCTCAGTAGGTAGAGCACCGCCATGGTAAGGCGGTTGTCGTCGGTTCGATTCCGACAGAGGGCTCGCCCCACGGCGGCGTAGCTCAGCTGGTTAGAGCGCACGGCTCATAATCGTGAGGTCGCCGGTTCGAGTCCGGCCGCCGCTACCGATCGGGATGCAGTACCGCAACAGGCAGAGCAACCACACCAGGGACAATGAGGAGCCATCGTGGCCAAGAACGAGAAGCGGGTCCAGGTCACCCTGGCGTGCGAGCAGTGCAAGCGACGGAATTACATCACCACGAAGAACAAGATCAACGACCGCGAGCGGATCGAGATGAAGAAGTTCTGCCGCTGGGACCGCACCCACACGCTGCACAAGGAGACCCGCTGAGGGTCGACCGGGCCGGCCACGACCCGTTGAGGGTCGACCGGGCCGGCCACGACCCGTTGAGGGTCGACGGGGCCGGCGTGGAGGCCCTGGCCGAACGGGCTCGTCACGGGGACCGCTCGGCGTTCGAGTCCCTGGTCAGGGCCACGTCCGCCGACACCTACGCGCTGGCCCTCCGGTTGACCGGCGACGAGCACGATGCCCGGGACGTCGTCCAGGAGGCCTACCTCCGGGCGTTCCGGTCCATCGGCTCCTTCCGGGGGGACTCGGCCTTCACCACCTGGCTGTACCGGATCACGGCCAATTGCTCGGCCACGCACTTCCGTCGTCGCCGGGGCCTCCGGCGGGAGCACGTCACCCTCGAGGCGCTCCCGGCCGAACTGCTGGCCGACGACCGGACCGAAGGGAGCGACGCCGACCTGGCCGAGCGCGACTGGCTGGTCCGGGCCCTCCGCCTGCTGCCGCCGGCCCTGCGGTCGGTCGTGGTCCTCCGGGATATCTACGATCTGAGCCACGAGGCCATCGCCGCCGAGCTGGGTATCTCCGGGGCGGCGACCCGGGTCAGGCTCCACCGGGCCCGCAAGTTGCTGAAATCGGCGCTCTATCCCGAGCCGGACGCCCCCCGCACCTCCGGGCCCACCCCCGACCCCGCCGTCCGGTCCATCGGAACGGCCCGGGGCGGAGCGGCCTCCCGGGACCTCGACGAGGAGCGGTCCCGTGCGGTGTGAGGACATCGAACGCCTGGTGCCCGGCACGCTGGACGGCAGCCGGCCGGTCGACCGCCGCACCATCCGCCACGTGGGCTCGTGCCTACGGTGCCAGGCCGAGCTGGCCCGGTACCACGGGACGCTCCGCCGCCTCCATGCCCTGCGCACCCAGCGGCCCGAGCTCCCGCCGGGCCTGGTGGGGGACGTGCTGGCCGCCTTGGAGGAGGCGGCGACCCGCCGGACGGTCCGTTCGGTGCTCACCGGCCGCCGTCTGGCCTATGCCGGCGGGGCCGTCGTCGGAGGCGCCGTGGTGGCGGGGACGGTGGTGCTCTCCCTCGGCCGGGGAAGGTCCCGGGGCTCGCTTGGGACGAGTGAGCTCACCGGTGGTAGCCTTTCCCACCGCCCCTGCGATCGGCTGGCCGTTCGCGGCATGGCGATCGACAGAGGGCAGTAGCTCAACTGGTAGAGCACCGGTCTCCAAAACCGGCGGTTGGGGGTTCGAGTCCCTCCTGCCCTGCTCACTACCCGCGGAAACCGGTCAGAGGAACCTTCACGTGAACAGAGAAACCAAGCGCATGATGCAGCGTCAGGGCCAGGACCCCGACGGTGAGGGCGCGTCCCAGCGGAAGGGCACAGCCACCGCGACACGGCGTACCCCGCCGAAGCGGGAGCCGTTCCGTCCCGGGCGGTTCCTGGGCGAGGTGCGCACCGAGCTCCGCCAGGTGGCCTGGCCGACGCGCTCGGAGACCATCAACTACACCATCGTGACGTTGACGACGCTGATCCTCCTGATCATCCTGATCTTCATCCTCAACTACGTCTTCTCCAAGGGCGTGTTCTGGTTGTTCAACGCATGACGACCCTGGCCACGACCGCCGAACGGTCGCGTCTGGGTCTGTCCCGGACCGCGGTACGATTGTGGTTCCGCCCGGAGGCCCAGCCCAGCCGGGTGGAGGCCACCGCCCGACCGGTGGTGCCCCGTTCCACCCCGATCTCCCTGATCTCCGACCGTGACGGTGCCCCCACCCGGGGCGCGTGCCGGCCGGACAACGCATGATGGACGTGACCGTGACGCAAGACGAGACAACTGATCCGGTGGGCGACGACGTGCCGTCCGACGCCAGCGAAGGGGCCGTGGCCGTCGAGGTGGCTGTCGCCACGCTCGACGAGGACGCCGCCGTCGGTGACGGGGCCGGTGCCGAGGGTGCCGTCGACGAGGACGAGGACGAGGAGGCGGACGAGCCCTACGTGGTGAGCCCCTACGACCGTCCGGGTCGTTGGTACGTCGTCCACACCTACGCCGGCTATGAGAACAAGGTGAAGTCCAACCTCCACAGCCGCACCACGTCCATGAACATGGAAGACCGGATCTACGAGGTCGAGATCCCCATGGAGGACGTGGTCGAGTTCAAGAACGGCAAGAAGGTCGTCGTCCAGAAGAAGGTCTTCCCCGGCTACCTGCTGTGCCGGTGCGAGCTGGACGACGACAGCTGGTCGGTCATCCGCAACACCCCCGGCGTGACCGGGTTCGTGGGTCCGGGGACCAAGCCGACGCCGTTGTCCCGCCGCGAGGTGGAGGGCATCCTCCAGGTGAAGGTCGAGGGCGGCGAGGCCCCGTCGAAGCGGAGCCGCCCGCGCCTCGAGCACGAGGTCGGGGAGACGGTCCGGGTCAAGGAAGGCCCGTTCGCCGACTTCTCGGGCCAGATCGCCGAGATCAACGAGGACCAGCTCAAGCTCAAGGTCCTCGTCAACATCTTCGGCCGGGAGACCCCGGTCGAGCTGGAATTCAGCCAGGTCGCCAAGCTGTAGGCCGGCAGAGAGCAAGGAGCACCCCCAATGGCACCGAAGAAGCGCGTCCTCGCGATCGTGAAGATCCAACTGCCGGCCGGCGGGGCTACGCCCGCGCCCCCGGTGGGCACGGCGCTCGGGCCCCATGGCGTCCAGACCATGGAGTTCTGCAAGCAGTACAACGCCGCCACGGACAACCAGAAGGGCTCGGTGATCCCGGTCGAGATCACCATCTACGAGGACCGGAGCTTCTCGTTCGTCCTGAAGACCCCGCCCGCCCCGGTGCTCCTCCGCCAGGCCGCGGGCCTGGAGAAGGGTGCCTCGACCGCAGGGCGCCAGCAGGTCGGGACGGTGACCGACGCCCAACTGGCGGAGATCGCCGGCATCAAGCTGCCCGACCTCAACACCGACGATGTCGAGGCGGCCAAGCGTCAGATCGCCGGCACCGCACGATCGATGGGCATCGCCGTCGTCGGCTGAGCCGACCGACGCCGAGCGCACACGGAGAAAACGGAGAGACACCATGTCCAGGGGAAAGAACTACAAGGCGAGCATCGCGTTGTTCGACCGGGAGAAGCTGTACACCCCGGCCGAGGCGGTCGACGTCGTGAAGTCGACGGCCAAGGCCAAGTTCGACGAGACCATCGAGCTGGCCGTGCGCCTGGGCGTCGACCCGCGCAAGGCGGACCAGATCGTCCGGGGCACCATCTCGCTGCCCGCCGGCACCGGCCGGACGGCCCGGGTGGCCGTGTTCGCCGCCGGCGAGGAGGCCACCATCGCCCGAAACGCCGGCGCTGACGTGGTCGGCGCCGACGACCTGGTGGAGCGGGTGGCCAAGGAGGGCTTCCTCGAATTCGACGTGGCCATCGCCACCCCGGACATGATGGGCAAGGTCGGCACGCTGGGCCGGGTCCTCGGACCGAGGGGCCTCATGCCCAACCCGAAGACCGGCACGGTGACCGACGACGTGGAGAAGGCCGTCATCGAGTTCAAGGGCGGACGGGTCGAGTACCGCACCGACAAGGTCGGCAACGTGCACATCCGGATCGGCAAGGCGTCCTTCGACCGGGCCAAGCTCCTGGAGAACCTGCACGCGGTGATCGACGAGCTCCAGCGGGCCAAGCCGGCCTCGGCCAAGGGCCGGTACTTCCGGGCCGTGGCCATCTCGTCGACCATGGGACCCGGGGTCCGCATCGATCCGGTGCTGGCCCGCAAGGTGGACGAGGAGGCGTTGGCCGCCTCGGCCTGAGCCGGGTCCGACCGGGTCCGACCGGGTCCGACCGGGTCCGCCTGGCCCGCCTGGCCCGCCTGGCCCGCCGGCGCTGGACGCGCTAGCCTGACCCGCCACAACTGAAGATCGAACTGCCGTAGACCTCCGGTGTGCCGAACGACCGGCACCGAAGGGACCCAGCCGGGTCCGCCTGATG
>Ga0302154_10001414_pt1 | contig 19717 bp, 9 predicted proteins | sample I_Bog_N2_3_FD_193507 | JGI IMG/M metagenome (GOLD analysis project Ga0302154, IMG submission 193507) | Peat permafrost microbial communities from Stordalen Mire near Abisko, Sweden - I_Bog_N2_3 | ecosystem: Environmental > Terrestrial > Soil > Wetlands > Peat | place: Sweden: Abisko, Stordalen... | reverse complement strand
TCCGCATTCCAGTGATGCAAACCTGTTCCGGCGATATCCAGGCGCGAACTCCCACATATGCCTCCGCCACACTTCGCCGCCATAAACAGAAACCGGTCTGACGCGGCAGCCAGGCATCTCAAGAGAGAGTTGCCAGCAACGCCTCAGACCGATCAGGGGTTACTTCGGGTTCGGGGTCAGGTGAAAGATCAATCCCGCACTCATGCGAAATTGGTTCTGCCGGTTATTGACCGCGTTGGGTATATCGGTCTTCAGGTAAAGGAACTCCACCGGCCTGACATCGAAGCGCGAGGAAACCTTCAGATCCACACCACCGCCGCCCGCATAGGCGAACCCTGTCGCGTTCTGATCAATCTTGTAGTTCGATTGGGTGTGACCGAATCCTATAAGCGCTTCCCCAAACGGAACCAGTTTGTGGCTGCGGAACATCGAGTAGCGCACGCCTTCCATATACGTAGACAGAATCAGATTGTTATTGTCGCCATTGACATTGGTGTTGCTCGTCCGTCCGTAGTCGAACAGAAAACCGATGCCGTTGCTGGTCTTGACCGCAACCGAGGCGCTGAAGCCCGTCATGTAAAAGCACCCGCACTGCGCCGGCGGCGCATTGGCATGGATGGCCGTGTACGATCCACCAACATCCAAAGCCAACGCTCCACCACTCGGCAACGCCTGTGCATGTGCACTGCCGCCGACAGCGAGACTCGCGAGGATAACCAGCCCTACAGCAAAACACTTCATCTCTGATCCTTTCACTTACTCAACCGTCAACGTTACGGTAGTGGAGTGGCTAAGCGTTCCGCTGGTTCCGGTCACCGTGATCGTGTATGTCTGCGGGGGGCCACCAAAGTAGCCGCCCTGGCAACCTGTCATCGCGCCCAGTCCTGCCAGCACGACCAGCGCCGCCAGGCCATAAGCAATCCCCTTGGGCAGAGCGCGAATCTTACGCCGCACACGCCGTATGCCCAACAGCGGCAACAGCAGTAGGCCGTAGAAGATGTCACTGCCTCCGCGCGTTGGCTTGACCATGGCTACCGTCGGAGAGGTCACGATCGTCATCGACGTCGGCGTCGGTCCTACTCCAGGTACGTAGGTCGTCGTACCGAAGCTGACCGTTGCCCCTGGAGGCAGACCGGTCGCCGTCAGCGTCACCGGTGAGGTAAACGCCACTCCGCCGGCGCCTGCCAGACTTACGGTGTACACCGCCGTATCTCCGGGGTTCACTGTCTGCGTCGGCGGCTTCGCTGCGATCGTGAAGTCTGCCGAGTTTACCGGCACGTTTGGAGCTGTAGACGGACCATATGGACTGAGGCCGGTGAAGATGGCATAGACAGCTGTCGTGCCGCAAGGCAATGCGATCTGTAGTGTCGCTACACCATTGTTCGCAGCCGTGATAGTGACCGGTGCGCCGATAGGTCCGGCGTTGGTATAGAACTGCACGGTCCCCGTTGGAATCACACCGTTGACCGGAGTAATCGTATCGGTCAGAGTGACAAGCGTCACACTGCACGTCGGATTCGTCGGCCCATACGTCACCACAGAGGTTGGGTCGACCGGTGTCACGGTCACTGTCCCTGTCGGCGCAGCAGGCCCATAGGGCGAGGTCGGACCGGGAGCGTAGGTTCCCGTTACCGTCGTCGGTGCGCCGACCGGCAGACCGCTGGTGGTCGTCGTCGCAACATAGCAGCTCTGCCCATTCAGCGTGGTGGGCGTGGTCCCGATGGTGACGGGGGTGTTGATCGTCGTGCCTCCGGTGCTGAACGTCACCGTTCCCGTTGGCGTTCCCGTCCCGGTAACGACCGGGATGCAGAAGCTGATAACCACCGGGCCACCAAAGACTGTCGGATTGGGCGATACCGTGACGGTGTCACCCCCCGTAACGGCTGTCACAATCACCGGAGCGGTGAGCGCGGGTGCGCCGCCGGCGTAGTTCGGGTCAGTTGACGTATAGGTCGCCGTCACCGTATCGGGATTCCCGACAGGAAGAGCGCTGGTCGCGAGCGAGCAGGAGTAGGGTGTGATCCCGTTCACCGTTGTGCCCGCTGTAAAGGTCGTGCAGGTTCCCAGGGTCGTCGTGCCGTTGGTGAACACCACGGGGCCGGTAGGCGGAGTATTCCCCATTGCGACCGGAACGGTGTAGGTCAGCGTCACGGGCTTGCCGAACGCCTGTGTCGTCGGATTGGTCGCCGGAGTCGTAGTCGCCGTAAAGCTCTGGCTCAACAACGGATCAATCGGATTCGTAATCGGAGCCTTCGCTACCGACACTGGGACTGTCGGCGCCGCGCTGGCATAGCCGGAGTTCGCCCCGGCAGTAAATGTCGCCGTCACCGTATCCGAACCCACGGGCAGAGCGCTCGTGGTCGTAGTGGCAACATAGCAGCTCACACCGTTGACCGTGGTGGGAGTTGTGCCGATCGTGACCGGCCCGTTGAGGTTCACCGCCGGCGTCCCGACGCTGAACTGTACGCTGCCAGAGGGCACATTCGCGCCCAGGTTCGTGCCCGTCCCTACGGGAATGCAGAACGTCAGCACATCCGGGTCGCCGTAAGCAGTTGGGTTCGGAGCCGCGGTCACCGTATCCCCGCTGCCCGATACTTGCCCAACGGTCACATTCACGGTCGGAGAGATCAGTCCGGTAAAGTTGGCGTTGGCCCCGTTGGTGGCCGGTGCCGCAGGCAGGGCCGGAGGCGCGACCAGGTTGTAGCTCACCTCCAGTTTGTCTGCACCGATAGGCAGCGTGGTGGTGTTGAGGAGGGTGGAGATGCAGGTGGTTGTCGTCACAGACGGCGTGCCGGCAGTGACCGTGGAGCAGCCCGGATTTGCCACTGTCCCCAACGTCGCAGTTCCCAGCGATGTCAGATTGCCGTTCGTGGCAACCTGGTAGAACGTAACCGTCCCGCCGTTCGGCTGATACGACGGCCCAAGGTTGATGTAGGTAAACGTCGCCTGCAGCGCTACCTGTTGGCCGTAATCCGTGGTCACCGGTGTGGCCGTCATCGTCAGCGACTCGGACGGCGCGGTTCCAGGCAGAATGTTCGGGATCAGTGGCACCGTATTCGAGGTGCTGGTTGTGTAGATCGCGTTCGTTGGGAAGACGGCGTCGGCCAGATGTGGATTCACCGTCGCGCCATACAGCGTCACGCCGGGCAGGTTCGCTGTGGCGGTTCCTGTCGTCTGGTAGCCCGCGGTATAGATGGCCAGGTTGTTGCTGGAGAAGTTCGCCAGCGCCACATCAGCATAACCGTCGCCGTTGAAGTCGCCGACCGCCAGGGAGAGCGTATCCAGACCTTCGTCGGACTGGGTCGCCGTCGGTGCCTGGAACGTCCCGTTCCCATTGCCGAGCAGGACTGAAACATTTCCGTCTGTCCCGTTGTTGGGGTTGGTGGTAGTTATGATGTCCACATTGCCGTCGCCGTTGAAGTCGGCCACGGCCACGGAAGCGTAGGAAGCCCCAGTGGCGGGGGGATTTGCCGCCGCAGTAAAGGTACCGTCCCCATTCCCCGTCCAAACATTAATGGGAGCCGTTGTACTGCTCGTACTCACCACCAGATCTATCTTGCCATCCTTATTCACATCGGCCGGCAGAATGATGATATTTCCGGCTGTCGTGGCCAGGGTCTGCTTGAGCGTAAACGTGCCAGTCCCGCTATTCAGATAGATATTGATCGTATTGGTGGCATTGTTGGCAACAGCAATATCAGGAAAGCCGTCGCCGTTGTAATCGCCGATGGCAAAAAACTGCGGATTGATTGTCCCTCCGGGGGTGAGATTGCCTCCCAGCGTGAAGTTTCCAGTGCCATCCCCGAAGAAGATGTTGGACGTCGTGCCCGTGCTCGGATTCGTGGAGGGACTGGAGTTGTTTGCAACCACGATGTCGAGATTGCCGTCCCCATTGAAATCGCCGACGCCGATGCCGCCGGGACCGTAGATCGCGGCATTCGTGATGGTCTTCACTGCTCCGAAGGTGCCAGTGCAGACGCCATTGGTCTTCGTGTTCAGGAACAGGTAGAGCGAGTTCGCGGTGTAGGACTCCGAGATGATATCCAGGCAGCCGTCATTGTTGAAGTCTCCAAGAACGGTGAATTGTGGCCCATTACCCGTGCTGACATTCAGGATCGGACCCGCAGTAAACGTTCCGTCACCGTTTCCGAAGTAGATATCCACCGTGCTGTGATTGGTCGTGGGATTGATGCCGAAGTCCGAAACCGCGATATCGGGAATACCATCTCCATTGAGATCCCCCACAGCCAGATAACGGGGCAGATTCGAACTCGTCACCAGTGGTTGCGCCTTCAAGACAAAGGTGCTCGACCCGCTTACGATGGGCGCAGTCCCCAACGCAAGATATGTCGCCGGAACCGCCGGCGGCCCCGCGCTCGCAGGCGTAAGAACATCGGACGTGTCATAGAACGTCACCGTGCCCGTCGGGTAGGCCTGGGTCGTGGCGGTCACCGTGTCGGTCAATGTATAGATATACGGCGGAGGGTTCGTCGCCGTCTGGACCGAAGTCAGAACTGAGGTGGTGGGAAAAGTCCCGCTTACATACAGGGTCGAAACGGCAGAGGTGCTGCCGAGGTCGGCCGTCGTCGGCAGGAAGACCGCCGTGTAACTATGCGGTGTCGTCACCGGAGGAGTCGCCGTATTGGGCGGCGTGATCGGGGGCACGAACGTCAAGCTGGCCGTACCGGCGGCCGTCAGTTGCGCCGTTCCGATGAGGTTGATGTCTGAGCAGACAGGAGCTGTGCCGTTGCAGAACTTGACCGTGCCCTTGGTGACCGGCGTTGCTCCCGCTACGACCGTGGCCGTCAGCGTCACCTTCGCCGGCAATACGACCGTCCCACCCGAAGCCACCGTCGCGCCGCCGCTTGTCATCGTCAGCGTCGTTGTCGTGGCTGCCCCAGCGGCAAACGCAGGTACGCATCCCATCGCTGCCATCGCCACGCAGGTGGCAACTGCCCGCACAGACTTGCTCTTGAAAAAGGAACGAGGTGCAAGACAGTGAGAGAATCCAGCGGTTAGCTGGGCAGGGCTCTTCAAACGCATGTGTGATATCTCCAAAACCCAAAGCGGCGACCGATGCCAAATTGTTGTAATGACTCGAATTAGACCTAACTAAAGTCGAAGTTGCAAGGCATACTTTCTTGTAGTTACCAAAGTGATCGATCGTAACCAGCTTCGAGTTTGCCAGACGACAACTCTTTACGCGCCGTACGAAGAATTCATGGATGGATCACATCTTCATACTCTTCAGATCGTCGCCCAGCAGGATTGCCTCTGCTATCTCCCGCATCGACCGGCGCCGCTGCCTGCTCTCCCGCTGCATTAGCCGGTAGGCCTCGTTCTCGTTCAGACCGAGGTCGCGCTGCAACAGGCCCTTGGCGCGATCCACCGCCTTGCGTGTCTCCAGCCGTTCGGAGAGTTGCAGGTTCTCCGCCTCCAGGCGTGCCCGCTCAATCTCCGCTCCCACGAGGAACCCCAGCAGCGACATCGCCCGCACCTCATGCTCCGTGTGCTTATAACGGAGCCGGTGCTGCAGATTGATCACGCCGACCACGTTGCCGGCGCACAGAATTGGCGCGCTCAACATCGCCTCAAACTCGTCCTCGGGCAGGTTTCGGAACAGGATGAACCGTGGGTCCTGGGATGCGCGCGCGTCGATCGCCACCGGCTCGCGATGCTCCGCCACCCATCCGGTAATGCCCTGCCCCACTCCCAGGTCGAGCCGGTCCACCACGTCGGCGTGCGGATTCCGCGACGCCCGCAGCACCAGCTTCTCGCCCTCCATCACATACAAAAAGCACGAGTCGCACGGAATCACCGTCGCCACGAACTCCACCACGCGATCCAGCACTGCTCGCAGATCGTCGAAACCCGTTGGTTCCATCGCAATCGTCCCTGCCGCCACGCCGGCACCGGCATTCTCAGAGCGCTGCGGTATCTTGTGGCTGTGGCTCCCCAGTCTACCGTTACTTCTGCGGCTCGGTCTGCGCCGGAACACTGCGGAAGGTGATGCGATCCAATCCCCACGCCGTAGCCGCATCGCCGCGAGACGTGGCGCCCTTCGTTGCCAGCACCATGGGATCGGCGAGCGGCTTGGCCGTGCTCAACATCAGCAGCGTCTCCAGCCCGAACGGCGAGTTGATACTCGGATGTGGGTCCAACACAATCGTCTCCGCGCTCGATCTCTGCGCCGCGGGGTCCGGATTGTCCCCTTCGTTGGGATAGGACTGCCCCTGGATCATCGGCGACACCACCCCATGACAATCGATGTCGTACACATACACCCAACGTGGACTATCGACCGGCTGGTCGGTGTGCAGCACCAGTTGCACCCTCTCTCCCGCCGCGATCACTCCACCCGGCGCCACAACGCTGTGGTCCGACGAGCGCAGGATCTGCAGCCGGTAGAACTCCGCGACGGTGGCCTCCATATCCGGAGTCGAGGACATCTGCATCCACGCATACACCTTGGCCAGCGAGTCCGCAGCAGCATTCAAATTCCCCGCTGCCTCCATTCGGCTGGCTTCATCATGGACCGGCTGCCATGGGTCGCTGCGCACCGGATACGGCGAACTCGTCGAGCAACCCGCAGTGTGTCCACCCGCGTCATGCGCTACCGGCCCTGCGGCATACTCGCTGCGGTGATACCACGCATACTGCGGCCCGCCGGCGCCCAGCGATCCGGTCAGCACATACTCCGCCGCGGTGGCCGAATTCACGGCCTGCACCGCGCCGCCCGGCGCCTGTAAATTCAGTTGCGCAGCCAGCTCCTGCGAAGGCGGCAGGTTCACCCATACCCTCATCCCCGGCTTCAGATGCTTCTTCAGCGCTGCCGCGGTCAGCGTCGCGCCCAGCTCCACCGGCTTGGACGGCTTCGATTCGATGCGGATGCCGCCGGAGCCAGCAGGCGCAGCCGCATGGTCGAGTCTCCAAGTACTTCCGTCCCAGTTCAGTTCATCGGTCCACATCTCATCCGCTGGATCGCTCACGCTCTCCACCTTGGCTGCGGTCACCTCCGCCGCGGCGGCCAGCACCTGCTTCTCCGTCAGATTGGCGGGCGGAACCCATACTCGCAGACTGGGTATCTCGGCATGAACCAGCGACTTCAGCACGAAGATGTCCCCGGCATTCACCGTCGCGTCCGTGGGGGTCACCGTCACCGTGCTGCGGTCGGCGCCGGTCAGCGCCGTCACCGTCAGCTCAATGTTCCCTCCCTGTGCCTGTGTCTCCGGTACAAACACGCTGCCCACGCCGATGCCGGAGAGCTTGCCGATATCCAGCACGATGCTCGCCGGATTTCCGACTTCATCGACACTGCCCTGGACCGCCGCCGTCCATACCTTGCCGGCCAGGTCGGTCCGCGCCCCTGCCACGCCCGGCGGCCCCAGCAGCGGATACGCCTGCCGTGCCACTGCGGCGTCCATCTCCGGGTTCTGCACGTAGCCCAGACCCTCCATCACCGCCTTCACGCGTTCAAAGATCACTGACGCGGGAACCTCAGCGGGCAGCTCCTCCAGTGCCTTGAGCAAGGCGTACGTAAGGTAGCCATGAATCACCGGAGGATTGTCCGGCGTGGCGTCTTCCTCGGACTCCTGGTCCTGTTGCGACGCCGAGAGTACCAGCGCTCCGTCGCCCTTGTGCTCTGCGGGCGCCGGCAGCACGCTGGGATCCCTCACATCGCGCGGGTCGAACAGCAGACTGCGCCCGGTGTGTTGCGCTCCGCGCGTGATCTGCCCGCTGTGGCAGCTATCGAAGATCACCGTCAGATGCACGCCCTTATCCAGCGCGGCGTTGAAGATCTTCGTCATCTCGTGGTCGCGAACGTCCATCGTCCCCGTCCACGCATCCGACGGCACGATCGTCGAGTCCACCGGAATCGACTTCGGCCCCTTGTCCGAATCCGGATCATCCACCAGCACCTTCAGCTTGTGCCCCAGGCTGTTCATCTGCAGCGAGCCGTGCCCGGCGTAGTAGAACACCACCGTGTCGCCGCTCTGCGGCTCCTCCACCAGGTATTTCTGCATCGCGGCCAGGATGCCCGCACGGGTGGTCTGCGCGGCAGGCAAGAGCACCACTCCCGGCGGCGGCGGGACTGCCGGCGGATCATCGGGGTCAGGGTTGGGATTGGGGGCCAGCAGCAGGCGCACCTGCCCCGCCGGATACCCAAACTTCTTGCTGATCAGCACCTCGGCCATGGACTCGGCATCGTTCACCGGGCCACGTAGGTTCCCGAAGGCCGGCAGCGCAAATCGTCCGGCCGTGCAGTCCACGCCCTTGGGGCACTGCGGCGTTGTCCCCTTGGGCTGATACAGGTTGATGCCGATGAGCAGAGCGCGCTTGGTCTGCGCTGCGGGCGCACCGATGAACAGCAGGCACGCCACCCATGTCAGCGTCGCGCAGCATCGTCTCATCTCTACTACCTCTATGTTGCGGCTTACGGCTGCGTGGTCGGCGGCGCCGTAGGCGTCAGCGGCACCGTCACCGTCACGGGAGTCGTCGCGGTCACTGTGATCTGCACCATGCCGGTCGCGCCCTTGGTGCTCGCAGAGACGATGTAGTCACCCGTGGACAGCTTGACGTTCGCTACACCGGTGCTGTCGCTCTTGGTCGCCTTCACCGGAACTCCATGCAGCGTGTCAATCTCCACCCGCGCGCCCGCCACCGGCTTACCCGCCAGCGTCACGTGGATCACCACCGCATATCCCTGCCCGCGGCCGATGTTTTTATTGCAGACGGGTTGATCCGCACGTGCTGCCACGGCGAAACCAAAGACGCCCATCATCAGAGCGCTCAGTATAACTGCCAGAATCGTCTTTCCACTTGCGCGAACAGTCTTCATCGTTTCAGCTCCTTGAGTGCATGCGTCGCGTGTTTCAACTCGCGCCGCATCTCCAGCAGTTCCTCTGCGATAGTATGAACCACAATAATCAGGATAGGGATAAAGAAATCCAGGAACAGCCCCAGATTCTGCAGCAGCACGTAAGTCAGCAGCAGACTTAGCAAGCAGGTCAGAAGAAATCCGGCCCACTTCCACACCACGCGAATCTCCAGCACGAACAGCACCGCCAGCCCGCACGTCATCGCCCACTCCAATATCTCCGCCGTGCGATCCGAGATCCCCGTGAACGTCCCCGTCTCGTTGCGTATCGCCTCCACATAGTTGGCCAGCACCATGGCGCCCGGCTCATCGCCGCCGGGCGTGTCGTGCATATCGCCGATTGACCCAATCCCTTTGGCCAACCAGTGCCAGTGAGTCCCTATGATCACCTCGCGCTCTGCCACCGCCTGACGCAGATCGTTCGGACTCATATTGAAGACGGCCTCGCCGTTGAAGACGAACTGCCGCCCGTTCTTGGGGCTGTAGTCCGCCGGCGTGAGGAACTGGCCAAACCGGAACCCCTTGTCCTCGCTGTTCACAATGTTCGCGTAGGCGGTCGGGTCTCCGATCTTCACCATCGCCAGCGCGAAAGAGTCAAGTCCCCTTCCGTCCTGCAACACCTTCACTCCGGCGATCTTGCGCAGGTCATCCGGGCTGTCGGTATATCCGGTGCGGACGCAGGGCAGCTCCGGGAGCCACGGCGTATAGATGGACGGCTTCTCCTCCTGCGGTCCCGTACCGGCGCCCCATCCCGCCACCGGCTCAGCATCGGTCGCCAGCACAACGTAACGCCCCGCATCGCACATCCGCTTGATGGCCGCCTTCAGCACCTGATCTTCGGCTAGGAACCCCGGATACTCGTAGTCCGGCTTGTCCGGAATCGGCGAGAAGAAATCCAGATCAAGCGCTACAGTCTCCGCTCCTGCCTGGTTCAGCTTGTCCAGCAGCGCGGCGAGTTGGTCACGCTTGAGCGGCTCGCGCGACTCGAACCTCGGCCCCCAGAAGTCCTCGTCGTTCAGCAGCACCAGAACAGTATGCTGCGGATAGGTGGGTCCGCCCCGCTGCATCCGTGTCTGGAACTGGTACATCTTAAATCGAATGTTGGTAAAGCTCGGGCTGTCGCTCAGCAGGTTTCCAACGTACGCCCCCGCGGCCAGCAGCAATCCAAAACGAATCCAGTGCCACCAGCCCTTGCGCGCCACCGGACGGCTGATCCTGCGCAACAACGCAACGGCTCGCGAAAGAAAGGGAGGAAGCTGCATAGGATTCAAGACGCCTCAACAACCTGGGCTTCCCGCGAGACTAAGCCAGACGCGTCGCGATGACAACCTTCGCCGCTCCCATGAAACTCCTTCCCCCTCAATACGCTGGCGGCTTCGCATCGCATCAACAGACGTTCGCGGGATTTTCACAGGCTCATTAATTTCGCTTGGACTCCGGCCCAAGTTGTTCTATGCTCTACGCATCGGTCAGAGAATTACCTGGTTCCCACGTCCCCTCACCCGGACCCAACCCTGGACCCCCACAAGGGTTCATCTGTAATCCGTCCGAATCGCAAAGTTTGTCGTGTATCGCTGGTACCCCAGATTCACCTTTGGAGTCGTCGCCGTGGTTCATCCCGAGTTAAGCCACCCTTACGACGGACTTCCAGCACACCTCAACCGGCTCACCCCCGCTAGCTGAGCCGAACCCCGGGCCACACGCACTCTGCCGGCGCCGGCACTCACAGCCTCTCGGCTGACAAATCAGAAGCGTCCATCAAGGCGCAGCAGTTGCAAACGATTTCCATCACTTTGGAGGCATCGCATTGGTGTATCTATCGCGCAAATTCAACGCTCTCGCCCTCGTCTTCACCGCCGCTCTCGGCCTTGCGATCTCCGCCTCTGCCCAGCAAACGCTCGGCGGCATTACCGGCACCGTCCTCGACCCCCAGGGCGCGGCCATCCCCGGCGTTGCCATTGACGCCGTCTCCGCGCAGACCAAGCTCGAGCGCCAGACCACCAGCAACGGCCAGGGCAGCTACCAGCTCAATGACCTTCCCATCGGCACCTACACACTGACCTTCACGCTCTCCGGCTTTGTGACCGAACGCATCCCCGGCATCGTCGTCCAGGCCGACCGCACCGTGACCCTTCCCGCCCAGCTCACCGTCGGCGGCGTCACCGACTCCATTACCGTCGAGGAGACCCCGCTGCTCAATGCGGTCGATACCACCAACGGCTACGTCCTCGACAAGGCGCAGATTGAGTCCATTCCCCTGCCCACCGGCAGCTTCACCGGCGTCGCCATCCTCTCGCCCGGCGTCAATGCGGAACTCCCCGGCGGCAGCGGCGCGAACTCCGGCCTCGGCAACGCGCCCATCTGGGCCAACGGCCAGCGCGACACCTCCAACAGCTTCTCTCTGAACGGCGTTGATGCCAGCAACCTCTTCAACGGCAAGTCCACCAGCCAGGTGAACTCTGCCCGCGTCATCAACAGCACCGGCTCCTCCGGCAGCAGCGGTGCCGGCGTCATCGTCTCGGCGGCCTCGGTCTACCTCTCCATCGGCAACGCCATCCCCACGCCCGCTCCCGAATTCATCCAGGAGGTCCGCGTCAACGCCTCTATGTACGACGCCGACCAGGGCTCGACCTCCGGCGCACACATCGATCTCTCCACGGCCTCCGGAACCAATGAGATCCACGGCACCGCTTACGGCCACCGCGGCACCAACTGGATCAATGCCGACCCCTTCTTCTTCAAGCAGTTCTTCGCCACCGCCGGCCCCGCCTCCGCCAGCTACGTCAATCCGCAGCTCCATCGCTACATACTCGGCGGCACCGTGGGCGGCCCCATCATCAAGGACAAGCTCTTCGGCTTCCTCGCCTACCAACACCTGCAAGTCTCCGATCAGGAGATCGGCGACGACTTCCTCAACGTCCCGGTCGGCCTGTCCGATGCCACCCGATCACCCGCAGGCATCGCTAACATCGTGAATACACAGTTTCCAGATGCCGGAGGCATCACTGCGGCCCAGGTCGATCCCACCCTGGTCAAACTCTTCAACTCACCTTCCCTCACGGGCGAACCCGGCAAGTGGCTTATCCCCAATGACATCGCCTCGGGTTCGCTCTCGCCCGCGCACCCGTTTGACGCCTTCCTGCCCGGAACCGGCAAATTCAAGGCGGACATGCTCACAGCCGACCTCGACTACAACGCCACCACCAAGGACACCGTCGCGCTCAAGTACTACTACCAGCACGATCCCACGCTCGCGCCCTACGCCTACTCCAGTGTCCCCGGCTTCACCGAACATCTCGACTCCGGCGCTCAGGTCTTCTCCATCATCAACACCTACCTCGTGAAGTCCAACCTGAGCACTCAGGAGACCCTCGGGTTCCTGCGCGAAAAGAACTACGCCGACAACGAACAGCCCTTCGGCCCCGCTTCCTTTCCGGGAGGCGCATACGGTACCGGCTCCATCAATGTGTTTGGCTCCAAATACTTTCCCGGTGTCTCCATCTACAACGTACTCGGAGACGCCGCCGGAAATGCCGGGCTCTCCGGCAGCGGCGTGCTCAACATAGGTCCCAATGCTGAAGGCCAGGCCTCCAACACCGGCGTCTTTCAGAACCGCCTCTCGCCCTCCGGCAATGCCATCTGGACGCTCGGCAAACACACCATCAGCTTCGGCGCGAACTACTCTTACACCCAGCTCAACACCATCGACAAGCGCACCAACGCCGGCACCGTCGCCGCGGACAACTTTGGTGCCGTCGCGCAGGGCTATGTCACCCCCGGCAGCGCCTCCACCGGCTTCTATGTCACCTCTTTCCTGCAGGGCAACGCCAGCCGCTACTACCGCGCCAACCAACTCGGCAGCTACGTTCAGGATAAGTTTCAGGTCACTCCGAACCTCTCGCTCACCGCCGGGATTCGTTACGACTGGGACGGGGGACTCACCGAGAAGCAGGGCCGCATCTTCAACTTTGAGCCCACCCTCTACAAATACAACGCTTCCCAGGACGCCATCACCAACCCCGGCTTCATCATCGCCGGCAACAACGCCAACGGCACGCCCGGCGTGAGCAATACCACCCTGACCGGCCGCCAGTGGGGCATCGCCCCGCGTGTCGGCGCCGCATGGCAGCCCGAGATGTTCCACGATAAGGTCGTCGTTCGCGCTGGTGCCGGCATGTACTACGATCGCGGCGAGCTCTTCAGCTACTTCTCGCCCGGCTACGCCATCGGCACCGTCACCGGCGGACCCTTCGGCGTGAACCAGCAACTGCCGTTCGTCAACACCTCCACCTGCCCCACCATCTCGCAGTCGCTATACGACTACTACATCCCCACCTGCGGCGGTAACGGCGGCTTTGGGCCGCCCACCGGCCCCCCAACAGCCGCGACTGGAAACCTCGCCAACCCCTACGGCACGACCTTGCAATATGGTGTTCCGAACAACCCGAAATCCTCCGACCTCACCAACTTCCTTCCCAACGCCTACAGCATCATCAACTACAACGATGGCGCTCCCGGACTGATCAACAACGGTCAGCCGATCTCACTCGGCATCTACGACCGCGCCAACAAGCTTCCCTACACCATCAACTACACCCTCGATATCCAATGGCAGCCTCGCGCGAACCTCGCCGTCGAACTCGGCTACGTCGGCAATATCGGCCGCCATCAGGTCATTCCCGTGCCCTTCAATCAGCCGATCATCGTCACACCCACCTCGGGTAACCCCGTCCTCAACGGCGGCCCCAACCAGCAGAAGTACACCTACGGATACACCATCTTCGGCGCCAGTCTGCCGGACGGCAGCGGATATCAGGCGACGCAGGAAGGCGGCAACGTCGATCTCCGCGTTCCCTACATCGGCTACGCGGCGGAGTCCATCGACTACAAGGCCGCTGGTGTTGACGCCTACAACGCCCTCCAGGCGCACATCGAAAAGCGCATGGGCCACGGCGTCCAGGTCGCCGCCTCCTACACCTACTCGCATGCACTCGACGAGCAGTCCGGCCTGGGCCTCTTCTATAACGGCTCCAACGCACTCAACCTGCGCAGCGGCTACGGCTCTGCTGACTTCGACCGCACTCACGTCATCAACTTCAACTACGTCTTCCGTCTTCCTAATCTGGTCAAGGAACACACCGCTCAAGGCTACTTCGTCAACGGTTGGTCGCTGGTCGGCCTGACCGTGCTTCAGAGCGGCCAGCCCTACAGCATCATCGACTACTCCGGGGCCATCGGCAGCATCTACTATGGCGTCTCCGACGGCATCACCAACCCCATCGTGCCGCTCGCCAACGGCTGCACAGCAAAGACCGCGCTCACCCATCTCTCCGGCGCCTTCAACGACTCCGCGCTCAAGCCGCAATGCTTCGGCCTGCCTCTGATCGCCGCCGGCGGCCTCGGCGGAGCCATCCCCACCTCGGATCCGTATGAGACAAACTTCACCACGGGCCAGCGCAACATCTTCCGTCAGGCCTTCCAGAAGCGTGCTGACGCCTCGCTCGTCAAGATGACCAGCTTCACCGAGCGATATGCGCTGAAGTATACCTTCGACGTCTACAACCTGACCAACACCAGCAGCTTCGATGTCCCCGGCAACGAAGTGAGCCAGAACTACAACTACAACGACTTCCCGGCGCCTGCTGGAAGCTACACCATCGGCGTCGCTCCCAGCGGGACGACCTGCTCCACTCTCGCCGGTCAACAGTCCGCCAACCCCAACATCACCAACAACTACTTCTACTCTTGCCCCACGGGTCTCGGTAGCGTCACTCACACCATCGGCAGTGCCCGCCAGATCCAGATGTCCCTCCAGTTCCTCTTCTAACCCACCCCTCCTCTCCCAGGAGGTTCCTACAAAAGGGGCCCACGGAAGTTCTCTTCCGTGGGCCCCTTTGATATTTCGCCTCGTCGGATCGCCCGCGGACTGCGTTTATCGCGCAACCGCCATAACCCCTGCGACCCCTCCCTGCCCATTCGCGTCATACTATCCAGAGACCTCGGTCTGCGGAGACCCCTGCATGTGGATCGTCCGGCTGGCGCTCAACCGGCCTTATACCTTCATTGTCCTAGCGATCCTCATCCTGATCGCTGCGCCGGTCCTCATCCTCCGCACCCCCACGGACATCTTCCCCAACATCAACATCCCCGTCGTCTCCATCGCATGGCAGTACACCGGCCTGTCCCCTGAAGAACTCGAAGGCCGCCTCACCACGCCCTACGAAAAAACCCTCACCAGCCTGGTCGACAACGTCCAGCACGTCGAGTCCACCACGCTCAACGGCCAGGCCATCTTCAAGGTCTACCTCCAGCCCGGCGCCTCGCTCGACACCGCCAACGCGCAGGTCTCCGCTGCCTCCGAGTTCGAGCTGCGTCAGCTCCCGCCCGGCATCCTTCCGCCGCAGATCATCAACTTCTCCGCCTCCAGCGTTCCCATCCTCCAGCTCGGTCTCTCCGGCCAGGGCTTCTCCGAGCAGCAACTGAACGATGACGGCCTCAACTTCATCCGTCCGCAGCTCGCCACTGTTTCGGGGGTCGTCATCCCCAATGTCTATGGCGGACGCCAGCGCTCCATCATGGTCAACCTCGACCCCCGTCGTCTGCAGGCCGAAGGCCTCTCTCCTGTTGACGTTCTCAATGCCATGGGCGCGCAGAACATCGTCGAGCCTGGCGGCACCGCTAAGATCGGCTCCGCCGAATACGACGTCAAGCTCAACAGCTCACCTACCACGGTGGCGGGCCTCGGCAATCTGCCGCTCAAGCAGGTCAACGGAGCCACGGTCTACCTCAAGGACGTCGCCAGCGTCACCGACGGCAGCATTCCCCAGACCAACATCGTCCGCCAGGACGGCCATCGCGGCGTGCTCATCACGATCCTAAAATCGGGCTCCGCATCCACGCTCTCCGTGGTGCAGGGCGTGCTCGATGCCCTGCCGCGCATCAAGTCGATCATCAACCAGCCCGGCCAGCCGCAGCTAAAGATCACCCCCATCGGCAACCAGGCCATCTTCGTCCGTGCCTCGGTGAACGGCGTGGTCCGCGAGGCCGTCATCGCCGCCGCTCTCACCGGACTGATGATCCTGCTCTTCCTCGGCTCGTGGCGCTCCACGCTGATCATCGCGGTCTCCATCCCGCTCTCCATCCTCAGTTCCATCATCGTGCTCTCGCTGCTCGGCGAGACCATCAACATCATGACCCTTGGAGGCCTTGCGCTCGCCGTCGGCATCCTCGTCGACGACGCCACCGTCACCATCGAAAACATCGAGCGCTACCTCGAGGAGGGCAACGCCCTCCTCAACGCTATCCTCGAAGGCGCCGCGCAGATCTCCGTCCCCGCTCTCGTCTCTACGCTCTCCATCTGCATCGTCTTCCTGCCCATGTTCTTCCTCGCCGGCGTCGCTCGCTACCTCTTCGTCCCGCTGGCGGAGGCCGTAGTCTTCGCGATGCTCGCCTCCTACGTACTCTCGCGGACCCTCGTCCCCACCATGGCGATGTACCTGCTGCGCGTTCACGATCTTCATGCAGCATCCTCATCGAACATCTTCGCCCGCTTCCAGCATGCCTTCGAGCGCGGCTTTGAGCGCGTCCGCTCTTCCTACAGCACGCTGCTCGCCCGCCTCGTCGCGGCGCGCCGCCTCTTCATCCCCGTCTTTCTGATCAGTTGCACGGTGCTGCTGCTGCTGATTCCCATCCTCGGCCAGAACTTCTTCCCCAGCACCGACAACGGCTCCTTCATCCTCCACGTCCGGGCCCCGACCGGCACCCGAATTGAAGAGACCGCGCGTCTCTGCGACCTCGTCGAGCAGAACATCCGTTCAACCATACCCCCCAGCCAGATGGATACCATCCTCGACAACATCGGGCTGCCCTACTCGGTGCTCAACACCCAGCACGCCACCAGCGGCCTCTTCGGCTCGGCGGACGCCGACATCCTCGTCTCCCTAAAGCCGGATCACTCCCCCACCGCCGACTACATCCGCACGCTGCGCAGCCGCCTGCCCGGCGAGTTCCCCGGCGCCACCTTCTACTTCCTTCCCTCCGACATCGTCACCCAGATCCTCAACTTCGGCCTGCCCGCTCCCATCGACATCCAGATCGACGGCACCGATAACGACGGCAACCGCCGCGTCGCCTCCAATATGCTGCAGCAACTCCGCCAGGTCCCCGGCCTGGTCGATCTCCGCCTCCAGCAGCCGGACAACGACCCCGTGCTCAATATCACAGTCGATCGCACCAAAGCCCTGCAGGGCGGCTATACCGAGCGCGATGTCGGGTCCTCGACGCTCAACATCCTCTCCGGCTCCACGCAGCTCACGCCGCAGTTCTTCCTCAGTCCGAAGAACGGCGTGACCTATCCCATCGTCGTGGAGACCCCGCAGTACCAGATCCAGACGCTGGCGGACCTGGAAAACATCCCGATCGACTCCACCTCCGCCCGGACTCCCGAAATCCTCGCCGACGTTGCGGCCATCTCGCGCAGCACCGAGCCGCCCATCATCAGCCACTACAACGTCCGCCGCGTGCTCGATATCTACGCCAACGTCCAGGACCGCGACCTAGGATCGGTCGCCCGCCAGGTGCAGCGCATCGTCAACGCGAGCAAGCCCTCTCTCAAGACCGGCAACTTCGCTACCGTCCGCGGCCAGGTGGAGACCATGCGCAGCTCCTATACCGGCCTGCTCTTCGGACTCATCTTCTCCATCCTTCTGGTCTACCTGCTCATCGTCGTCAACTTCCAGTCCTGGCTGGACCCCTTCATCATCATCACGGCGCTCCCCGCCGCCATCTCTGGCATCGTGCTCTTTCTCTTCCTCACCCACACCACGCTCTCCGTCCCGGCGCTGATGGGCGCCATCATGTGCATGGGCGTGGCCACCGCCAACTCCATCCTGGTCGTCTCCTTCGCCAAGGAGCGCCTCACCAGCACTGGCAACGCCGTCCTCGCCGCCATCGAAGCCGGCTCCACGCGCTTCCGCCCCGTGTGCATGACGGCGCTGGCCATGATCATCGGCATGGTGCCGATGGCGCTCGGTGCCGGCGAAGGCGGCCAGCAGAACGCCCCACTCGGCCGCGCCGTCATCGGCGGCCTCACCTTTGCAACCATTGCCACGCTCATCTTCGTCCCCGCCGTCTTCGCTCTGCTTCACGGCCGCGACAACCTTACAAACGTTTCTCAGACCTCTGCCCGCGACGGAGAGGTCTCCGACAACTAGCTCCTCAGGCACTTCGGAGATTCCGACCTTGTCCACCGACTACAACACTGACATGACGACGCCATCGAACAACCCGGACGTCACGCCCCGCCACATCCCTCCCGGCGCGCGCATCCTCGCCATCATTGTCGCGGTGCTGGTCCTCCTCGGCATCGCCTATCGCATTTTCGGCCACTTCGCCGACGAGCACGCCCTGGAGTCCGCTACCCGCGCGAACGAAGTCCCCATCGTCCGCGTCATCCACCCCACCATCACCGGCGCGACCTCCGAGATCGAGCTCCCCGGCAACACTCAGGCCTACGACGACACGCCCATCTACGCCCGCACCAGCGGCTACCTCAAGCAGTGGTTTGTGGACATCGGCCAGCACGTCTCCAAGGGCCAACTCATGGCCACCATCGAGACCCCCGAGCTCGACGAACAACTGCAAGTCGCGCGCGCCGACCTCAAGAGCGCGCAGGCCGACCTCAACCTCGCCAACACTACCTCCGAGCGCTATCAGAATCTCCTCAAGCTGGACTCCGTCTCCAAGCAGGAGACCGATGTCGCCGTCTCCGGCGCCGCCGCCAAGCGCGCTGCCATGGAGGCCGCCCAGGCCAACGTACGCCGCCTCGAACAACTGCAATCTTTTGAGAAGATCTATGCCCCCTATAGCGGCATCGTCACCCAGCGCAACACGGACATCGGCGACCTTATCGACTCCGGCTCCTCCGCAACCAGCAGTACCGCCAAGGAACTCTTCCGCATCGCCAGCGTCAACGAGCTGCGCGTCTTCGTCGCCGTCCCCGAGGTCTATGCGCCGGACATCCACAACGGCGATACCGCCGCGCTCACGCTCGACGAATACCCGGGCCAGTCCTTCCTCGGCACTGTCGCGCGCAACTCTGGCGCTATCGACTCCAACTCCCGCACCCTCAATGTCGAGGTCGATGTAAACAACACCGACGGCAAGCTGCTCCCCGGCGCCTACGTCTTCGTCCACTTCAAGATTCCGCAGCAGAGTCGCGAACTCTCCATCCCATCCAACGCGCTCCTCTTCCGCTCACAGGGACTCCAGGTCGGCATCGTGCGCGACGGCCAGGTCCATCTGCAGAACGTCACCATCGGCAAGGACAACGGCCGCTCGGTCGAGATCTCAACAGGCCTCACCGCGGACGATCAGGTCATCCTCGACCCCTCCGACTCCCTCGCCGAAGGCCAGTCCGTCCAGATCAACGACCACCCCTCGGGGGCCCAATGAGGCTGCCCCTCCATCGCGTCCATTGCGTTCCAACATCGCGCCCATTGCGTTCGTTGTTGCCGTTGTTTGTTTTTCGCCGTCATCCTGAGCGAGGAGCGCACCGGGGTCCCCGGCGAGCGCACTTGCTCGCTGAGGTGGAGCAGCGACGAGTCGAAGGACCCCCGTATTTGCTTTTGTTCGTTCTGCCACTCCTCACCGGCTGTATGGTCGGCCCCCACTACAAAGTCCCCACCACCGCCACCGCTCCGTCGTTCAAAGAGACCGACCCCAACTGGCAGCCCGCCAATCCGCAGGACACCATCCCCCGCGGCGACTGGTGGACGCTCTTCCACGACCCCGGCCTGAACGCGCTGGAGCCGCAGATCGCCACAGCCAATCAGACCCTCA
>Ga0302154_10001405_pt1 | contig 19786 bp, 20 predicted proteins | sample I_Bog_N2_3_FD_193507 | JGI IMG/M metagenome (GOLD analysis project Ga0302154, IMG submission 193507) | Peat permafrost microbial communities from Stordalen Mire near Abisko, Sweden - I_Bog_N2_3 | ecosystem: Environmental > Terrestrial > Soil > Wetlands > Peat | place: Sweden: Abisko, Stordalen... | reverse complement strand
TTGCCGGATATGCTCAACGGCGCCCTGGTCACCTTCGAGACCGCCGCCTTGTCGATGATCTTCGGGGTGCTGATCGCCCTGGCCCTGACGGTGATGCGCGAAACCAGAAATCCGTTGCTGCGTGGCATCGGTAACGGCTGGGTGTCGATTGCCCGCAACACCCCTTCGCTGTTCCAGATCTACATCCTCTACTTCGGCCTCGGCTCGCTGGACCTGCATGTCAGCTCATGGTTCGCCCTGCTGGCCGGGATCACCTTCAACAACGCCGGTTATCTCGCGGAAAACTTTCGCGGCGGCCTCAAGGCGGTGCCCGATACCCAAGTGCGCGCCGCGCGCTCCCTGGGCATGAGCGCGTTCCAGGCCTACCGGATGATCATCGTCCCGCAGTTGCTGCGCATCGTCTTTTATCCGCTGAGCAATCAAATGGTCTGGGCGGTGCTGATGACCTCCCTGGGGGTGGTGGTCGGGCTGAACAATGACCTCACCGGGGTGACCCAGGAGTACAACGTCAAGACCTTCCGCACCTTCGAGTTCTTCGCCATTGCAGCGGTGCTGTATTACCTGATTGCCAAGGCGATCGTCGCGGCAGCCCGGCTGATGGCCTGGCGACTGTTCCGCTACTGAGGAGGTGACCATGTTTTCCACCAGTTTTTCCTGGAATGACCTGCTGTTCCTGCTCAGCGGTGCCTGGGTCACCCTGCAACTGACCTTCTGGGCGATCCTCCTCGGCTCTGTCGCCGGGCTGCTGTTCGGCTTGTTGCGGGCGCTGCTGCCCCGCGCCAGCCTGCCCCTGGCCTGGGTGCTGGACGCGTTTCGCAGCGTGCCGTTGCTGATCCAGTTCGTCCTGTTCAACTCACTGAAAAGCATCGTCGGCCTGAATATCAGCGCCTTCAGCGTCGGCTGCATCGTGCTCGGGGTCTACACCGCCGCGTACTTCACCGAGATCGTCCGCGGTGGCGTGCTCTCGGTGCCCCTTACCCTGCGCCGGGCCAGTCGCTCCCTGGGTTTGAGCTTCCTGCAGGACCTGCGCTGGATCGTCCTGCCGATGGCCACGCGGGTGGCCTTCCCCGGCTGGCTGAACCTGGTACTCGGGGTGATGAAAGACACCGCGCTGGTGATGTGGATCGGCATCGTCGAACTGCTGCGCGCCTCGCAAACCATCGTCACGCGCATCCAGGAACCGCTGCTGGTGCTGTGCATCGCGGGCCTTATCTACTACGTCATGAGCCTGGTGGTCGCTCGCCTCGGCGCTCGTCTGGAAAGAAGGTGGCAAGAAAATGATTGAGATCGACAACGTACACAAATCCTTCGGCGACCTGGAAGTGGTCAAGGGCGTCAGCCTGACGGTGAACAAGGGCGAGGTGGTGTCGATCATCGGCGGCTCAGGCTCCGGCAAGTCGACCCTGCTGATGTGCATCAACGGCCTGGAATCGATTCACAAGGGCAGCGTGCGCGTCGACGGCATCGAGGTCCATGACAAGGCCACCGACCTCAACCGCCTGCGCCAGAGGATCGGCATCGTGTTCCAGCAGTGGAACGCCTTCCCGCACCTCACCGTGCTGGAAAACGTGATGCTGGCGCCGCGCAAGGTGCTCGGCAAAAGCAAGCAGGAGGCCGAGGAGCTGGCGGTCCGGCAACTGACCCACGTGGGCCTGAGCGACAAGCTCAAGACCTTCCCCGGCAAGCTCTCCGGCGGCCAGCAACAGCGCATGGCGATTGCCCGGGCCCTGGCCATGTCGCCGGACTACATGCTGTTCGACGAAGCCACCTCGGCCCTTGATCCGCAGTTGGTGGGTGAAGTGCTGGACACCATGCGCATGCTCGCCGAAGACGGCATGACCATGGTCCTGGTGACCCATGAAATCCGCTTTGCCCGCGATGTGTCCGATCGCGTGGCGTTCTTTCGCAACGGCCTGGTGCACGAGATCGGCGCGCCCGACCAGGTCATCGGCAATCCCGTGCAGCCGGAGACGGCGGCGTTCCTCAAATCAGTGAAATAACCGCACCCCTGTGGGAGCAGAGCTTGCTCGCGAAGAGGCCGGCACAGGCACCGCAAACACGAGCTGAATGGCCGCCTTCGGCGGTTCGCGGGCAAGCCCAGCTCCTACAGGACGGTGAACAGACACAAGAAGAGGTGTATGCAATGCGTTCATCGAAAATCGTTCATGTGGTCAGTTGCCACGCCGAAGGTGAAGTCGGCGATGTGATTGTCGGCGGCGTCGCCCCGCCGCCCGGGGCCACCGTGTGGGAACAGTCGCGCTGGATCGCCGAGGATGAAACCCTGCGCAATTTCGTCCTCAACGAACCGCGCGGCGGGGTGTTCCGCCACGTCAACCTGCTGGTGCCGGCCAAGGACCCGCGGGCGCAGATGGCCTGGATCATCATGGAGCCGGCCGATACCCCGCCGATGTCCGGGTCCAACTCGTTATGCGTGGCCACCGTGCTGCTCGACAGCGGCATCCTGCCGATGACCGAGCCCCAGACCCGACTGGTGCTTGAGGCGCCAGGCGGATTGATCGAAGCCGTGGCCGAGTGCAAGGACGGCAAGGTCCAGCGGGTGGAAATCAAGAACGTGCCGTCGTTCGCCGACCGCCTCGACGCCTGGATCGAAGTCGAGGGCCTGGGCTCGATCCAGGTCGACACCGCCTATGGCGGCGACAGCTTTGCCATCGTCGATGCCCAGCGCCTGGGGTTTGCCATTCGGCCCGATGAAGCCAGGGACATGGTCGAGATCGGCCTGAAGATCACCCGCGCCGCCAACGAGCAACTGGGCTTCGTCCACCCGCTGAACCCGGACTGGTCGCATATCTCCTTCTGCCAGATCGCCGCGCCGCTGGTCTACGAGAACGGCGTCGCCACCGGGGCCAACGCCGTGGTGATCCGCCCCGGCAAGATCGACCGCTCGCCCTGTGGCACCGGTTGCTCGGCGCGCATGGCGGTGTTGCAGGCCAAGGGTGTGCTGCAGGTCGGCGAGCGTTTTATCGGTCGCTCGATCATCGGCTCGGAATTCCATTGCCGCATCGATTCCCTGACCGAACTGGCCGGACGTGCGGCGATCTACCCGTGCCTGTCCGGGCGAGCCTGGATCACCGGCACCCACCAGTTGCTGCTCGACCCCGCCGATCCCTGGCCCCAAGGCTACCGGTTGTCGGACACCTGGCCCGGTGCCTGAGCGCCAACGCCACCGCTAGACGGCTGATTGAGAAAAACCGGGGGCGCCCTGACGGCGTCCGACGAAAAAACACTGGTCTAAATTTTTCACTTAAAATATCGTATACGAAATACGTTAAACCACTGGAGTGCATCATGAGCAAACGCATCAACTGGAGCGGCGTCTTCCCGGCGGTCACCACTCAATTCAACGACGACTTCACTATCAACCTGGAAAAGACCCACCAGGTGATTTCCAACGTCATCCGTGACGGCGTCTCGGGGCTGGTGGTCTGTGGCTCGGTGGGGGAAAACACCTCATTGACCGCCGAAGAGAAGATCGCCGTGACCGAAGTCGCGGTGGATGCCTCCCGCGGTCGCGTGCCGGTGATTTGCGGCGTGGCCGAGTTCACCAGCGTGCAAGCGGCCAAGGTGGCCAACGCGGTGCGCAAGGTCGGCGTCGACGGCGTGATGCTGATGCCGGCGCTGGTCTACGGCTCCAAGCCCTTCGAGACCGCCGAGCACTACCGCTACGTGGCGAAAAACGCCGACGTACCGTTGATGGTCTACAACAACCCGCCGATCTACAAAAACGACGTGACCCCGGACATCCTGATTTCCCTGGCCGACTGCGACAACGTGGTGTGCTTCAAGGATTCCTCCGGCGACACCCGGCGTTTTATCGACGTGCGCAATGAAGTCGGCGACCGTTTTGTGCTGTTCGCCGGCCTCGACGATGTGGTGCTGGAAAGCATCGCGGTGGGGGCCGAGGGCTGGGTCTCAGGCATGTCCAACGTGTTCCCGATTGAAGGTGAAACCATCTTCCGCCTGGCCAAGGCCGGACGCTTTGCCGAAGCCATGCCGATCTACGAATGGCTGATGCCGATCCTGCACCTCGACGCCCGCGCCGACCTGGTGCAGTGCATCAAGTTGTGCGAAGCCATTGCCGGTCGCGGCAGCGCCCTGACCCGTCCGCCACGCCTGGCCTTGCCGGAAGCCGACCGAGTGTTTGTCGAGCAGATCATGGCCAAGGCAATGGCCAACCGTCCGTCGCTGCCGGACGTGGGTCTCTGAAACTCGAACCTGCCGCCCCCGGCTTGAGCTCAATCAAAGTCAGCTGGATGCACACGTGTGGCGAGGGGGCTTGCCCCCGTTGGGCCGCGAAGCGGCCCTAAAACTAGCGACTTCATTGTGTCAGACAGAACGCAGTCACAGGTTTTACGACTGCTTCGCAGCCGAGCGCGGGCAAGCCCGCTCGCCACAGGTTTGCGTTCGACGCGCCAGCGCTACAACAGACCGCCCTTCCTCCTGACAGGAGTTTTCATGCCAAAAATCATCGGCCACAACTACATCGGCGGTGCGCGCAGCGCCGCCGGCACCGTCACCCTGCACAGCCATGACGCCAGCAGCGGTGAGCCCCTGCCCTTCGTTTTCACCCAGGCCACGGCTGCGGAAGTGGACGCCGCCGCCCAGGCTGCCGCGTCTGCCTACCCGGCGTTTCGCGGGCTGTCGGCCAGCCGGCGCGCGGCGTTTCTTGAGGCCATCGCCACGCAACTGGATGCCCTGGACGATGACTTCGTCGCCCTGGTCACCCGGGAAACGGCCCTGCCCAGCGGCCGGATCCAGGGCGAACGGGCACGCACCAGCGGCCAGATGCGCCTGTTCGCGCAAGTCCTGCGCCGGGGTGATTTCTATGGCGCGCGCATCGACCGCGCGCTGCCCGAACGTCAGCCACTGCCAAGGGTCGATCTGCGCCAGTACCGAATCGGTGTTGGCCCGGTTGCGGTGTTCGGCGCGAGCAATTTCCCGCTGGCGTTCTCCACCGCCGGTGGCGATACCGCAGCCGCGCTGGCCGCGGGCTGCCCGGTGGTATTCAAGGCCCACAGTGGGCATATGGCAACGGCGGAACAGGTGGCCGATGCGATCATCCGCGCCGCCGAGCAAACCGGCATGCCCAAGGGCGTGTTCAACATGATCTACGGTGCCGGGGTCGGTGAGGCCCTGGTCAAGCACCCGGCGATTCAGGCCGTCGGCTTCACCGGCTCACTGACCGGGGGACGCGCGCTCTGCGACATGGCCGCCGCACGACCCCAGCCGATTCCGGTGTTCGCCGAAATGAGCAGCATCAATCCGGTGCTGGTGCTGCCTGAAGCCTTGCAACTGCGCGGCGAAACCATCGCCCGTGAGCTGGTGGCGTCAGTGGTGCAGGGTTGCGGTCAGTTCTGTACCAATCCGGGCCTGGTGATCGGCATGGCTTCGCCAAGGTTCACGGCGTTCACCGCCCTGCTCGGTGCCTTGATCAACGAACAACCGGCGCAAACCATGCTCAACGCCGGCACGCTGCGCAGCTACAGCAACGGCGTACAGGCCCTGCTCGATCATTCAGGCGTCAGCCATCTGGCCGGCAAGCCACAGGAGGGCCGCCAGGCACAGCCGCAACTGTTCAAGGCCGATGTCCGCCTGCTGCTCAATGGCGATCCGCTGTTGCAGGAAGAAGTCTTTGGCCCGACCACTGTGGTCATCGAAGTAGCCGACAATGCCGAACTGCAACAAGCGCTGCAGGGCTTGCACGGCCAACTCACGGCCACGCTGATTGCCGAGGCCGGCGATCTGCAACGTTACGGCGAGGTGCTGCCGCTGCTGGAGCAAAAGGTCGGGAGGGTGTTGTTCAACGGCTATCCGACCGGTGTCGAAGTGGGTGATGCCATGGTTCATGGCGGGCCTTATCCGGCCACCTCCGATGCCCGCGGCACGTCGGTCGGCAGCCTGGCCATCGAGCGTTTCCTGCGCCCGGTGTGCTACCAGAATTGCCCGGATGCCTTGTTGCCCGAAGCGCTGCAAAACGCCAACCCGCTAGGCATCAATCGCCTGGTCGATGGACACAGCCAGCGCACACCGCTGTAGAAACCGGGCGCCATCGGCTGGATCGATGGCGCCCTTATTCATTCAGGCCAGCAGCGCTTTCAGGTCGTTGTACAGCGCCTCAGGAATCTGCACACCCTCCACCAGACTGCGTGCTCGCGCCTCATAACGCCGTTGCGACGGCAAGCGCGCGCCCTGCCCTTGAATGCTTTCGAACACGGCTTCGGCGCGGGCCAGATGCTGCTCGGTGGCCGCGCCGAGAAAGCGCTGCGGATCGAAGGCAATAAGCAGTTCGCCATGGTACGGCGATGACTTGCTGCCGGCGTCATAGGCCAGGGATTCGGCACTGGTCAGGTCACCGATCAACGGCCCGGCGATCAACTCCACCATGGCCGCCAACGCCGAGCCCTTGTGCCCGCCGAACGTCAGCATCGCGCCGCTATCGAGCACCACGTTGGCATCGGTGCTGGGCTGCCCCTGGGCGTCCACGCCCCAACCTTCGGGAATGGCCTTGCCGGCACGCCGATGCAGCTCGATCTCGCCACGGGCAATCGCACTGGTGGCGAAGTCGAAGACAAAGGGATTGTTGCCCTGGCGCGGCCAGCCGAAGGCGATGGGATTGGTGCCGAACACCGGCTGATTGCCACCGGCCGGCGCGACCCAGGCATGGCTGGGTGTGCAGGCCAGTGCAACCAGGCCGGCAGCGGTCAGTTGCTCGATCTCGACCCATAGCGCGGAGAAATGCACACAGCGATTGATCGCCAGGGCCGCGATCCCGTTGGCCCGGGTTTTCTCTTGCAGCAAGGGCAGTCCCGCCTGGAATGCCAACTGGGAGAAACCACCCGCCGCATCGACACGCACGATGGACGGCGCCTGATCAATAACCTGCGGTTCGGCGTCAGCGGCCACCTTGCCGTTCCTCAGCGAATTCACACAACCCAGCACCCGGTACAGGCCATGAGAGGCACAACCATCGCGCTCGCCGGCAATCACCGTGTCGGTCACCGCACAGGCGTGGGCAAGGTTGAAACCGTTGTGCAACAGGATCGATTCAGCCAGCTCACGAGCTTCGGCCAGGGACAGTCGGATCATAATCAGCTCCTTGAACAGACTGTCCAGACTGGTCCATTCCAGGGCTCACGGCTTGATCGCTTTAGGCGGGGTCGGTGACGAATTCGGCATACCCGGTTGCACAATAGCGACCGTATTGGCCGCCCATCGAAACATTCTGTAACCCCCTCGATTTGGCAGGCGCGGCGCCAGCACGTTCAATGAGCGTTTTCTGCAAGGAGCAGGCTATGCCTACCGAACAAATCATTCTGATGGCCCTCTTTGGCATCGCTCTCATCGCCTGGGGTATCAGGCAGGACATGAAGAACCACAAGAAGGAAAAGGCCGCGCGGCAAGCCCAGGGCGATAACAGGGTTTGATCGGGTGATCGGCGTTTCATCTGGCCCGCCTCCCCTTTTGTCCTCAAAAAACAAAGCCCAGCATCAAGCTGGGCTTTGTCATTGTGTTGGCCTCAGCCTTTTGGAGGCGCCTTGAGGCTATCCAATCGACCGCTCTCCAGCAAAGCCTTGTACTTCAACGCATCCGCTTCACTGTGATAAACGCCGACCAGCACATCGCCCTGGTAGACATCCCACATCCTGACGCCTGCGTTATTGGCGTCATGGGACATGTGATCCTCATCGCGTTCTTTGACCGTAATGACCATTGGCACATCCTCTGGGTTGAGGCAGGTAAGGTATTTTTTACTCCTGTTGCGTCCAAGATTCCACACTCAACGTCTTGGAAACGGGGGCCGCTTCATGGGCTTGTGAACTCAACCATTCGCAGGGTTGCCCACTGCTGACGATAGCTGATTAGAGAGAGACTCTAGACGGAATGGCGAGTTGGAGTGCAACTAGGGTTCCCACCCTGGACGTCCAGTGGATGTCTCCAGCACTGATTGATCTTGCTTTTAAGAGAGTGGGCTACGCCCTTCCTGTCAGATTGACAAACAAACCTTGCCGAAATGCTTGCCGGCTGCCTGGTGACGGAATGCGTCGGCAATCTCGTCGAGTGCAAACGTGCGGTCAATTACAGGCTTGATGCCGTTTGCGTCGATTGCGCGGATCATGTCGATCTGGTGCCTGCGGCTGCCAACGATCAGCCCCTGCACTGTTTGCTGACGACGCATCAGTTCACCCGTCGGCACCTGCCCGGCGAGGCCGGTCAATACGCCGATTAGTGCGATGTGACCACCAATGCGGCAAGCGCGGATCGACTGGCCAAGCGTGTCCGGGCCGCCCACTTCGATAATGTTGTCGACACCCCGACCACTGGTGATCTCGAGTACCTTCGAGGCCCAGTCGGTATCGCGTTTGTAGTTGATGAGGTGGTCGGCACCGAGCGCCCGGGCCTTCTCCAGTTTCTCGTCGGAGGATGATGTGGCGATCACCTTTGCCCCCATCTGCTTTGCAAACTGCAGCGCAAAGATCGAGACGCCACCCGTGCCTTGAACGAGCACGGTGTCACCGGCCTTCAGCGAGTAGTCTACAGCCAGTCCACGCCACGCGGTCAGCCCGGCAGTGGTCAAAGTCGCAGCTTCGGCATGGCTGGAGCCTTGCGGCGCATGTGTGAACCATTGCGCGGGCCGAACGACGATTTCGCGAGCGTATCCGTCGACACCATCACCCGGTGTTGTCGAAAAATCCGCGAGCGTCGGGCCACCGTCGAGCCAGGACGGAAAGAAGGTCGATACAACGGCATCGCCAACCGCAAACTCTGTTACACCGTCGCCGATTGCGTCGACGATACCTGCACCATCCGACATCGGAATACGGCCATCGTCGGTGCGCAAGCGGCCAGTGACGACACCCAAGTCATGGGCGTTGAGCGAACTCGCGTGGATGCGCACGCGGATCTCACCCGCCGCCGGCTCACCGGGGTCGGCAAGATTCGTGAGTATCAGGTTTGCCAGTCCGGCGGGCTGGCGCAAGGTAATGGCTTTCATGAAAACAACTCCTGATGGTCGATTGATGCACGCATGACGGACCCGCCGCGACAGCTGCAGTGGTCGTTCGCGCAGCACCTGTATCGTCGAAGGGTGCAGGTCGGATCGAGCTGCGAAAAACTTCGCAACCCCTTACTTACTTTTGAACGCCGCACGCCGTTCTGCGCGTTCGGCCGCAAATTGATCGCTCATGGTTGCTTCCAGATCTTTACGTTCAACCTGAACCCCGCATCCGGGGCATACAGACCCCAGGCCCATATCGTGGCCACATGCACGATGAACGAAACGCACGGCGATCTCCTCGCTCTTGTCCTTGGACCAGGTTTCGCCCCATCCCCTCAAGGCATAGATGACGGGATAGAACGCCCTGCCTTTCTCGGTCAGACGATATTCATGGCGCAACGGCTTTTCGCTATACGGATGACGTTCGACCATCCCGTTCGCCTCCAGCGACTTCAGGCGCGCCGTCAGCATCTGCGGCGTCGCTTTCGTCTGAATCTGAATTTCTTCGAAGCGACTGGTGCCCATGAACAGCTCGCGAATGACCAACAGGGTCCATCGATCACCGACGATATCCAACGACCGCGCCACCGGACACACCGTGTCGGGTGCTTCTGTTTGAAGTGTCACAACTTGCCTCCAAGACCTACTATTAATTTCATAGTAACACGATCCAAATCGGATGTGCATGGGTCGGATACCCCTCTCTAATGACGACGAGGCTCACTCTGTCGCAAGCGACGAATTCAGCGTCAGGAACCCGTACCCATTGACACTATGATTTTCATAGTGATAGCTTTTGCTCAGCGCATTCGATGTGTGAGACACCCCGAGCGTCCGACCAACGCGGTCCGGGGTCGAATGTGAAACGCGACACTGTTCGCAACTCTCTTCTGACTGGAGAACGAAATGACTCATCCCGTATATCGCGCGGAACGTACTGGTCTGCTGCTGGTTGATCCGTATAACGACTTTCTCTCGGACGGCGGCAAGTTGTTCCCGATGCTCAAGGACGTCGCTGATGACGTCCGTTTGCTGGAGAACCTGCGCAACACCGTCGCCGCCGCCCGTGCGAGCGATATCCAGGTGTTCTACGTGCCGCATCGTCGCTGGCAGCCGGGCGATTACGACAACTGGGATCATCCGAACCCGACCCAGCGTCTCGTGCAGCAACGCCACACCTTTGCCAAGGGCACGTGGGGCGGTGAATGGCACCCCGATTTCGTTCCGCAGGAGGGCGACATCATCGTTCAGGAACACTGGGGCCAAAGCGGCTTTGCCAACACCGATCTCGACTTCCAGCTGAAGCAGCAAGGCATCACGCACGTGATCGTCATCGGTCTGCTTGCCAATACCTGCATTGAGTCAACGAGTCGCTTTGCGATGGAACTGGGCTACCACGTCACGCTGGTGCGCGACGCAACGGCCGCGTTCAAGAAGGAAATGATGCATGCCGCACATGAACTGAACGGCCCCACCTTCGCCCACGAAATCCTGACGACAGCCGATCTCATCGCTGCCCTCAACACTGGCACCGCCGCCTGACTCTTGAAGAGAACCACGATGAAACTCACTGGCAACTTGCTTATTGGCGCCCAGGAAGTGTCCGCAACCGCTGGCACGATGAAGGCGCTGAACCCTGCAACCAACACCGAGATTGAACCGTCGTTCGCGTTCGGCGGCGTCGCCCAAGTCGAGCGTGCCGCTCAGCTCGCCGACGACGCCTTCGACAGCTACAACAATACGAGTCTCGCCGAACGTGCCGCCTTCCTGGAGCGTATCGCTGACGGCCTTGATGCGATCGCGCCCGAACTGGCGCAACGCATCTCACTTGAAAGCGGCCTGCCGGTGACGCAACTCGAGGGCGAAGCGGCGAAATCTGCAATTCAGTTTCGCCAGTTCGCGACTGTCGTCCGTCAAGGACGCTTTCGACAGGCGACCATCGATCCCGCTCAACCCGACCGTCAACCGCGCGCACGGATGGATCATCGCTTGCAGAAGATTGCGCTGGGTCCGGTTGCAATCTTCGGCGCGAGTAACTTTCCGATCGCCTATTCGGTGGCAGGTGGTGATACAGCGTCGGCGCTGGCGGCTGGCTGCCCGGTCATTCTGAAGGCGCACAACGCTCATCCTGGTGGATCGGAAATGATGGGGCGCGTGATCCAGCAGGCTGTCAAAGACGCAGGTCTGCACGAGGGCGTGTTCTCGCTCGTTCGCGGTGGCGGCAATGAAATCGGCGAGGCGCTGGTGGATCATCCGCTCATCAAGGGGGTGACCTTCACAGGGTCGGAAGTTGGCGGTATGGCGCTGTTCCGGCGCGCGCAACTGCGTCCTGATCCGATTCCCGTTTTCACCGAAATGACCAGCGTCAACCCCACATTCGTGCTGCCCTCGGCGCTCGCCGCACGCGGTGCCGTGATTGGCGACGGGTTCATCGAGCGCATGCTGGTCACCGTTGGCCAAGCGTGCTTGAAGCCTGCGATTCTGCTGGCTATCGATGGCCCCGGCTATATCGAATTGAAGAACGCAATGATTGCCCGCGTCGAGGCCATGCAAGCGCGCACCATGCTGACGCCCGGCATCAATAACGCGTACCGCAAGAATGTCGAGCGGCAGGCCGAAGCAGGCGCCCAGCGCATCGCGGCAGGCGGTGAATCACAAGGCGCGTGGGACGGGCAATCGGTGCTCTTCGAAGTCGACGGTGCGCACATGCTTGATGATGCAACGCTATCGGAGGAAGTGTTCGGTCCTGCCGCACTGCTGGTGCGCGTGAAAGATGTCGAGCAATTCATCGCGATCGCAAAGCAGTTCCGTGGGCAACTTTCCGCGACGATGCAGATCGATCAACCCGATCACGCGCTTGCCGCGCGCCTGTTGCCGATTCTTGAGCGTCGCACAGGCCGCATCGTCGTCAATGCGTTCGCACATCCGCAAGAAGTGTCATATGCGTCGATTCATGGCGGACCGTTTCCTGCGACGTCCGATAGCCGCTTCACGTCAGTCGGCATGAGCTCGATCGAACGCTTCCTGCGGCCTGTTTGCTACCAGGGATTTCCAGACGACCTGCTGCCCGAAGCGTTGAAGCATGACAACCCGCGCGATCTCTGGCGCGTCGTCGATGGCGAGTTGGCGAAAGCTTGATTGGCGGCCGCATAAAAACAAGCACTCCGCGACTTGTGCACGTCGCAAGCTCGCGGGCTACTTTATGACCAGGCATACGTCCCCTTTTCAGCCAGACGGACTTCCCCGAACAAGAAAAAACGCCCTACTGGGAGCTGGACTGGGATGATCAGCGAATCGCCCGCCAGAAGCAGCCTCTTTCATGACCACCACCATTGAGTCCCAAACCCGGCGTTTTCACTTCAGAGATGTGTCACTCATCCGCTCAATTTGCTGGCAAGCATTTCCCGCACAGCACCGACCAAATGAGCCTCGCCAGCACGTGCAGGTAACAGGCTGAACTCAACGTCGGGCAAAGGCGGTAACGGGAAGGCCGGCCGGCAAATCTCTGCGCCCATCGGCACCGCCGAGGTATTCAGGCAAGCGACGCCCAGCCCTGCCATCAGTGCTGATTGCAGCCCTGCCACTCCGGACGCGGAATGGGCAATCACATACGGCACGTTGTGTGCCTCCAGCGTCTCTCGGGTGAGGCGTTGGAGGCTGCATCCCTGTGGCAGCACCAAAAGTGGCAACGCGTTATCTTCTTCGTTCCTCGGCTCAAACCCCGAAGCAGATACCCAATGCAATGCTTCCCGACGCACCGGGATGCCCTCGGGAAGGCTGCGGCCATCGAGTATGCGCATTGAAAGGCCGATATCGAAGTCACCCGTATCTGCCCCGCTTTCTATTTGCAGACTCTTTCGCACCGACACATGCAGTCGAAGGCGTGGATAGTTCAGGCGCAGTTGCTTCAATAACTCGGCAATCGAGCCAGGCAAAAAGTAGTCGGTGATCGCCAATCTCAATTCGCCGGCAAACGTCACTCCGCGCACGTCTTCAAGGGCGCGATCACTCAAGGCCAGCAGTTCTCGTGCATGCACCATCAGGCGCTCCCCGGCCGGCGTAGGCCGGACACCCTTTTTTCCCCGTTCCAGCAGCGTCACCCCGGTGAACGCTTCGAGCTTGCGCAATTGTTCGCTCAAGGCTGATTGCGACCGACACAGTCGCGGCGCGGCCTCCGATAGGCTGCCGGATTCCATGGCAACGGTAAAAGATCGCAAGAGATCAAGGTCAAAGGGGCGCATGCTCATCCTGCTGTTTTCCCGATAGATAGATGCACATCTTCCGGCTTTTCAGCAACAACGCAACTTCTTACTCTGCGCTGGACATTCATTGCCCGCAAAGGAGTTCAACATGCCCGGTATAACACTCAAGATTTCTGGCGAGCCGAACCTTGAACTGGTCCACAGCATCGTCCCCAAACTCACCACTCTGACCTGTGAATTACTGGAAAAGCGACCGGAACAGACCCTGGTGATGGTGCAGTTCCTGCCTCATGAACAGTGGTTTATCGACAGCCGTTCGCTGGCCGAACAAGGACGCAACTCGTTCCGCCTGGAAGTCACTATCACGGATGAAACCAATACCAAGGCCCAGAAAGCGCGCTACCACCATGAGGCTTTCGAATTGCTGGCCAAAGAAATAGGCAATGTTCACCCTCACTCAAACATCCATGTGATCGACTGCCGTGCCAGTGCCTACGGCTATGGTGGTTTGAGCCAGGAGTACAGACTCCACCACCCTTGACCCCGGTTCATCGTGACCGGCGCAATTCGAGCTTACATAGGTATCGACACCTGCCTGATGACTTCAGTGGGATGATCTCCATGGGGCGGGAGCGGCCGGTCACGACAGGACCGCTATCGACCCTTTGCCGTCGGTCATGCTTCCCGGAAGCTGTCGTTCAACGCCGAGCTAACAGGCCGCAACCTAAGCCGCGCAGCGGCAGTCTTCGGTTGCGGTCCGGGTTGAGGGAAGGGTTAGACCTCAGTTGGCCGCGCATGATGATTTGGACTTTGGCTTACGCCTCCGTCGCTCAACGCCTTGGAAACGGGGGGGCGCTTTATTGGCTGGCGACCTCAACCGTTCGGAGGGTTGCCCGACGCTGACGATAGCTGATTAGACGGGGATTCGCCCTCCAACAAGGCATCCACCACCGCTCGCGCCACCTCCACTGAATGCAGCATGCTCCAGAACAACGCCCGTTCGACCGGGTTGGTGTGCAGGCTGATTTCGTCGCCATTGAGTTCCGCGGTTTCGAGCAGATTGGAAACGTAGACCAGGGCGTCCTGGACGGTGATGCCGGGTTGGATGGCGAATAGCGTGGGTTTGTAGGGGGATTCGGGGGTGACGGGTCTGGAGTTGGTAAATGGGAGGGTGTCGAGCAAACGGGGGGTGTTGATCGGGGCCGGGTCGGGTTCGCTGGATCGGGGATCAGAGCATTTACGCAGGTACATCGCCCTGTCGGCAGTGCTGAGGGGTTTGCAAACGGTCGGCGGGTCGGGCGTGATCTTCTTGGTCATGGTGAAGCTCCTCTGTTAAGAAAAGGAACTCGTCACCCCACGCTGCAAAACGAAAGGTGGCAAGCTGTACACAGGTTTGCAGACCGGAACAGAGGACCGGCAGGCCGAAGCCTCCTGCGCACAGCTCGCCATAACGCGAGCACAAAAATACCGCTTTCGCGGCGCTGTACGCCTCTGTAGTTCCGGGCTGCAAAACCCGTATCGCTGAATTTGCAGCGACACTTGAACAGTAGCCCCGACGTTTGGCGCACGCAATATTCTCCCACGCCTGAAACGCGTGGGAAATATGAGTTTTTTTGGAAGGCTATTTCGCGTGTTGATGGGGGCTGCCCTTTGTCCACGAGGCAGGATCGCATCACAATTTGCGATCACGATACATCAGTCGAACTTGACCAAGTCCTTGAAGATCAGTTGACCCCAGCTATTTCCCCGCGCCTGTACAAGCAGTCCACCTTCCGAAAGGCCGCCCAGTTTGATCGGCGAGAAACCGAGACTCTCCGCAAGTGCACCAACCTCCTCTGCGGCACCGTCATCGTCGCTCGCCAGGAACACCACTCGCCTGCCACCCTGTACGGCCGGGTCCTGGTCAAGGACGGCAGCGCCCAAATGGTTGAAGCCCCTAACCAGTCGTGCACCCGTGAAGGCCTGCGCGACAACCCTCGAAGAAGGCTGGCCTCCCAGCTCCTCAGGGGACACGCCGTAGGCATTGGTCACATCGATGATGGTCTTGCCCTTCCAACTGGGCAGCGCTTTCGTGACATCCGGGTGCGACTCAAAACGGACGGCCAAAAAGATGATGTCCGCTCTGACCGCTTCCGCCAGTGTTTTGGGAATGATCTGCGGTCCGATCGCGGCCGCGGCGGGTGCAAAGCTTTCCGGGTTGCGCGTGGTTGCAACGGATACTTCGATGCCGCTGCGGGCAAACGCCTTAGCCAGGGCTTGGCCGATATTGCCGAAGCCGATAATTGCGTAGCTCATATATTTTCCTTGAGTTTAGTACGCCCTACGGCGCTCCGAATATCGAATGGAGTGCCTGGCCGGGCGTAGCGCGTCAGAGTTGCGCAAGGCCGCCGTCAACGGCGAGCTCGCTGGCGGTCATGAAGCTGCTGTCCGACGAGGCGAGAAAGGCAGCCGCCGCTCCGATCTCCGCTGGATCGGCCATGCGCTGAAGCGGCGTCATCGAGGCGAAAACCTTCATGCCCTCCTCGCCCAACGCTTCCTTCGCAAGATCAGTAGCAGTCGCCCCGGGCGACAGCACGTTTACCCGGATGCCGGTGCCCTTCAGGTCCTCCGCCCAGGACCGCGCGAGGTTACGCACTGCCGCCTTGCTCGCGCTGTAGGCGCTCATTGCCGGGGCGCCCGTGGTGCCGGCGCTCGATCCGGTCAGAATGATCGAACCGCCCTTGCCCATCAGCGGCAGCGCCTTCTGGACCGTGAAGATCGTGCCCTTCACATTGGTGTCGAAGGTTGCGTCAATGTGCTCGGCGGTGATCTCGCCGAGCGCAAGCTGGCTTCCCGCCCCGGCATTGGCGAAGACGATGTCGAGGGTTCCGCGCTCGGCCTTCACCGCTGCGTAGAGTCGGTCGAGGTCAGCCTCATCCGAGACCGAGCCCTTCACCGCGCGAGCATTGGGCCCGAGGTCGGCTACAGCGGCGTCGAGCGCTTCCTGTCGGCGGCCGAAGATGAAGACGAAGGCGCCCTCCTCGATGAAGCGCTTTGCCGCGGCGAGGCCGATGCCGGTAGCGCCGCCGGTGATCACGGCGGTCTTTCCATTCAGTCTGGTCATGATGTGCATCCTTCCTAAGAGTGGTATGCAAGCAGGGAACTGTTTGCTTGAGACCAAGGATGCGGTCCTGCTAACCTAAGGACAAGTATGCACTTTTAGGTAAGTACCAAAAAATGACGATGCCCTCTGAAATCTGCGACACCGGCTGCGGGCTCAACGCCACGCTGCGTATCATCTCGGGCAAGTGGAAACCGCTGGTCCTGTTTTTCCTGCGCGACGGCGCGAAGCGCTACGGCGAGCTCAAGCGCTTGACCCAAGGCGTCAGCGACAAGGTGCTGATCCAGCAATTGAAGGATCTGGAGGCCGATCGCGTCATAACGAGGACCGACTACAAGGAGGTGCCGCCGCGCGTGGACTACTCACTGACCCCGCTCGGTCGCAGCCTGGCTGATGCGATCGTCCCGCTGTGCACCTGGGGAACCGAGAACGCGGCGCAAATGGCAAGCATCTTCGCCAAGCGCGACAGCTTGCCCTAGCAGGATGCCGAAACAGGCCAACCTATGCCGCGCAGCGGCAGAATTCGGTTGCGGTCCGGGTTGAGGGAGGGGTTAGACCTCAGTAAGCCGCGCATGATGATTTGGACTTTGGCTTACGCCTCCGTCGCCGACGGCCAGCCGACCCGTGCCGCACTACGAAGATTGGACTGAACGACCAAGCGGTGAAACGGGGCAATGAGAAAAATATAGAGACGACCCAAGCGATTGTGGCAATGAACCACGGTCGACATGATCAAGTGACGTTTAGCGCCCGGCGACGACTGACCGGAACACAGAATAGAGAGTCTGAAGTCCAGGTGCTTGTCGTCTTCGCCAAGAACAACTTCAGTTGGACTTGTGCTGTAGAGCTTGAAGATGCCGAGTCGTCCCGCTCCGCTCTGCGCATCCAGTGAGGCGAGATGCTTGGCTGTCTTGAGGCCGAAACCGGCTACGATCGCGTCTCGAACCGCCATGAGTCTGCTGACCCAAGGCGCCTGGTGAGCGAAGATGAACCTCGCCAACAATTCGGGATTGGTTGACGCTCCGGTGGGAAGCTCGATCGAGTAAGCGTCGGCGAGATTCATCGATGCGTAGGCTTTAGCAATCGCCGACTCTGGAGGAAGCGATACAGATGTTGTGTGATGGTGTTCGGTTGACATGTAGGCGGCCTATGGTTCGTTTCTGAGGTCTAACGCCGAGCTGACCGGCACGCTGGCGTGACGGCCCCCGTTTCACCCCATACTCAACGCCTTGGAAACGGGGGGCGCTTTATTGGCTGGCGACCTCAACCATTCGGAGGGTTGCCCGACGCTGACGATAGCTGATCAGACGGGGATTCGCCCTCCAACAAGGCATCCACCACCGCACGCGCCACCTCCACCGAATGCAGCATACCCCAGAACAACGCCCGCTCGACGGGGTTGGTGTGCAGGCTGATTTCGTCGCCATTGAGTTCCGCGGTTTCGAGCAGATTGGAAACGTAGATCAGGGCGTCCTGGGCGGTGATGCCGGGTTGGATGGCGAATAGCGTGGGTTTGTAGGGGGCTTCGGGGGTGACGGGTCTGGAACTGGTGAATGCGAGGGTGTCGAGCAAACGGGGCGTGTTGGCCGGGGCTGGCTCGGAGTCGTTGGATGGCGTATCAGAGGGTTTGCGCAGGTACATCGACCTGTCGGCGGTACTGAGGGCTTTGCGAACCGGCGGCGGATCGGGGGTAATCTTCTTAGTCATGGAGATTCTCCTACTTAAGGTAAGGGATTCATCCACTCCTGCTGCGACACAAGGGTGGCGAACTGCACGCAGGTTCGCAGACCGGTAAGTAGGAACCGGCAGGGCTAAGCCTCCTGCGCACAGCTCGCCATAACGCGAACACCAAAAAACCGCTTTACGCGGCGCTGTGCGCCTACTTACGACCGGGCTGCGAAACCCGCATCGCTGAATTTGCAGCGACACTTGAACAGTAACCCCGACGTTTGGCGCACGCAATATTCTCCCACGCCTGAAACGTGTGGGAAATATGAGTTTTTTTGGAAGGTAATTTCGCGTGTTGATTGGGGGGAGTACCAGACGGACGTCCCCGCACAAGACAAAACGCCCTACCTGGAATTGGGCTGGGATGACTAGCGAATCGCCCGTCAGGAAGCTGCGAAGCTCTCCCCCACTCATTCACCGTACTCAACGGCCCGGTCTGTCGATAGCAGCCTTGCGTGACCGGCTGCTATCGGCCGATTCTGTTGAAAAAGTAGCTCCCCTGTCTGGCCTGCGGCAAAATTTCTGCATTGGCCAGCAGGGAAGCACGCAGCATGATGGGACAGTTATCGAGTGGGCAGGAGCGGCTGTTTTACTCGTTCAACCTTGAAGATCACATTCCAGCCAATCACCTTCTGCGCAGCATTGATCGGTGTCTTGATCTGAGCGACCTGCGCCATTACCTCGCCGATTTCTATAGCCCGATTGGGCGTCCCTCGATTGATCCTGAACTGATGATCCGCATGCTGATCGTCGGCTACTGCTATGGCATCCGCTCCGAACGGCGGTTGTGCGAAGAGGCCCATTTGAACCTGGCGTATCGCTGGTTCTGCCGGTTGAGCCTTGAAGATGAAGTCCCCAACCACTCGACCTTTTCCAAAAATCGACATGGCCGCTTTCGGGACAGTGATCTGTTTCGCTGGTTGTTCAATGAAGTGCTGCGTCGCTGCATGGACGCAGGCCTGATTAAAGGCGAAGGCTTTGCCGTGGACGCCAGCATCATCAAAGCGGATGCGAGTCGGCAGCGCGGCGTACCGGGTGATGAACCGGTCAACTGGAGCGATCCGGCCCTGAGCACCCGCGCCGTGCGTGAGTACCTTGAAGCCATCGATGAAGAGGCTCTGGCCGAAACGCTACCGAAGCGCCTGTCGCTGACGGATCCTCAGGCCCGCTGGACCGCTGCTCCAGGCGGCCCAGCGTTCTACGCTTATTCCACGAACTATCTGATCGATACCGAGCACGGCGTGATCATGGATGTGGAGCCCACACCGGCTCATCGAACCGCAGAAGTCGAGAGCACCAAGACGATGATCGATCGGGTCGAAGCGCAGTTCGAGATCAAGCCAGAGCGCCTCATTGGCGACACCGCTTACGGCACAGCGCCGATGCTGGCCTGGATGGTGGAGGAAAAAGACATCGAACCGCATGTGCCGGTGTGGGACAAAACCGAGCGCAAGAACGACAGCTTTTCGAGTAACGATTTCCACTGGAATGAAGAGGCCGAGGAATACCGCTGCCCAGCCGGCAACGTATTACGCAGCGAATGGCGAGCCTTCAAGAACGAGCGTTCGTACGTCACAAAAGCTAACACCATCATCTTCCGATCCAGACAGACCGACTGCGCGACATGTCCGATGAAAGCCAAGTGCTGCCCGAACACTTCGATTCGCAAGATCGTCCGCAGCGTCCATGAAGCCGCGCGTGATGTGGCTCGACGCATCGCGGCGACGCCGGAGTACGTGCGCT
>Ga0302154_10001404_pt1 | contig 19794 bp, 17 predicted proteins | sample I_Bog_N2_3_FD_193507 | JGI IMG/M metagenome (GOLD analysis project Ga0302154, IMG submission 193507) | Peat permafrost microbial communities from Stordalen Mire near Abisko, Sweden - I_Bog_N2_3 | ecosystem: Environmental > Terrestrial > Soil > Wetlands > Peat | place: Sweden: Abisko, Stordalen... | reverse complement strand
GACTGCTGCTTGTCGGCCACGCCGATGATCCTCGCCGTCGGAATATCTCTTCCCGGATTGATGGCGATGGTTACATTCTCGATCCGCGGAGTATCGCCGTCGGATTTCCCGTCCGTGGTTTCATAGCTGAAGCTGATGCGCTGGGCATCGCCGCCCAGCTTGGTCCAGAGGAAGTAATCGCATTGACGTTCGTCCCGCTGCAATGAAGTGACAGCGGATCGGCTCAATCTGTATTCAGGCCCCAGAACCGTCTGTGCTGCCGTAGACGCTGGAACGATGCCGCCAATCAAAACGAGCAGCGCCTGCATCAGGACCATAACTGGATATCGAATGTTCACCTGCCGTAACCTCCAACTGCTTCCGATGAGAAAAACACAGCTACTTGACACTTCTATAGTGTCTAAATTGCAGCAAGCAATCCCCCGAGAGGAGCAAGGCCTATCCCACAGTCGAGTTATCCGGCTTCCTTTCTTACCTTTGGCGATGCAGCCGCTCAACTCCGGTGCGCGCAGCTTTTGGTGTTCAAGCATCCATCGGGCACCCGCAGCCGGGCTACAGGCCGCCCGCCCACAAGATGCTCCTCAACGATTGCCGCCGCGTCCGCGGGCTGCACGTTCCCGTACCACACCGCCTCCGGATAAACCACCACCATCGGTCCATGCTCACACTGGTCCAGGCACCCCGATTTGTTGATGCGCACACTCGTCCCCAGTCCGGCCGCCTTGGCCAATTGCTGCAGCTGGGTATGCAGATCGCTTTTTCCATCGGCGGTGCAGGACGGCCGTGGCGCGTCGGCTGGCCGTGTGTTGTGGCAGACAAATACGTGACGTTCAAATGCCGGCAAGCGGTGTTCCTCCTCAATACGGATGATCCCAGACTAAAGCCCATGCCTAGCTTTTCCCGCGTTTCAGCCGCGAAGTTTTCACAATCGCATATCGCCCACCCGCCCGCATCTGCGAAAATATGAACTTGACCATGACTATCGACAACTTGCTCTCGCAGAAAGACGACATGGTGGCCTTTATTGAGGGCCACGGACTCAAACGCCTTCCCGGTTACGTCACCGAGGACATTCCATCCATCGTTTGGGAGGGCGAAGACAACCCCGATGCCTGGAAAGACTTTGTGGAGATGGCCAAGCACGTCGGCGCTCCCTTTGTCACCTTCAGCGAGATGACGCTGGAGCGCGAAGAGCTTGAAGCGCTCATCGAGGAGGCCGGGGAGATGAACTTTCCGGACGAAGAGGCCACTGAGCTGGTGGAAGCCCAATGGCTGCGCAAGTACGCCGGCAACCTCGGCTATATTCAGCTGGGCTTTGTCTATCAAGGGCTGGTTTTTCTGCATGAAACGACCACCGAATGGTATGAGCGGTACCAGGCGCTGCTTGAAGACATTGAAACCTTTCAGGACATCATGATCGACGACGCCCCTTCCGGCGATATCGACGAGGACGAGTAAGCCGAAGTGATTCCAGCCAGCACGGAAGGCTCCTCAGCCCCCCGCGGCCAATCTATCCCATCCTCCAGCCAGGCGGCCCAACTACCCGTTGCGCCGCCCAATTACACAGCCAGCGCGCAGCCTGCCTTGCCCCGCCCACGCCAACACTGGACTCTCGCTGAGCCGCATCCCGAGGAGGCAGCGGCCCTGGCCAAGGCCGCCCGTTTGCCTTTGGTGCTTGCGGAGCTGCTGGTGGCCAGGGGCATTCAGCAGGCCGGCGAGGCCTACGCCTTTTTGAACCCCGCGCTGGCTAATCTGCACGATCCTTTCCTGATGCTGGGAATGCAGGAAGCCGTCGAGCGCCTGGAGCGAGCCATCGCTCTCCGCGAGCCAGTGCTGCTCTACGGCGATTACGACGTGGACGGCACCACCGCTGTTGTCCTTCTCAAAACCGCCATCGAGATGCTTGGCGGCACAGCGCGATTTCATGTGCCTCACCGCCTGCGCGAAGGCTATGGCCTGCAATCCAGCGTGCTTGAAGCGGTCCACGCCGAGGGCGTCCGGCTGGTGATTACAGTGGATACCGGGATGAGGGCCTTTGCGGAAGCAGAAACCGCCCGCCGCCTGGGTCTGGATCTCATCGTGACCGACCACCACTTGCCAGAGGCCGGCGACGCCGTGCCGCACGCGCTGGCCGTGCTCAATCCCAACCAGCTGGGCTGCTCCTACCCGGAGAAATCACTTTGCGGCGCGGCGATTGCCATGAAGCTGGCCCAGGCCGTTCTGGAACGCCGCGATCTGACGCGGTCCCGCGAAAAAACCCTGCCCAGTTTCCTGAAAATGGCCGCCATCGCTACGATCGCCGACGCGGTCCCGTTGCGTGGAGAAAACCGCGCAATTGCCGCTCTCGGCCTGCGCGAGCTGCGCAACCCAGCCGGCGTGGGCCTGCGCGCCTTGTTTGCCGCCGCTGCGCTGGACCCCGCCGCCAAGCCGCTCACCGGCTTTGATGTCGCCTTTCGCCTGGCGCCGCGCATCAACGCCGCAGGCCGGATGGATGTGGCATCCGAGGTGATCGAGCTGTTCACAACGCGCGACCCGGCCCGCGCCGCTGAGCTTGCCGCTAAACTGGAGCGCCTGAACCGCGAGCGCCGCGACACGGAGGCCTCCGCACTGGCCGTCATTGAAAAACGCCTTGCCGTCGATCAAGAATTGGCATCCGACCGCCTGCTGGTGGTCGACGGCGACGGCTGGCATCGCGGTGTCATCGGCATCCTCGCCTCCCGGGTTGTGGAGCGCACCGCAAAACCCGCGATTGTCGTCAGCATCGAGGACGGCCCCGACGGCCGAATCGCCCACGGCTCCGGCCGCTCCGTCGATGGCTTTCAGTTGCTCAACGCCATCGAAAGCTGCGCCGATCTCTTCACGCGCTTTGGCGGACACGCCTTCGCCATTGGCTTTGCCCTGCCTGCCGATGCCCTGCCCGAGCTCAAGCGCCGCCTGCGGCTCTACGCGAACGAGCATCTGGCTGCGCGCGAACCGGAGCGGCTGCTCCGCATTCACGCCGAGCTGCCCCTGGATCGCATCACTCCGGTGCTGGCAGGCTGGCTGCGCAAGCTGGAACCCCTTGGCCACGGCAACCCCGAGCCGATCTTTGTGGCGCGCAATGCCCGTCTGCTCGCCGCGCCGCGCATCATGAAAGAACGGCATATCCGCCTCGAACTGGCGCAGGAACCTACTCTTTCCGGCTCCATGAACGCCATCCGCGCCGTCGGCTGGGATCTAGCCGCCCGAGCCGCCGAGCTCGGCCTCGCCAAGGGCTCCCTCATCGACCTCGCTTACCGCATCCGCGAAAACGATCACCCCGAACACGGCGGCCTGGAAGTCGAGATTGCAGGTTTGCGGCTCTCTCAAGAAGCCCCCGAACGCACCGAGGCCCACGGCTGACCGTGGGCCTCGGTAATCAGAGCACTCTTTGCGGCTTCTAGTAATTCATCACCAGGTTGAAGGCGTTCACGCTGCCGATGCCGGAAGCGAAATCCCAGCCGGTTGTCGTTTTATAGGCTGGCGCATACGAGCTGTTATCTGTTGACAGCACGCCGTACGTGCCCGATGGCAGGTAGCAGTCATACAATGTGCCGTTGCGATTCGCCTGGCAATCCGCGATGTTGTCGCCCAGCGTGACATCGTAAAAGATGCATGAGCTGCCGACGCTGTGTCCATTGGCTGAGTTGCAAGTTGCGCTGCCGCTCGGCCCGTACTCAGAGTTCGCAAGCGCGTAGTAGCGGGGGTTTGGATTTCCCTGCAAGCTGCCCTTGTGTTGCACCACCAAGGCCTGGATGGCTGCCATAATGGGCGACGAGACCGAAGTTCCGCCGAAGCCCGGCCAGTTGATGGGCTGTCCGGTGCAGGGAACGCCGCCATTGGAGGCGTTGGAGTAGCAAATCAGGTAAAAGTGCCCCCAAAGGCCGTTAGCAGCCATCAGAGAGACATCGGGTGTATCGCGCACGCCATCGTTCGGCATGCCGGCCATCGTACCGATATACGCACTCTGATAACTCGGCTTGGCATATCCGGCGCAGGTGCCGCCAGCGACACCGGACACAGCGGGCGATCCGGTGGCGCAGGCGCTGGGGCCGCCGCTACCGCCAACCGCCAGGAGAAGTCCAAAGTCGGCCGCCGTGGTGGTGTTGCAGAAGCCGGTTGAACCATATGCGATCGGCGATCCAGTTACAAAATTCGACACCAGTTCGCCGGCGCACGAGTCATTCCACGGCTGCTCCATGATGTAGGACTTTGCGGAGCCATAGAAGACGTTGTTGTTGGCATTCCAGTAGGTGCTGTTCAAGCCCAGGTAGGTATCGGCAAAGTCCAGGCCGCCCACGGAAACATCGTACGGCGACGACATCCATCCACTGATGGTGACGCCGCGTCTGGCGCGTGTCCCTTCGCCGTCGGAACTGGCCGCATCTTCGTCGCCGGAGGATACGAAGATTGCCACGCCCTGGGTGACTGCCTGCTGGAAGGCAGTGTTGAAGGAGGCGTTCAGGGCCGCGCCACTGTCTTCTTCCGACTCGCCGTAGCTCATGCTGACAACATCCACATTGTCGGCATTGGGGTGGGAGAGAATATTCAGAAGCGCGATAGTCCCACCAAAGACGGTCGTGTTATCGCAGGACGCATTTACGATGGATGCGCTGGGTGCGGCGGCTGTTGACCATTCGACATCGATAGCGGCTTCCGAATCGTCGGTGTTGTCGCCAGGATCGGTGCAGTTATTCGTGCCGCTCTGCGGCGCCGGGTTCTCTTGCGCGAGGTTGCCCGCGGTGTACCGGCCCAAGCCGAAGGTATTGCGGAAGACGGCCCAGTCGCTGGTTGCGCTGCATGGTCCGGCGGTATTGCCAGCATTGCAGTTGAAGAGATCTGTGTCTTCGAGCACCACAATCTTCATACCCTGGCCGGAAATGCCGGCGCTCAACAGAGGCGCGATGTTGTAGATTTTCGCGAGATCCCAGGGCACCAGCGGCAACCCTCCGCCGGCCGTGTAATCGGTATGCAGGCTGCCGGACTTGGCATCGACGTGTGCTGCCTTGATCTGCTCGTGCATGGCCTTAGGCCTGAAGTTGTGCAGGGAGACAACGCCGCGCACCACCTGCCCTAGCGCAGCAGGAATCTGCGGATCGCGGTCGTTGGCGAAGTGGGTGACGCCGTTGACCTCGTAGGTGCGGAGCTGCGTGTGAAAAGCTGCCTCAACCTGAGTAGCGGTACCAGAGAAATCGATGAACATGTTGTTGGCGTACACCACGTTGACGGTGAAGCCCTGCGATTCCAGCCAGGAGGTCACTGCCGAAACATCGCTCTGCGCCGGTCCAAACTGTGCTCCGAACTGGGCCGCGCTCAGCCATTTGTGGTAGCTGGCCGACTTGGGATTGTGAAGGTCGTCGATGAACTGGGTCAGTTGGGCATCCAGCGAAGCAGGCCGCTGCAACAGCAGCAACATGTGATCCAGTTGCATATTCGGTGAAACCGGACCGCGATCGTTTTTTGCGTTGGCTTCGGGACGAGTGTTGCCCGCAAGTGTCCAGCGAACATTGTCATCGATCTTACCGGTAACGAGAAGCGGCTTGGTTTGGGCATGCGAAACGATGCTGACGCTGAAGGCCATTGCGGCCAGCACGAGGACGAAGGCAGCGGACGAAATTTTGCGAGTCACAGTCTCTCCTTGTGAAGAGTGGGGTTCTTCATCGGATTTTTGGCAGGCTCTCGATGGTGTGCAGGGCCACTGGATTACCGAACGAACTTGCGGCGCATGAATCCAAGCAGGCCAAGCGCGCCGGACCCAAACAGAAAGAGCGATCCAGGCTCGGGCGTCGTGACGCTGAGATCGTCCACGGTCAAGCTATCGGGGCTACCGTCGTCGTCGCTGATGGTGATGTATGCGATCGGGCTCGAACTGGAGACGATGAACTCCAAGTCCGACCCAATCACAGGGGCGCCATCAAAGGTGTCGAGGACATCGCCGACGCCATCGTATGCGGTCACTGTTACCCCGTCCGGATCGGCATACCATCCGGTGGCGGTCTGGAACGGCGCCCAAAAGTTGACCTGAATGGGATCGTTCGGGTCGTTGGTAATGACTCCGCTGCCCGAAGTGGGAGGAAAGTCGAAGTAATCGTAGTCTGGCGCCACCAACTGCAGCGCATTAGTAAAGGTGACAAAATCACCGGAATACTGGTTGGTGATCTGAGTGAACTCAGGGTACTGCTCGAAGTCGATCGTAAATGTTTCCGCAAACGCCATTGACGAGAACGACAGCAGGACAGCAGAGAGAAACAGTGTCTTCATCATCTTCATTGTGCAGGTTTCCCTTTCTTGAGAGTTGTTTCAACGAGCGCCTCGGACACACGGCAGTGTGCGGTTTTCCAACCGGTCAGCTTTTCTTTTGACACGAGGCTCATCCCCCGACACGTGCAGTGAGGTGGGTTTGCGTCTTGCTTAAAGCATTCCAATGAATCAGGCTCAGTAGAGGGAAGGGAAGAACACCTGATGGAGCGAATTCTAATGCACTCTGGCTGCCTTGGCAACACTTATTTAATCCGGCGCAGGCGATTGAAACAATGCTAAGCGCCTACCCTCGCCGCGTATCGCTACAGCGAGGGTGAGGATTCGTATTTTCATTCCAAAGGGGACAGATCAATAGCGGTAACTCAGCCCCACGCCCACGACGTGCCGCGCCTCAAGATTCACCGGCAAGGCGATCGTGGGAGGATAAGGCGGGAGCAAGCCGGTTGGCAGCACAGCAGTGCCGATATTTCCCGCCACCTGGCCGATGCCGATGTCGAAGGCAAAGTGCGGAGCCTCCCTCTGCGTCACGCGCACGGCGTAGTCCAGTGTGGTGGGCAGATGGACTCCGTTGTAGGGCCCGCCGGTCGGAATGATTGCGCCCAGGTTTACCGACGTGTGCGGTTCCTGCGTAAACCCCGCCGACGGCACCACCACGATTCCGTGGGATACGGGGAGCGGAATGCCCAGACCGCCGAAGAATCTTCCGCCAAACCGCGTGCTCTGGCCGCCAATTCCGAAGATCGTGGCATTGGTGGCCTTCCAACCCAGGTTGATCAGGAACGGTACCGGCGGCTTGGCCCAGGTCTTCGTCACGGCTATGTACACGTCCCCATTGGTGTAAGATTTCGCCGGTACAACGGCCCCCTGCAGCGCAGCAATCTGCTGCACCAATTCGCCCGACACGAATTTGTCGCCGGTGCGCACTACGCCACCGACGGCAATCCCCGGCGTCCAGGGGCCGAACTGCCCATCCTTGATCCCCACGACCTTGCCGTGAAAGACATTCATTCCGTTGAAGTTCCACAAGTTGCTGAATGCCCCCGCGCTGGGTACCGTGCTGTCGCCGAGCTGGTGCACGCTGCGCGTATAGCCGGCCTCAGCCCGGTTGGCGAAGCCTTCGGTGACACTGAAGGTCTCAATATTGCCGATCACCGTGGCGGCGTCGATGAAGTGGAAGCCCACCGCTGGATGCGAGAAAAAGTGGCCCTTCTCGCCGTAGACCACGTACGCGGTCGGCGTGATAAAGCCGCCTGTCTGTCCTTCCAGTGTAAGGTTCTGTGCGTTGAGCCGGCCACCGGCCAGCATCGCGGCCACGAGCAAGCCGCAGGTCGATAACCTCAGAAAGTTGGGGGATCTCACAGTTGGTCTACTCCAGTGGAGCGCGGTCGCCCGCCTCCGGTGACGTTCGGAATTCAACCCCTTGTAACACAAATCCGGCTGCCTCGTCTCTAATTTTGTTCGCTCGACCCTTCATCCCGGCGCTTGATCGATACGGTCAGGCGACCCAGGTCCACTTTCAGGATCGTGGAAACGCCAGACATTCGCCTGGTCCTTGACAAGGCGTGCTGGCCGTTTTCTTCTCTGCCGGAGGGTCTGCGCACCTGTAAAATGTGCAAAGCCCCATCAGGCGAAAACCATGACCTACTTTGACCAAGTCGATGAAGCCGCCGTCTTTCTGCGAAGCAGATTAGGCGGATTCAAGGCAAAGATCGGCATCGTCCTCGGCTCCGGCCTGGGCGCTGTTGCCGATGCGATCGCCGAACCGGTGATCGTTCCTTACGCCGAGATTCCCCATTTTCCTCAATCCACGGTCGAGGGGCACACGGGGCGGATTGTAGTGGGGATTTTCGGCAAGGTTCCAGTCCTCATCCTGCAAGGCCGCGTTCACTTCTACGAGGGCTACTCGGCCAGCCAGGTTACCTTTCCCATGCGCCTGCTGGGCCTGCTTGGCGTGCGCGCCGTCATCCTGACCAACGCTGCCGGAGGCATCGCCGGGAACTACCACATCGGTCAGCTCGTCGCCTTAGCCGACCACATCAATCTCATGGGCTGGAATCCCCTGGTTGGCCCCAACGAGCCCCGCTTCGCCGTCCGCGCCGGCGCCGGTCTTCGTTTTACAGACATGACAGAGGCCTACTCGAAGGCGCTCCGCGCTCTCGCGAAAGAATCCGCATCGGTGGAAGGATTCACACTCGAAGAGGGCGTCTATCTCGCCGTCAGCGGACCCAGCTTCGAGACTCCAGCCGAAATCCGCGCTTTCCGCGCTCTCGGCGCCACGCTTGTGGGCATGTCCACCGTTCCTGAGACCATCGTCGCCCGCCATATCGGCCTTGAGGTCCTCGGCCTCTCATGTGTTACCAACCTCGCGGCCGGCCTGGGAGCAACCCCGCTCAGCCACGAAGAGGTCTTCGAGGCCGGCCGCCAGGTCGAGTACCGCCTTGCCCACTACTTTGAGCGGCTTTTGCCCGAAATCGCCGCTTTGCTAGAGACAAAGGCCGAGGACTAACCGGCGCGGGCAACTCAACCGATTAAGGCGCCGTACCTACTTCTCCAACATGAAAAACATTCCCTTCCCGTGCCAATTCCGGCTCATTTATCAAAGATTCATCGCACGACTATCCAATTTGTGCGTCTATACCGATAACGTGAGGGAAATGGTTGGCAAATCCTTAGACACGATCAAGCGCAAGGCAGCGGTGTGGCTGCGCCAGGGCATCTCGCCCCGCCGCCTCGCCCTTACCCTTGCGCTCGGATTCGCCATTGGTTGCTTTCCGGTCGTGGGCATTCCCACCGCCTTGTGCGCCCTGCTGGCGCTGGCGCTCAAATTGAATTTGCCCGCTATCGAGGCGGCAAACTATCTGGTCATGCCCCTGCAGTTTGTGCTGATCGTTCCGTTTGTGCGGATGGGCGGCTGGCTGATTGCCTCCGGCCCCAGGCAAGCCCGCACATTCGGCAGTCTGGCGCACGTCTCGTTCTACAATCTGCCTTTGCAGTTGGCCAGCTTGGCCGGTCAGGCCATCCTGGCCTGGCTCGTCATCGCCATCCCCGCTGTCCTACTGCTCACAGTAACCCTCACCATGCTTCTGCGGCGCGTTCCGGCCCTGGCCGCGGCTGAAGCCGGAAGCTAGGCCTGCCTACTTCCCAGCATAAGGATCGGGTACCGGCTTCGCGCTTTCCAGCCAGGCCGAATAGATCATGTCCCGCAGCATACTGGCTCCGGCTGCCACTCTTTCTGCGGTGAACTCCCGCGACTCCGCCGTTCCCGCACCCACGAAGCCTCCTGCCTTTTCCAGTTGGTAGACCTTCTCGACAAACGTTGCCGTATGGCGCAGATACGCCACGTAATTGTCGAAGGGATCGCCCTCGATCACCTTGGGCTCGGTCATTTTGGCGCGCACCTCGGGCTCGTGCAGATTCGCGGCCACAAACGGCCCCTCGAACTGCCAATGAATCTGGTGCCCCGTCGTATAGCCGTTGGGATTCGGCCCCGTCCAGCCGTTGTATTGGACGGTGGTGTGCAGGGGCTGCGAGGCATCTCCCACATAATGGCCCAGCCAACCGGCATAGAAGATGGCCGCCGCTTCCACTGCGCGGGTATCCTTGCCCTCAGCCGCCAGGTTGCGGTATTCGCGCAACGCGGCCTTCAGCCGCTCCCACACCTCGGTAGCCTCCCAGGGTTGCAAGCCGATCTTTTCCGGTCGCTGGCCGGCGGCAAAAACCTTGGCTTCAAAATCCATCCGCTTGTGTGGCAACGGGCCCAGCGCGTCGGCCAGTTCAAGGTCGATGAAGTGCTCCGGCGCCTGCGCCGCGTTCAACTCCGGCTCGGCAGGAGACCGCCATCGGTCCGGTTCTGGGCCCAGATATTCGATTTCGTTCACAGCCGCCTCGGAACGCAGGAAAGCGGGAACACTTGCTGGCAGAGTGCTGGCCGCCAGCCGATTGATCAAACGATGGCCTTCATTCCCCCAGGAGTGGGCGGCCTCAGGCTGAGCCAGGACGCAAGCCAATGCCGCCGTGGCAAGAAATGCTCGACATGAGCGGGGCGAAAGAGAATTTCGCAACATGACGCCAGTATACGGCTGCCCAGGTGAAAGCATGTTGAAGGAACGCCTCGGCGCTCATGCTGGGCCGCGAGCTCTGGCAGTTTCTCATCAAGCTGCGGCTTGCGCGTCTCCCAGCCCGGTTGCCCGTGTTTCTTGTGAAGATAGGCTTAGCGTCAATTTGTACACCAACTCCGGAATCAAGTGTTTATACTACCTGCAACGCGCCAGCGCGTTGGATTTTGGGTTGGCGGGCGGGTCAAGATGTATTCTTGACGCTCGGGATCTTGCAGATGGCCGCAATGCCACTGCGCAAGTGCCGGTTTGTTGGATAGTTGCATTGAGGGCGCCATGCAAGAGCAAACAACTGCTGCAGACGATCAACCAGCACGCGCAGTCAAGACCGGCACTTCGTTTCTTGCTCCTGTTCTGGCAGGCCTCACATTGGCCTTGGCGATAGCAGTGTTTGCGCCGCACATGCTATCCGGTTTTCGCCACGATGGACTGCTGACCTTTGGCGCCGGCGCCGCCGCCGCCGTCCTCGTTATTCGCTTGGTCCTCGAGCGTGACCGACGTCAAGCGCTGCAACAGACGGTCAGCCAGATCGTCGGTGAAGATTCGTCCGCTGAAGTCGCAATCACTCGCATCCTAGAGGCTCTCTGCGTCTCCCACGGCTGGGACGCCGCCCTGGAATGGAAGGTGAACGGAGAAGAGAACCAGCTCGAGTTCCGCTCCGCATGGGGCGCTCCCGGCAAGCGCACGGAGGCCCTGATTCAGGAGAGCATGGGGCTCACCCTTGCCAACGGCTCCGATCTGCCTGGACAGGGCTGGCTGGAGGACCGCTCGATCTGGGTAGCGAATCTGGATTCCCTGCCCCCCAGCCCGCACACTCAGTCTGCCCAGCGCAATGGGATGGTTTCCGGCTGGGCTGTTCCGGTGCGCGTAGGCAATAAGGTGGTCGCGGTTCTCGAGTTTTATTGCCGTTCTGGCCTTCGCGAAAATCGCGCAGCCCTGGCTGCGGTTGAGACCGCGGCCGCATCCCTGGGACAGATGCGGGCGCGTTCCAGAGAACAAGGCCGCGCCGAGGAACTCTACCGCCAGCAGGAGATCCTGCTCGACTCCGTGGCAGACGGCATCTGCGGCATCGACCAGCAGGGCCATGTGAGCTTTGCCAATCCCGCGGCGGCCCGTTTGCTGGCCGCCGGAGCCCATAGCCTCACCGGGAAGCATGTGCATGAACTGCTCCACGGTTCCGCGCCCGCCATTTGCCGATGCGCGCCCGATTGTTCTCTCCGGCACTTCGACGGAACCAACATGGCAGCGGCTGGAGAAGACACCATCTTTCGCGCCGACGGCAGCTCCTTCCCGGCCGAATACGCCCTTACGCCGATCTTCAAGCAAGGCAGCGTTTCCGGCGCAGTACTTAGCTTCCGCGACATCAGCCAGCGCTTTGCCCTGGATCGTCTCAAAGACGAATTCATCTCCACGGTCAGCCACGAGTTGCGCACCCCCCTCACCTCCATTCGAGGGGCTCTGGGCCTGCTCTCCTCGGGCACCCTCGGCCAGGTCAATGACCGGGCTGCCAACCTGCTCCGCATAGCCCTCTCCAACTCAGACCGTTTGGTCCGCCTCATCAACGACATTCTCGATCTCGAACGCATCCAGAGCGGCCGCGAACCTCTCGCCTTTGGCTCCGTCCAGTTGGCGGATATTATTCGTCAGGCGATTGACGGCATGGCGCCGGTGGCCGAGGCAGCAGAAGTGCAACTCATACATGACACCATTCAGGTTGAGATTGCCGCCGATCCCGACCGCCTGCTACAGGTTCTCACCAACTTGCTCTCCAACGCCGTGAAATTCTCTCCGCCCAGTTCTACGATCTCTGTGACGCTGCGCCCTGGCGGCACCGGCGTCACGCTCTCTGTTATTGACTCTGGCCGCGGCATTCCCGCCGACAAGCTCGACACCGTCTTCGGCCGCTTTCAGCAAGTGGACGCCTCCGACGCCCGCCAGAAAGGCGGCAGCGGACTGGGCCTCGCCATCTGCCGCACCATCGTTCTGCAACACTCCGGACGCATCTGGGCCGAGCGCAATCCTGACCGCGGTTCTACATTCCGCGTCTTCCTCCCCTACCACCCGGTGCCCTCTGGGCTTTTGGAAGTCCCCGGCAACGGATTCGACCACGAACTCCGCCACGGCAGCATCCTGCTGGCCGGCGCAGACTCGGCAACTCGACTGCCAATCGCCGCCCAGTTGGCCCGCCACGGTTACCGCGTCGTCCAGGCCACTACTGTGGAACAAACGCTGGCCGCATCTCACGAGGGCGTTCAGGCCATCCTCCTCGATACCTCGCTGGACGGCATGAATGGATGGGAGATTCTTCCAAGGCTGCGCCAGCTTGATCCAGAAGCCCGCACTCCAGTCGTTCTGCTAAGCGTTGAGAATAGCGAAAAGCCGCCCGGCACACCCACCAGCGTACCCGCTGGCGCCGAGGGTTGGGTCGCCAAGCCGCTCGATGAAGCTGCCCTGCTGGGCGAACTGGCCCGCGTCCTCCGTGGAACCGGCGAAAAGGCCCGCATCCTCGTTGTCGAGGACGATGTGGATCTGGCCGTTGTCATCGGCAATGTCTTCTCGCCAGAAGCCTTCACCGTGAAGTTGGCTCACTCTCTGAAGCAAGCGCTGGACGCATGTCTTGCCTTCAAACCCCAGTTGCTTGTGCTCGATATCGGCCTGCCCGACGGAGATGGTTTCAATGTAGTCGACTGGCTTCGCCAGAACGAGAACCTCGCCCGCTTGCCTCTGGTCGTATACTCCGGACGGGAACTCTCTCAGGCCGAACGCCGCCAGTTGACTCTCGGACCCACCCACTTTCTCACCAAGGCCCGCGTCAAGCCCCAACAGCTCGATGCCTTGGTCATGACGATGTTGCGCAGTTCGCGCCAAATGGAGGATGCACTGCCCCAGGAACCAGCAGCCCCCAATGCGTGATCGGCCTGAAACCGATTCCTGCACTTTCGCGCGCACAAACCACTTAGAATGGCTGCGGTTGAATTGTTCTCTTCCACCCTGCGTCTGCTATGGCCGCCGCTGGGTGGGGCAACCGCCTAACTTGCATACCGAGGTTTTCCAATTATGTCCCATAGCATCCTGATCGTTGACGACGAAGACGACATCCGCGAAGTAGCCGCCCTCAGCCTTGAATCCATAGCCGACTGGAAAGTGTATGTCGCCAGCTCCGGCGCAAAGGGCCTGGCTCTCGCGATTCAGCACCAGCCCGACGCCATTGTCCTCGACGTCATGATGCCCGTCATGGATGGTCCCGCAACCTTCCGCGAACTGCAAATGAATCCCAAAACCGCGCACATCCCGGTGCTGCTGCTCACAGCCAAGGTGCAAAGCTCTGACCAGCGCCGTTTCGCCGATCTCGGCGTCAAGGCCGTACTCTTCAAACCCTTTGACCCCCTCACGCTTGCAGACCAGATCTCCAGCGCGCTGGGTTGGGACTGAGAAAGCTCACTGAAAGGCGTCAGTTTTGGAGCCCGCCGAGCAATCCGCTCTCTCGCAAGCTCTCGATCAATTGTGGGCCAGATTTCTGCCGCAGATCGAGGAACGGGTCAGCATTCTGGAATCCGCAGCAGCAGCCTTTTCCGCCAACCAGCTCTCGCCAGCAGAGCGTGAAGCCGCCAGCGCCGCCGCCCACAAACTAGCCGGCGTTCTGGGCACTTTTGGCCTGACCAGAGGCACAGACCTAGCCCGCGAATTGGAGATCGTATACACAGGCGAAGGCGTTCCTGCCTTGAGCCCACACATCGCTGAGATCACTGCCGAGTTGCGCGACATCATTGAGAATCGCAAGTAAGCCTACCGATTACACTTTGTAGAGAATGACCTCGAAAGACCCATTCGTGCCCCAGCTCGACCTGAGCCCCCAGCTCGGGCTCAGGTTTGATGAGCCCCGGCCCACCCGCCGCATCTGGCCGGTGCGTGAGCTGGTCGGCCAGGTGCGCGAACTCATCGAGCTGGAATACGGCGATGTCTGGGTCGAGGGAGAAATCTCCAACTTCCGCCCGGCGCCCTCCGGCCATCTTTATTTCACACTCAAAGACGCGGACGCTCAGCTCCCCATTGTTCTTTTTCGCCGCCAGGCCATGCTGCTGCGCTTTCGCCCTGAGGACGGCCTGCACGTGCTGGTTCGCGGGCGTGTCAGCGTCTATGAGCAGCGCGGGCAGATGCAGCTGGTGGCTGAAACCATGGAGCCGGTCGGCGCAGGATCGCTGCAACTGGCCTTTGAACAGCTCAAGCAGCGCCTCAAGGCAGAAGGCCTCTTTGACGCCGCCCGCAAGCGCCCGCTGCCCGCGTTTCCACGCGCCGTAGGCATTGTCACCTCGCCCACCGGCGCCGTGATCCGCGACTTCTTGAATATCGTCAACCGCCGCCATGCCGGCCTCAGCGTCCTCATTCTTCCCGTCGCTGTGCAGGGCGATCAGGCTCCCGCCGAGATCGAATCCGCCATTGCCCAGCTCAATGCATCCGGCCTTGTGGATGTCATCGTGCTGGCGCGCGGCGGCGGCTCGCTTGAAGACCTTGCCGCGTTCAACAGTGAGCGCGTGGCCCGCGCCATTGCCGCCTCAGAGCTGCCAGTCGTTGCCGCCATCGGCCATGAGACCGATTTCACCATTGCCGACTTTGCCGCCGACCTGCGCGCTCCCACGCCCTCGGCCGCCGCCGAGCTTATCACCGAAGCGCAACACAAGATCGCAGAGCATCTCGCGAACCAGTCTCACCGTCTCGACCGCGCCGTCCGCTTCCAGCTTTTGCAGGCCCGCCAGCGGCTCACTCGGTTACCCGTCAGCAGCGCCGAGTCCCGCGTCTCCATGCTGCTGCACCGGCAGGCACAGCGGCTCGACGACCTGAGCTTTCGCCAGGAAGCTGCACTCGGCGGCCAGCTTCGCCAGCAACAGCGCCAAGTGGCCGAACTCACCGCCGCCGTCCTGCGCCACGATCCCCGCCAGGCCCTTGCGCAGGCTCGCGAGCGCCTTCTTGCATGCCGAACCCGCATCGACCGCTCTCTCGAACGCACCTTGCAACGCTCCGCCGTCCGCATCGGCGCTCTCAACGGGAGGCTCCACTCGCTCTCGCCCCTGGCCGTTCTCGACCGAGGCTACGCTCTGGTTCTCTCCGCCGATGGCAGCCTGATCCGCTCCACTGCGCAGATCGACCCCGGCGACCGGCTCACCACCCGCCTGGCCGACGGCGCCTTTACCAGTCGCGTGGAAGCCAAAGAGAACCCATAGACTGCCCGAACACAATAGAATGAAGAATTGAGCCTATGAGCACAGCAACGATCGCACCAACCGAGCGCAAGCTCTTCGGTACCGACGGCATTCGCGCCGTCGCCGGCCAGTTCCCGCTCGACCCAACCACCATCTTTGCGGTCGGTCTCGCCCTCGGCCGCTCCCTGCGCAATACAGCCGCCCAGCCGGCCGTCCTGCTTGGCCGCGACACCCGCGAATCCAGCCCCTGGATCGCCGCCACACTCGCCGCCGGGCTTCGCGCCGCGGGCGCGCGTGTGGAAAGCGCCGGCATCGTACCCACCCCCGCAGTCGCTTTCCTCGTCCGCACCCATGGCTTTCAGGCTGGCGTGGTCCTCTCCGCCTCGCACAATCCCTGGCAGGATAACGGCATCAAGCTCTTCGGCGCAGATGGCTTCAAGCTCGCCGATGCAGTCGAATTGGCCATGGAAGACGAGATTCTGCACCACGCCGAGCATGTTACCGCGCCCGATCTGGCGTCGCTGCCTGCGGTTGAAGACAATCCCGCCCTCCAGACCGACTACATTCAGTTCCTCATCGATTGCGTGCCGGCGCTGAGTCTGGCCGGTTTGCGCATTGTGGCTGACTGCGCCAACGGAGCCGCCGCCGCAGTTGCGCCGGAGCTTTTCCGGCGGCTGGGCGGTGAGGTCACGCTGCTCAACATCGCGCCGGACGGCCGCAACATCAACGACGGTTGCGGCGCACTTCATCCGGCATTCGTGGCTGCCGCGGTGAGCGCGCGCGGGGCCGATCTGGGCCTTACCTTCGACGGCGATGCCGACCGCTGCATGTTGGCCGGTTCCCGCAACAATGTCCTCAATGGCGACGCCATTCTGCTGATGACCGCACGGGATCTCAAAGCCCGCGGCCTGCTCACCGGCGATCTGGTTGTAGCCACCACCATGTCGAACATGGGGCTTGAGGCGGCGCTGAAGCGCAGCGGCATCCGCATGTTGCGCGCGCCCGTGGGAGACCGCTACGTGCTGGAACAGATGCTCGCGCACAACGCGGCGCTGGGCGGTGAGCAGTCGGGACACATCCTGCTGCCTCATCTGGCCACTACCGGCGATGGCTTGCTCACAGCACTGGTCGTTTTGGCCTTGATTGCCCGCTCAGGCAAGAGCATCGACGAGCTGACCGCCGACCTGAAGGTCTTCCCGCAGGTGATTGTCAACGTCAAGGTCCGCGAAAAGCGCCCCCTCGAATCCATCCCCGCCGTTGCCCAGGCCATCCGCGCCGCCGAAGAAGAGTTAAAGGATTCCGGCCGCGTAGTCATCCGCTACAGCGGCACCGAGGCCCTGGCCCGCGTGATGATCGAAGCCGAGAGCGAAGAGGCCATGCGGCGTCACGCGGGCGCTATCGCCGACGCAATCCGCCTCGAACTCGGCGCATGAGAAGAATGAATCAGGCCTTGTTGACTGCCTTCTTGTCGGCTGCCTTGCTGAGCAGCTCCTCAACGGCGGCCACAATTTTCTCATGGACTTCGTCGATGGAAAGATCGCCTTCAATCAGTACCACGCGCTCAGGTTCGCGGGCGGCGATCTCGCGGTACTTCTCCCAGACGCGGCGATAAAAGACGTCTTTCTCACTTTCAAAGCGGCCTTCGTCCACGCCGGTCTTTTCGTTTTCGCGCCGGTTGCGGCGACGGGCGCGCCCCAGGCTGGATTCGAGGCTGGGCAGCAGCAGCAGCGTCAGGTCGGGCTGCAGATTCCCCGCTATAAGCCGATGAAGTTCCAGAACAGGCGCGGAGCCCAGCTCGCGGCCGCCTCCCTGGTAGGCCTCTGTCGAATCGGTAAAGCGGTCGCAGAGGACGATCTTGCCCGCGTCCAGTGCGGGCCGGATGACTTTGTCGATGACTTGCGCGCGATCGGCAAACATCAGGGCCATCTCAGCCATGGGGGCTAGGCCCGTGGAGCGTGAATCGAGCACCAGCGCGCGAATGTGGTTGCCGGCTGCGGTTCCGCCGGGCTGACGCGTCACCACAAAGCCGCAATTAGAATCCCATGCCGCTGAATCAGCCACCGCAGTCTCGGAAGATTCCTTGGAGCGTTTCTTCAGCCAGGCGGCTAAGCGCTCAATTTGCGTGGTCTTCCCTGAACCATCGAGACCTTCGAGCGTAATCAGCAGACCGCGTGCCATGGGCTGAGTCTATCACCCTGAGAAACAGGCGCATGAATAAGCAGCCGCGAAGAATGTCCGCAGTCTCACTGTCAGGAAAGTATTCATAAAGCGCACGCTGACTCGCTGCCTCACGGCCGGTCGTAAAAGCGGAAGAAGAGCGATGGCTTCGAAACGGGCTCGGCACGCGCCACCAACTGCGCGGTCTGGCTGTCGCTCAGGGGCGTGAACTCCCGCGCCAGATGCACATTCTCTTCGAGCTGGGCAATGGTGTCGCAACCGATGATGACCGTGCTTACCGGGCGCGAAAGCGTGTAGTACATCGCCTCGCGCATGGTCAGCGTACCCGGCGTGGTGGTTTGAATGGTCATGCCCTCCCAGGAGTGCTTCTGCGCCTCGACGGACGGCGGCGTCCAGCTGGAGAGGAGGCGGCTGCGGCCTGGAATCTTCATGCCGATAATGCCCATCTGCCGCTCGACGGCCAGCGGCAGCAGCCCTTCATTGAAGCTGTAGTGGTGCGGATCGGCCGCGTTCATGGCCATGAGAATCGTGTCGAAGGGATGGCGCTGGATGCATTCCATCAGCGCATCGGGCCGGTAGTGCCCGGTAATGCCGAGGTAGCGCACCACCTTTTGCTGCTGCATCTCCACGAGCGCTTCCATTGCGCCGCCCTTGGCGAAGATCGCATTCACATCGGTCATGGTGCCAACGTCGTGTAACTGCCACAGGTCCACGTGGTCGGTCTTCAGCAATTCGAGCGACTTCTCAATCATGCGCATCGAACCTTCGCGGGTGCGCTCCTTGGTCTTGGTGGCGAGGAACGCCTCGTTGCGCCGGTGCGCCATCACCTTGCCCACATACTGCTCACTCCAGCGCTCGGGCCCGCCGTAGATTGACGAGGTGTCAATGTAGTTCACGCCCAGGTCGAGCGCCCGCTCGATGATCGGAACCGCGGCGTCGAAGTTATTGGCGCGTTCCAGTGTGGCCTGGCCGCCGAGGGAAAAGATGCCCACTTTGTAGCCGGTCTTGCCCAGGTTGCGCGTCGGCATGGCAGTCGGGGTGACGGGATTTGACGGCAGAGCGGGCATAGTCTTCAGCGCGTCCGCCCTGAGCGCACTTGGCGCCAGTAGCGCCGCCGTTACCGCTCCACTGGCCTTGAGAAATTCGCGACGCCCGTGCTTGCCGGTGGTGGAATGCATTTCGCTCATCTGAACCTCAATGTGGAACTAGACGATCTCTATGTCGATCATAAAGCGGCTCGGCGATGTGCGTGTATCCATCCGCAGCGTGAAAAGTGCTTTTCTGCCCACTTGGGACCAAAAACAAGGCTAAATCGGGTTGAAATCCGCGGGTTTTGTTTACTATTTCGACAATCATTGGCGGTTTGTAACGGCGGCTGATACTCGCGTAAGCTGCTTGTTTTCAATAGGTAATAGAGTTTATGGTTGCGATTTCCCGTTTGCCCGGAGGGTTCAATTCCGGGGAGGGGGTAGGGGGTACGGTGGGTGGTACGGACCGGTCACATCCCTGACAGATTGGATTGGGCGCAGGTTTGGCATACAGCGATTATGCGTTGGTGGGTGGTAATCCTCTGCAAGTGTGGCTACAGGGTTTCGCGGGAAAGGGTGGCGATCCCACATCTCTAACGCGAGATGTGGGGCACAGCGACGGAGCAACCCATTAAATATATGGAATCTAAACTTGACTTATAGACCTCTATATATTACATTATGTAATGTATAGAGGTCGAACGTATGGCTAGAACCGAAAAATCTGAGTCCGGCCTACGTGTTCTGGTCGTGATGTTCGGATCGCTTGCTCTATTCGGGGTAACATACGTCGTTGCTTCGAATATGCTCAATCGACACCACGCAAGCGTAGGATTTCGTGCGGTTGCAATCATCATCGGCATCCTTGGCTTTGTACTCTGGCAAGCGGCGACCGCCCGGCTCATCCTCATGAAGGATGAGTTCACGCGCCGTATTCACTTGATTGCTGTAGCCTTTGCGTTTGCCGCAGTGGGGCTTTTCATCTTCACTGCCGAC
>Ga0302154_10001388_pt1 | contig 19875 bp, 20 predicted proteins | sample I_Bog_N2_3_FD_193507 | JGI IMG/M metagenome (GOLD analysis project Ga0302154, IMG submission 193507) | Peat permafrost microbial communities from Stordalen Mire near Abisko, Sweden - I_Bog_N2_3 | ecosystem: Environmental > Terrestrial > Soil > Wetlands > Peat | place: Sweden: Abisko, Stordalen... | reverse complement strand
GGCCAGAACACATTTCGATCCCCTCAAACCGACTTCGCTTCTGTACCGTAAAACGGCGGACGGCGGATACACGCTCATCGGGGCGATGTACACCGACCGGGTGGCGGCGACCGAGGAGGAGATCAACGAGCGAATTCCGCTCAGCATCGCGCGCTGGCACCAGCACATCAATTTCTGCAAGGCGCCCGAGGGGCAGAAGGCCGCCTACTTTGGACCGCAGGCCAAGTTCGGATTGCTCGGGTCCATCACCACTCAGGAGGGCTGTGAGGCCGCCGGCGGCCGGTTCTATCCGCATCTGTTCGGTTGGATGGTGCATGTCTACCCGTATGAGACGTCGGCCTCGAAGATCTGGTCGACGAATGACGACGAGGAGGGCCACGACAACATGGACCGGGGGACGATGCCGGGAATGAAGATGAATTGAGCCCGGCCGTCCTTCATCCCATCGAAACTTCATTGATCTGCAGCGCGCGAGGTGAATCATTGTGAACAGGGTCAGCGTCCGGCGGTGGCATTTGTACATCGGCTTGTTCATTGCGCCGAGCGTGCTGTTCTTTGCGCTGACCGGCGCGGCGCAGATCTTCAGTCTCCACGAGGCACACGGCGATTACAGTCCGCCCGCCCTCATCGAGAAGCTGAGTTCGGTTCACAAGGATCAGGTTTTCGCGTTGGGCCATCATCGCCCACCGCCGGCTGCGGGGCCGGGTGCACAACCTCCCCGCCCGAAGCCGCCGCCGGGTCCCGAGGACGACGGTGACAAAAAGTCGACCTTGCTGCTGAAGGGATACTTTCTGCTGGTGGCGATCGCGCTCACCGTTTCCACAGTCTTCGGCCTCTGGATGGGTCTGCTTCACACCCCGCGCAAGCGGCTGGGTTGGCTGCTGGTGGCCGGCGGTTCGATCATTCCGACGATGCTGCTGCTTATCTGACGATGCTACCGGTCATCTGACGAGGCGCGGCGGTCAGTGCCGCGTGCGCGGCGGACCCGGGTCCAGGCTATCGGGGCTGCAACAACGAGATGGCGACGGATGTCATTGCGATGATGCCGGTGCGAAGGGTGGGCTCCGGAACGGGTTGAAAAAGACCGGTGTGCGGGCCGGGGAGCGAACGGCCGGCGGCGTTGGCCGCGGCCAGTTTGACGGGATCCATGGCCCCGAGCCAGAACATCACGGTCGGGATCCTATGGCCGGGAAGCCCGAACAGACCGAAATCCTCGCTGTTCATGATGGGCTGGTCAGTGAACACGTCGTTCGCGCCCAAGGCGGCGACGAGCGCCGCCTTGACCCGTGCCGCCAGGGCGGGATCATTGGTGTTTGCCGGCCCCGACTCGCCATCCAGAACCGTGACGATCGGCTGCCGGTCCGCGGGCACGCCGGCGGCGAGCGCCACTCCTTGGGCGATGCGTCGCACGCCGTCGATGATGATCTGCATGGCTTCGTCGCTGAAGGCGCGCGCCGTGAGCTCGAGTTTCACCTCATCGGGAATGATGTTCCGCTTGGTACCGCCGTGGATGTCGCCGACGGTGACGACCGCCGGGTCGCGCGGATTTTCCTGCCGGCTGACGATGGTCTGCAACTGGACGATGAACTCGCCGGCCATGACGATCGGGTCCCTGCCGTTTTCAGGCTCTGCGCCGTGGCCGCCGATGCCGCGCAGCGTGACGTCGATGGAGGCAACGCCGGCCTGCGTCGCACCACTGGTGATGCCGACGGTGCCGGCGGGGTGGGCATTGGTGTCGTGCAGCGCGACGGCGAAATCGGGGGTGCCGAATCGCTCGTAGAGATGATCGGCGAGCATGGCTCTCGCGCCATCCAGCGTTTCCTCCGAGGGCTGACCGATGAGCATGAGGGTGCCGTGCCATTTGCGGCGCAGGGTCGCCAGTGCCCTGGCGGTACCGATGAGGTTGGTGAGATGAATGTCATGGCCGCAGGCATGCATGACGCCGACTTCCTGGCCGGCGGCATTCCTCGCCATCACGTGACTGGCGTAATCGACACCGGTCTCCTCGACAATGGGCAACGCATCCAGATCAGAGCGGATCAGCAAACGCGGGCCGGCCCCATTTTCGAGCAGCGCCACGACGCCAAAGGCCGGCGTGCCGTCCGGATACCTGCCGACATGCTCGGTGACCGTATAACCGGCATGGCGTAATGCGTCCGCCAGGAGTGCCGCACTCTTGTCCTCCTGATGGGACAGTTCCGGATGTGCGTGTACCTGCTCGTAGGTGCCGACCAGTCCCGGCAGCTCGTCGTTGACGACGTCGGCGAGATTCTGGGCCATCGCCGGGCCGGCGAGCAGACAAATCAACAGACCGGCGCGGGGCGAGATTCTCACGGCGTCGGAATTGTTACTCCCGGAGTGGTGATGCGGCAAGCAGAGTCCGAAAGTGTGGAGTGGTTCCAGGTTTTGGAACGTCATGGCGCCCTTGTCCCATTTTGCCTACAGCGCGGCGAGGAGTCCGTCCGTAGGCTGCAAGCGGCACTGGTGATTCGATGGTGCAAAACACCCTCAAGGACGAGGACTCAAGGAGGAGGAGTTTGAGACCCTCGAGGCCGGGAATGGAAACCTGGTCATCGAGGGGACTGGGGGCCGGATACGGCACGCTTACGGGAGCAACGCCCCCCGATCACCGGGCAGCATGATCCGTCGCAGCAGCGGGACGGGCAGGGCGCCGTAGGACAGCAGCACGTCATGGTAGCTCTTCCATGCCGCTTCCCCGCCCCGGTTCGCGCAATAATCGTGACGCAGCTTGCGAATCATCAATTTGCCGAGCGTGTAATTGAGGTAACCCGGATCGTAGGTTCCGCGGGCGGCCTGTTGACGCGCTTCACCGGCGTTCTGGAAGGCGACCTCGCGAAACAGTCTTTCCGATTCGGCGACCGTCATGCCCTTGGTGTGCAGGCCGATCGAGGACAGAAACCGCACGTTCCGCAGGAGTGCGTTCGACAACTGGCCGACGTGGATCTCGGGGTTTCCGCCGAGCCCCTTCTCCCACATCAACTCTTCGCCGTAGTGGGCCCAGCCTTCGATGAAGGCATAGCTGCCGAAGACGCTCGCCAGTTTCGAGGGTGCGCGTTTGGCCCACAGGAATTGCAGGAAATGGCCCGGCCAGACCTCGTGCACCGAGGTGAACAGCAGTTCGGACTCGCCCGGCACGTAGGCCAGCTGTTCGGCCCGCGGCCAGGCAGGGTCCGGCGGTGCGATGTAATAGACGGACGGCAGGCCTTTGTCGTAGGGCCCCGGAATGTCGATGTAGGCGAAGTTCTGGCGGTTGAACGGCGGAGCCTCTTCAACCGACACCTGCTCGGTCCCCGGAATCGTCACGATGTCCTTGTCGATGATGAACTGTCGAAGTCCGGCGAGCTGCGCGCGCGCGCCGGCGACGGCACCGCCTTCCGGCTTGTGGTCCTCCTCGCGCTCGACGCACCGTTTGAGGCTGGCGCCGGGCGCGAATTGCCGGCAGGCCTGCGTGAGCGCGGCGGTATTGCGGTCGAGGTCCGCACGCCCGGCGGCTTCGAGATCGGCGAGCGGGATCTCGACGCTCTCGGTCATCCGCAGCATCTGCGCGAATCGAACGGCGCCGAGCGGATCCGGGCCGGTGGCGTGTGAGGCTCCGCTCTGCAGCCAGCGGGCGAGTCCCTCGAGTGCGGCGGCGGCGGGTTCGATCGCGGCCGCAAGCTCGGCCTGCAGCGCCGCATCGCCCACGCCCGCGAACACCCGCGGCACGTCCTGACGGTAGAAGCTGGCGAGTCCGTCGAAATTCGACGCCCCGAGCTTGATGTAGGTAGCGGGCATCGGCGTGCGAAGGTTCTTTCGAATGTCCGGCACCGCCTGGGCGACGGATCTGGCGTAGCGGATGAAGGCCTTGAGGCGCACCTCGGGTGTCCCGTAAGGTCGCAGCACGTACACGCTCGGATCGAGCGTGTCGCCGCCGTCGTCCATGCCGATATAAAACTCGGGATTGCGAAACGGCGCCTCGGCAATGTCCGACCAAAAAATGTCGCGGTCGATGCGCGTCAGCAGATAGTCGCGTTCGACGCGCTCGGCGTCGGTGAGCCCGGCATCCGGGAATCCGCTGACGCGCTCGCGAAAAGCCTTCAGGCGCGCCGTCTCGGCGCGGATGCCGGTGGCCGACCAGTCGGGCAACAGCCCGTCGTACTCGTGCCGACCCTGCTGCGCGGCAAAGCTCGGATGCGCCTTGAAATACGCCTCCAGGTATTCGCCAGCCAGAGAGGCCCACGCTAAGGCCTCGGTGCGGCCCGACGGCGGCGCAATTGCCGCCGGCGCTGCCTTCTGACAGCCGCACAGAATCGCCGCCATGGCGAGGATGCCAATGATCGCCGATGTGCGCAGGCGCGCCGTGAAGCACTGCATAGCCACCTCGTTCGCCCCCGGGGCGCGCACTATACCCGATGTTCGGTGCAGACCGGCCGGCGCCCGGCGAGGCCTGGTTTGACCAACGCGGGCGAAGCGGCTAGCGTAGGTGGGCGCATGATGAATTCGATGGGTCGTTCGATGGTGCTGCTGGCAGGCCTGATGCTTGCGCCGGCACAGGCGCAACCGGTCTCCCCGGGGTCCATCCAGGTCGTGGCGTACGTCGATGTGCTGGCGAGCGCCAGCCGCCAAGCTGCCGCGGTACTCGAGCGCTACCGGTCAGCCAGCCGGCAAGAGCCCGGCGCGCTGGGTGTCGAGGTATTCGCCCAGATCAACCGCCCCGGCGGGTTTGCCATCCTCGAGGTCTGGCAGGACCCCGCGGCGTTCGAGGCGCATGGCAGGGCGCCCGCCACCGAACGATTGATGCAGGCTCTGTTGCCCATGCAGCTGGCGCCGTGGGACCGGCACGCGCATTCACTATTCTATGGCGGCCCGGCGGGCGGCGGCCGGCAGGGCGCGCTGACGCTGTTGGTTCATGTCGATGTGCTGCCGCCATTTGCCGAGGACTACGCCGGTGAGCTCAAGGCCTACATCGAGGGCAGTCGCACCGATCCCGGCTTGCTGCATGTCGCCGTTCTGCAATTCCTTCCACCCCACGCGAATCATTTCACCGTCATCGAGGAATGGCGCAACGCATCGGCCCTGGAGGCTCATCAAAAAGGCGCGGTCGCCCAAACCTACCGGGCGCGGCTGGCTGCGCAGATCGGCGCGCCCTTCGACGAGCGCGCCTATAAAAAGCTGAACTGACGCCGGCGCGGCGATCGGCGCCGCGGGAGCGGCAGCCACGTATCGATTCGCGTCATGGCAGGATGCCGAAAGTCCTCACCACCAGCGGCGTGTCGACGATGAGGTGCGGGGAGACGATGTGGTAGCTGAGCGCGTGCACCCAGGCATTCCCGGTGCGCAGCGTCAGCACGCTCTTGAACATCCCCGGTCCGAAGTATTGCAGCAGCACGAAGATCAACGAAAGCGTGACGTTGGCCGGTGAGCTGAAGTCGGACCATCCCTCGACCAGGTGCATGGTCGCATAGGTCAGGCCGCCGAGCAGCACAGCCGTGATCCGCGAGCCCGATAAGGCGAGATAGCGCGGCAGCAGGATCGAATAGATCAGGATCATGGTCGGCAGCACCGTGCCGATGAAAAACAGCGTCAAGGTGAGTGGCGCTGCGATGAGCATTTGACGGGCGCTCAGACTGAACAGCGTGTGGTCGAAGACCACCAGTTCGAATGCGGATTCGACCAGGATGACCACCCCGATCAGCAGGGCGTCGTTGCGGCGGTCGACGGAACGCAGGTTGAGCTGGGTGTTGGAATAGCGGCGCCGGAACCAGGCATGGGGCAGCACCGCGAATACCACGAAATTATAGATCGCCCAGGTCCACATCTCGCCGCGCTGCGGCGGTACGCTGCAGCCGAACACGGTGCCGGCAATGTGAAAACTGAACGGTCGGTAGCCGAGCGCCGGTCCGAGCACCCAGCCGCCGACTTGGCCGGCCGCGGCGTAGCCGAGCAGCAGCAGCGTTTCACGCAGCGCAACCCGGTGCACGGGGGTCCTGGCGAGCATGTCGGGAATGACGCGCCGGCGCGTGAGCAGCAGGACCAGCCCCGTCAACACGAAAATCTCGACCAAGGTGATGCAAGGCGCGGCCATCTGCAGGGCGAATGGCAATCGGGCGACGGCCGGGCGGTCGAAGGGCAGATGCCCGCGTGCCAGTCCCAGGGCGACAGCGTAGCCGACCAGCCAAAGTCCGGCTGCGATCCAAACGCCCGGATGACTCGCCATGCGGCGAATCATTTTCGCCGCGCCCCGTCAGCGCAGGCCAAGAACCCGCCGGTTGAATGCCGGATCCGCCGCGGTGGCGGCGAAATCATCGAAGGCGCGATCGGTCACGCGAATGATGTGGTCGCGGATGAACGGCGCTCCCTGTGCGGCGCCGTCCTCCGGATGCTTGAGGCAGCATTCCCATTCGAGCACCGCCCATCCGGGATAATCGTATTGTGCGAACTTGCTGAAGATCGCGCCGAAATCGATCTGACCGTCGCCCAGCGAACGAAACCGGCCCGGCCGCTCGAGCCATTCCTGATAGCCGCCGTAGACCCCGGAGCGCCCGTTCGGGCGATATTCCGCGTCCTTGACGTGAAAGGCGCGGATGCGCTCGTGATACAGGTCGATGAAGGCCAGATAATCGAGCTGTTGCAGGACGAAATGGCTGGGATCGTAGAGGATGTTGGCGCGCCGGTGGCCGCCGACGGCGGCCAGGAAGCGCTCGAAGGTGCAGCCATCGTACAGATCCTCGCCGGGATGCAGCTCGAAGCACACATCGACGCCCGCCTCGTCGAAGGCCTCGAGAATCGGCAGCCAACGCCTGCCGAGTTCATCGAAGGCCGCCTCGATGAGGTGCGCGGGGCGCTGCGGCCAGGGATAGAACAAATGCCAGGCGAGCGCACCGGAAAACGTGGCGTGCGCGGCGAGCCCGAGGCGGCGGCTCGCCTTGGCGGCGAGGATGAGCTGTGAGGTGGCCCATGCGGTCCATGCCTGCGGGCGGTCGCGAAGCGCGGCCGGTGCAAAATTCCCGAACAGCGTCTGGTACGCCGGATGCACGGCGACGAGCTGGCCCTGCAGGTGGCTCGAGAGCTCCGTGACCACGAGGCCGCAGGACTGCAACTCGCCGCGCAACTCGTCGCAGTAGTCCTGGCTCGCGGCGGCCAGCTCGAGGTCAAACAGGCGCCGATCGCCGCAGGGAATCTGCACGCCTCGATAGCCGAGCGCCCCGGCCCAACGCGCGATCCCGGGCAGCGTATCGAAGGGCGCATGATCGCCGGCGAATTGCGCGAGAAAAATACCGGGACCTTTGAGCGTCTTCACTGGCCCTCGATTCGGGTTGGCGCGGGGATCAGCAATCCCGCCACCCTGGATGTTACCCGCTTATAATGGCCGCCGGGGAAGACATGCGGCACAGATCTCAAGCGGCGACGGTGGCGATGATGCTGGGCGGGCTGTGCGCCTGCGCGGTTGCGCCGCGCTCGGTCGACTGGCCGGTGTATGGCGGCAACGCGGGCAGCGATCGGTATTCGGAGCTGACCCAGATCACGCCGGCCAATGTCGGGCGCCTGGCCGAGGCCTGGCGCTTCGCCATGGACGAGCCCGGGGATTCGCAGACCAATCCGATCATCGTGGGCCGGACGCTGTTCGCCTACACGCCCACCTTGAACGTCATTGCCTTGGATGGCGCCACCGGCCGCTTGCTGTGGAGATTCGATGCAGGAGTGCAGGGCGCGGCTGCGGGCAGGATCTTCACCGGGCCGGCGCGCGGGCTCGCGTACTGGAGCGATGGCCACGAATCACGGCTGCTCGCGGGCATCATGAACCGGCTGTATGCGCTCGATCCGCGCACCGGTAGACCGATTCGAAGCTTCGGCGAAGACGGCGCGGTGGATCTGCGCAAAGACCTGCGCGGCGACTACACCCAGCACTATGTGTCCCTGACGACACCCGGGGTGATCTACAAGGACCTCATCATCGTGGGATTTCGCACGTCGGAGACCAAACCCGCACCGCCGGGAGACCTCCGCGCCTACGATGTTCGCAGCGGCCGCCTGCGCTGGTCGTTTCACACGATTCCGCGGCCCGGCGAACCCGGCCTGGAGACCTGGCCCGCCGAGGCTTGGCGGTCGGCCGGGGCCGCGAACAATTGGGCCGGACTGGCTTTGGATGCGCGCCGCGGCATCGTTTATGCGCCCACCGGTTCGGCCGTGTCCGACATGTACGGTGCCGACCGGGTGGGCGCGGATCTGTATGCCGACACCCTGCTCGCGCTCGATGCCGCCACCGGCAAGCGACTCTGGCACTTTCAAGGGGTTCACCACGACATCTGGGATCGCGATTTTTCGTCACCGCCCTCGCTGGTGAGCGTGCTGCACGCCGGCCGGCGCGTCGATGCCATCGCGCAGCCCACCAAGCAAGGCTACCTGTATCTGTTCGATCGGGTGACCGGCGAGCCCTTGTTTCCGATCGAGGAACGCGCCGTGCCGCCGAGCCCGGTGCCGGGCGAGATCGCGTGGCCCACCCAGCCGCGCCCGACGCTGCCCGAGCCCTATGCCCGGCAACTGCTCACCGCCGACCTGCTGACCCGGCGCACGCCGGCCGCGCATGCCTGGGCGGAGCGGCAATTCGCCGGCTTTCGCAGCGCGGGCCAGTTCGTGCCGTTCGCCGCCGATCAGCCGACCGTGCTGTTCCCCGGTTTCGACGGCGGAGCCGAATGGGGCGGGGCGGCCGTGGATGTGCGTACCGGTGTGATGTACATCAATGCCAATGATGTGGCCTGGACCGGCATGCTGGTCAGGAGCACCCCGGGCGGCGGACTCGCCGCCGCGCTGTATCAGGCGCAGTGTTCGAACTGTCATGGCGCGGATCGCAAGGGTTCGCCGCCCGCATTTCCCTCCCTGGACGACGTGGCCGGCCGGCTCGACGTCGGCCAGATCGCCGCGGTGATCATGAACGGACGCGGCCGGATGCCGCCGTTCTCCACCATTCAATCCTCCACCCTGACCCAACTCATCGAGTACCTGCGCACCGGCACCGACGCCGCGCCGGCCGCCGCGCCGGCATCCCCGGCGCCGACCGGCCAGAAGCTGGAGATGGGCGTCTCGCTGTCGAGTGAGGGCGGCCCAGCCGCCTATCGCTTCACGGGCTACAACCGGTTCCTCGATCCGGACGGCTATCCCGCGATCGCACCGCCGTGGGGCACGTTGAACGCCATCGATCTGAACACCGGCCGTTACCTGTGGAAAATCCCGCTGGGTGAATACCCGGAATTGGCAGCGCAGGGCGGCCCGGCGACCGGCACCGAGAATTACGGCGGCCCGGTCGTGACCGCGAGCGGCCTGGTGTTCATCGGCGCCACCATCTACGACCACAAGATCCGCGCTTTCGACGCCGCGAGCGGCGCGCTGCTGTGGCAGCACGAACTGCCGTTTGCCGGCACGGCGACGCCCGCGACCTACATGATCGACGGCCGGCAATTCCTGGTCATCGCGACCAACAACGCGCGCAATCGCAGCGCCCCCCAGGGCGCCGCCTACGTGGCCTTCGCACTGCCATGAAACGGCTGCGGATGGGACTCGTGGGGCCGGGCTTCATCGCAACCCAGCATGTGGACGCGGTGCGCCGGCTCGGCGACGTCGAGGTGGTCGCAATCGCCGGCTCGAGTCCGGCGGCCGCGCAGCGCAAGGCGCAGGAGCTCAAGGTCGAGCGCGCCTACGGCAACTATCAGGAGCTCATGGACGCCGCGGACATCGACGTGGTCCACAACACCACGCCGAATCATCTGCACCATGCCGTGACGCTCGCGGCGCTGCGTGCCGGCAAGCACGTGATCAGCGACAAGCCGCTCGCCCTCGATCGCCGGGAGGCGCGGGAATTGTTCGATGCCGCGCTCGCCGCCGGCGTCGCGCATGTGGTGACCTTCAATTACCGCGGCAATCCGCTGGTGCAGGAGGCGCGCCTGATGATCGCCGCGCACGAGATCGGCGAATTGAGCTTCATACACGGACATTATCTGCAGGATTGGATGACCGATCCGCAGGTGTATTCCTGGCGCTCGGATCCGCGGCGCGCGGGACCGAGTTCGGCGCTGGCCGACATCGGCTCGCACTGGTGCGATCTGGCCGAGCATGTCTCGGGCACGCGCATCGCCGCGGTGCTGGCCGATCTCGGCACGGTGGTGCCGCTGCGCTTCGCCCCCGAGGCCCGCGCCGAGGCGTTCTCCCGCGATCGCAGTACGCAGCGCGTGCCGGTCGAGGTCACGAGCGAGGATCTGGCCAGCGTGCTGCTGCGCTTCGAGAACGGCGCCAAGGGCGTCTTCTCGGTCGGGCAGGTGCTGCCAGGCCATCAGAACGATCTGCAGCTCGAGATCAACGGCCGCACCGCGTCGCTCAAATGGTGCCAGGAAGCGCAGAACGAACTGTGGCTCGGGCGGCAGGCGCAGCCCGATTCGCTGATGAAAAGGGATCCGGCACTGCTGCGCGGCGATGCGCGCCGCTATGCGCATCTGCCGGCCGGACATCAAGAGGGCTGGAGCGATGCGTTTCGCAATGTGATCGCGGACGCCTACCAGTGGATTCGCGCCGGCGGCGCGGCGGATACGAAACCCGTGCCGCTCGCAAGTTTTGCCGATGGCTACCGCAGCCACTGCGTGATCGATGCCATACTGGCGAGCCACGCCGCGGGCGGTGCGTGGCAGACGGTTCCACGCGATTCGTAGCCCCGTGACTGCCGAGGTGTGAGATGAACAAAATACGTCGTCGAAGTTTTCTGGCGCAGGCGGGCGGCCTGGGTGCGCTCGCGCTGGTGTGCGCCGCCGCGCCGCGCCGGGCCGGCTCGGACCCGCTCGGGATGCCGATCGGCATTCAACTCTGGAGCGTCAAGGACGCGCTGCAGGCGGATCCCGCGGGCACGCTGCAGAAGCTGCGGCAGATCGGCTACAGGAACGTCGAAACCGCCGGCTTCGCCGGACTGTCGGCGCGCGAATTCCGCCAATTGGTGGATGCGGCCGGGCTCAAGTGCCCGAGCGCCCATCTGGATTTCATGCATGTCGAGCCCGAGGCGTTGTTCGAGGCGGCGCATTCGCTCGGTGCGCAGTATGCGGTGGCCTCGATCCTGCGTGTCGGCAGCGGCGCGACCCCGGAATTGAGTCCGGCGCTCAAGGGCGCGGCCGGCGTGCTCAAGGGGATGACGCTCGATGATGCGCGCAAGACCGCCGAGCTCGCGAACCGGATCGGTGCGCAGGCGAAAAAGACCGGTTTGCAGTTCGCCTATCACAATCATTTCTTCGAGTTCGTCGACATGGGCGGCGGCGCGATCGCCTACGATGTGTTGCTGCGCGAGACGGACCCCGATCTGGTGAAATTTCAAATCGACTGCGGCTGGATGAAGATCTCCGGCTACGATCCGGTCGATTACCTACACAAGTACCCGGGCCGGTTTCCAATGCTACACGTCAAGGATTTCGAGCCGACCACGGATCCCGCGTCGAAGGTTGCCCCGGGGCTGCGCGTGGGCACGGAACTCGGCCGCGGCTTCATCGACTACAAGCCGATTTTCGCGGCCGCCAGGGCGGCCGGGCTCAAGTATTATTTCGCCGAACAGGAAGGGCCGTTCGAGCACCTGACCCCTCTCGAGGCGGCCAAAGTAAGCTACGGTTATCTGCATTCGATGCGCGTCTAGCCAGGACTGGCCGCACCGGGCATGCCCTGCCGATGTCATCGCAGATATCGGCCGGTCACGGCGCCGTCGAGCTTGCGAATGCGCAGCGGCCTAAGCACCTCGGGCGGCATGAGCCGGGCGTTGACCCCCATGCGGTCGGAGGTTTCGTCGACCGCGGACCAGTGGGTCACGCAGCCGCAGTGCTTGCAGCGGTGAAACGCAATGCTGCGGTCGCCCCATAGATAGGTCTCGGTGGCACCCGTGGCCGGGGTGATGCGCACGAGCGTCGGCGAATAGTAGGCCCACAGCACGCCGTAGCGGCGGCAGATGGAGCAATTGCAGTCCGTCAGCGATTCCGGCGGCATGGCAATTTCCAGGCGGATGGCACCGCAGTGACAGGATGCTTCGATGGTCGTGTTCATGTGTTGGGGGAATTGGAGCCACGACGTCGGTGTGTTGTAGCCCTTGGCCGTCATGCCCTCGCGTATCGCGTGGATGTCTTCATGGTGTCGCTGATGCAGTCCCAAACCTGAAATCTGTGCACCGGATCACACCGGGAACTTCACGCCCGACAGCCGCGCGCAGGCCGCAAGCAACCGCTCCTGCACCGCCTCGTCGCGCACCGCCGCCAGCGGCTCGCGCAATTGCTGGTGGTAAAAGTATTCGCCGCTGACCTGCGCCGCCGCCTCCTCGCTGACCGCGAGCCAGCACTGGGTCGCCGCCCCGGCCGCAAGATCATCCGGCGCACCTTTGCCGCCCATCTTGGTGGGTACCCAACCCGGCTCGAGCGCGTTCGAGCGCACCGCCGGCCAGCGCCGCGCCGCCGCAAAAGCGATGAGCGCATCGTGCAGCTTGGAATCGGCGTACGCCTGGCCGCCGCTCCAGGCCCGGTCACGCCATTCCAGATCGTGCAGCGAGGCATCGCCGCTGCGATGCAGCCCCGAGCTCAGGTACACCAGCCGCCGCGGCGTCTCGATCAGTGCGGTGAGGAGATACGGCGCCAGCGTGTTCACCGCGAACACCAGCGGAAGTCCATCTTCCGTCGCATTCCGCTGCCGTTCGCGATAGCCGACGCCGGCATTGTGGATGACGGCATCGAAGCGGCCCATCACATTGCCAATCGCGTTGACCTGATCCGCGAGCGCCCGCGTCTGCGCCATGCTCGACAAGTCGCCGGCCAGTGCCGACTCCGCGCCCGGCACCGCGGCCATCGCCTCTGCGGCGCGCTGCGCAGTGCGCCCGTGCAGCACCACCCGGTGGCCTTCCGCGACCAGCCGGGCCGCCGCCAGTTTGCCGAGGCCATCGGCTGAACCCGTGATGAATATGCGCGCCATGGACTCAAGCCTACCCCATGCAACGACGGCGTACGGTGTTTGATTTACACTCGGGGAGTACGTCCGTCCAGCCGAGGTGATCCCATGTCGAAAGTACTGGTGCTTTATTATTCATCCTACGGTCATGTCGAAACCATGGCCCAGGCCGCCGCCGAGGGGGCGCGCAGCGGCGGTGCCACCGTGGTCATCAAGCGCGTGCCCGAAACCGCGCCGCTCGACGTCGCCAAGAGCATGCATTACAAGCTCGACCAGGCGGCGCCGGTCGCCCGGATCGAGGAGCTGGCGGATTACGATGCCATCATCATCGGCACGCCCACCCGCTTCGGCCGCATCTCCTCGCAAATGGCGACGTTCCTCGATCAGGCCGGCGGCCTGTGGTTGCGCGGTGCGCTGAACGGCAAGGTCGGCGCCGCCTTCACCAGTACGGCCACCCAGCACGGTGGCCAGGAAACCACGCTGTTCTCCGTGATCACCAATCTGCTCCATCTCGGCCTGATCATCGTCGGGCTGCCCTACAGCTTTCAAGGCCAGATGACGCTTGCCGAGATCTCGGGAACCAGCCCGTATGGTGCGAGTACCATTGCCGGCGGCAAGGGCGAGCGTGCACCCTCGGCCAACGAACTCGACGGCGCGCGCTTCCAGGGCAAGCTGGTGGCCGAGACCGCGACGAAGTTGTTCGGTTGAAGCGCATCGCCGTCAGGCGGCGTGGCGAGTGTTGATGCCAGGCGGTGACCCGCATGGCCAATCGGTAACGACTCACAGCCCAGCCGCTTCCGCAATAGCGTTGGGCATCGAATTCCGGTCCCTCGGTCAATCGGCGGTGCGGCTGGCCCTTTATAAAAACCCCGACATCCAATAGGCGGCGAACCGAATTTCTTTTGCCTCCATCCGGTTTTGGCCATCGATACCGCCCATACTGCCTCCCCTCAACCGCATACGTTGAGTTGGCCGGCAAATTCTTGCGGGCCATACTTAAAGGTCACTATTTATGGAACAGACAAAGAACGCGTCCACCGCTCAGAAGAGCGGCATCCACACTCCCCCGAGCAAAAATATCGTCGAGACGGCGATCGCGGCGGGCACATTCAATACCCTGGTCGCCGCCATCAAGGCAGCCGGACTTGCTGAAACGCTGAACGGCAAAGGGCCCTTCACGGTTTTCGCACCCACCGACGAAGCCTTCAAGAAGCTCCCGCACGGTGCGCTCGATGCATTGCTGAAGGATACGGGAAAGCTCAAAGCCGTTCTGACCTACCACGTTATCCAAGGCTATGTCGCCGCCAAGGACGTCAAGTCAGGTGAAGTGATGACCGTACAGGGTACGACCCTGACCGCCGCCGTGTCATCGACGGGTGTTCAAGTCAACGGCGCGCACGTCACGCAAGCCGATATCGCAACGACCAACGGCGTTATCCACGTCATCGACGCGGTCATCATGCCAAAAACCTGGAAGTTGCTCGCGACAGCCGCCTGAGTAATCCGTAGTCTCACGGCATCGACTAGATGCATCGAAAGGCCCCGACAACGGGGCCTTTCCTTTTTCGCCGGGTGTTACTACGCTGACGACCCAAATCCCCCAAGAAATGCGGCGGTCTATCTACCACAGAGATCGACGTCGGCACGACACCTGCGCCGGAACTCCGCACCTCTAGGGCGTTTTGGCATCCAACGCGAAGCGGTCGCGCACGCTCCAAGATGCATCTCCAGTGGCCGCGAAATCTAGGCGGACCATTTCACCGCGCAATTGACCGGCGGTGAGCTGGAACCGCAAATAGTGAAAGTTCGGGAAGTCATCGCTCTGGTAAAGATCGGCCGCCGAACGCTTCACCACGTCCGGCTTGCCGCCTCCGCCACCGGAGACTAGGAATAGGATGTTGTCGCGCTGGAAACGCTCGTAATTGTGAACGTGCGCTGCGCAAACGATAAAGCGTGCGCGCGACCCGGGGGCAGCGGCGGCAAGCTGTTGAGCCAGTGCGGCCTCATTGGAGCGGACGCCCTCCGTCGAGTCAGTGAGCGGCGGGTGATGCAACAAGAATAAGACGAAGCGCACGCCTGCCCGAAGATCATCCAGTTGCCCCTTAAGCCACCGGTCCTGTTCGCTGCCCCGCCGAAGCGAAGAATCGCTATCCAGCACGATGACTTGCAATTGGCTTCCCAACGCGACGCTGTACCAGCGTCGGCCGCTCTCTTGGGGAAAAGCCTCCCACCAATGTGCAAGGCAGTCGGCCTCCAACATGCATCCTTGGAATTCGTGGTTGCCGAGTACAGGGTACACACGCAGCTGCTCGCTCCGCCAGGAAGCGGTCTCCTGCGCGAAGATCGCATAATCGCGCGTATTTCCGCCATGCCAAGGGACGTCGCCGGTGAGAAACACCGCATCCCGTTTTTCGCGCCCGATCTGTGCCACAAGGGCGCGACGCGGGCCGGGAATGCTGGCCTTTGTCTCGCTAGGATCAGTAAACCGCATGTCGCCATAAACGATGAACCGGGGCGATGGCTCAAGATCTCGATCTTCGATCGTGAATGACGATGGCGATGCGGAGTGACCCACTTCGGAGGCCAGCCTGATGCCGTTCGCGCAACTGATCATGCAGGCCGCCAGCAGAGGTGCAAAGGTAGACCCTAGGATGCGTCTCGTATACGGCGAATTCATGAGACGTGGTGCGCACTTGACGGGCGCACTCCGCGTTGTTCCGGTAAGTTTCATTGGCGGGATGGAAGTAGCTCGGTGCGGCATTCGGAAGACGCTAGAATCGCCTACTGAAACCAATCGTCACGCCGCTTGGTAAAATTTGAACCAATAGCGGCGTGTTGCGCGTCGTCGCCCAGTACCCGAAGCCGGTTCCCAGAAGGCCGCCTGCAGTGACGTCTGTCTGCCAGTGAGCCTGGCTCTTGAGGCGCGCGATGGCGTCATAAACAGGCAGTGCTTCGAGCGCGAAAATCCACGGGGCCTGCTTGTAATAATTGACAATCAAGGGCGTCACAAAGGCCGCCTGGAGGGTCACCTCCCCGCTCGGAAAGCTTTGGCAGCAACTTCCTTTGAACCATGCATTCGGGTTATCGCCTTGATAAGGGCGTGGACGGCTAAACCCGTATTTCAGCAACTCCGCGGCAACTCCCGATAGAGCCGTCGAGTCGATGTCCTGCCAAAAGGCATGCCCTAGCTTATCGTCGTTGCCGAACCAGAGCGCGCCTGCGATTTCTACCGCGATCACTCCGTTCTCAATGCCCGTTTGATACTTACGCGCCCATATGCCACCCGTGTCAAGGGGAAGCTCAGAATCAAATCCCAGCGGCCCGCCGCCCGCATAAACGAGACCGGGCAAAAGATAGATCATCAACAGGCCCAGCCAAAAGCGGCACGTCCAGGTCGTTGTAAGAACGGACGAGCCTGCCGAGAGCAGCCCCGGCGAAGGAGCCCTCTGGAATAGAGTCATGCCAGTCATCTGATGGCGCGGTTAGCCTCGTGAACTTTAAGATCGCATCGCCTGCGCGATTGACTTTGCAAGGCAAAGTAGAAGGATATCCCTATTAACTTTGCATTGCAAAGTTGGAGATTGAGCGATTATGGAAATCGAAATACCTTGCTAGCCGAGATCAACAACACCGCAGGCGACCGGCAAATCGGCGACCTATGCAGGGCGAAATGCCTTCGTGCGTCAGCCTTCCTGCGGTATCGCCAACCCTTCGAATGCCTCCGGCCTGAAAGTGGGCCGGCGAACCGTTTGACCCTTCATGCTCCCGAAGAGACCGCCGGTATAGGATCGCCCGCTTTGCGGCCGATCGAGACGAGCAGATGGCGGTGAAACAAATGGCAGAACGGCGCTTCAAGCGGCCGCCACAGCCAACGAGGATGCCGGCCGCCTGTATAGTGCGTCACCACGCTGAGCTGCGTGAGGCCTCCGTCGCTCTCCCGCAGCTCATAACTGCCTCCGCTGAGCCGGATCGCGGAACCAAACTCGAGCTTTTGTTCGACCACGGCGAACTCATAGCACCGATTCGGCTCGATGCGGGTCACGCGCTTGATCAAATGCCCCCCCTCGTACAGACAAAGCGCCTCATCACCGACGGCCGATTTATTCCCCTCGGTGCGAATCGGCCGCGGCAGCAAGAGACGCAGATACCAGGGCGGCGGTTCCACGATTTGCTCGTAAAACAGCAGGCTTTGCCAGAGCTGGCGCACCGGCAGTGCAAAATTCATACTCGTCACGACCGTCACAGGCACTTCGATATCGCTCATGGCAAGCACTCCGCGCGCCGCACATCGACGATACCCCAGAGCATCGCCCGGTCGTCGGCCGCCAGGTTGTGGGAAGAATCTCCGGGTGGCTCACGAAAGCTGCGCAGCACGGCGATCGCATCGGGCTTGGCGGCATGCTTGACCGCCGCGAACAGCCGCCGTTCGAATCCGGCCGGGGCGCCGTCGAGGATATTCGACAGCGTAAAGCCTTCGAAACTGCGCGCCGGTTGCCGTTCGAGAAAGGCGGCGGCGTCGGAATGCACGAGCCGAATGTCGGCGGCCTCTCGCGGCGGTGCCTGATCGGCCAATTCACCGACGAAAAGCGCCCGTAAATAGGGGTTCGCGCGGTTCGAATGCCGGGCGAAACCGCGGGCCAGGCGCCTGCGCATCACCGAACCGAGCCGCGCGGGAAGAAAATCGAGAAACGGCGCCGCGTACATCGAGCGAAGCGCGGTAATCGACAGCATGCCGTCGACGGCCATCCTGAATCGCGGGGTGTCGAGATGGCGCGTCCAGTAATTCATCTGCGCGCGCGGATCCTCGAGTTCGAGAAATTCGCGCAATCGTGACGGCCACCAGCCGACCAGCGGCGCGAATGAACGGCCGAACGCCATGAAGCGCTCCGCGGTGCCGCGAACTGCCCGCTGCCCCGCGAAACGCCGTTCGGCATAGCGTAGCTGCACCGGGTTGATATCGACCGCCACGACCTCGTGGCGCGGAGCGAGCGCCATCGCCGTGCACCCGGCGGACGCAATGCAGAGAATACGGCCACCCGGCGGGAACGCCTCGATTTCGATCGACACATCCTCATACATGCGGCCGAAGAGAATTTTCCCCGGACCTTCGGCGGCATCGAAGCGGCCGCGCTCCCAGGCGTTGTCGGTGCCAACCGCGCTCATGTCCAGTCCGGCAAACCGGCAGACACCCAGACAAGCACCAGAAACGCGAAATTCTTGACGATCATGCCCGCGGGGTCGTGCAGGATTTTTCGCGCCCAGAGCAGACCGTTGCTGTTCAGGGCGATCAGCAGCACGGTCTGAACTATTGCGCAGTCGATGGGAGCGAATGCGCTCAACGACCAGACGGCGATCGCGACCTCCGCCGCGCCCAAGGACAGCAGAAATGCCGTGCCGATGCGCGGTCCGAAATAAGGAACGGTCGCAACGACTTCGAATTCGTGCGGCTGCCTTCTCAGCAACTTGCACCAAAATCCCTCATACAGCCACACGGCCGCAACGGCGCCGCGAATCAGCCAGTCCGGAGGCAGTGGAATCGGCGTCATGATCTAGTGTGCCCGGTACAGCGCATGGGCCCGCGCCTCGAAGGCCGACAGAATTTCGTCGACGGAGGTCGACAAGGCCGCGCCCACCACGAGTTGCTGGATTACGGAGCGCAGTTCGAGTTCCGCGGCGATGCTGAGCGAGCAGCCATCCGGTCCCTGCGGCGAGACCAGGAATCGCATGTGGAACTTCTCGAACATCGAATCCGAGGACCGTACCTCGAGACAATCGGGGCGCTGCAGCAAAGCCTGGGAGGTGAATCGCATCTGCACGGGCCCCACGCCGAGGACTTGTTCGACAGTCAACAACTGCGGCTCCCGGCGCACAATATGCGCCGAGATCCACCACCGCAGGAATTGCGGATAGCGCTCGATATCAGCCGCAAGATCGAATATCTGCTCACTACTGTAGGGCAGCCGGCGCCCGTGCCTTTCTATCCGCATGTCAGGACGGTCAAAACGTGTGTGTCCCCCGTTGGCATATTCGCAAGATCGAGGCGAACAATCCATCACCTTGTCCGGAAGATGATTGATCATGCCGCGCTGCGCCAATGGGGGCAAGCCCGTCGCTGTGCGCGGTAAAAGCGGCATAAGCCACCAACGATTGAGCGCCCGTGCAGTGTTTATCTTTGATGCTGGCTGGCATAAGATGGAGTCATCTTCTGCCGCCGTCATGTTTGGGGGGTGTTTATGCCAACCTTACGCATTCTCATCTGCATCGCCTCACTCGCGGTCCTCGCCGCTTGCGCAGGGTCGAATGCGGGTGCCAAACCAGACGCGGGGACGACGCGGGTGAGTTCGGGAAATCCCGCATGTTTGAAGGACACCGGCAGTCGCATTCCGAGCGACGGCGCGGACTGCGGAGCATTTGGACGCTCATATTCAAGCGACGATATTTACGGCACCGGCTCGACCACGGCGAGCGGAGCGTTGCGGATTTTGGATCCTTCCATCACGGCTCGTTAGTTGGAATTGGTCTGCCCGGCGGCGCCGCACCGGGTGGCCTCGGCTACGTATTATGGCGCCCCGGGTCTCCTCGAGTGCGTGCTTTGATCAGCGCGAGGCCACATTCAAGATTGCCGCAAGGCTTCGCTGCACATCCTGCTCGGTCGTCGCCCACGACGAGACGCTAATTCGCATCGCCGTGTGACCCTGCCAGACCGTGCCACCGCACCAACACGTACCATCGCGCTGGACGCGCGCAATGACCTCGCGCGTGCGCTCTGTGCTCCCGAATGACACCAGAACCTGGTTTAACACGACGTCGTTGAGTACGCGGTAGCCCCCGGCGCGCAGACCTTCGGCAAATCGGCCTGCGTATCGGCACGTCCGTTCGATCAGGTCGGCAAGTCCTGAGCGGCCAAGCTCGCGCAATGCGGCCCAG
>Ga0302154_10001350_pt1 | contig 20158 bp, 12 predicted proteins | sample I_Bog_N2_3_FD_193507 | JGI IMG/M metagenome (GOLD analysis project Ga0302154, IMG submission 193507) | Peat permafrost microbial communities from Stordalen Mire near Abisko, Sweden - I_Bog_N2_3 | ecosystem: Environmental > Terrestrial > Soil > Wetlands > Peat | place: Sweden: Abisko, Stordalen... | reverse complement strand
GAACTCCGTGCTGGCGCAGGATAGGAAGACCTTCATTTGCAGCCCCCTCGAACGATGGCCCGGAATCTATGGCAACCAGAGTCTCACAGAGTGATGGGTCATTCGGGGATGGATTTCATCGGTGGAGGTCTATAGATGCTCAGGACATTTAGCCATTCTCCAAAGGGTAAGCGGCCATAGCTATCTTAGAATCAGCGATTTGCCTGCGATTTTTCCGCTGGTGACGCACGTCACAGGATTCGGCTTTGCCGGGTGCTAGGATGGCGCTGTTTCAGGGACCCTGATGCAGCGCGACACCAATGAATCGCCTGTCCGCCGGTCCGAAGGAGCGAAACCCCCTTGGACGCGCTAACCCTGCACCGAATCCACTTCGCGTTTACCGTCACCTACCACTACCTGTTTCCGCAGCTCACCATGGGGCTGGCGCTGCTGATCGTGATTCTGAAGACGATGGCGCTGCGCACCGGCAGCGAGAAGTACAACGTGGCGGCGCGGTTCTGGGCGAAGATCTTCGCCATCAACTTTCTGCTGGGAGTAGTGACCGGCATACCGATGGAGTTCCAGTTCGGCACCAATTGGAGCGAGTTCTCGCGGCGCACGGGCGGCGTGATCGGCCAGCCGCTGGCGATGGAAGGCGTGTTCTCGTTCTTCCTGGAGTCGAGCTTTCTGGGACTGTTCCTCTTCGGAGAGAAGCGGCTCTCGAAGCTGGCGCACTGGGGCGCGGCGTTCCTGGTGTTCGTGGGCTCGTGGATCTCCGGCTTCTTCATCATCGTGACCGACGCGTGGATGCAGCACCCGGTGGCGTACCACCTGCTGCCGAACGGAACATACGAAGTGTCGAGCTTCTGGGGGCTGATGATGAATCCCTGGGCATGGCTGCAGTACGCGCACAACATGTGCGGCGCGGTGGTGACGGCGGCGTTTGTGATGTCGTCGGTGGGCGCGTTGTATCTGCTGCAGGGGCGCGAGGTGCAGTTTGGGCGCATCTTTCTGAAGCTGGGCGTGATCACCGGTGTGATTGCGTGCATCGTGCAGATCTTTCCTACCGGCGATCTGCACGGCAAGTACATGGCGAAGAACCAGCCGATTGCCATTGCGGCGATGGAGGGCCAGTTCCACTCGCAGACGGGCGCGCCGATTGTGCTGATGGGCCAACCGGACGAGGAGGGCCAGAAGATCGACAACCCCATCGCCGTGAATGACGTGCTGAGCTTCCTGATCTACGGCACGACCAAGGCCGAGGTGAAGGGGCTGGACCAGTATCCGAAGGACCTTTGGCCGACGACGCTGCCGCTGCTGTTTTACAGCTACCACATCATGGCGGGGCTGGGCACGTACTTCGTCGCGCTGATGGCGGTGGCGGGGTTTCTGCTCTGGCGTGGCAAGCTCTACACGGCGCGCTGGCTGCTGTGGCCGATTCTGCTGAGCTTTCCGCTGCCCTACATTGCAAACACCGCCGGATGGATGACCGCCGAGATCGGACGGCAGCCGTGGCTGGTCTACAACCTGATTCGCACCTCGGCCGGCTACTCCACGCACATAGGCGCGGGAACCAGCCTGTTCAGCCTGCTGGGATTTCTGGGGATGTACACGGTGCTCTCCATTCTGTGGATTCTGCTGGTGTACCACATCATCGACAAGGGACCCGAGACGGCGGAGACGCTGTCTGAAGGTTCCAGCCTGACCGACGTTTAGGAGGCACGCACCATGGGAGCACTTTGGTATTGGATCGTCGCGGTGATGCTGGCGATGTATGTGGTGTTTGACGGCTTCGACCTGGGCGTGGGCATCCTGATGCCGTTTGTGGCGCGATGCGATGAGGAGCGGCAGCAGGCGCTGCGCTCCGTAGGCCCGGTGTGGGACGGCAATGAAGTGTGGTTGCTGGCCGGCGGCGGAACGCTGTTCTTTGCTTTTCCGCTGGTCTATGCGTCGTCGTTCAGTGGGTTCTACATGCCGCTGATGATCGTGCTGTGGCTGCTGATTCTGCGCGGGCTTTCGATTGAGCTGCGCAGCCACTTTGATGACCCGCTGTGGCGCACGTTCTTCGACGGTCTGCTGGTGTTCTCCAGCGTGCTGCTGGCAATCTTCTTCGGCGCGGCGCTGGCGAATGTGGTGCGCGGCGTCTCGCTGGGCACGGACAACTACTTCTATCTGCCGCTGTGGACCAACTGGCGCACGGGCGCGTTCCCCGGCATCCTGGACTGGTACACGGTGCTGGGCGGCGTGATGGCGCTGCTGGCGCTGTCGCTGCACGGCGCGCTGTATCTATGCCTGAAGACCGAGGGCGATCTGGCACAGCGTTCGCGCGCAGCAGCGGGTTTCTTGTGGCCGATTGTGGCACTGGTAACGGTACTGGCGATTCCTGCCACTGTGCTGGCACGGCCGGACTCGCTAGCGAACTATCACCAGCATCCGGTGGCGTTTCTGTCGCCGGTCTTTGTGGTGGTGAGCCTGGTGGCGATTGTGATCGCACAGCGCAAGCGCGCAGAGCTGGCGGCGTTCCTGGCGTCCTGCCTATACCTGGTAGCGATGCTGTGCGGCGCGGCTGCGGGTCTGTTCCCTGTGCTGCTGCCTTCGACGAATCCGGCTGTGCCTTCGATTACGATTGCGGAGTCCGTTGCCGGGCCGCACACACTGCGTGTGGGCCTGGTGTGGTGGACGTTCGGCACGCTGCTCGCGGTGATGTACTTCTGCATTGTGTATTGGCTTTTCCGTGGCAAGGTCGCAAAGCGCGCCGAGAGCTACGGGCACTAGAGGCTACTGCGCTTCAGGCGTGGCCGGTGCGAGGCCGCCGGTGCCGGCGGGGACATCATCAGGGTTCGCGGGCCGCGGAGCGGCGGCGACCTTCTGCAGGTTGCCTTCGCGTTCGCGCTGCTTGTTGATGAAGGCGGTGATCACCTGCGAGGCGAGCCGCGCGGAGTTGAAGCCGCCGTTGCCGTGCTCCCACAACACAGCGACGACGATGTCCGGATTGCGCCGCGGCGCCACGCCGACGAACCAGGCGTTGGGCACGGTGTTGTGGCCCTTGCCGGAGCGCGCCAGAGCGTCATGGCTCATGACCTGCGCGGTACCGGTCTTGCCGGCGAAGTCCACACCCTCAAGATGCGCTGAGTAGGCCGTTCCGATGGGGCTGCTGGTGACCGCGGCCATGCCGTCGGTGATGGTCTCCCAGTTGTCCGGCGCGAGCGGTATGGTCTTGTCGCCGGAGCCTGGGTAGGTGTTGTGGATGGCAGCGAGCTGGTCGGCGCTGAGCTCATTGGGGAAGACGACGTGCGGCCGAACCAGAACGCCGCCTGATGCGATGCCGCTGATGGCGCGCGCCAGTTGCAGCGGCGTGACTTCAATCGCGCCCTGACCGATGCCTACGGAGATGGTTTCGCCGGCGTACCATTTGTCATGCTGGGTCAGCAGCTTCCACTGCTCGGAGGGCATAACGCCTGTAGCCTCGTCGGGCAGGTCGATGCCGGTCTTCTCGCCGATGCCGACGCTGTCCGCGTAGCGAGCGATGGTGTCGATGCCCAGCTTGGCGGCGAGCGTGTAATAGAAGGTGTCGCAGGAGTACGGGATAGCGTTATGGATGTCCACGGCGCCGTGGTGGCGGTCGCAGGCGAAGAAGTGGCCGTAGAAGTTGGCGCCCCCGGCGCAGTCTACATGCAGGGTCTGCGCGACGTTCTCCTGCAGGCCCGCGAGCGACATGATGATCTTGAACGTGGAACCCGGCGCGAGCTGCGCCTGTATGGTCTTGTTCAGCAGCGGATGATCAGGGTTTTCGACGATCGTCTGCCAGTAGGCCTTGGACAGGCGCACAGCGAACTCGTTGGGATCGAAGGTAGGGCGCGAGGCCATGGCGAGGATCTCGCCGGTGTGCGGGTCCATGGCGACGATGGCGCCGGTCTTGCCTTCGAGCGCGCGCTCGGCGGCCATCTGCACGTCGAGGTCGATGGTGAGGCGGAGGTCCTGCCCCGGCGTGGCCAGCTCCTGGCCCATCACGCCGACCTCCTTGCCGTGGGAGTTGACGATGACGTCGCGCGAGCCATCGACTCCGCGCAGTATCTCGTCATAGGCCTCTTCCACGCCGGACTTGCCGACGACGTCGCCGGGCGAGTAGAAGGCATAACGGGATTGGTTGAGGTCGTCCTCGGAGACCTCGCCGACGTAGCCGAGCAGATGCGCGGCGAATCCGTCCGCCGGATACAGGCGGCGCTGCTCATCGAGCGTCTCCAGCTCGGGCAGCTCGTTGCGATGCGCCTCGATAAAGGCCTGCTCGTCGGGCGTGATGTCCTGCTTGAGCGGAATCGGCTGATATTTGGGTGCGGACTGAAAGTGGCGCAGCGTGTTCTGAATCTGGTCCAGCGAGAGATGCAGACCGGCGGCGATGAGCGGCAGATCAGCAGCAAGGTTCTTCTGTTGCTCGCGCAACAGGTAGCAACTGACCGAAGGATAGTTGTCGACGATGATGCGGCCATCACGATCAAAGATGCGGCCGCGCGGCGCCAGCACAGGAACCTTGCGGATGCGGTTCTGGTCGGCGAGCACGCGGTAGCCGCTGGCGCCGAGGATCTGCAGCCGCCACAGCCCCACGCCCAGCACAAACAGCACCAGCGCCACGATGTACTGCGACGCGTGCAGCTTGACCGTGGAGAGCTTTTCCTTGCGCGTGATGCTGTCGTGATCCATGCTGCCTCTATATTACGTTGAATGGGCCAGGCCCGATGCCTATTGCCTATTTGCAACAGGGTGCTGGAGTCAGTCCCGGGTCTTGAAGCGGTCGAGCAGAAAGAAGAGCGGCACGCCCACGACGGTGTTGGCCAGCGCCGCCAGCAGCTGGTGCCCGAAGTGCAGCCGGACGATGTCGCCCAGCAGCCAACGCGTGATGATATAGAGCAGCAGGCTCTGCACCAGGCTGAAGCTGAACAGCAGCATGGCGCGGTTGAGCATGTTGTCCACGTCCACCGCGAAGCCCAGGCTGGCCGCGCCGTAACCGATAAGCGCCTTGGTGATGCCGTTGACGCCAAAGGGGTGGTTGGTCAGGCCGTCCTGCACCAGCCCGATGAGCGATCCGGTCACCGCGCCGGCGATTGGGCTGCGCCGCGCTACGGCGAAGAAGATAGTCGCAATCAGCGGCAGGTCCAGGATGCCCAGGCGCGGTACGATGCGCGGCAGCACCGCCTGCAGAAGGATGCAGCCGAGCGGCGCCAGCAGCGTTACGGCCGGGTGAAAGCCGTACTGGTCGATCTCGCGCCGTGATGTGTAACTGAGTTCAGCCATGGAGTACAGAGCTTAGGGAAAGCAGGAGGAAGATTCGGTTCGAGCATACAGCGAGCGACTCTGCTGCGGGAGAGGCTGCGTGGGTTCCCACAGCCGGTTTCTTATGGCAACGATGGGTCTAGTCCGGCGGCGGCGCGCCCTGCGGGGGCGGCGGCGGGCTCTCCGGTTCGCTGTTGTGGATGGGCGCAACCACTACGGGGTTGTGCCCCCCGGGCGTCAGCTGGTCGGCGGGCGGAACGGCGCCGGGCGAGTAGTGGTCCGGGTGCAGCACCGGCTTCGGCCGATCCAGGGCGGCGTTGGGATCAGTGGCAGGCGCGGCCGTAGCGTCCGCAGGAGCGCCGGGCTTGGCATCAGGAGCAGCAGGCGCGTTGGGGTCATGCAGGCTGGGCAGCTTCTCCGCGACCAGGTCAGCGGCGCGCTTCTGGTCTTCGGCGGTAGCCTGCGCGACGGACATGTCCTGCTGCGTGGAGCCGGGCAGCGTATCCGCGGTGCCGGTGATGACCAGCACCTCCTCCAGCCGCGAGAGGCTGGCAGCCGGCTTGATGGTGATGGCGGTATAGGGCTGGTGCAGCGGATCGGGCGCGATGGACTCTATGACGCCCACGGGAATGCCGCGCGGATAGACCATGTCGCCGCCGGAGGTGACGACGGTCTCGCCGGGGTGGATGCGCGAGTCGGCGGTGAGGTTGTTGATCTGCACCTCGCCGGTGTCCGTTCCGCGGATGATGCCGCGAATGCGCGTGGACTCGAGAATGACTCCGGCGCCGGAGGAGGGGTCAGAGATAAGAAGCACCTGCGCGGTGTGGGGATTTACGTCGCGCAGTTTGCCGACCACACCGTCCGGGGTGATAACTGCCTGCTCCGGCTTCAGCCCGTCCGCGCTGCCCTTATCTATATAGATGACGCGCGAGCGCTCGCTGCCGCTGGTGCCGATGACCTGCGCAGCAACCGTGCTGGCGATGTACTGCTCCTTGAACGCCAGCAGTTGCTGCAGGCGGCGTCCCTGCGCGGCGTCCTCCACGAAGGCCGCCTGTTCCAGCCGCAGGCGGGCGATCTCCTGCTGCAACTCCTGATCGCGCTCACGGGCGTGACGCAGGTCAATGTAGTTCGTCCAGAATCCGCGCACGTGGGTGCCGCTGCCGTGCAGCAGCTCTTCCACCGGCGAGAACACGGCCAGCGTCCAACGGCGCAGCAGCGTTACGGTGGGGCCGTCCGCCTGGCCGGATGCGCCGAACTCCGGCGCGGGTCCTTGCACCTGCACGGCCAGAGCGATGACCTGGGTCAGCACAATCGCAATCAGCACCAGCGGATTCTTGAAGCGATTAAAGAAGGAATCCATAGAAACAGATGGTAGTTGTTAGTTATAGCGGAAACTGCCTGCGCACCATTATTTCACCCGCCGGGCGTTCCACGTGGAACCACCCTGCGGGAGTGCCGCGGCAGATGCCCACAGCAGCGCCGCTGCTACCATCAGGGGCGTGCGCATGGAGCTCTCCACGCCGGTCCGGTTCATCCAGCGCGTCGGCGACCGCATCGCCGCCGGCCTGGCCGAGCGCGGCATCGCGACCGTGGAGGACCTGCTCTACCACCTGCCGTTTCGCTATGAGGACCGGCTGCACCCGCGCCCGCTGGCGACCTACCAGCCGGGAGACATGGCCAGCCTCACCGGCGAGGTGCGCGGTTTCGCCCTGCTCAGGACACGCTCCGGCCCGATCTTTGAGATGACCGTCGGCGTAAAGCCTCCTGCAGCAGATACCCAGGCCGCCATGGAAGGGCTGCTGCGCCCGCCACCCTCTGCTGTGATGGAGACCGTGAAGTGCCTGTGGTTTCACGGCAGCTACTTAAGGGATAAGTTTCGCGCCGGGCAGATGATCGCCCTCTACGGCAAGCTGGACGCCAGCCGCAGCGGCAACGCGCTGAACGCGCCGCCGGGATTCACCAAGTTCAAACTCATCCAGCCGACGTTCGAGATCCTGCCCGACGCCGCCGTCACCGGCGAGGACGCCGAGTTCACCATGCTGGAGATGGGACGCATCGTCCCGGTCTATGAGTCGCTGGGCGGCAAGACGCCGTGGGGCGCGAAGCTGACCTCGCGCTGGCTGCGCCGCGTGATGTGGACGGTATTCCGCGAACTGTCAGAGACCGAAGCGCAGGCGGACGAGACGCTGCCTGCGACACTGCGCGAGCGGCTCGCTCTGCCGGGACGGATGGACGCGCTGCGCGACCTGCACTTCCCTGCCGCGGGCACGCCGATGACCGAGCTGATGGAGGCGCGAACTCCGGCGCACCGGCGGCTGATCTTTGAGGAGTTCTGGTATCTGGAGCTTGGCCTGGAGTTGAAGCGTCGCCGCCTGCGCGAGCGCGCCGGAACAGCCTTTGTCACCAACGACAGCGTGCGCGACGCTCTGAAGCAGGTTCTGCCCTTCAAGCCCACAGCCGCACAGAAACGCGTGCTGGGGGAGATCGTCACCGATATGCGCAAGACGCATCCGATGCGGCGGTTGCTGCAAGGCGACGTCGGCTCCGGCAAGACCATCGTTGCATTCCAGGCCGCGCTGGTGGCGATAGAAAACGGCGCGCAGGTGGCGATGATGGCGCCGACGGAGATCCTCGCAACGCAACACTATCTCTCCGCGCGCAAACTGCTGAGCGGGGCGATCTCGCCGCGCACCGGCAGGCCGTATCGCGTGGCGCTGTTGACCGGCTCGCTCGACGACCGCAACAAGCGCGAGACGCGCGGCCGCATCTTCCGCGGCGAGATCGATCTGGCTATCGGCACGCACGCATTGGTGGAGGAGAAGGTGGACTTCGCCGACCTCGGTCTGGTCATCGTCGATGAGCAGCACCGCTTCGGCGTACAGCAGCGCTTCCAGTTGATGCGCAAGCCGGGCGGCAGCGAGCCCGACGTACTTGTGATGACCGCGACTCCCATCCCGCGCACGCTGGCGCTCACCGTCTACGGCGACCTTGAGGTGAGCGTGATCGACGAACTGCCGCCGGGGCGCTCGCCGGTGGTGACGCGTCGTGTGAGCGAAGAACGCGCCGGCGAGGTGTGGGACTTCGTGCGCAAGCAGGTCGCCGCGGGCAGGCAGGCGTTCCTCGTCTATCCGGTGATTGAGGGCGAGAAAGACGATCAGCCGGAGCTGGACTTTGCAAGGGAGGACGACAGCGAGTCAGCGAGTCAGCAGGTCAGCGAGCCGGCAGTAAAGACAAAGCGCAAGCCGCAGCGGCAGAAGCTGCGCTCCGCGACCGAGATGTTTGACGAGTTGCGCGGTGGTGCGCTCGCCGGTCTGCGGCTGGGCCTGCTGCACGGCCGCATGAGCGCCGACGACAAGGAAGTGACCATGGCCCGCTTCCAGCGCGGTGAGATCGACGTGCTCGTCTCGACGACAGTGATCGAAGTCGGCGTGGATGTGCCGAACGCGACGGTGATGGCGGTGGAGCACGCCGAGCGATTCGGGCTGGCGCAGCTGCATCAGTTGCGTGGACGCGTCGGCCGCGGCGCGGCGAAGAGCTACTGCGTTCTGCTAACCGGAGCGACTGTCACTCCCGAGGCTGAGTTGCGGCTGGACGCCATGGTGCGAACGCAGAACGGCTTTGAGCTGGCCGAGCTCGACCTGCAGCAGCGTGGACCAGGCGAGTTCTTCGGCACACGGCAGGCTGGACTGCCGGAGTTTCGTGTGGCGAACCTCGCGCGCGACCGCGAGATTCTGGAGCTGGCAAAGATCGAAGCGGCGAAGTTCGTCGAGACGAAAGATCCCACTATGTCAAAAGAGGAGATCGAGGCCGTCTGGGCGCGTCTGAAGCATCAGTGGCAGCGGCGCTACGGCCTCGTCGAGGCGTAGGCGTTGAATTAGCTCGCCACCGCCAGCTCGCGCTCCTCCATCATCACGCTCTGCACCTGCTTCTTCGGCCCGCGTTTGCGCTGGACCATGTTGTGGATGCGGCCGAGCAACTCCACTGGCGAGCATGCACCCTTGGGCAGAAAGCCGTCCGCGCAGTCCGCGCGCGCGAACTCGGTGACCGTGCCGGAGACCAGCAGCGTGGGCAGCGACGGATGCAGCTCCTTGGCGCGGCGAGCCAGCTCATTACCGTCCATCTGCGGCAGCATCAGGTCGGAGAGCAGCAGATCCACGGCGCCCGCCGGAACCTCCTTCAGGTACTCCAGCGCCTGGGCCGCGCCGCTCATAGGCAGCACGCGGTAGCTGCCGCGGGTCTCAAGCAGAAAGGCTCGTACGGAGAGGGATTGTTCGTTGGCATCAACACACAGAATCGTCTTACGTGGGCGCATGGACTTTTTTCTCCGTGCCGGTTCCTCCGGCTTTTGGGTTGCGGTCCCCTCCGGCTCTACGGGTTACGAGGGGGAACGTTCTGGACAAGCCGCTCGGTGAGGCGAGACGGCGTACGACAAGTTGCAGTGGGCCCGAGTGCATATTTTGGCCGAGCCGATCCTTCGTATGCGCGGCGCATCCTTGCCGGGCAGACTATGGCTCTCGCTCGGGTGAGCGTGGGGTTATCCGTTCGCCGGGATGTCCTTGGCGACAGGCAGATGGGGCTGCGCTTGGCTGTGCCTGCGGCACTCGCTGTGCGGCTGCTGTGCGCCCTGTGGATGACGGAGGAAAAAGAGCATAACTCTCCCGTCCACTCCGCAGGGTGCCCTGGAAGCAGTTGCCCCGAAACTCCTGCCGGCGTCCTGCAGGAGCGGACCGGGTTGCGGGTAGTAGGAAGGCAGCAGGTACTCCCGCTCGCGGGCTCGCTCGGCCATACCAACGGCCTTGCGAGGAGGTCGAGCGCCTGAGGGCACCCGCTGCCTTGCGTCGAATTGTCAGCAGATAAAAGCGTCTTCTGCTGGTACGTCAGGAATCAAACTTGCGTCTTGACGGCTGAGCCGTGGTGGACGATTTGCCGAGCATACGGAGCAAAGTCGCTTATGGCAACAGTGAATTTTGCGCAAAATTGCGCGAAGATTCCGTGCTTTGTGAGTGGCGCGTCCACCGAAAGATGCATCACCCTGTCCCTGTTGGCGATTGTGGTTCAGTGGCTGTGGGAAAGTTCGCGCCTCACGGCAGGAAAAACCGTCCCGATGCCACGTGCATGGTGCGGCCCGATACCAGAACGGAGTGCACTCCCGTTTTGGAGCGCGATGCCTGCGCGGTAATTCTGCTGTTGCGATGGATCTCCACGCCCTGTTCAAGCAGCGCCGGTGTGTCCGGCGTCACAAGATTCTGCTGCACCAGCCATGCGATGCAACAACCCGCGGCCGAGCCGGTCGCAGGGTCCTCGCCGCTATAGAACTGCATGCGCGCATGCCACTGCGGTGCTTCCGGACCGTTCTCATTCAGCGGCGCGATGCAGTAAAAGAACTTTGCGCCGCTGCCCGCGAGCCACGCCTGTGCCTCGCGCTGCGGAATCTGCAGTCGCTGCGAAACCCCTATGTCGCGCAGCAGCACGATACAGAACGGCATCCCCGTAGAAACAGTCTGCGGCGCGTGGTCTGGTGATAAATCGTCCGTCTGCAGTCCCAGCGCGCGAGCAATATCGGCGCGGTCGTGCTTCGCACCGAAGATGGGATCGTTCTGCCGCATGGTTCCGCGCACACCTTCTGCTGGAGCGGCCGCCTCAAAGCGTACCGGGATGGGCCCCACGTTCAACCGCAGCGTAATGCTCTCGGCTCCGCGCAGCGTTGGATGGTGCAGATGCAGCCAGCTAGCGGTGCCCAGCGTGGGATGGCCGGCGAACGGCAGCTCCTCCTGCGTAGCGAAGATGCGCACCCGCACACCTTCGGCGCGTTCCTTCTGAGGGTCTTCGGGCAGGATGAAGGTCGTTTCGGCGAGATTGGTCTCGCGGGCCAGCGCCTGCATCTCTGCATCACTGAGCGAGCGGGCGTCATGGAAGACGGCGAGCGGGTTGCCCTCCAGCGGGCGCTCAGCGAAGACGTCAAGGATGGAGTAATCCAGTGTGCGAGGCATCTTCATATCTTAACGAAGGGCCGCTTGACAGCAACCGGCCGCAGCCGTACCTTGAAGTCACCGCAAATGGGGCAAACTGCACCATGCTGGCGCCAGGTGAATACGTCGTATCCCCTCGCTACCAGCTGCGGTATAAAGACTTTCACTCGCATGACTCTGAACGCCTCAAACTCGCACCTCACTCCCTGCTGCCGCTGCTGTCGCTGTGGATGTGCACGGGTGAGTGTCTGAGCGAATCGAGACGGTAGTAAAGAGCGTCGAGAAGCGAACATCAGGACCCACCCAAGGCAACCGCCGGGTGGGTCTTCTGCTGTATGCAGCAATCTCTTCGGCCCCGAACGACTGAAACTATAAAGGCAGGTATATACCAATGTCTCTTCGCATCAACGATCTAGCACCCGACTTCACCGCAGAAACCACGCAGGGCACTATCCACTTCCATGACTGGATCGGCGACGGCTGGGCGGTGCTCTTCTCGCACCCCAAGGACTTTACGCCGGTCTGCACCACGGAGCTGGGCGCGGTGGCCGCACTCGAAAGCCAGTTCGCCGCTCGCGGCGCCAAGGTCATCGGCCTTTCCGTCGACCCGGTCACCAGCCACAGCAAGTGGGAGCAGGACATCCTGGACGTGGGCGGCCACAAGGTCACCTATCCCATCATCGGCGACCCCGAGCTGAAGATTGCCAAGCTCTATGACATGCTGCCCGCTGATGCCGGCGTGACCAGCGAAGGCCGCACCCCAGCGAACAATGCTCCCGTGCGCACGGTCTTCGTCATCGGGCCGGACAAGCGCATCAAGCTGCAGATCGCCTACCCCATGACCACCGGCCGCAACTTCGACGAGATCATCCGCGTGCTGGACTCCATGCAGCTCACCGCAAAGCACAAGGTAGCCACGCCGGCGAATTGGAAGCAGGGTGAGGACGTCATCATCACCGGTGCGGTCTCCAACGAAGAGGCGGACAAGCTCTTCCCCGGCTACAAGACGGTGAAGCCCTACCTGCGCACCACCGCGCAGCCGAAGTAATGCAGGGAATAGGCAGCAGGCAATAGGGAGTAGCGAACCGTCCTACTATTCCCTATTTCCAACTCCCTCCTCCCTGCCTCTGAGCACCGGTGGCGAAGTGGCTAACGCGCTGGTCTGCAAAACCAGTATTCGTGGGTTCAATTCCCACCCGGTGCTCCATAAATTTCAATAGCTCAGAGAGTATTTCAGAAGCGCGGCGCAAGCTACTGTAGCGGAAACGTAGCGAGTGCCGCGCTTTTCTGTTCTTCCTACCTCCGCCCAGCCCTATTGAACAGCGTGAGACATCTGCAGCGCCGTGCACTCAGCATGGGCAATCTCGCGCTCACCGACATTCCGCTCCATCTTGTCCAATTGCCTTCGTCTCGTGCTCTTGGGTCGGATGAGCATCCCGACTCTTCCAATCCCGAGAATGACGGTCGTCGCATAGAGCGAGCTCCGGTCGGATGACTTGTGAGCAATGCAGAGAAGTATCGTGCCAGGCGAAAGCAGATGCTCCACATACCCACAAACATACGCATTTCGCGCTCTCAAATGGGATATGAGCCGCCTTCTGCGCAAACTTACCTTGACAATCCCGTCGACTGGCATCATTCTCGAAACAGTACAAAGTTGCACAACCTTACGAAATATCCCGCACCCATTCTTCATGGAGGCCCTATGAAGGCATCGCTACGCAGGTTTTTGTTGGCTTCTGTTGTCGTTATGTCCCCAGGTTTTGTTGGGGCCGGCGCGCAGGTGACCGAAGGGTCGATTGCGGGGACGGTATCAGATCAGACCGGCGCTATCGTTTTGAAGGCTCATGTGGTGGCACGCAATATAGCCACGGGAGTTGAGCGTTCAACCACCACCGATACGGGCGGACTGTATCGAATTGGATTTCTGCAGCCAGGCACCTACAAGGTGACCGTGAGGTTTCCAGGGTTCGGCGACGCCACGGTGGAAGGCATCGGTGTCGTGGCCAGCGTGACCTCGCGCGCTGACGTACACCTGAGCCTGGGCAGTGTCGCGTCAGAGGTCGAGGTAACCGACGCGAGCATGCAAGTAGATACCGAGGACGGCAGGCTGACGACCACCCTGACGCAGCAGCAGGTGCAGGACCTTCCCACCGCCGGCCGCGAGGTCTACTCGCTGGCGCTGCTTCAGCCGGGTGTAACAGCAACGCTGGCACCGGTGATCTCGAATACAGAGTCGGACACATTCAACTTCGGCTTCTCTGCGAATGGTGCGACTCCACGCGGCAATAACTATGTGGTGGACGGAGTCTCCAACAACAACGAATGGCTGGGCGGAACGCCTGCTATCTCCCCATCGCCGGAGGCCATTGAGAGCTTTCAGGTCCAGACGGCGAACTTCTCCGCGGAGTACGGCCGCAACAACGGCGCGATTGTGATCACCACCACGCGTGCAGGCAGCAACGCATTTCATGGCAGCGTCTATGACTACATTCGCAATCCGATCTTCGATGCGGGCAACGAGTTCGATCTTGCACTGACCGGCAAGACAAAGATTCATCGGAATGACTTCGGGGTCTCTTTTGGCGGGCCAATCGTCAAGGATAAGACCTTTTTCTTCTTCAACTACGAGGGCGTGCAGGAGGCCGACTCCGAGACGCTCATCGGCACCGGCGAAACTCCGCAATACCGCGCGCAGGTGGCGCTGTACCGGCCGACCTCCATTGCGAATACACAGTTCAAGCTGCATCCTGCGGGGACATGCGTTCCTGGCACGGCGGTAGATGTGGGAAGTATCTATGACGAGAATCTGCCACTGGCTACGGTGGAGGCCAGCCCCACGGCCGACCAGTTCTTCGATGGGCTACCAGACGGTGTGGTGGACTCGTGCGAGACGGCCTACCTATACAAAAAGCCGGTCACGGGCAACCAGTACACCGCGCGTATCGACCATCACTTCTCCGACAAAGACAGCATGTTTGCGCGCTTTATCCAGGACACGCACGCTACGGACACCGCAGATGTGGAATTGAATGGGGCGGCCCAGCGCGGCTTTCTGGCGCCGCTCACCGGACAGTTTCCGAGCTTCATGGTGAGCGAGATTCACGTCTTCAATCCGCATCTGTTGAACGACTTTCGCTCTGAGTACGCACGCAGCGACTTCGGAATCGGCTTCGTGGCGCCGAACTCCGGCACAGCTACTTACAACTATCCGTATCTGCTGTTGGACGATGGCACTTCGCCCTTCGGCGGTGCCGACTTCGTGCCGCGCAACTTCGTCTTCAACAACTTCACGGAGGCGGACACCGTCGCGATGCAGGTACGGAAGCACGCGATCAAGACCGGCGTAGAGGTTCAGCGACTACAGGAGAACAGCAACTACCACTCCTCGGACAATGGCTTCTACGAGTTCCAGGACCAGTTCACGTTTGCCAACGATGGCGCCTACTACCAGGGCGCGGGCGTGAACCCGGTGACTGGGCTGTTCACCGGCACGCCACGCCACTTCCGCCAGACCTGGTTCGCCGCTTTTGTGGAAGACGACTGGAAGGCCACGCCGCGCCTGGCGTTGAACCTTGGCATGCGCTATGACCTGTACGGCGTCGCGACCGAAACGCAAGGTATCCTGAGCAACATCACCCTGGGGAGCGGAGCCCGCGCGGCGCAGGTGACCAACGGGATCGTAGGCCGCGTACCCAGGCTGTTCAACGGGGACCACAATAACTTCTCGCCGCGCATCGGCTTCTCCTGGGACGTGACCGGCAAGGGCAAGACCGCGATTCGCGGCAGCATTGCGCAGGCCTATCTGGCGCCGTTCTCCAATCTGTATACCAACGCGTCGCGGTTTGATTCGCCTGACTACGCCTATACAACGGTCTTTCCGTACTACTACGGCGGCGCCATTCACTATGGCGTCCCGGAGCAAGAGAATCCCGCCTTTCAGACCGGGCTTACGCCGCAGGGCGGCATCGCGGGCACGCTAATCAGCCCCAGTGGCGTGGCGCAGAAGCTGCGCAATGCCTACTCCGACCAGTTCTTTCTGGGCGTGCAGCAGGAGTTGCCCGGTCACTATTTCTTCACGGCGAACTACGTCGGCACCATGGGCAAGAAGCTCTACATCCGCGACGACATCAACCGTTTCACTGGCGACCGTACGGACAACGGTAATGGTGCGGTGCGATACAACCAACAGTGGGCCAGCACGACCTTTGTAGAAAACGGTAATGGTTCGAACTACAACGGCATGAACGTGCAATTGCAACACCCAATGTCCAAACGCTATGCGCTGACGGTGAACTACACGTTCGGCAAGGCGCTGGATGTGGTGAGCGATCCGGGTCTGGGCGACTACTCCAACGTCTCTGTGCCGCAGTACATCGGGACCATGGACGAGCAGAAGCCGAGGCTCGACTACGGCCCGTCGGACTTCGACGCGCGCGAGCGGCTGACGGCGTTCGGATCGTGGATGCTGCCGTCGCCAGGAACTAATGGTTTGGTAAAGAACGTGATTGGGGGATGGCAGTTGAATGGGACGATGAGCCTGCAATCTGGCCGGCCGTTCTCTGTGATCTGCATCAGCACGCTCTACTGCGACTACAACGGCGACGGCGACGGCTATGACCGGCCCAACGCGCCGAAGTATGGCAACATCCGTCGCGGGCTGCATCGCTCCGACTACATCAAGGGCGCGCTCAACGCCAACGACTTCACCGATCCGAACAACGGCCAGACCTACGCGCAGGAGTTCGGCATTCTAGGTGGGATTCCCGAAGGCAAGGACGGCAATCTCGGTCGCAATACCTTCCGTGGCCCGGGCTACGCTGATGTCGATGCGTCCATCTTCAAGACCTTCGATCTGCCGAAAGAGTACAAACTCCAGTTTCGTGCGGAGGCTTTCAATCTGTTCAACCGCGTGAATCTCTATCTACCCAATACGAGTCTCACGTCGCTGCTGTTCGGTAAGTCGACAGCGGCTTTCGGCGGCCGGAATATGCAGTTCGCGCTGAAGATACAGTACTAAGTTTGACTAGAAGAGCCCTTGAAGGGAATCAATAAGCGATGCCAGAAGTGACGACAAGGTCCATTGAGTTGAAGACCACGACGCCCGGGCCCAGATCCGCCGAGTGGATGGAGCGCAAGCTTGCGTCCGTGCCGCGATCCGTGGGGACGGTGCTGCCCTCGTTTGTCAGCCATGCCCACGGCGCGGTGATCGAAGACATTGACGGCAATCGTTTTCTGGACTTCGCAGGCGGCATCGGCTGCCTGAACGCAGGCGCCACGCCGCCAGAGGTGGTCAGCGCTATTCAGGAGCAGGCGGCGAAATTCCTGCACACCTGCATGATGGTCAGTCCTTATGAGGGATACGTGGAGCTGGCCGAAGAGCTGAATCGGCGCACGCCAGGCGACTTTGCCAAGAAGACTCTGCTCGCCAACTCCGGCGCTGAGGCCGTTGAGAACGCTGTGAAGATCGCGCGCGCTTACACCAAGCGTCCTGCGGTCATCGCCTTTGAAGACGCCTATCATGGTCGCACGCTGCTGGCCACCAGCCTTACCAGCAAGACCTCACCCTACAAGAGCGGTTTCGGTCCCTTTGCGCCGGAGATCTACCGCATGCCGTACGCGTACTGCTACCGCTGCAGCTATAACCTGACGTATCCAGAGTGCAAGCTGCATTGCGCGACACGGCTGGAGGACATGTTCCTGCGCCACGTCGCGGCGGACTCGGTTGCCGCGGTGATCTTTGAGCCGGTGCTGGGCGAAGGCGGCTTTGTCGCGCCGCCACCGGAGTGGTTCGGAGAGATCACCGAAATCTGCAGGAAGCATGGCATCCTTATCATCGCCGATGAAGTTCAAACCGGATTCGGCCGCACCGGAGAGACGTTTATGTGCGACCGCGTTGGTCTGGTGCCGGATTTAATCTGTATGGCGAAGTCGCTATCGTCGGGCATGCCGCTAGCCGCGGTGACCGGACGCGCGGAGATAATGGATGCCCCGGGGCCGGGACAACTGGGTGGCACGTTTGGCGGCAATCCGGTATCGTGCGCGGCGGCACTGGCAACGCTCAAGGTTTTGGACGCGCAGGAGACCAACCAGCGGGCCATAGAATTTGGCCGCATCTTTCGCAAGCGCGCAGAGGAGTGGCAGCGGCGCTTTCCGCTCATCGGCGACGTACGTGGCGTGGGCGCAATGCAGGCCATCGAGCTGGTCCGAGACCACGCGACCAAGACGCCGGCCAAAGAGGAGGCCCAACGCGTCCTGGCCTATTGCCACCAGCATGGGCTGCTGATCATCTCCGCAGGCGTGTACGGCAATGTAGTCCGGCTGCTGGCGCCGCTTGTCGTTACAGAGGAACAGACCGAAGAGGGCCTCTCTATTCTGGAGGCAGCGTTGCAGCATGTGAGCGCTCAGCAAAACTCGTAAGGTACCAGAGGGCTAATTTATGAAGCGCAAACTTTGCGGTGTGCTTGTGGCATTGGCTCTGCTGACCGCGCGGGCAACGACGCAGCAGACGACCGACGGAGAGACACTATTTGTCGGGGGCCACATCTATACGGGTGGCCTGCATCCCCTATTCGTAACGGCGCTGCTGATTCGCGGCGACCGCATCCTCGCGGTGGGCCAGACAGACGATCTCAAGAAGCTTGCGGAGCCAGGGGTTACAACAGTCGATCTACACGGCAAGACGGTGCTGCCGGGACTAATTGACACGCACACGCACTCCATGGACTGGGCGGTAACCATCGTGCGTGGACAGATCGACCTGCGCTATCCGAAGGTGAAGAGCATCGCCGAGGTGCAGGCAAAGATTCGTGAGCGCGCGCAGACGCTCAAGCCCGGCGAGTGGATACAGGGCACAGGATGGGACGACTCCAAGTTTGCTGAGAACCGATACATCACTCGCCAGGAGATCGACGCGGCCGCGCCGAACAATCCGGTGTACCTGGAGCACGTAACCGGGCACCTGGGAGCGGCGAACTCGGCGGCGCTGAAGCTCGCGGGCATCGATGCAAGCACGAAGGATCCCAGTGGTGGCATCATCGATCGCGATGCGGCCGGCCAACCGACGGGGATCGTTAAAGATAATGCAATGGGGCTGGTGGAATCGATTCTGCCCCCGCCCAGTCACGAAGATTGGGTAGCAGCAGCGGCCTATGTCTCCAAGGCCTGCTCTCAGGTTGGGCTAACGTCGATTCACGACGTCGCCATGCTGGCGCCGGCGATGGATGCCTACCAGGATGCGCAGCGACGCGGCCTGCTTCACGTGCGCGTTGAGATGGCTCCATTGGTGACCAGCGAAGCAGACGTCAACGCTCTGCTATACAGCGGCGTTCATACAGGCTTTGGCAACGACTGGTTGAAGTTTGGCGCGGTGAAGTTCTTCGCCGACGGCGGTATGGCGGCGCGCACGATTGCCATCTATCCACCAGGCCCGGTCGGCGACGAGACGAATCTTGGGCTGCTGTTGTGGAAGCCAGAGGAGTTGCAGCGCTTGCAGCTCAAGCTTGCCATAGCCGGATGGCAGATCTCAACGCACGCCATCGGCGACCGCGCCATAGATGAGGTCTTGGACTCCTATGCGAAGATCGCAGCAGCGCTGCCTGACCGCGACCTGCGCAATCGCGTGATCCATGATGGCGTGGCGACGCCGGCGATTCAAAAGCGCCTGGTGGAAGAGCATGTCTATGTCGACAACAATCCTCCGTTTGTCTATTTTCTCGGGCAGCATTTTGAGCACTACGGGCCGCAACGCTTGCGCTGGGCCTATCCGGGTAAGTCGTACTTCGACAAAGGCATCGTCGCGTCCGGCGGGTCGGATGTCTATGTGACGCCACTGTCACCGTGGTGGGGAATATGGGCTGCGGTGGTACGCAAGGAGCAGAGCAGTGGCGAGGTCCTCGCGCCCGAAGAGCGTCTGACTGTGCAGCAGGCAATTCAGGAGTACACCTACAACGGCGCGCTGGCCGGCTTTGACGAGAAGAACAAAGGATCGCTGGAAGCCGGGAAGCTTGCGGACTTTATCGTGATTGACCGCGATATCTTTACCGCACCGGTGGATGAGTTGAAGGACGTTCAGGTGCTCAGTACCTGGGCTGGTGGCGTCGAACGCTACAGGAGCAACTGATGCCACAAGAGGTCGTGGAGCCCATCCTCCTGGCCGGCCGCTCGGAGTGGCGAGATGAGACATGCGTCATCCGCAGCCCATACAACGGAGATCCGGTAGCTGAAGTCTGCTTTGCAGATGCCGCAGATGCCGAAGCTGCATGTGCAGCAGCTCAGCAGGCCTTCACCGTGACCCGGAAGCTCGCGTCCTGGGAACGGTCGGCGATTCTAGGACGGATCGCCGATGCGCTATCCGTACAGCGCGAGGAAATCGCCCGTGGTATTGCACTGGAAGCAGGAAAGCCTCTGAAGGACTCGCGCGCTGAGACTGACCGCGCCATCCACACGTTTCGCGTGGCAGCTGAAGAGGCCAAGCGTGTGGACGGTGATACGCAACCGGCAGATTGGACGCCCGGAAGCGAGGGCCGACTCGCACTCTCGCGGCGATTCCCCATCGGGCCCATTCTCGGGATTACCCCGTTCAACTTTCCACTCAACCTGGTAGCGCACAAACTTGCGCCGGCCATCGCTTCGGGCAATCCGATTATCATCAAGCCGGCGCCGCAGACTCCGTTGACTGCTTTGCGCCTGGGAAGAATCGCAGTGGAGGCAGGCTGGCCGGAAGGTGCGATCAGCGTGCTTCCCTGCTCCAATGATGTCGCTTCGCAATTGGTACAGGACGAACGGCTGGTCATGCTCAGCTTTACAGGGAGTGCGGCGATTGGATGGAAGCTGAAGGCAATGGTGCCTCGCAAGAGAGTGACACTGGAACTCGGCGGAAATGCGGCGGTCATTGTCTGTGCCGACGCTGACGTAGAGTTCGCTGCGAAGCGCATCTTGGT
>Ga0302154_10001339_pt1 | contig 20278 bp, 13 predicted proteins | sample I_Bog_N2_3_FD_193507 | JGI IMG/M metagenome (GOLD analysis project Ga0302154, IMG submission 193507) | Peat permafrost microbial communities from Stordalen Mire near Abisko, Sweden - I_Bog_N2_3 | ecosystem: Environmental > Terrestrial > Soil > Wetlands > Peat | place: Sweden: Abisko, Stordalen... | reverse complement strand
GGAAGTAGAGATGATGCATGGTGCTGCCAGATGCCTCGACAAGGAGGCCGTAGGTTGTGCCACCACTCAGGTCGAGAGACTGAATCTCCCAGAATTGCTGGTTGCTGAGACGCAGAGCTGCTGCATCCTGGCTAGCGGCGACAACGCGCGGCAGCTCACCTTCACCATAGGCAGCAAGGCGGATCGGCGCGGCTTCCGTTCCGGAGCCGTTCGGCTGCAGCTCGCCGTGACACACAGAGTTGCGCTTGAAAAGTAGCGTATCACCCGGATGCAGCGGCAGAGCATTCACTTCAGCAACGGTGGACAGCGGTGCCTGCAGAGTGCCAACTCCGGCATTCAAATCGCTGCCGCAGTCAACATAATAGGTTCTGGTGGTACCCCGCGAGTTCGGTGTGAGCGCTAGTGCAATGGCACTGAACGCCAATCCCAGTCCGCAGGTATATCTAGTGAGATTCAAGCAGGACCGCCACGCCGCTCACCGGCAGCACAACCTCATTCACGCTGTGGCCATTACCCATCTCGTCGGTCATTGCCGCCGGTAGTGTCACCTTCTGCTCCATACCGGAGAAGTTTACGAGGATATGGACGTCCTTGTCTTTGCCGTGGCGCACGCTTGCCTCCACGCCGTCCGGAACAAGTAGAGGTGCCGGCGTGACTGCCGCTTCCTTCACGAGCCACGTCGTCAGCGTGCGCATCGCTGCCTCATCAAAGACGGTGGCAATGTAGGTGATGCTTCCCCGCCCGACGCGGCGCGTGATCATCGCCGGTTTGCCATCAAGCCAACCGTTGGCCTTACCGTAGCGCAGCACCACCTTCGTCTCCGGTGATGAGGTGCTCAGCATCTCGGCCCAGGTGGTCGCATTCGTATGCAATAAGTCTCCCTCAACAGCAACGGGCTCGGCCAGCGCATAGAACTGCTCGACACGCCCGCCCAGCAGCGCCGCCAGCGGCCCGGGCTGGCGTTCGGTCTGCAAGGCATTGTCGGCGTCCTTCATCCCCGAGCGCGGAGTGAGCACAAGATTGCCGCCGTCTTTGACATAGGCAATCAGATTGTCGGCCTGCTTCGTAGTGATAAGGTTCAGGGCCGGCACAACCACCAGCTTGTACTGCGATAGATCCACGTCCGGGGAGACGATATCGACCGACTGCATCACTCGGCGCAGCGGAGCATAGTAGCGTGCCATCTCCTGCAGCGGATCGAACTTGTCCGTCTGCGGCTGCCACTCCATTGCCCAACGACTTTCATAGGAGTGAAGTATCGCAACCTGCGACACAATATGCGTGTCCGCGAGCACGGGCCCCAGGCGTTCAAGCTCCGCACCAATCTGTTGCACCTCGGGATAGAGTGGCACGGGATTTCCATCTGGACCGACCAGCGTACCGTGATACTGCTCCTGACCATTCAAAGCGCTGCGCCACTGCCAGAAGTTGACCGCGTCCGCGCCATGCGCAATGTCATGCCATACCAGGGCGCGTTCGTCACCCGGCTTGAGTGGTACGTTCACGCTTGACCAGTTCACAAAGCCCGGTTGCGTCTCCATCACCCAGAAGTTTCTGCGCTTGAAGCCGCGTGTAAGGTCGTGCTGCATGCCATTCCATACCGGATCGATCCTGCCATCCGGCATGTAGTCATCCCATGCGGCAAGATCCAGCACAGCTTCCGTGTCGTAATGGTCATAGTACTGGAAGAATCCCATGGTATTGGTAGTGACGAATTGACGTGCATCGGCAAGGGGACGGATGACGTCGATCTGATTGAGCAGGTAGCTGCGCCAGGTGTCGGAGATGAACAGCCGCCAGCAGAGCAGCAGCCCAGGGTTTCCACTGTCAATGCCTCCGTGCGTGGGGATGGGAATCTGCGACCAGTCAGTGTAGGTCTCACTCCAATAGGTGGTGGTCCAGCGTGCATTCAGATTGTCGAGCGTGCCGTATCGCCCGTGGAGCCAATCCTGAAACTGCTTGCGCGTACCGTCATCGGTCGAGGTCTGCGAGATCTCGTTGTCAATCTGCCAGCCTATGACATATGGATTGTGACCAAAGCGTTCGGCCAGCTTGGCCACGATGATTCGCGAGAGCTCGCGATACTTCGCATTCGACCAGTTGTACTGCAAACGGTTGCCGTGTTCGGCACGATGACCGTCTTCGTCGATGCGGAGTGTCTCCGGGTACTTCGTCGTGAGCCATGCAGGTGGCGTCGCCGTCGGTGTTCCAAGCACCGTATAGATGCCGTGACTTCCAGCAAGATTGATCGCTCGCTCCAGCCAATCGAGATCGAAGTGGCCTTCGCTGGGCTCTTCACTGCTCCAGGCAAATTCGCCGACGCGCACAACGTGCAGGTGAGCTTGTTGCATCAGGTCTAGGTCGGCACCCCACCGCGACTCCGGCCATTGCTCCGGATACCACGCAGAGCCGAGCAACAATGGCGGCGGAGTCGGAGTAACTGCCTTTCCCGGCGCTGCTGACATCAGCAGCGCTACCACTATCATGATGGATAGGGTTTGGCTCACAACGAATCTCCCCCAGATGTTCAATCTAGGCATCTCTCTTTACCCGCTTCACAGGGACCTTCCGCGCCGTGGCGGCGAGGCCGGCGGTGTTTGAGGTGCCGCGAGGATAGCCGCTCGTCTGGCGGACGACAAGTCGCGTTGGTATTCGAATCTGACGTTTCGCTGAATCCGCGGACGACCCAGCCAGAGTCGCCAGCAGCGAGTCCAGCGCCGCTGTGGACAGGTCTGACCCTGACATTCTGATGCTGGTGAGCGGTGGAACGGTGAACTGCGCCATGTGAATGTCATCAAACCCAATGATGGAGATATCCTTAGGCACCTGCATGCCGCGATCGGATACAGCATGGAGGACGCCGATGGCCGTCATGTCGTTCGAGCAGAGAACGGCCGTCGGTATCTGCTTGCGTTGGAACATTCGTTCCGCGGCAGCGAGGCCGCCTTCCATGGTGTGATCACCCTCCAGAATGGAATCATCGGAACACTTAATGCCGATTCTTTCCATAGCGGCGATGAATGCCATCTCGCGCAACTTCGCGCTGCGCACCTTCAGCGGACCAGCGATAAAGCAGATCTTGCGATGTCCCAGTGCGGCGAGATGCTGAACGGCCTCATCAATTCCCTGGCCATAGTCAACGGCGAGCGATGTAACGCGGTCCAAATTCTGTGCGGCTCCAACCGATACCACGGGAATACGGAGTCGCGATAGCTCCCGCAGCAGATCCTCATCCATACCGAAGGTCATCACGGCGACGCCTTCCACCTTGCGCTCAACCATACGGCGGACACACTGTGTCATACGCTCGGTCGAGTAGTTGGTTGAGCCGATGAGTATTTCGTAGCCGCAACGCACGGCCTTATCCTCAAAGCTCTGTATCAGCTCGGGAAAGAAGGGATTCGTGATCTGCGAGACAATCAGACCAATCATGCGACTGCGACCCGAAACCAGACCGCGGGCCTGGGTGTTCGGGGTATAGCGAAGCTCCTGGACCGCTCTCTTGACTCGCTCCGCGAGCTTCGGGTCGACCGTGGAGACCTGATTGACGACCCGTGAGACGGTGGCTATGGAAACCCGAGCGCGATGGGCGACTGCGCGTATATCCGCCGGAAGCGAGGAGGGTTGAGCCATGAAGCTACAGTAAAGGTTTTCTTGATTCTCCTGTCAACCCTCTGCATCCCCAACCAACGGCCGGATGCATAAAATCCTAATATTCAAGGTAATTTCCCAAAGAAAAAGTTCCTATAGGGGAACAATTGCATTATCGTTGACATCTATAAATCACCATGACATCATTCGGGCGCTGGTAGAAAACGTTTCCCGCTCGCAGGGAATTTACGAGGCCCTTCATGACCATGCTTCATACACGCTTTTCTTTATGCTTTAACCTCCTTGGCGCTCTCCTGCTCGTGCTGGCTCTGTCGAGTGACCACGCTCTCGGACAAGCCACCACAGGCTCCATCTCCGCGCACGTCTCCGATCCCAAGGGCAACGCCATTCAGGGCGCGGCTATCTCGATCCAGGACCTCGACAAGGGCCTGATCACCACGGCTGTTACCGACGGCGCGGGCGACTTTGTCGTCTCCGCCATGCCGCCGGACCACTACAAGATCGTGGTGGAAAAGAGCGGCTTCGATACGGCGACGGGGGCCCCATTCCTGCTGGACATCGACCAGAAGGCGAACTTCACGATCCGTCTGAAGATTGGCGAGGTCAGTACCACCGTTACCGTCACTGACTCCACCCCCGTGTTGCAGACCCAGGGCGCGGAGACCGGCCAGGTGATCAGCACGCAGTTGATCCAGGACCTGCCTGTGCAAGGCAGAAACTTTGCTTCGCTGCTTCTGCTGGTGCCGGGCGTGAACACGGGCGGCGGCGGCAATAACCTGAACATCTCCGTCGATGGCCAGCGTGAGTTCTCGAACTCTGTCCAGGTGAACGGCGTGGAAGTGACGGGCAACCGTAACAACGACACCAACCTGATCCCCAGCCTGGACGCCATGCAGGAGTTCAAGGTTGTAGAGTCGGCCTATGCGCCTGAGTTCGGCCGCGCCTCCGGCGGCGCGCTCGTCGTGCAGACGAGGTCCGGCGGAAACCAGATCCATGGCAGCGCCTACTTCTTTGATCGCCCCACTGCGACGGCAGCCAACCCCGCGCTGTCTCCTGCAGGATCCACACCTACGTTGAACCAGAAGATCTACGGCGCCACCTTCGGCGGTCCCGCTATCAAAGACAAGTTCTTCTACTTCTTTGCCTATGAAGGCAATCGTGCGAGCTCATCCTCTTCGTACCTGGGCGAGACGCCGCCGCTGGGCCAGATCGTCTTCCGTCCGAACGGCGATGTCGATCTCTCCGGTCTTCGCGATCCATACGACAATACCGAAATTCCCATCTTCGACCCGGCCGTGACCGCGGCCAACTACGGCGGCTACACCACTCAGTTCCCGGGAAATGTGATCCCGAATGCGCGCATCAGCACCGCAGGCAGAAAGATCCTGCAGAACCTCTTTCCTCAGCCATTGACCAACAACTACGCGGCTTACTTCACCAACTTCGTGATTAACCAGAACAGCACGGACAACAACAACGTTGGCAACCTGCGCATGGACTACACCTTCTCGCAGAACAACCGCATCTACCTCACCTACGACGCCGAACAGGGTGACACCTCCGAGAGCGGCCCCTACGACGGCCATACGCCTACCTTCGGCGGCGGTGGCGACAACAGCGACCTGACCAGCTTTGAGAACCACGCCATCGGCTTCACCTATGACCACACCTTCTCGCCCACGCTGCTCAACGAAGCTCGCGTGACCTATCTACTCTCCACCGTGAACCAGAACAGCCCCATCTATGGTTCGTATGGCGCAAACCTGACCTCGCAATATGGCATTCAGAACGCTGTGATCCCTGGCTTCTCACAGACGAACAGCTTCCCCCAGATCGAGCTGGCGGACGACCCGTCGATTGGCGGTTCGACCTACAAGCCGCTCAGTTTCCGCGACAAGAACCCCGGCTTGATGGATGCCGTCACCTGGGCCCGCGGCCATCACAACGCCAAGTTCGGCTATGAATACCGGAAGCTTAACTCGCATCCGGACTTCTCGCTCTTCCCGGTGCCGTATGAGTACTTCGGTGGTGTCTACTCCGCGCTCACCAGCGATCCTACATACAGCTACTACGATGGCAACGCCGCCTATGGTAATGGTGGCAACGAGGTCGCGGACCTTCTGCTTGGCCTGCCGCTCGATGTGGACCAGGGCCTGCAGCTTACCAAGGCCAGCACCAGCGCCAATGAGCACTCCTTCTATCTGCAGGACTACTGGCAGATCACACAGAAGCTGAACATCACCTACGGCATGCGATACGAGTACCAGCAGCCCTACGTGGAAGCGAACAACAATGAGTCGAACTTCGACATCACCACGTTGCGCGTGCAGCTCGCCGGTCGCGGCAGCAACTCGCGCTCGCTGGTCAACTCCAATACGACGGACTTCATGCCGCGCATCGGCATCGCCTACCAGCTCACGCCCAAGACGGTGCTTCGCGGCGGCTTCGGTATCTTCTACTCGCCGGAGAACGACGCGCGCGAAGACATCCTGACCAAGAACTATCCCTTCTTTGTGCAGGAAAGCTTCTACAACTCGCCCTATAACGGCTCCTATTCCTTCACGCTGGATGCGGGCGTTGCCCGCCCCACAACCATCGCGATTCCCAGCGGCGCATCGTATATCGATATGTCCACCGGAGTCGCGCCGACCCAGACGCTCTATTCGGAGCCGAACAACTTCCCCACGGCCAACTCGAAGAACTTCAATGTAGCCGTGCAGCGCGACCTGGGCATGGACACCTCGCTTGAGGTGTCGTACGTGGGCGCCGTCACACGCAACCTCTCCTATGAGGTCGGCAACTACAACGTCAAGAATCATCTCTCCAGCAAGATCGACAAGGTGCAGACGCTTCTACCGGTCGGCATCGCGAACTACAACTCGATGCAGGTCAAGCTGACGCGCCAGATGCGTCATGGCTACCAGGCGCTGATCTCCTACACGTACGCGCACTCACTGGACAATGGCCCCGCTCCGTTCGATCTCGGCAATGGAGGGACCGGGCCGCAGAACCCCTTCAATGTCAACTCGGAATATGCCAACTCCAATAACGACCACCGTCACAACCTGGTGGCGACGCAGCTTATCGAACTGCCGTTCGGCCGCGGCCGCCGCTGGGTCGGACACGCTGGACCGGTAGTGAACGCCTTCGTGGGCGGCTGGCAGCTGAACAGCATCACCCAGTTGGAGACGGGCAGTCCCTTCAACGTCGTCAGCAATGGAAATGACCCCAACTTCCCCGGACTGCGTCCTAACATCATCGGCAACCCAAATGTCGGCCACCGGTCGACTACTGCCTGGTTCAATAGATCGGCCTTCAAGGTGCCGACTGGACAGTCTGCCGGCGACATCTCGGGCAACGCACCGCGTAACTTCTTGTTTGGCCCGGGCTTTACGAACGAGAACCTCTCGCTCTTCAAGGTCTTCGACCTGCCGCACGGCTTGAAGTTCCAGACGCGCTTCGAGGCCTTCAACCTGCTGAACACGGCGCACTGGAACGCCCCGGACTCCAACCTGGGCGATGGCACCAGGGCCGGGACCATCACGGGCGGCTACGATCCACGCGTCATGCAGTTTGCCGGACGCCTTACCTTCTAACCCCACTGCAACAGGAGCAGCATGAACCGCTTTGTTAACTTAGCTCTGTTCGCTGCCGTCGCGCTCTCCGCGACGGCAGCTTTGTCTCAGGCCGCCCCGACCGCTGTTGACCCCAAGGTCGAGGTCCGTGCCGAGTCGCTTCTGCACCAGATGACGCTCGATGAGAAGCTCGGCCAACTGTCGCAGATCTTCTGGTACAAGGGCGTGCCCGACGACCGCATCCGCAAGGGCGAGCTCGGCTCCTATCTCTTCCTCACCGACCCGCACGAGATCAACCGGGTGCAGCACATTGCAGTTGAGCAATCGCGCCTGCACATTCCGCTGATCATCGGATTCGACGTCATTCACGGCTTCCATACAATTTTCCCTGTGCCCATTGCGCAGGCTGCATCGTGGGACCTCGACCTGAATCGCGAGATACAGTCGGCCGCCGCGGATGAGGCTTCAGCCGCCGGCATTAACTGGGCCTTCGCGCCCATGGTGGACATCGCACGCGATGCGCGCTGGGGCCGCATGGTCGAGGGCTCCGGTGAAGATCCTTATCTCGGTAGCAAGATGGCCATCGCGCGCGTCCAGGGTTTTCAGGGGGACCGCGTCGGCGATGCGCACCATATTCTGGCCTGCGCCAAACACTTCGCCGGCTATGGCGCAGCAGTAGGAGGGCGCGACTACGACGCGTCTTATCTATCTGAGACCGAGCTTCACAATGTTTACCTACCGCCATTCCACGCAGCGGTGGATGCAGGTGTAGGTTGCATCATGAGCGCCTACATGGACCTGAACGACGTGCCCGCGAGCGGTAATCACTGGCTGCTACATGATGTGCTGCGAGACGATTGGCACTTCCATGGCTTTGTCGTCTCCGACGCGTGGGCCGTTTACAATTTGACCGCGCATGGATTCGCCCAGGACCCGGCCGATGCCGCCGTACGCGGTCTTACGGCGGGCGTCAACATGGACATGGGATCGGACACGTACCTGCAGAACGTTCCGAAGCTGTTGGATGAGAAGAAGCTGACACCCCAGCAGGTGGATGATGCAGTTCTTCCGCTGTTGCGTGCCAAAATTCAACTCGGCCTCTTCGAGCACCCCTACGTCGACGAGAGCAAGGTCGACGCCGTCCTGCATAATCCCGCACATCTGGCTCTCGCGCGCGTGGCTGCGACGCGTACGGCTGTGTTGCTGCGCAATCAGGACAACCACTTGCCGCTGTCGAAGCAGGTGCAATCAATCGCCGTGATCGGCCCGCTCGCCGACGCGCATAAGGAGTTACAGGGATCGTGGTCCTTCGCGGGCGACCCAAAGGACGTTGTCTCGATTCTTGACGGCATTCGCGCCAAGCTCGGCACGAAGGTCGCCGTTCACTACGCAGTTGGAACCACTATCAAGCGCGAAGATCAATCAGATCTCAATTCGGACAAGCTACCCTCCGGCACTGGCACAACCTCACCCGAGATCCCCGATGCCGAGATAGAGCAGGCTGTGTCTGTAGCGAAGGCCTCCGCTCAGGTGGTGCTCGTGCTCGGAGAGCTGGACAATATGAGCGGCGAGTATGCCTCGCGAGCATCGCTCACACTGCCGGGCAAACAGCAGCAGTTGTTGGAGGCTGTTGTCGCAACCGGCAAGCCAGTCACGCTTGTGCTGGTGAACGGCCGCCCGCTGGATATCACCTGGGCTTCCACGCACGTCCCCGCAATCCTTGAGGTGTGGTTCCCCGGCACGCAAGGCGGCAACGCGGTCGCCGACTTGCTCTTTGGAGATGCCAACCCCGGCGGCAAGCTGCCGGTCACCTGGCCACGCAACGTGGGGCAGGAGCCACTCTACTACAACCGTAATCTCACGCAGATTGCCGAGGACTCGCCAAAGTTCGCGTCTTATTATTGGGACGAGCCGCAGTTTCCGCTCTACCGCTTCGGGTATGGACTCAGCTACTCCAGCTTTGCGTTCTCAAATCTCAAACTCTCCTCCGCGACGATGGGAACTGACGGCATCGATATCTCTATCGACGTGAAGAATTCCAGCAATCGTGATGGCGACGAGGTCGTACAGCTCTACACGCATCAACGGTATGGCAGCGCATCGCGGCCGTCGCGCGAGCTCAAGGGATTCCAACGCATCAGCTTGAGCGCCGGCGAGACCCGTACCGTTGGGCTTCACCTCACTCCCGCCGACATCAGCTTCTGGTCGCAGGCGACACGCCAGCGCGCGACTGAGGCTTCCACCTATGATGTCTGGGTGGGCGATAGCTCCACGGCTGTCGACCACGCAACGTTCGACGTCACTACGGCAATGGCCCAACACGAATGAAGCGCCGCGCGTTTCTCGCAAAGACAGGTCTCGCAGCAGCGGCGACCCTCTTCTCGAGGTCGCACATCTTCGCGCAGACGTCACCGATGCAGGACACGTCATCACAACCTGACAAGTCCGAGCTCGCCGCCCTGCTGAATGAGCTGCTGGTTACAACATCGCCGCAGCTGCAGCGCTTTGCCGAACAGGTTTACTCGACCTGCGTGCTAGGCAAGATTCGTTCCGCCGATCCACCGCTGGCACATGCGTGGATAGTTCCCGGCGGAGGCTACTACGCACAGTGGCTGTGGGACACGATGTTCGTTGCCGACCTGCTCTCTCTTCTTCCGGGGCAGCAGGAGATCCTGCGCGGTGTCTTTCAAAACTACTGGGACTTCCAGCAACGCTGGGATGCGGCCAAGCCGGAGTTCATGCACGGCATGGTCGCGAACTTCATGGCGCCCTTCGATGCCCACGGCGCTCGCGATGGCAAACAGTGGCGTGAATTTCCAGCGTACTCACAGGCTCCGCTGCTGGCCTGGGGCATGGAACGCGTCTTCCGCCGCAACGGAGATATAGAGTTGCTGCGCGCAGGACTGGAACCGCTCGAGCATTTCCACGAGTGGTACTGGCGCGAGCGTGACACCACGGACGTCGGGCTCATCGGTGTCGGTGCGTACAGCGGCGTCACACAGGAGGCTCGATATGAGACCTATGACCGTGAAGTCGATCTGGACGGTCTGAAGATGGTGCCGCATCCAGGCCGCCCGCCAGGACCGGACAACGGCGCATGGTACGGCAATATCGCCATACCCGCGAATACGGCCTACCTGCTGCTCTCGGAGCTGTCACTCGCGCGCCTGGCAATCCTGATCGGCGACCACGCCATGGCGGCCCGCCGCCAGGTCCGCTACACCAAGGGCGCAGCAGCGATGCGCGAGCATATGTGGGATGAATCATCGGGGTGTTTCCTCGCCGTCAACATCGAGACGCAGACACCCATCTCCGCTGCGACCGTCGGCGGCTTCATGCCGTTACTGGCTCATGTACCCACACCGATGCAGGCCCTTAAAATGGCCGCCACTCTGGCAGGCCCCGCATGGTCGACGCCGCTGCCGATTCCGACAGTCGCTCGCACAAATCAGCAGTACTCCTCCGCAGAGTTCTGGCGCGGTGACGTCTGGCCTGCTCCCGACTACCAGGTGGCCAGCGGACTCGCTGCCTACGGACATCATCAGGCCGCAGCCCGTATCGCCGATACTGCCGTCGCCAACGCGTTGGAGGTGGGCATCTCCGAGCGCTATGACTCCCTCAGCGGCGCGCCGCTCGGCGTCGCCGGTCTCGGCATGTCGGCCACCACGCTTACCATGATGCTGGACGGCCTCACCAGCGGACAGTACACACTGCGAGTACGAAAGCCGCGTGTCTAAGGAGCGATAGTGACTCTGCGTTTGGATCGGTTGTTTTCCCCGGTGCTCTTGTTATCGCTTAGCGGTATAGCCTGCTCGCAGACTGCTAGGCCTCCCGTCCTCACTATCGACTGGAGCAAGCGGGTTGCTACTACGCGTACAGCCATCACGCTACAGGTCGTGGAAAATCCGCCACTGCGTCGCGGCTCCGCCATCCACGATGCAGCCTGGACCAACCTCGCCGCGCTGCATACGCAGATGACGCGGCTCGCACTGTGGTATCCATATCCTCGTCTCGCCGTCGCCGAGCTCGCGCCGCCCGCGCACGATATCACCTCGTGGGACTTCAGCGACATCGATCCCATCGTGGAAGATTTCTTCACTGCAACCGGCGGCCACAGCAGTGTATTCACCATGAGCACCATTCCAACATGGATGTTTCGGCAGGCCGATCCCGGCCCCATCCCTGCTTCACCTGATGATGCCATGTGGAACTACGGCGCAGGCGAAGAACTTCGTGACGCCTCCGGCCAGCAGGTCGCGGACTACTTTGCGCGCGTCGCCTCCTGGTACACGGCCGGTGGCTTTACAGACGAGCTTGGCCAGCGCCACTCCTCCACTCATCACTATTCCATCGCATGGTGGGAGGTGCTGAACGAGCCGGAGTATGAGCACGCGCTGGACATCCAAACCTATACCAAGCTCTACGATCACATCGTCGCCTCGGTGCATGCGGTCTCTCCTGCCACACGCTTCGTCGGCATGTCGCTGGCCGAACCCTCGCGCTCTCCGGCTTCCTTTGAGTACTTTCTGAACCCTGCCAATCACGCGCCGGGTGCGCCTCTCGATGCTATCTCCTACCACTTCTATGCCGTCGCTGACCCCGGCGAGTCCGATGCCACCGAGCCGTACTCCTTCTTCGCTCGCGCAGACGGCTTCCTCAACTCCGTACGCTACATCGAAGCCATTCGCAAGCGACTCTCTCCACGGACTGAGACGTTCATCAATGAAGCCGGTTGCATCGCCGCGGACGACATCGCGCAAGCAGACGCCCACACCGGCGAGCTGCCTTCCGCGCAGTACTGGAACCTCTGCGGAGCAGTCTTCGCCTATCTCTATGTGGGGCTCGCCCAGCAGGGCATCGACGTTTTAGGGGACTCACAACTGGTTGGCTATCCTACGCAGTTCCCTTCAGTCACACTGCTGGACTGGCAGAACGGTTCTCCGAACGCTCGCTATCGCGTACTGCAACTCCTGCACCAGAGCTTTGCTCCCGGCGACTCGATCGTGCACACAACGTTTCAATCACGTGAGATTGCCGCCGCTGCCTATCTACGCCCTAATGGCGAGCGCACGCTGCTTCTGATCAATAAGACCAATCGTCCGGAGACGCTCACTCTGGCCGGAGCACAGGGAGCGACCGAGCAGCACGTTGACCTATCTACTAGCGCTGCCCCCGCCGTCACAACAAACCTGCCATCGGACACAATCTCCCTCGGCGGTCTTTCTGTCATGGTTGTGCGCTTGCCTCGGTCTGGTGCCTGATTGAACGGACCCTTTGGTTTCAGCGGCGGAAGGATAGCGTCGCACATTTGCGACGCCCCCATTTCTGCAAGTTCACTGCCCGTCTACTGAATGCCTAGGTCCGCCAGTTGCTTGGGATTGGCCTCATCCACTGCGACAAGGTTGTGGCACGTAGAACAGTCGTTCGTAATGCTCTTGCCGTCTTTCGCGCTATGGCTTCCGTCGTGACAGCGGAAGCAGCCGGGAGAATCATTGTGCCCGATGTTGTTCGGATGCGTTCCCCATGTCACCTTCATAAACGGGAAGACGTTATTGCTATAAATCCGCGCCAGCGTCTTGGCCGCCAGGTCAACCTGCGCGCGCTGTCCGCTCCACACCGCGGGATACTGCGTGCGATAGAAGTCGTCCAGACCTGAGGTGATCTTGGCAGTCGCATCCTCCGGCGAGTTGTACTGCGCCTCAAGCAGCGCAAGACCCTGCTTATGTACGAATGGCAGCGCCGGACTCGGGCTGCCCTGCGCCATGTCTTTATTCAGCGCCTGCACAGGAGTATCAAACGAGTGCGCCGCGCGGTTGTGGCAGTCGATGCAGTCCATCACGTGCCGTGGCCCGCTTACCGCTCCCTTCGCATCGGACGAGACAAACTCCGTCACCGAACCATCGCTGTTCGTCTTGCCTACCCACGGAATCGTCTGGTGGGTATCGTCAGTTGCAATGTATTCGATGTGCCCGAGGTGCGCTCCATGAATGCCGCTCAGGTTGCCTAATCCATCGCGTCCGCCGATGTGCAGCACTGCGATGGTCCGCGTCATGGAGTTTGTCGCATCATCCGCATAGTGCGTCTCCACCAGCATGCGGTCGCCGATCTGCCGCTCCGGATTGTGGCAGTTCAAACAGGTCAGGTTCGCGGGCGGAATCTTGTCGCCCGCCATGATCGGTGTCGGAACCTTGTTGAATAGCACCATCGCAAGCTGCTTGGTTCCATTCACCTTGGCATGGACGAATCCCGTAAGCCCCGGCGCGATATGGCACGCCGTGCAAGCAACATCCGCGTGTGAGGAGACGTGATAGTTCGTCCACTCCGGACTCATCACGTGGCACGACTGCCCGCAGAAAGAGGGCGTATCCATATATGCAACGCCGCGATAGGTCGCCGTACCCACGATGACGAAGTTGATGAACGTGGCAATCAACACGAACTCCACTCCGTGCCGGAAGACCGGGTCGCGAAGGTTGATCTCCGGATAGACAGCCGGCACCTGCCCTGCGCTCTTGAGCTTCCGCTGCCGCAGCCACATGCCCACCGGAATCAGCAGCAGCCCCAGGATAAAGAGGCCCGGCAGACACAGGTCGACGATGATGCCCAGATACGGATTCTCTGAGCCGCCGTGCCCCAGTACGTCGACGATCCAGAACCCGATCAACACCAGGGCGGAGGCGCTGGTTAGAGCTCCGCCGATAAGGCTGATGTTGTTGTTGCCATAGAAGAGGAATGGGCGGACCCAATTCTTCTTGAACTCTTCCAGATTTGCCATGTCTTGCCTCGATTGCCTCTACAACGTGCGGAGGTAGTCGACTACTTCCTTGATCTGAGGATCGGTTAGCTTGCCTCCATAGGCCGGCATCTTGCCCTTACCGTTCTTCGTAATGGCGATAAGGTCAGCCTCCGATGCCTTCGCGAACGCCGAAACCGGCGGCACAGCCATCGCCTTGCCCGCCGGAGTGCTCGCGGCTCCATCGGCCCCGTGGCACATCTGACACTTGGCCTTATAGGTGTCCGCACCCTGCGCCAGTGCCGCCGTGGCGGACGCCGCAAGGATAGCAACGAATACAAGCTTTAATATGTTCTTCACGATTCTGTCTCCTGTTGTGTTGAGTGGTATTTGCATCAGTCTGTAACTAGAACTCGTAGTGCACTGCCAGAGTGAGGATGTTAGCGTGCGTGTTTCGCGGAGCGGTTAGGCCCGAAGATGGTTCCGTCAGCCCTGTCTGTGCGGCAAGTGAGGTGCACGGAACAACCGCCGCCGTTGTGGAGGTTGACGTGCTGCAGAACTGCGGGCCGGAGGGACCGCCTTCGCCATAGCCGTAGTAGTTGTACTCCGCCCTCCAAATCAGTCCCGTGTGGACCGTCCATGCAACATTCACAAACGGAGATTGATAGGCCGACTGCAGGGATCCGTTCACCTGCTGCGCATCGGCAAAGAACTGGTTGCCGCTCACCGCGCTGATGCGATACCCCGCCGCGGTGCGAACCTTCTTGTTCGGCGAGTAGTTCAGGCTCACGGAGGCATACTGCGTAGGCGCATCCATAAAGTCCTTGGTCGGCCCCCAGTCCGAGAGCACGGTCGTCGAACCCCTTACGAAGACTCCCGGGCATATATTCGGCGCGCCCGTACTTGTCGTCGAGGCAGTGCCGGGCACCGTCGCGCTGGCGCCGTTAAGGTAGCAGATATTGGTGGAGGTGTAGATATCGCTGTAGGCGTAGTAAACATCAACACCATAGTGATCATTCGGTGCCAGCGTAAGCCCAAGGCTCCCAATCCGGCTGTAATCGACGTGTCCCAGCGGCCCATCCAACAGCACTGTGCCTGTGTTGTATGTATTGTTGTGCCGCTCCAGGTCGTTGAAGACGCCCGATACCGTCGCCCAGGGCTTTGGCTTATATAGCGTGTGGAACCTGTAATGCCTGGTCTGTCGAGGTCCGAGTGGCGTGAAGGAGTTGTCTTCGTAGAGCATCTCGATCGTACCGTTCAGGCTCCAGTTCGCCGTGGGCCGAAACGCAGCGTTCAGGATGCCGCCGTTCTCATCCATGCCGATAGTGTTGCTTAATGGGCCGGTTCCACTGGTCTGAACAACGGTGTGCGTACGGTAGCGATAGGTCAGGGAAGCGGTAAGACGTGACGTCGCGTCCCAGCTCAAGGTCGCATTGTTCGTGATGAACTTCTGGCCGAAGTACGCATACAGCGGAGTCCCACTGGGATTACCCGATACCGTAAACGCTGCTCCCGCGAGCAGTGGACCCGGATAGTTGATGGTCTCATTGCCTGCGGTGGCCGGCGCATTTTGCGTGACTCCGGTCGTGATGTTGGCATAGCCGGGCTGATGAACATTCGAGAAGTCGACCTGATCTGAGAGCGCGATCGTCTTGCCGGCCTGCCATGTAACGCCGTAGTCCATGCTCACCACCCTGCGCTGTGCGAGAGTGTTGCCTGTAAACGTCGCACTGCGAATCGCGGTGTCCAGCCCCTGGAAATTCTCATAGTAGTTAGGCAGCCTGCTATTCGAGATCGAGTAACGAACATCGCCATTCATAGCGATATTCTTGACACTGGAGCTTTGGAAGCGGGCGATCTCGGTGGGATAAAGAGTGCGCGTCGGCTGCAAGCGAAGGTAGCTCGTAATCACATCACACGCCGGATTGATGACCGGCAGACCGCCCGGAGTTTGTGGAGCTGTGAAGATTGTGTATGTCGTCGCGCTGGTATAAGCAGCACCCATGCTCGCCGTGTTGCAGGAGCTGATGGTGTATGGCGAGGCAACAGCGTCCCAGTTTCCCAGCGAAGCTGGGGTACCATTCGCCTCCTGAACGTTGAACTCGCCCGGCGCAATCGTAAAGTAGGAGTCTGCCTTGTAGTGATCGACCTGCTCTTCAAAGGTGATCCTGGTCAACTGAAAGGGCTTCCAGTCGATCGCGGCCAGAAAGTCATCCGTGCTGTTGCGTTGGTACTCTCGGAGCAACAAATCGGACTTGCCGACGTTGTAGCCTGGGCTGAGGCTCGGTCCCTGAAAGATGTTCTGTGAGTAGCCCACACGGAACGACACTTTAGAGAGCGGCAGGATTGACAAACTGGTGTCCGTCATCCTGCGCACGGTGTTGAACAACACCGGCGATTGATTTGCCTGCGACCACGCCACCGAGGCGGCGGTCGGCACACCGGCAACCAGTCCATAGGGGATCGTGGTGCCGGAGGGAATGCTTGGATTTCCCAGCAGATCATAATCAAAGTACTGGCGGTCGCGACGGAAGACTCCGTTGAACTCGTAATACTTGCCCTTGGAAAAGTCCAGTTTCGCGAAATTGTTCGGGTCGCCCCCGAATCCACTGCTGAACCCCGAAAGCGAATCCATCCACGGATGCTTCGTGCCCGGAAGGGCGTGCATCGTAAAGGTCTCGCCAAGAACGCGCGGCCCGGAGTGGATGTTGACCAGCGTGTCATACATTGCGGTGCTACCTGAGATGCCCACGACATGCCCACCCAGATCCGCAGTCTGTCGAATCACATAACCGTTCTCCACCACCTGCTCCGGCACCACCGGCACGCTCGGTGCGGGTTCAGTCGCTGCGGGCGCCGCCGGCGCTGGGCTCTGCGCAACTGCAACTCCTGCGCTCAGCACCAGTGCGACGATTCCCATGCTCCTCGCAATCCGGCTGTAGCTCGAATTCAAGCGGTGTTCTTTCAGCAGCCGAGAAAACCAGTCGATCTTCGTCATCTCATGCCTCGTTTACCGTGAAGCCTTGTTCCATCGAACTCATACTGCTCTCGCCGCAAAATACCGTCCGCGGCCAATCGTCACCGGATGAACGCCGGATTGATATTGGACCCGTGAATCATCGTGTGGCAGTTGATGCACGACAGAACCTCTGCCGACCCCGCATTGATCCCGTGGATCGTTCCGGCGGACACCGGACTGTGGCACTGGTTGCACAACTGGTTGATGTTGGGAACGTTCAGCAGCCGGGCATTCTGCGATCCGTGCGGGCTGTGGCACGACAGACAGCCTTCTCCCTTGACTGCGGCATGTTCGAACACGAAGGGTCCGCGTGTCTCTGTATGGCACTTGGTGCAGATCGCATTCTGATCTGCTGTGGATTTGATGTTGTTGTTGCCGAAGGTGCCGTGAACGTCATGGCAGTCGCTGCACTTCACCAGGCCTTCATTCACCTTGTGGTGGAAGGGCTGATCGAACGCCGGCTTGATATCGGCGTGACACTGGAAGCACAGCTGCGGCTGCGCTGCCTTCAACAGACCCTCTTCCGTTCCGGGACTATGTACGCTGTGGCAGCCGAGGCAGCTCACGCCGGCCTTCGCATGCGGCGAGCGATCAAAGTTGGGGTGTGCTCCCGCATGGCAACCGAGGCATGTAGCATCCACCTGCTTCGGCGTGGCCTTGCTCAGTTGCAAAATCTTGGTAACGTCTCCGCCACCTTCCACGTGCGCGCGACCTGGACCGTGGCAGCTCTCGCAGGTGGTACCTGTGCCGCCATGCATCAGCACAATCTTCGCGTGCGGATTGTCAGCAAAGTTCTTGGAGATATCTGCATGGCACAACGCGCACGTATCGGATCCCACATAGTCCGACGCATTCGGCGAGCTCGCCAGGTGCGACGCGCTCGGCTGCTGGGCAAAGGCCGGCACAGCCAGAAGCAGCATCGGCAGCAGCATCAGGCTTCGTAGCAACCGCTTAATCCGGGGTACCTGCATAGGCTCGCTCATCCCAACGGTCAAACTTCTTGGCCGGGTATTTGCTTCCAACTTGAGTCGAGACTAGGGCCGCAGCCGCCAATTGGCTGTGATGAGTGTCACAGTTAAGTAGTTAATCGGTTTGCATGCGCCGATTCGGGCAAATCCCTGCTATCTCAGGTAGTTAGCGGCCTTCTAGGCCTCTGCCGCGCACACTCGCTCCAGCATGGCCGCCTTGCGCTGCTTCAGCCAGTCAAGCCACTGCTCCATCCCCTGACCCGTACTGCAAGACACCTCCAGGATCTCCATCCCCGGATGCACGGCCCGCGCATTTGCTTGCGCCTTCTCCATATCGAACGGCACATAGGGCAGCAGATCGACCTTCGTCAGCACCATCAGCTCAGCCTTGGCAAACATCGAAGGATACTTCAGCGGCTTGTCTTCGCCTTCCGTCACGCTCAGTAGAACCACCTTCGCCTCTTCGCCCAGGTCATAGCTTGACGGGCAAACCAGGTTGCCGACGTTCTCCACCAGCAACAGATCGATCTCGTCCAGGTTCCAGCTCTCCAGCGCCTGCTCAATCATGCCGCCGTCCAGATGGCAGATGGTGCCGGTCGTAATCTGCTGCACCGGAAACCCAAACCGCGCCAGCCGACGGGCATCGTTCTCGGTCTGCAGATCGCCTGTCAGTACCGCGACACGCTCCTCCCGCGGCAGCATGTTCAGCGTGTGCTCCAGCAACGTCGTCTTGCCGGAGCCCGGCGAGCTGACCACGTTCAGGCACAGCGTGCCATGCTCCAGGTAGCGCTGCCGCAGCGACGCCGCAATGCGCTGGTTCTCACTCAATACCTTCTTTTCCATCACCACGACTGTCATGCTTCCTCCAACTCCACAAACGCCAGGTCCAGCTCATCACCGCCCGCCAGCACCAGCTTCACCGAGTCGCACTGCGGACACGGAACGCTCGTTGTGTCCGACTCAAACTCCTTGCCGCACTCCACGCAGCGATTTCGCCGCGGACAACTCTGTATCTCAAAGTCGACCTTCTCCAGCTCCGTATCGATCGTCAGCGCGGTCAGCGCGAAGCGCAGCGCATCATTGTCCACTCCTGAAAGCGTTCCTACGCGAATGCCGATGCGGATCAGCTTCGCTCCGTTGCGGCGCGTCGCCTCGGCCTGTCCCGCCTCGAGTATCGCGTTGGCAATCCCAATCTCATGCATACAAGTCAGCAGATGCGTGGCAGCGGGTCGTTCGCCAGCATGTCCACAATCCTCACTGCGCCCAGCGTGGTGCGTATCGTTACCAGTCCTGCGTTCTCCTGACTCACCTTGCCGATGATGCTCGCATCGGCTCCCAGCGGATGCCGCGTCATCGCCTCCAGCAATCTCCCTGCATCTCCCGGCGCGCAGATCGCGATCAGCTTGCCCTCATTCGCGATGTACAGCGGATCGAGCCCGAGCAGCTCGCACGCACCCCGCACCTCCGCGCGTAGAGGAATCGCTCGCTCGTCCAGTTGAATGCCCACTCCGGAGCTCTGCGCAATCTCATTGCAGGAACTCGCCACGCCGCCGCGCGTGGGATCGCGCATCACGCGGATCGCCGCTCCCGTCGCCAGCATATCTGCCACCAATGAATGCAGAGGCGCCGTGTCGCTCGCTATCTCTGATTCAAACGACAGCCCATCGCGCTCCGCAAGAATTGCAACGCCGTGATCGCCGATGGGCCCACTCAGCAGCACCACGTCTCCCGGCCGCGCCTGGTCCGCCGAAAGATGCAGCGGCGTCTCCACCAGTCCAATTCCCGCGGTGTTCACGAACAGCCCGTCGCAGCTTCCCTTCTCCACAACCTTCGTATCGCCCGTAACAATCTGCACCCCTGCGCGGTCTGCCGCCGCGCGCATGGAGGCCATCACGCGTTGCAGGCTTTCTATCGGGAATCCCTCTTCCAAAATGAACGCGGCGCTCAGAAACAGCGGCGTCGCTCCACCCACCGCCAGATCGTTCACGGTACCGTTCACGGCCAGATCGCCGATGTTGCCGCCGCGAAAGAAGATAGGCTGCACGACGTACGAGTCCGTCGTGAAGGCGAGCCGCGAGCCGCTGATGCGCAGTTGAGCCTGGTCGTCCATGCGGTTCAGGATCGGGTTCCCGAACGCCGGCAGGATTACGTTGCGCAACAGATCTGACGACAGTTTGCCGCCTCCGCCATGGCCCAGCAGCACGGTCTCGGTATCGACGATGGGTAGTGGACAACTTAGCTGATTCATCGCAGAGTCACCAGCTCATGCCTGCGGTACTGGTAGTAGGCCGAGCACGCGCCCTCGGAAGAGACCATCGGCGCGCCCATCGGGCTCTCCGGCGAGCACTTACTCGCGAACGCCGCGCAATCG
>Ga0302154_10001337_pt1 | contig 20311 bp, 17 predicted proteins | sample I_Bog_N2_3_FD_193507 | JGI IMG/M metagenome (GOLD analysis project Ga0302154, IMG submission 193507) | Peat permafrost microbial communities from Stordalen Mire near Abisko, Sweden - I_Bog_N2_3 | ecosystem: Environmental > Terrestrial > Soil > Wetlands > Peat | place: Sweden: Abisko, Stordalen... | reverse complement strand
GTCGGGCGTCGTCGCCTTCATCGCCTACAAGCTGGTCGATCTGACGATCGGCCTGCGCGTGACGGAAGAAGAAGAGCGCGAAGGCCTGGACGTCTCGTCCCACGGCGAGACCGCTTACGCCAATTGATTCCGCGCGCGGCGCGCCCACCGCTGGGCGCGGCGCGCCACAGGGTCGGAAAGGGACACTCAGGTTTTTACCAGGCAGTAGCTTCTCAATTTCAAGCAATCATCCACGCCAAGAATATTCATCGCGCGTGAAGCAGCATTGCTGTCGCAGCTCTGGAATACCAGGCCTGAGCCTGTGTCGTCGATCAGATCATTCAAATCTGGAATGATGGCGCGATCCAGCTTTGCACCGGCCAGCACCACGAGATACACACCAGCTTTCTTTGTTCGATACCAATCGCTTTGCATGGGCAGCATTGGGTCTATCGCACGTTGGAATCCATTCGTCGGCCTCGGCCTGTTCGACGAAGATACGGCGCGGGCGACGGGCGTGGATCGGACGATTCAGACCGGGATCTATCCGCCACGCAGACAATGCCGGCGGTATGCGACCACGTCGGTGATCATTCAGACCGAATCGGCGAAGTGCGATCGGTCTCCGAAGCACCTGTTTTGGACGTCTCCCGAAGCAAGCACAATCGCGGCTGAACGTGAACGGCATCGCCCGTCCTCAGCGCGGCCCCCTGAGGGATTTCGAATGCTTCATCAAAGGGTGCCCGGCCGATGTGCATGCGCACGATTGCGATGAGAGCATCGCGGGAATGTGCAGCCGAGTTCGGGGGGCGCGAAATACACTGCAAGCTTGTTCCTTCCGGGATGGCGTCTTGTCGCACTATCGACATCGCGACGCCTTCTCGCCATTGAGATGCGAGCCCGAAGGTCTCTTCTCCAGCGCAACCGCCCAGGATGAGCAGGGAGGCTCCGATACCCGCGGCCACGCGGCACTTGGCAAGTATCGGCAGGTGGACGCAGTCCAGAAGAGCCTGCACAAGGGACTTGGCCAAGCTTGAGAACGCTCGTTGCGCATCCGTATGGCTTTTGCATGAACGATGACGCACATCGTTGCGGGCGTTTGGCGTGTCCGACGGCAAAGTGTTGCGAGCTTCGTCAACCGAATCGTTCTCGGCGTGCGATGCACGAACGGAAGTCACTGGAGCCCGCCCTGTTCGCCCGAGGATTTCTCGGAAACTCGATCGGCTTCGCTGCGGTTCCACCATCCACCGCCCAGGGCCTGAAACAACGCGGCCGTGTCTGCATACCTGTTGGCCCGCGCCTGCACCAGATTGATCAACGCCTCTTGGTATGTTTGTTCGGCCGCAAGCAATGCCAGGTTGCTGACATCGCCGATCTCGACCTGCCGCCTTGCGATGGCCAGACTCGAATCGGCAGCCCTCTCGGCGTTGACGGCCTCCTGCAACGCGTCGGCATCGAAGCGCAAGGCCTGCAATGCGTCGGCCACGTTCTGGAAGGCCGCGATGACGGTGGAACGGTACTGCGCAGCGGCCTGATCGTAGGTGGCCTCCGCGGCGCGCTTGCGATGCAACAGCGTCGCGCCGTCGAAGATCGGTTGCGTCACGCCGGCCGCGATCGTCCAGAAGGCATTGCCGGAGCGAAAGAGCTGGCCAATTTCGTAGGCGACACTTCCGCCAGTCGCATTCAGCGTGATTTGCGGTAGCAGATTCGCCTGCGCAACGCCGATCTGGGCGCTGGCTGCGTGCAGCTGCTCCTCCGCAGAACGGATGTCGGGCCGCTGTTCGACGAGCTTGGACGGCAAGCTCAGAGGGAGCGCCTGCGGCAAGTCCAGCATCGCCAGGTCGAAGTCTTCAAGCGCGAAATCGCCAGGGGTATGCCCCGCGAGCGCCACCAGCAGATCCCTCTGCTGGGCGAGTTGCCGGTTCAAAGGGGGCAATGCAGCCCTCGCCTGCGCCAGGATTGCCTCTTGCGCAACGACACCGGCCTCGGCGATCGCGCCAACCGAGAATTGCAGCTTGAGCAAATCCATTTGCTCCTGCTCGAGCTTGATGAGGGCCTCTGTCGACGCCACCTGGCCGCGCAAGGACGCCTCCTGGATCGCCGCGACGACCAGATTGGATGTCAGGCTGAGGTAGGCCGCTTCGAGCTGGAAGCGCTGCGAATCCGCCTGCGCCTGCAGGCTTTCGACCTCGCGTCGATTGGCGCCGAACACATCCAATGTGTAGCCGACGGTCAACTGCGCGGTGTGCAAGTTGTACAGCGATGCGCCAGACGTCGCCGATGTCGTCAGGCTCGCAGCGGGCACTTTCTGGCGACTGGGGGTAAAGCTCGCGGTCACGTTCGGGAAAAACGCGCCTTGCTGGGCATAGAGGTTCTCCCGCGCCACGCGCAGTGCAGCGTCGGCGGCTGCAAGGTTCGGGTTGTTCTTCAGGGCGTGCTCGATCAAGGCATTCAGGGCGGGCGACCGGAACAAGGTCCACCACTGCGCCGGAATATCCTGCCCCGCCACGAACTGCTGCACCGCGCCCCCTTGCACGGGCGCCGAGGAGGTCTGAATCATCAGCGCCGCTGAGGAATAGCCGGTCGCCGTCGGCGCCGCGGGTCGCACGTAGTCCGGCCCGGCTGCACATCCGGCGATGACCAGCAGGCAAGCGGCGGCCAGCACGAGCGGCGCACCGGCTTTCACGGAAGTTCGCTTCATGGTGATGTCACTTCCTACTGGCCTGCCGTCGCACGATCGATGAACAGCGCACCGCTGGTCACGATCTGGTCGCCGACGCTCAATCCATCGACGACCTCCACCTTGTTGCCGCTGGAACGGCCGACCCGGACGTTGCGCAAGGCGAGCGTGCCGTCGGGGCGCGCCACGAAGACATGCGCGTCGGCTCCTTCGTACACGATCGCGCCATCCGGAATGCCCGGGGCGCTCGCCGACTCTCCGGTCAGGATGTGAAAGGTCGCGAACATCATGGGCGTCAGTGCACCGTCCCGGTTGTCGATTTCCGCGCGCACCTGCAGGCGACGCGTATTGGGGTCGATCGCGGGTGCAACCCAGGCGATCCTGGCCTTGAAGGTCCGCTTTGGCAGGGCCATGACTTGCACTTCGAGGGCCTGACCGACCTTCATGTCGGGCGCGTCGACCTCACGCACATTGGCCACCAGCCACACCGTCGACAGGTTTCCGATCGAAAAGAGCGGATTGGCAGCGCCGCCGGCAGCACTCTGGATGTATTGGCCAAGCCCCACCTGCCGCTGCAGCACCGTGCCCGAGATCGGCGCCCTGACGATGGCTTCCGGATCGATCTTCTGCCCCGAGCGGTCGGCCTCGAGCGCACCGATCTCCTGGGACGACTTGCCGAGAATGCGCAAGCGGTTGCGCGCGGCCTCCAGGGCAACCTCGGCGCTCTTGACGACGCCCTGGGCCGCGACCAGATCCGACTGACTTTGCAGCCAGTCTTTCAGTGCGCCCGATTTCCCCAGGTAAAGGTCATGCTGGCGTTTCTCTGCAGCCTGTGCCACCTCCCATTGGGCGCGCGCGCTGGCGAGAGCCGCTACCGCGACTGTCAGGTCATTCTGCCCCTGAACGAATTCGGAGGCCTCCACGGTCATGAGCGGCGCACCTGCGCTGACGACATCGCCCAGCTTGGCGAACAGTTTCGACACTCGCCCCGAGTAGGGCGAGAACACCGGTGTCGTCGTATCGTCGTTGTTGGCGATCACACCGTCGGTGATTTGCTCGCTGCGGAACGTCATCGCCTGGACCGGCGCAACCTTCAGCGCCTCGCGCTGGGCTTTCGTGGGAAGGAACGTGCCCGGTGCGGACTGCGCAGGAACCTCGTCAGGGGCGGTGGCCCCGGCCGTGCGATGCAGCAGTCCGAACGCGAGCAGGCCACCGCCCGTCAGCGCCACGACGACGACGGCGACGAGCGCCCGGTTCCGGAGCAGCAGACTGCCTGAAGTGTGAGCGTGCATGATGATCATTTGTAGGTAAGACGGGATCTGCTCATTGGCCGCCCTCGGCGAGAGGGTTGCGCCATTGCGTGAACAATTGAAGGGCCTCTTCCTGATTTCGTGCAGCGGCGAGCGCGTCGCGGAACTCCGCGTTCGACAACATTTCCGCTGCGTTCGCCACGTATTGGAGATGTTCCTCGGTGGCATCAAGCGGCACGATCAGCGCCAGGCAATGGGCCACCGGCTCCTCGTCGGGCGAGTCGAACTCGATCGGGGCGGCCGGACGCACATAGACTGCCGCTGACTCGTTCAGGCCCGCGATGCGTGCATGCGGGATCGCAACGCCTTTGCCCAGTCCGGTGGATCCCACGGCCTCCCGCGCCTGGAGGGCCTCGACAATCTGAGCTTCCGGCAGGTTCAGTCGCGCCGCCAGTCGGGCGCCCGCGGTCCCGAGCAAGGCATGGCGATCAGGTAGGTCGGCGTCCAATAGGACGTCCGCGGCCGTGAGCAGCGCGTGGATCGCGAATGCGCCGCCGTGAGGGCCGCCGGAGTGCGAGGAGGCAGGCCCACCCCGGGTCTGATCCACCAATCGGCGCGCCTGCTCCTCGACGAACGGCATCCGCCGCGAGAACAGCGTGATCAGCACGGGCAGCACGATCAATATCAGCACCGGCGCCAGCAAGATCCCGCCAACCACCACCAGCGCCAGCGGACGCTGCACCTGCGAGCCGATGCCGGTCGAAAAGGCCGCGGGCAGCAACCCCACGCAGGCGACGATGCAAGTCATCATGACCGGACGCATCTGGACGCGACAGGTTCGCGTGATCGCGCTGGCGCGGTCCAGGCCTATCTCGATGTGCTGGTTGTAGTACGCGAGCACGATGATTCCATCCATCGCAGCGATACCGAATAGCGCGACAAACCCGATGGCAGCCGAGACGCTGAACGGCGTTCCAGTGAGGTACAACGCGAAGATTCCACCGATCAACGCCATGGGAATGACGCTCGCCGCCAGGAGCATGTCCACCACGGACCCGAAGTTCATGTACAGCAGAATGCAGATCAAGAGAATGCTGAGCGGCACTGCAACGTACAGGCGCTGGAGCGCATTCTGCAGATTGCCAAATTCCCCGACCCACTCCAGTCGGTAGCCGCCCGGCAACTTGACCTGTTCGGCAACCTTGCTCTCGGCTTCAAGTACTGTCGAGCCCAGGTCGCGACCGCGCACACTGAACTTGATCGGAATGTAGCGCTCCTGCTTCTCCCGATAGATGAATGAGGCGCCGGAAACCAGACTCACCTGGGCAACGTCGCCCAGCGGAATCTGCACCATGCCATTGCCGCTGGGGCTCTGGGCGCCGATGGTGATGCGTCGGACTGCGTCCAGGTTGTTTCGATATTCCGGAGCCAACCTCACCATCATCGGGAAGTTGCGATCGCTTCCGGGCTCGTACAAGTTGCCAGCGGCCTGGCCGCCGATCGCCGCCTGCACGGTGGTGTTGATGTCGCCCGTAGACAAGCCGTAGCGCGCGGCGCGCTCCCGATCAATGTCGATCTTGACGGTGGGTTGGCCGAGCGACGTGAAGATCGACAGGTCGGTGATGCCCGGCACGCTCTCCACCGCCCGCTTGATGTCCGCAGCGATGTGCTCGAGCGTTTCGAGGTCGTTGCCATAAACCTTGATGGAGTTCTCGCCCTTCACGCCGGACGCCGCCTCGGCGACGTTGTCCTCGATGTACTGCGAGAAATTGAACTCCACACCGGGGAAGCGATCCCCGAGCGCCGTTGTCATCTGCTGGGTCAGCTTCTCCTTGTCCACGCCCGAGGGCCACGTGTCGAACGGCTTCAAAGGGACGAAGAATTCCGCGTTGAAGAACCCGGAGGTATCCGTGCCGTCGTCAGGCCGGCCGTGCTGGGAGACGACGGTCTCGACCTCCGGGTAGCTTCCGATCAGTGCCCGCATCCGGTTCACATAGCTATTGCTCTCCTCAAGGGAGATCGACGAGGGCATCGTCGCACGGATCCAGAGGTTGCCCTCCTCGAGCTTGGGCAGGAACTCGAGCCCCAGCGTGCGGACCGCCAGCACCGTGAGAATCAGGAGCACCCCCAGGCCAGCCAGCGTCTTGCGCTTGTTGCCAAGGGCGAACTTGACGGCAGGCTCGTACACACGCCGCAAGCCGCGGACAAAGAATGTCTCGACCTCGCTCATCTGCTCCGGAAGGAGGATGGCGCTCAGGGCCGGTGATATCGTGAAGGTCGCGATCAGGCCGCCCGCGATGGCGTACGCGTAGGTGGTCGCCATCGGGCCGAAAATGTGCCCCTCGATGCCACTCATCGTGAACAGCGGGACGAACCCGGCGATGATGATGGCAGCCGAGAAGAAGATCGCCCGATTCACTTCCGTGGCAGAGTTCGCGATCACGGCGAACTTGCCGCGCAGCCCGACTGCGCTCCGCACGCGGTGCATCAGCGCCATCCCGGTCTTGCGGGACTCTGTCGATTCGGCGAGATGGCGGAAGATGTTCTCCACCATGATGACCGATGCATCGACCACCAGGCCGAAGTCGATCGCACCCACCGACAGCAGATTCGCAGATTCTCCCCGCATGACCAGCAATATGATGGCGAATGCGAGGGCGAACGGGATGGTCAGGGCGACGATGACTGCCGACCGCAGGTTTCCGAGAAACGCCCACTGCAGCAGGAAGATCAGCAGCACGCCCACGACCATGTTGTGGAGAACCGTATGGGTCGTGATGCCGATCAGGTTGCTTCGGTCGTAGATCTGTTCGATGTGGACGCCGGGCGGCAGGATGCCGGAGCCGTTGATCGCTTCGACTTCGGCTTCGACCCGCTTGATCGTGGGCATGCTCTGTTCGCCTCGGCGCATCAGCACGATGCCCTCGACGATGTCGTTGTCCTTGTCGTGGCCTGCAATGCCCAGTCGCGGCAGATTGCCGACCCGCACCTTCGCCACGTCGTCCAGCAGTACAGGGGTGCCGTGGTTGGATGCCAGCACCATCTTGCGGACGTCGGCCATCGACTGGACCAGTCCCACTCCTCGCACGACGGCCGACTGACCGCCAATGTTGATGGTCTGGCCACCGACATTGGTGTTGCTGGCGTTGACGACCTGCAAGACCTGGGGCAGTGTCAAGCCGTAGCTGGCGAGTCGATTCTGGTCGATTTCAATCTCGTACGTCTTGGTCTTGCCGCCCCAACCGGTGACGTCGACGACGCCCGGAACGGCCTTGAAGCGCCGCTCGAGAATCCAGTCTTCGATCGTCTTCAGGTCGGTGACCGAATAGCCGGGGGGGCCGACGACCCGGTAGCGATAGATCTCGCCGGTGGGACTCGTCGGCGATATCTGAGGGGAGGCCCCGTTGGGCATTGACGGAAGCTGAGAAAGGCGATTGATCACCCACTGCTGCGCTTCTTCGTACGTGGAGTCGTAGGTGAACTGCACCTTGACGTCCGATAGTCCGAACATCGAGATCGTACGGATCACCTCGACATGGGGGATCCCGGACATGCCTACTTCGATCGGGATGGTGATGTAGCGCTCGATCTCCTCGCTCGATTGCCCGGAACTTTGGGTGACGATCTCAATGAGCGGCGGCACGGGATCCGGGTAGGCTTCGATGTTCAACAGGCGAAAGCCGACAATGCCTGCGACGAACATGCCTATGAGCAGCACGACCATCAAAAAGCGCTGTCTCAGCGCGAACTCTACGACCGGATTCATTCGTTTCCTTTTGGCGCAGCTATTTCACTGCAAGCCCCGTGGCGAGCAATACGCTGGCTCGGAGGGCGGCTGCATCGACGATGCTTGACCAGTTGTCCGGGCACTGCCGCCCCGACGCTTTCAGGCGCTTTTTCGAACTTTGGAGATGCCTGCCGACTTGAAGAGGAAAAGCTCCCAGAGGCCTGGATGCATGCGAGCGATTCCTGCTTCCCAGTCCTGCCACGTTCTCTTGGAACTGTGGATCAGCGCTGCTGCGCCCGTCTGCGTCAGTCCCGCGGCCGCGCGACGCGATCGGATCGCCTCGGGCGACGGCGAGTCGGTGCAGGACGGGATGGAAGCCTCGACGCTGCGGGACGACATCTGGAGAAACGGGGAACTTGTCGTGGACATGAGAGCAGTCCTATCGTGATTCACTACCGCGTACCGCATCGTGGTCGTGTGCCGGGCCAAGCCTCACGGAGCCGAGATCCTCGAGCAACACCGAACTTCTGACGATGCAATAGCCACGCAGCTTCAAGCAGTCATTGATGCCGAAGACACTGATGACCTCGGCAATCGAATAGCTGTCCAGATTCCTGACGAACGGGATCTCATCGCAACCTGCGATCAATCCCAATAGTCGGGAATCGGCTAGCGCCAGCGCTTTTGAGGATCCCGCCTTCACCACCAGATAGGTGCCAGACTGCTTTGTCTTGTACCAATCCGATTTCATGCCGGGACTCGCTCTCGGGTGTCATGGTTCTTCTCCGCGCCAAGCGTCAGAAGTGAAAGATCACGTCGCCCGAGAAGATGGTTTCGCTGTACTTGTTGGGAGCGATCCCCGCGTTCGAGTTGCCGTTGAAGGCCGGATTGCCGCTGGAGTGGTAAAACGCGATTTCCGGGCGCACTTCGATCTGCGGCGAGAACCAGTGTTGCCAGCCCACCGCGAAGTTCTGATAGTGGGCGACGGCGCCCGTGCGCTGGCCCTGGGGATCGTTGTAATACTCGGGGCGGATGGAGAAGTTGTTCAGCGCGTCCGGCGAGTAGTTCAGATAGGCGACGACGCCCGTCGCACTTGCCGTGCAGGTCAGCTTGGAAGCGTTGCCGCAGTTGGCGAGATTGGGCGCGTTGAACGGCATGAACGCCGACGAGAACGGCGAACCGTTGTTCGCATAGACGGTCTGCACCGTGCTGTTCAGCGAGTTCGGAACGTCCTTCTGGAACAGGTGGTAGAGCTCGAACGAGACGTGCCACTTGTCGGAGAACGAGTGATAGGCGGTCAAGCCATACCACTGGAGATTGTTGTAGCCGTACGTGCCTTTGTTGATACCGTTCGCGCAGGCGTTGACGTCGGACTTGCCGTCGTCGGAGTCCCATCGGCCGCAGGCGGTCAGCGTCGGCATCGCCCCGGGATCCTTCTTGAAGGTCGCTCCGGGATAGAGCGGGTTGTACCCTTCCTGCCCAGCGACGCTTCCTGGGACGTTGGGATAGGGATTGGTTTCCCGCGCGTCGAGGTGCCCGATCGTGGACTCCGTCCCGACCGACACGCCGAGCTGGGCGATCCAGTTCTTGTTCACCGCCAACGAACTCTGCAGACCGGTGTTGGTGTAGTTGTCGAAGGTATACGTCATGGAGTGCGTATACATGTAGTTGTTCGGCGCGAGCTGAGCCTCGATATCCGGCAGCGAGATGTAGCGTCCGGCGCGCAGCGTCAAGCCTTCGGCGACCTGCGGAATGAACAGCTCGCCGTAGACCATCGGGAAGTCGAAGCCGTTGACCTTGTTCTCCTTCAGCAGCTGGTTGCTGAGCAGCCCATAGGCGGTCGTGTAGCGGTAGTTCTCTCCGTAGATCGCGGACAGGCGCATGCCCCAGTCGATGTGGTCCTTCTGCACGGTGTCGGGGAAGCGGTCCAGGTAGAGCACCACCTGATCCAGCTGAACGGTGTTGGGCGTGTACAGGTAGGCAGCGGGTGCGTTACCGCCCGGCTTGGTCTTGCTCGTGCTCAGGTTGCCGCCAACATCCACCCAGCCGTACAACTGGAAGTCGTTGTCGGACATCCACTTGCCGAAGCCCGTATCGGCGACCGCCGTCATGAACGGGCTATCGACCGAGTTCGGTCGCGTGACGCCGAGCGACGTCGTGCCGCCGTAAGGCCATTCGGTGAAAGGCATCGGAGGAGTCGATTGAGCGGCGGGAGGGAAATCCTCGCGCCTGGCCGCAGGCGCCTTGGGATCCGTCGGCGCGCCGGACTGGCCCCATTCGAGGCTGTAGTAGTTGGTGAGCCGTCCCCAGAAGCCTTGCCCCAGGTACGAATCGAGGCATTCATAGTTCTTGTACGGATCGCATGCTGCAGGCGCGTCTGCTGCGTTCGCCGAGCAGGCCAGCGTCGCCGACCCGGTGACGATGAGGCCCAACAGCGTCTTGCGGGCGAGCGGCGCATGGGCCGAGTGTTTGGTAGAACCTTGCATGATTTGGTGGTGTGGTGTTGAAGTTGGACGGAGTGCGATGCAAGCGGCGCGTCAACGCGCTGCGGCGCTGGCTTGAGCGCCGGCGCTCGCGGCGGCCTCGTTTCGCATCTGACGTTGCTGGTTCCGCAGCCGGCGTTGTTGGTTGGCCCAGGGGGTCGTCGTCGCGCGCGGGCCGTGGTCGAGTTGCAAGGTCTCCATTTCCGAATCGGGGGCCGCCTGGGCGAGTCGCACTCGGGAAGCAACGGCTGTCTGCCTGGCCTGTTCCTGGGCGGGGAGCTGCGTGGGGTCGTCGCCCGCGACCGCAGGGGCCGCGGTCACGACAGCGGCGGCGAATAGGCCGGTCGCGGTCAGGAAGCGAGCAATGATTGTTCGCCAGGGTATGGTTTGCATGATATTCGCCTCAATTAAATAGTATTGAATTGCGGCACGCTTATGTAGCAGCGCTCCAATTTTGTGAAAGCCATATTCGCCGAAGCAGGTTCGCTCAACGACACATGCGTCTCAACCTCAGCTCATCCACGGCTCCATGATAGAAAAAAGTCCATCGATAGTGTGTAGTTTTCGCGGCACCCGACGGTATCAAGAAGAGCGAGTTGCGGTTGCATTCAGTGCCATTGCACCATTCTGAATGCCCGCACTGGAACAGTGCCAAAGCACGGACGGCGTGCATTTTTTCTGGAATCAAATGGCAAGGCGATCAAGCAACCAAACTTGTTCTACGCATGCTCGAAGAGCACGGAATTCGTGTGTTATAAAAATGTCGTAAAGAATATTTCTTGGCACTGTCTTCAGAGGTATTCGAAGAGGAGGACACGGGATCCGCGTGGTATTTCTACTGATATTTCTTTATTCTTCGCACACACTTGGTGCAAAATATTTTTCTGGTGTTGGCACGGAGGTCGTGCACTGTGTTGCGCAATGGCTTCACAAAAAAACAATCGTCAGACAGAAAATGCACGTACTCCGTGTCATTTCCGAGCCGATCAGTCAGAAGGCCACTACCTTGGCTCGGGCGCGGCGTTGTCCGCCGGCTTCACACGCTGTCTTCATCGCCTCAGGGGAATACATCAGCCGCGACTATCCAAACGCATAGCAAGCATCGCGTCGCGCAGCAAACGTCGGACAAGAGTTCAATTGCCCGTTAAATGCCATGGTTGGTTCGGCGAGGCGTTCCCGTGACCGTGACCGCGTCGGTCACGACAGAGGCCCTTTCCGAGCCGGCTTCAGCCTGGGCTCGCAGGCGCCACTGCCGATGAGTCGTTGCCGCACGTGGGCCGTGATCCAGCGACAACGCCGCCGATGCTTGGGGCGTATCGGCGCCATACGCGGCCGCACGGCGCGCAATGGCTTCCTTGTTCGCTTTGTCCTGGGCGAGCATCTGACCAGCGTCACGGCCGGCGAATGACGTCGCCATTGACGAATTGCAACTCATGATCAAGTCCTTCTTTGAAAACCAATTTAGCGGCTTCGTCGACAGGCGCAAATCAGCTCGCCTTCTCAGGAAGCTCCAGACCCGCCTGCCGGAACCTCAATCTGTGGAAGCAATGTTAGTCGGGCCTGCATCAAGAAGTTCTCAAGAAATGCAGCTTGCTCATCAAGAAGTTATAAAGCTCCGCGTGGCGCGCTAAGAATACGAAATGGGATCCCAAAGACGCTCAGCATGGGCCGTTCTCAGCGTTGCGTGCAACGCTCGCCCTGCTGCTTGGTGCTGTGCATTCACGAAGATGCGACGGCGGCAAGAATCCTCCCCCAGCGAGAGCGATCCGATGAAATTTCGAGAATTGCCCGAGTGCGCAAGTTCGCGGAGCGCAACTCTATCTTTTTGGAATGGACGATTTCCAGCTCGATCGCGACCTGCAATCTACGATCTACGGGAGCAGATATTCCAATTCACCCGGAATGACAAAAATACAAATTCAACGGACGTGAAATGGCGAATCGATAATAATATCGCTCCCATTCAAATGCGTCTTCACGCGACTCATCATGGCCGGCGTGTCGTTTCTCCTGCCGCTGTTCCAATCTATTGCCTCGCCGGCCAGGGCGGCGCCGAAGGAGCGTCAGATTCATCTGGATGACAAGGAAGACGCAGCACTTTTGCAGGCCCCTCGTCGTTTCGTGTGGAATCCAACATTCACAATAGGTGGTCGTAGTCGGGCCCGGTGGGCATGTGGGCAGGCCGCCTTTGGGCCTGTCCACATGCCCACCGGGCGGTAGTTCAAGGGGTGGGGAGTTCGCTTGTGAATGTCGGAATCGAGGCGCTCTTTACCAGCGCGCTGGGGTTGCAATCGCCGTGGTTCGTCGAGGACGTGAAGCTCGATACGGCCAAGCGTCGTATCGATTTCGAAGTCGGCTGTCGTGGATCTCCGCTCGCGTGCCCGCAGTGCGGCGCGGCCGACCAGGCGGTGCATGACCGCATGGGCCGATCGTGGCGACATCTGGACTTCTTTCAGTTCGAGGCCTGGCTGCACGCCGACGTGCCGCGGGTGGGTTGCTCGGCCTGCGACAAGACCTCCCAAGTGCCCGTGCCCTGGGCTCGCGAAGGCAGCGGCTTCACGCTGTTGTTCGAAGCGCTGGCGCTCTCGATGTGTCAGGGCCTGCCGGTGCGCCAAGCCGCGCAAATGTTGAGAGTGCACGACAAGCAACTTTGGAGACGCATCGACCACTACGTCGGCCAAGCACGGCAAAAGCAAGACATGAGCAAGGTCACCTTCGTCGGCATCGACGAGACCAGTCTGGCCAAGGGTCAGCGGTATGTGACGGTGGTGCACGATCTCGCGGAAAAACGCCTTCTGTTTGCAACGCCGGGCAAAGATCACCAGACGGTGGAGGCCTTCGCGGTCGACCTGGAGGCCCACGGCGGCAAGCGCACGGCCATCACTCAGATCTGCATGGACATGAGCGCCGCCTTCCTCAAGGGATCGCGTTTGTTCCTGCCCAACGCGCTGGTCAGCTTCGACCGCTTCCATGTGGTGGCGCTGGCCAACGAGGCGATGGACGCCGTGCGCACCGCCGAATGGAAAAACGAATCGGCCAAGGTGCACCAAGCGCTGGGCCAACTCGGCCCGAAGGAGCGCCGCTCGATCTTGTGGGGGATGCGGCGCAACCCCTCGGGCTGGAGTGCCACGCAGTAAGCGGTAAGCCAGCGGCGTCCTTTCCAGGGATCTTCGCGCTCCCGACAATTTCCACTCCGAGGCGATGGAGTGCAGGAGATGGAAGGGACGACGAAGAGCAAGCGCCGCCGCCTGAGCGGCGACGAGTGGCGCGGGGTCTTGCAGCGCTTTGCCGAGGGCGGGGAGGCGCTGAGTGCGTTTTGCCGGCGCGAGGGGTTGAGCGTCAGCAGCTTTCGGTTGTGGCGTAGCAAGCTGACGACCAAGATCGACGAGGTGTCGGCGGTGCCGGCGGCGGTCGAAGACGAAGGCACGCGTTTCGTCGACCTGGGCGAACTCGGTGGCGCGCCGCCGGCGACGAGCGGCCGGCTCGAACTCAGGCTCGACCTGGGCGGCGGCCTCACGCTGCACATCGTGCGTGGCTGATGTTCTTCCCCGAAGGCAATGTTCGCGTGTACCTGTACGGCGAGCCCGTGGACATGAGGAAGTCGTTCGACGGTCTGTATTCGCTGGCGCGCAACGGGCTGAAGGTCGATCCGCTGAGCGGACACCTGTTCGCCTTCGTCAACCGGCGTGCCACGCAGATCCGGGTTTTGTACTTCGACCGCAGCGGCTGGTGCCTGTGGGCGAAGCGTCTCGAGGCGGGCAAGTTCATCGCCGACTGGACCCAGGTTCGGCACCGCGAGATGGACTACACGGGGCTGAAGCTCATGCTCGAAGGCATCGAGATCAAGCGGGTCTACAAGCGCTATCAGTTGTTGCGCGAGGATGCCAGAACGACGCCCCCTTGACAGGCCGTCGCGACGACAATTGTCGTCATGCCCACCACGTCGACCCGAGTGCCCGATGCTGCGCAAGTGGCCGCACTCGAGCCCGGGCAGGTTGCCCGGCTCCTGCAGGGCCAGGCCACACAGATCGACGAACTCAAGCGCCAAGTCGAGTGGTTCAAGCGACAACTGTTCGGCCGCAAGAGCGAGCGCTTCGCGCCCGAACCCGACCCGCACCAGATGCACCTCGGCCAAGTCGTGGGCGAGTTGCCGGTGCCGGACGGCGCGGCCACCGGCGGCAGCAAGGTGGCGGCTCACACGCGTCGCAAGACACGCAGCGACTTCGCCGAGGACGGCGCCGGTGCGCCGTTCTTCGACGAGACCAAGGTGCCCGTCGAGACCATCCATGTGCCGAGCGCCGAGGCCCAGGGCCTGGCACCCGAGCAGTACGAGCTCATCGGCGAGAAGGTCAGCCATCGCCTGGCGCAGCGCCCGGGCAGCTTCGTGGTGCTGAAGTACGTGCGCCCCGTGATCAAGCGCCGCGACACCCAGACCCTGCACTGCGCGCCGGCCCCGGTGGGCGTCATCGAGGGCAGTCGCGCTGACGTCAGCTTCATCGTGGGCGTGTTGCTGGACAAGTTCCGCTGGCACTTGCCGCTGTACCGGCAGCATCAACGACTGATCGACGCCGGATTCAACCTGAGCCGGCCCTGGCTGACGCAACTCGTGCAGCAGGCAGCGATGCTGCTCAAGCCGATCTACGAGGCCCAACTGGCTTCGATCCGCGCTGGTCGCGTCAACACGATGGACGAGACGCCGATCAAGGCCGGCCAGGCGGGCGCGGGCAAGATGAAGGTGACCTACTTTTGGCCGATCTACGGCGAACTCGACGAGGTCTGCTTCCCGCACTTCGAGTCGCGCCGCCATGAACATGTCGAGCAGGCGCTGGGCCTGCAGCTCACGCCGGGCACCGTACTGCTCAGCGATGGCTACGAGGCCTACGCTGCGTATGCCAAGAAGATGGGCATCACCAACGCTCAATGCTGGGCCCACTCCAGGCGCGCCTTCTTCGAAGCTCAGGCGGCCGAGCCGCAAGAAGCAGCCGAGGCCTTGGGCCAGATCGGCAAGCTCTACGAGATCGAGGAGGCGATCCGCCAGGCCAAGCTGAAGGGAGAGGCCAAGCGGGAACATCGGCTCGCGCACAGCAAACCATTGGTCGAGAAATTCTTCGCCTGGGTCGACGCGCAGTTCGAGCGACAGGGGCTGCTGCCCACCAACCCGCTGACCAAGGCGATGGCTTACGTGCGAGAGCGCCGCTCGGGACTCGAGATCTTCCTCAACGACCCCGACGTGCCCATTGACACGAACCACATCGAGCGGGCCCTACGCCCGATTCCCTTGGGCAGAAGGAACTGGCTTTTCTGTTGGAGCGAGGTCGGCGCCCAGCACGCCGGCATCGTGCAGAGCTTGATCGCCACGTGTCGACTGCACGACGTCGATCCCTACACGTACCTCGTCGACGTACTGCAGCGCGTCGGCCAGCACCCGGCCTCGCGCGTGGCCGAGCTCACACCCAGGCTGTGGAAGCAGAACTTCGCCGGCAACCCGCTGCGCTCCGACCTGCACAGATCCGGTTCATAGGCAAGAACGCCGCTGGCTTAGCGCTTACGCTCGACGTGCGCGTGTAGTGATCTGCAAAAGCCGTCTCAACACGGTCGGCAAGCTCCTCGATGGTCATCGACGGCCTGGACTCACCGCAGTAGGTGCACTCGTCGGCCTCGCGCGATGATTCGATTTCCGCAGCCAAAAATCTGTCACCGATGCAGGCGTGGCAGATTCGAGTCCCGCTGTCTTGATCATCATAGGTCGGGGCGGTCATTGATCTCAATCTTCGCATTGCGAATTCTTCGCGAACCAACGCGCTGTTGCGGACTGGGCCGAGTTTTCTAGATTCGAGTATCGATCGTGAATTGCATTTTCGGTCGTTGCATCGGCGTTCTCTACGGTGCCCGATACCGGACATATCCTAACGACTGGACCTGGGCCGGCACCAGCCGCAAAATGGCGGCTCATTTGCTCAGCGCATGCGTCGGGCACACGATTGCATTCCCACCCGTGACGCGCCAGCCGATGCGTTCGGCCTCCGCGGCGGCTCGCAGCGCCCAAGGCTCGACTGGATCGCTAGCCCGCGTCTTCGCCAGGAACACCTTTCCGCAGCCGCGCGCTTCGCAGCCGAGGGTGAGTTCGGCGTACAGCCTTTCGGCGAGAACTGCATGTGGCATGACGAGACTTTAGCTGGGTCGGCCTGCCGCGAAGCTGTCGGTTGTGACCGGCAGCTCCTGGCCGACATGCGTCCTAGGAGGCGGCGGCCAGGTCGCGCAGGCGCTGTGCCCGGGCGTCCGACTGCTATCTAGTGCATACCCACCGTTCGAGCTCGATGGCCAGGCGGCCTGGCTCGACCCATTAGAGACATTGGGACCCTCAGATTTGAGGCCAAGAAGCGGACGTTCCCCGTCTACGGTACTCCGCATGCGAAGCGCAACGCTCTCACGCGGGCATCGCGGCTCGCTGCGAGCTCAATCCAAGAGCAATGTTCACCGTCTTCACCACGTCCTCGCCGGGCACTAGCGTCAACGGGAAGCCGGGAACGATAAGGATCTTGCTTTTGAGGGCAACGATGATATTGCCTGAAGAAACAGAGAACTCGAACAATGAAGCGCGCTCTCTCAACACGCTGCGTGCCAACTGCTGCACTGAAATTGAGTCAAGCCCGTTCTGGGAGTGTGCAAGTGCTGGTGCGGCAATGGCTAGCACAAGGTCACGCAATGCTTCCGCCTCAACAATTGGCTTCGCGGCGGCCGCGTGCTCAATGCAACGGATGATGTCCGCGTAATCCTGACGTATTTGTACCGGCCCCTGACTGTCGATGTGTGACACCTCGTCTACGGCCGCGCTCGGCTTCTCAGTCGACGTGAGTGGGTCTGAAAGTTGGTAGTAGCTCTCGATGGACCCCCGTCTGAGGATGAAGCAACCGAGATCTTCCAGGAAGTTGAGCAACACTACCAGTTGCGCTTTCACTCCACCCCAGGCCGTTTGCATCTCTACTGTTGGAAGGGGGGCGTCACCAAATACGAATAGCGTCGCTAGCGAAGCGCGTCGTTTCGACTGCGACTCTTCAGCGCCTGCTCTATTGATCCAATACGGATGCTTTTGCGCGAGAGGCGCCAAAATCGACCAGTGGGTATCGACCGCCTTGCAGAATGTCGTGTAAACGCTTCCTAGAAGCTTCGTCGCGGATTCAAAGCCCAGCTTCTGAGCTCGATCATCCGCCCGCGAATCGGTTGCCACGAACTCCTTGGCAAGCTCAAGACTATCCGCAATGGCATCGGCGTCGGCGAGAACCACCGGGGTTTTGCCGAGCAATCGAAGAAACTTGACCACAATCGGCATCTGCCCTGTCCCAATCACAGGGAGAAGCTGCGAACCCGCTGCCTCCAAATGCAGATCGAGGCGCCTGGACAAGGCACTGCACACGATCAAATCGGATGGGCCTTCGACCAGCAGCGGCCGCTTTGAAAACAGAGCAAGTTTGTGCTCTTGGCCCAGGCGAGCTACAAGACTTTGAATCCTCTTGTTGCTCAGTTCACCAGCCGTGGGTGAGATCTGTACAGGCTCGCTGCGCAAGTCATAGCAGAAAATGACCGAGGGAACATCCGCCGCCGCCGCAAGCTGAATCATCTCGGTGGAGTGCGTCGCGATGATGATCAACTTTCGATTGCTACCGGCGGCTGGGATGCCTGCAATGCGTTCCATCTCGCTGAGCAGAAATGCTTGTAGCTGAGGATGCAAAGAAACCTCTGGCTCGTCAATCAGCAACGCACCGATCTCATCGTTGTAGACAGCGCAGAGTAGGCCAACCAATTGCAAGAGACCAGATGCTTCTCTACCTGATGAATACGGCTCACCAGCGACGTCCATTCGCGAAAAATTAATCTTTAGCTGCCCGCCGTCCCAGTCGACTTCCATGTTCCTTTTGAACAACTTTCGCAGTCGCTCTTGAATCATCACAAAGATGTCCGCCCTCGCCGACAACGTTTGGAAGTCACCGTTCAGTGTCTCGTTCAAATTTCGGCGTTCAAGATCGCCTTTAGCGCCGAAATTGGCATTTGCGTACAAGGGAGTTCCATTGCGATGCCCGTCGTAGTCCGAGCGGAAAGACTCGAGTGGTCCAAGACGTCCTGCGGACATGAAGCGCACTGCCTTGCCGTCACCAACGATTTCTTCTAATCCCTTCTTAAGTCCGCGCAGCAAGTGAGTCTTGCCCGAACCGTTGGGCCCAACGATGGTGCTCAGCCCTCGATGAAGTTTGACGGCCCGCGTGAGCTGACCATTGTGACTATCAACTTGCGATTTGATGTCAATCGGAAACTGCATCTCCGCTCCTAATTGTTCGGCGCCGGGACTCGTCCGCGCATGGTGAACACACGCCGCTCGGTAGATTACCGCCTGCCTCTTGGCCTAGATGCGGCTGCTCGACCCTTTACGCGCCTTTAGCTGGCTTGGGCGGCCGGCGCCTGTTGGCCAAATTTAGCGTCTCTCATGGTAGAACGGAGTCTCCACCGCAAACCCGACATTGTTAAGCGACGGCTTTTGGCCGAACAGCGTCTTAGGCGCCGCCGGCCAGGCATGCGCACTTCTACGCGTGCTTGACCGCAACCGACAACTTCACTTCGCTGAGGCGCATAAAATCGACGTCCCCCTGTGCCAGTAACGCTCCACCGTCAACAAGCACTGCGATGCGCCGAACGTAGAGTCCAAGTGGTACCGAAGGAAGTTGGGCTTTCAGGCTGACCATCGCACCGCCGATGACACGCGCTACCGTTCGCCATGAGGCCACCGAATTGTCGACGAGCGCCTGGTCAATGGCCTCCAAATCGGACTGATCGAGAAGGGAGACGAGCTGTTGTTCTGCGGCGCTCAGGCGGGTGTCGGGGTATGGCTGCGCGTTCTCCAGCTCAGGGTGACTGCGATACGCCGTCGCTCTGAACGCATCTGGCATTCCGACGAGAAGCGTCGCGAGTTCGCGCCAGCCGTGGGCACGTTCCTCGACTCCTGGCATGGCTGCGACGGTTGCCGCCGCAGCGACGAAGCTGGTTTCGAGTGCCAGCATCTGTGTCCCCAATGGCTCACGGGCCCGATCGTTTTGCATAGTCATCCCACGCAAGGTTCATAGCGACAGCCTACCTCAAACCGGTCAGTCGCGACCGGCTGCAATTGGCCGACATGCGTCCTCGGCCCGGGAGGTCTGGCTGTCGGCGCCTAGTCCGTTTCGGGGCTTGCGCCGACGACCCGATGAGCGACGTGAACGGCCGTCCGGCCCGCATGCCTGATGGCCGTCAGGACGAGACGCGTGGCCGCACAGTCAAAGGTCGGCGCGCTGGCTCACTTCGACGTCGCCCGCAACAAGCTAACGCGCCCGGTCTTTTTGACTGGTGCAGTCTTCGCCGCAACCTTTTTCGCTGCTGCCTTTGAGGCGGGCTGCCTCTTCTTTCCAGCGGTCGCGGCATCGAACACCATAGGCCCCGCTTCATTGGCTTTGAAGAGGGCGATCGAGTTGATCCCGAACATCGCTGTGGGCAGCATGCCTCCTTGGGCCTGCCAGTCTGCGGTCAATGCACCAAAGCTCATTTTCATACCGACTCGCCAATAGCCGGAAGTGATGCCTTTCGCCGCAAATATCGCCGCGGCGACCTCTTCCCATTCGAGTTCAAGGTCGGGAAGTTGTTGAACTGGGACGTCGTTCACGTAGTAGCCCTGTTAGCCGAGTAAAACGGGCGTGAGCCCGCATCGATTGCCGTCACGACGTGCACGTTCGTGGGTACTCGGAATTGCCGCGAAGTAGAGACTGCACGCTCGATGACACCCTTGGCGTCAGCAACCGCCCGCTTGGCCGCTGCGGCTTGTCCGCTAGCTACGTCCTGAGACCAACGGCCGGACGTTCGCGAGAAAACGTAGTCCATTGGATCAGCTCGATCGCTGCTACGTGCTGATCTGAGAGCGAAACCGACAAGATCTTTTGGAGAATTTGCGCCGAGCCAATGCATCTTGAAGACCAGTGCGTCGGCCCTTGGAACGGACAGTTCTCCTTTCTCCCACTTCGCGACGGTCTGGCCCTTCTTTTCAACCCGCGCGCCCAGTTCATCCTGGGTAAGACCTAGCCGCTTCCGCAGAAAGCGAAGCTCTGCGGCCGTCAGTTCACTGGGGCTAAGCGCTATGGCGCGGGCAACCGCGACGTAGAGGCCGTCGAGGTCA
>Ga0302154_10001334_pt1 | contig 20339 bp, 15 predicted proteins | sample I_Bog_N2_3_FD_193507 | JGI IMG/M metagenome (GOLD analysis project Ga0302154, IMG submission 193507) | Peat permafrost microbial communities from Stordalen Mire near Abisko, Sweden - I_Bog_N2_3 | ecosystem: Environmental > Terrestrial > Soil > Wetlands > Peat | place: Sweden: Abisko, Stordalen... | reverse complement strand
CGTCATCGCCGCGCCCTCCCACACCTACTGTATCGCCATGCGGGGCGTTGGCCGCCGGGTGCGGTGTGCGGATGGGTACCCCTCCCCCGCTTTTCGTGCAAAATCTTCATGAATAAAGACTTAGGCTTGGACCTCCCTATTTGGAAGGGTTGAGGCGCTCGGCGCTAACCCCTTTGTTTTCAGTGGGGCTTGGCTGCGACGGCGTGCCTTGAAGATACATGATCTATCCTAAAGATAGGTGGGTTCTTCCTCTGGGCTAAGTTGTCAAAGATTCAGCGAGTTACAAGGCCCACTGACCGGCACTGGGCCGGGGAGAAGAGCCCGGGGTTGGCCGCGCGGTCTTCTCTTACTGGATCTATTATATCGGGCGTGTCAAGAGGGCAATGCAAGTTTCAGTGCGTGGAAACGGGCCCGGGAGTCCTCGTTCCCACCCATGCCGACGATGAGGCCGTCGTCATGGATGGGAGAACCGAACGCTATACGTGAGGAGAAGAAGGAAACTCACGGGCGTGACAGTGGGCTGAAGCCCACTTCTCCCTCCAGCAAAGCGCGCAGGGGCGTACCTCTTTAGAATGGAGGCACACTCGCAGCGAGGAGACTCCGACGCCCATGGCCGACAACGAAGAGAGCAAGCCCAGCGCATGGAACAATCCGGAGTTCCGGCCGGACCTGGCGTTCCAGAAGCTTACCGAGGATATGGTTGAGCGGCTGCTGCCCTATGGACGGGAGGAGGAGTTCCCGGCCAACATCACGCTGTTCCGCCAGGGGGACCGGCAGGTGGATATGTTCGTCGTGCTGGATGGGGAGGTGGAGATCTTTCTGCCCGGCGGGAACGGCGAGCCTACGGTCATTGCCAATCACAAGAGGTTTGATTTTTCGGGCGAGCTGAACATGCTGACCTCGCAGGGGTCGCTGGTGGAGGCGCGGACGGCAAGCGCGAGCCGTCTGCTGCGCATACCGCGCAACGAGTTGCAGCGGCTGATGCGCGCCGAAGGCGACATTGCGAACCTGATTACCTCAGCCACCATCTGGCGGCGCATCGGGATCATTGGCCAGGCGGTCGGCGGCGTTGTGCTGATGGGTCACGCCGGGGATGCGGAGATGACAGAGCTGCAGCGCTTCTTCATCCGCAACAACTATCCGCACAGGATCGTGGAGATGCCGGCCGAAGAGACCGCGCCGGCTGATGATGTGCTGTCCGATCCGGAGTCCTCGCTGCCGGCGGTGGTGCTCTCCGATGGCCGCATTCTGCACCGGCCCACCATCACGCAGCTCGCCGACGAGCTGGGCATCACCGAGCTGCCCGATCCGGAGATGATCTATGACGTAACCGTGGTGGGCGCGGGGCCTTCGGGGCTGGCGGCCGCAGTGTATGCGGCCTCGGAGGGGCTGTGCACCATTGTGATTGAGGGCACCGCTCCCGGCGGGCAGGCAGGCACCAGCTCCAAGATTGAGAACTACCTCGGGTTTCCGACCGGGATATCAGGGCAGCGGCTGGCGAGCCGCGCCCAGTTGCAGGCGTTGAAGTTCGGTGTGCGGTTTGCGATTTCGAGGGAGACGATTACGGCGGAGCAGATCGACGGCATCCACAAGCTGACGCTAGCGGGCGGCATCCCGGTGTGTTCGAGGGCCGTGGTGGTGGCCTCCGGCGCGCAGTACCGCACGCTTTTGGTGGAGAACTACGGGCAGTATGAAAACCGTGGCATCTATTACGCGGCGACGGCGATGGAGTCCGTGCTGTGTCGCGACAACGAAGTGATTGTGGTGGGCGGCGGCAACTCGGCGGGGCAGGCGGCGGTATTTCTTTCGGGCATAGCGAAGCATGTGCATCACATTGTGCGCAGCAAGTCGCTGGCGGCCACGATGTCGCAGTACCTTATCTCGCGCATTGAGAGCTCGTCGCGCATTACGCTGTATACCGAGTCCGAGATTGTGAAGCTAGAGGGCGAGACTGCGCTGGAGAGCGTGACGTGGGGTCATCGCAGGACGGGGGAGTCGACCGTGAAGCCGATTCGAAGCGTCTTTGTGATGATCGGCGCCGAGCCGAACACCGGGTGGCTCTACGGAACCGTGCGGCTGGACAAGAAGGGCTTTATCCTGACCGGCGGCGGCGAGGGCTTTGAGAACACTCCCTACGCGACCAGCGTGCCGGGGATGTATGCCGTGGGCGATGTGCGTTCGAACTCGGTGAAGCGTGTTGCGTCCGCGGTGGGCGAGGGCTCGGTGGTGATCTCGGACGTTCACCGCTACCTTGCAGACCATCGCAACCACTTCGCGGCGGAGCCGAACTCCGCGCTGGCGGCGCTGCGGCTGGCGAGCACGGCAGCACCCCCGCAGAGCCAGGGGTAGAGGTTCCCAGGGTGCGCGGGTGTGCGTCCTGGCGGGGGGTGGGGCCGTCAACCCCCTTGGAGTGCGCTGTGAGCGGCGAGGGGCGGCAGCTTCGCCAAGCGCGTTCTGTGCGGGTTACAATTCACACCGAATTCCAATCTGAAAAGAGTCCTCTAATGAAGATTGCCCTGAAGATGTTCCTGCTAGTCCTGATGCCCACAGCGATGCTCGCGCAGCGGCCGTGGCAGGAGATTACCGTGCCGAGCGTAAATGAAGCTGCTGCGAACTTCGCCGCGCCGCCGCATGAGTATGGCGCGATCCAGCCATTTGCGAGCTGGAACGGCGCTGACCCCGCCGAGGTGCGCGCGCGCATCAGCCGCGACTTTGACCGGCTGGCGGCGAACGGGATCTTTATCGTGAATCTGTCGCCGGGACGGCGCGTGCCCGGCGAGGGCAAGTACCTTTCGCCCGAGCACATGGACCAGGTGAAGTACACCGTCGCCGAGGCCGCCAAGCGCAATATGCGGCTGTGGATTCAGGATGAGTCCGACTACCCGAGCGGATTTGCAGGCGGGTATATCAGTGAGCGCTATCCGCAGCTTGGGATGCAGGACATTGTGGACGACATCAGCGTCCACGTGCAGCCGGGGCAGACGCTTTCCATGCCGGTGCCTCCTGACACGCTGGCCATTATGGCGATTGAGACTGACGCCAAGCAGCAGATTAAGCAGGTGATTCCGATCCCAGTGCCAGCGAACCTGGACCTGCGCTGGCTGACTCCGGCCGAGGGCACAACGCCGAATGAGCCGCGGTACTTCTGGGAGGTGCAGTTCGTGCGGCACGTTTACCTGAGCTCGCCGACGCGGAACTTCAACCGCGCCGACGGCACGCGCGCCAAAGATGCAACGTACTCGATCATCGACTATCTCGATCCGAAGGCGACGGACGCTTTCCTCGCGACGGTGCATGAGACCTACCGCGCGGCGGTGGGCGACCAGTTCGGCAAGATCGTGATGGGGTTCTTCGGCGATGAGCCGGACTACACGAGCGGGATTCCGTGGACGCCGACGCTGCTGGAGAAGTTCAAGGCGCAGAAGGGCTACGATCTGGCGCCGTATATTCCGCAGTGGTTTGACCACCAGCCGACGGATGCCTCCGAGCGCGCACGGGCCGACTACTACGACGTGTGGAGCGGCATCTTCCGGAGCTCGTTCTTCGGCGAGCAGGCGGAGTGGGCGAAGAAGTACAACGTGGAGTACCTGGTCCACCTGAACCACGAGGAGACCATGCTGGCGCTGGAGCGCAGCGAGGGTGACTACTTCCGCGATGAGCGCTACGTGGAGGTCCCGGGCATCGACAACCTGAGCCAGCTGATTCCGAGCGCGGTGCACCGTCCGGACGGCGTTTGGAACATCAACAACAACTTTCCCAAGCTGGCTTCGTCGTCGGCGCACCTGTTCGGCAGGCCGCAGGTGTGGGCCGAGGAGGGCGGCGGCACAGGCATAGACGGCAAGTACCAGCTCGACTTCCAGTTTGTGCGCGGTGTGAATGCAATGCAGATTCGCGTGCCTGTGCTGCGGCCAGGCGGGGGCGAAGCGACGACAGGGCCGCCTCCCGATGTTCCGCCTGAGGCGCCGATGATTGCGTGGTACACCAACCGCGGCGGCTACCTGATGGCCGTGGGACGGCCGGCGGCGCAGGTCGCGCTCTATCACCCTGGCAACAGCATATGGATGGGCGGCGATGCCGCTATCGAGGCAGACCGCAGCACCACCAAGCTCGGCTGGGAGTTGTTTGAGCACCAGGTCGACTGGGACTACTTTGACGACCAGTCGTTGAGCTCGGTGGCGACGCTCGCGAATGGAACGTTTACTAATCTGAGCGGGCAGGCATACAAGGCCATCGTGCTGCCATCGATGACGGTGATCACGCGCGCGAGCCTCGACAGGCTGCATGCGTTCGCTACGCAGGGCGGCAAGGTGATCTTTGTTGGCAAGACGCCGACGCTGATCGTGGACAAGACCTTTCTGGATGCGAAGGAGGTTCCTGACCTGAGCTTCGCCACGCTGGTGGAGTCCAGTGGCGACATTACGCCGGCGGTGCTGGCTGCGCTGCCCGCGCCGGATGTGAAGCTGGATGCCGCCTTCCCGCGGCTGACCTACACGCACCGAACGTGGACCGATGGCGACATGTACTACTTCTTTAATGAGAGCGACAAGGCCGAGACGCGCATGGCCACCATCGTGAGCACGAAGGCGAGCAAGGGCAAGGCGCAGGACTGGGACATGGGCACGGGAGAGATTCATCCCCTGGCCGCCGCGACGTACGAAGGCGACAATGTGACCTTCCCGCTGATACTGGGACCGTATGAGGCGAAGGTGATTGTGGTGGGACCGACGCCCGCGAAGGTGGCGGAGCCGGAGCCGGCGTTTACCAACGGCCTGAAGATCGCCGACCTGGACGGCGACTGGGAGCTGGCGCTGAACGGTAACAAGCAGACCACGCCGTTGAAGTCGTGGGAGGATCTGGGCGTGACAGGCTTTGCCGGGCCGGCGACGTATCACAAGCAGTTCACCGTGGCTGCGCTGCCCGGCAAGCGGCATGTGTATCTGGAGATCGACCGCGTGAACGACTACGCCAAGGTCACACTCAACGGCAAGGAGCTGGGAGCGCATGACTGGCAGCCGTATCGCTGGGACGTGACCGGAGCACTGAAGGCAGGAGCGAACGACCTGACGATTGAGGTGGATACAACGCTGCCGGCACGCACCGCGGTTGGCGGAGGAACGCTGCCTGCGGTGAAGGTGGAATCAGGCCTGCTGGGCGATGTACGGCTGGTAGCCTACTGAGTTCACGGCTCCGGCGGGCCGCCGGGGTCGGGTTGGGCGGTGATGGCGAAGGTGCCGTCGGGCAGGCGTGTCAGCGTGGGTCCGTAGGTGCCAAGAAGTTCGCGTCGCCACCATAGGCCCTGCTGGTGCTTCTGCTCAGGCGTGCTGAACCAGTACTGCCACAGCACGGTGCGCACGTAGCGCGGCGGTGTGCTGCCGAATGGGTTGCCCGCGAAGAGGTTGAGGACCGGGCGGTCGTTGAGCAGCAGCAGGACTTCCGTCTGGGTCACAAACGGAGACTGGAACGAGGGGCCGAGCGAGGCGAACCACAGGTTCCAGTCAAACCGCGGCTGGTAGGGCGCGTAGATGCCCGGCGCTTTGGCGGGGTCCTGCGGCTTGTAGCGGAAGGGATACGCGGTCCAGGTCTGGCCGTCGTTGGAGCCCTGGAACTCCACCTCATAGCGGTGCGGCGTCATCACGGCGAAGAGGCCGTACTGGTTGGCGATACGGAAGGGATCGAGCGCGGCGACCGGCGAGGTGGGCAGCGGTGCGGCGGCCCAGAACATCTGCACCAGCGGCGCCAGCGTGGCGTAGAAGATCCAGGTGAACACGAAGGCCGAGAGGGTGAGACGAACTCCGGCGAGAGCGCCCTGCGGCTGTGGTGAGTTCGCGTCTTCACTCTGCAAGGTCAAGCCGCTGAGCCAGCGCTGCGGCATGAATCGTTGCAGCGTCGTGTCGTTCAATAGCAGGATGGCCAGTACCAGCACGAGGTAGTTGAGGAAGGCGTAGTTCGCCGTGGCGATGACGCCGATCTGCCACGCGGTGACGATGCAGAAGCACGTGATGCGCCAACGGCCGGGCAGCAGCGCCATCCAGACGAGTACGAGTTCCATGAAGAGCGTGGCGGCGGCGGTGGCGATGTGGAAGCCGTGTGGCAGATGCTGGAGATACCAGCCGATCCAGGTGGGCAGCGGGCCGTTCTGGTAGTACTCATACATCGCAGTGAGGTTGCGCCAGGTGGGGTCGCCGCTGATGAGCTTGACGACGCCGGACTCGAAGTAGATGCGAAACCACTCCCAGAGCAGCAGCAGGATTGCGGCGCGCGGCGGCGGATTGCGCGCGCCCCATCCGGCAAGAAGACCGCCGGGCGCGAGGAAGAGCGAGAGGAAGCCGGCTTCAAGCAGCATGCCATCCGACTGGTAGCCGGAGAAGTCCTGCGCGGTGCTGACGAAGGAGAGAAAGCAGACGAAGCAGACGACAAGCGTGGCTCGCGGCCAGACATTCGCGACGAGCAGCAGCGACGCGATCAGGCCGGCCCAGCAGAGCGCCATGAGCATACGGTCGCTGCTCGAAAGCCAGAGCAGTGAAGGTACGTCCCAGAAGCGCATGGCACCGAGGCTGCGCGCCTGTATCAGATAGTTGGCAGCAGGCAGGATGCCCTGCGTCCCGATAAGGCCACGCACCTGGAAGAGCAGAGCGAAGAACGCGGAGAAGTAGATGAGCCCCAGAGCGCGGAGAAAGAGCCAGCGCGCGATCAGGCGATCACGGCAGGGTGCGAAGAGCCATCGCAACACATTGGGCATGGCAGATCTCCCGGCAACCGCAGAACGATGCTTCGAGAGATTCTAGCCGAGAGATTCCAGGCTGCGCCCTGTGGTTACGCCAAAGGTCTCACTGCTGCGCGTCGCGCAGGAGTGCGACCGCTGACCAGAGGACCGGCGCCTGGCCGTGGTCGTCGCCGGTGCGGCGCTTGCGCTCCAGGTAGTACTCCAGGTCGTTCTTCTTATTGGTGCCCTCGCAGACCTGAGTGACATCGTTGTTCTGGTCGACGTATCCGACGACGGCGATCCATGCCTTGCGAGCCGCGGGACCGTATTTGGCGGCGTCGAGCCAGCCGTTCTTGACGCCGGTGATCATGGCGAAGCTGAACATCGCGGAGCTGGAGCTCTCCGGCCACGCCTCGGGGCGGTCGATGAGCTGGCGCCACATGCCGTCCTTGCCCTGGTACTTGAGCAGCGCGGCCATCATCTTCCGGTAGCCCTTGAGGATGCGCGGGCGATCCGGATTGTCTGCCGGGAGTGAGCGCAGCAGCTCGGCCATGCCGGCGGCGATCCAACCGTCACCGCGGCCCCAGTAAAAGGGCACATCCGGCGCGTGGTAGAAGAGGCCGTTCTTCTGCTGCAGTTTGTCGAGATAGGACACCATCTCCTTCGCGGCGCGGTCGATGTACTTCTTGTCGCCGGTGGCGCGATAGGCCTGGACCTGCAGGATGGTGAGCATGTACATGTCGTCGATCCAGTAGCGTGACTCGTCGGAGAGGCCATCGGGCTGCGGCTTGGCCCACTGGTCGTCGGCGAACTTTAGGCCGTTGGCGATGTAGCTCTGGTCCTTGGTCTCAATGCCGATCTCGATGGGGACGATGCCGAAGATCTCGTCGTCTACGTGATGGCGCTTGGGGATGCGGGCGACCTCGGCGCCGCCGGGCAGCAGCGGGTCAAAGCGCTTGATCAGCTCGGCGCGCAGGGCATCGTCATGCGTGAGGGTGGCGAAGGTGAGCGAACCGTACCACGCGGCGGCCTCAGAGTAGTGAATGGTCGGCGAGTACTGGTGCGCACTGGTGACGAAGTGCTCTGCCAGCTTCTTGCCAACCTCCTGCGGTGAGGTGCCCGCAGGCCAGTTGGTAAAGTCTGTGTTCTGTGCCAGCGCTGCTGTGGAACCCGCTACGAAGGCTGCTAGTACGACCCACTTCGATAGACCCTTCACTGTGCTACTCCTTGTGTCTGCCCGCATCCGGTTTGCCGAGCGCAAACCAGCATATAGGGACGCGAAAAAATCCGCCATCAGGGGGCCGGTTTGATGTCCAGCCGCATCGAAGTGATGCCGGTGTAGACCAGGTCGACGGAGTCTGCCCCGGGTGTGGCGCTGAAGTCGACGGCGTCCGAGGTGACAGCGACGCCCAGGCCCGGAAGCGACCAGTTCTTTGCGACCACCTTCGCCGGATCCAGGCCCTTGGCATGAATGCGCAGGCGAACAGTTCCGGTGGTTGAGATAGTCAGGCCGCGCTCATCGGCGGTGGCGTCGACCGCGGGGCACTGCACCAGCTGCACCCAGCCGATCTCGCCGGAGGGCGTGCGCCACTGCACCGTTGCCGGATGAAACTGCGTGGTGTAGCCGGCGTTCTTGGTCTTGCTGGTGGCCTCACCGCCGAAGAGGACATGGGCGCCGATCCACGCGGTCGCAACGCGCTGGTCGGTAATCTGCTTGCGGACGAGGTGCGGCCCGGCGAAGTGTTTCATCTTCGCAAGTGCATCAGCAGGGATGTGTGTCCCCAGAACAGCGAAGTGCGGTGCAAACCAGATGTCGGCCATATGGTCCGTGGTTGCGGTGAGCGGGTTGGGCAGCGGAGCGACCTTCGCGTCCAGTACCGTGCGGATCCACACGCCGACCACGCTGACGTAGCTCTCCATGTCCATGCCGTAGGAACGGTCATAGGGGCCGGAGATGTTACGCAGATTGGGTTGATAGAAGTCCGCGATATCGCGCCAGAGGGCGGACTCCATCTCACTGCCGATGGTCCGCATACGTTCGGTCGAGCCGTAATCGCGCCACAGAGCAAGGCCGTAGAGATCCACGCCATAGTAGGTGGGCGAGTTGTACTCAAAGAAGGCGTTGTACTGCGTGAAGAGCTTGTAGACGCTCTCATTCCACGCGGTGGACTGCGTCAGCCAGTCGGCTCGGTTGTCGTGCACGGCGGCGAAGTCCCAGAGGAAGCCATACATCAGCGCGATGTTGCTGTAGCTGGGCACAAGACGCTTTTCGGCGATCTCGCCTTCTATGGAGTGGTCGATGGCGGCATACATGCGCTGCGCCAGATCGGGCGGGATGCGGTCAGGGTACTCGATGAGGATGATGGCGAAGGTGGTGCCGATGAAGACCCGCCAGTTGGGATCGTAGCCACGGAACGGCCCCGAGATAAGAGTGGGATCAGGTTCTTCCGGGGTGCGGCGATAGGTTCCGTACCAGCGCACGCCGGGCGTGACGTACTGCTGCTTCAGCACGACGTCGATGATGTCCGCGGCGCGCTGGCGGTCGCCGGGCGCATCGCGGAGCAGGAGTCCTAGCGCGTACCAACTGGACTCGCGGACCATGTAGCGGCCCTCTTCCACGCCGTTGAAGCCGGGAGAGGGATTGCGAATAAGCTTTGCGCTGTCATCCCAGAAGTGCTCGCCCAACTCAAGGGACTGGGCAAAGACTTGGCGAGTGTTCGCAGGCAACTGCGCCGGATTGACGTGTCGAGGAACCGCCGCTCTGCTGCACACTGCCCACGCCAACACAAAAACCAGCCCAACTGCATTCCGCTGCTTCATTGCTGCTCCCTGCCGGTGATTCCAGCCGTGCCTGTGTGGGGCGTCCGCCCGCCGGAGCCTTGTAGAGGGCTCCGGCGGAGGGACGTCGATGCTGTTGATGCGAGTTGTCTGGTTGGCGTTCCTAGAAGCTGAACTTCGCCGCGAACTCCACCGTGCGCTGCTCATAGCTCGGTGTGCCGGAGATTGCTGTGATAGTGCCTACGCTCGCCGTGTTGCTGATGGCTGCGTTCGGCGTGCTGAAGTTCGGATGGTTGAACACGTTGAATGAGTCGGCACGCAGCTGTATGTTGTACCGCTCCTTGAACAGGATGTTCTTCTGCAGATTCATGTCCCAGTCCTGGAACGCCGGTCCACGCAACATGTTATAGCCGGAGTTGCCATAGCTGTCGTACAGCGTGGCTCCTCCCGTGTTGCCGTACAGCGACGCGCATGTTCCGCTCAACCCGGTGGTCGTGTAGCAAGGCGGGGCCGTGAATGCGGCTGGGTTGAACCACTGTGCGCGGGTCTTCACCGCAGGGTACAGCGGCACACCGGGAACGCGGTTGGCACGGCCACTGACAAGCCCCGTGATGCCGGAAGCAGAGTATGTCACTGAGAACGGCTGGCCGTTCTGGAAGTCGGTGATGCCGGAGATCTGCCAGCCGCTGACGATCTTGTTGACAAGGTTGCTGGAATCGCCCAGGAACCGCTGCCCATGACCGAACGGCAACAGATAGGAGTAGTTCAACGCCAGCGTCTGTGTAGCAAGGCCGCCGATCGGGCCGTACGAATCGTTCGGTGTTGCGCCCGAAGGATTTTCGATGTTCTCAGTGCCCAGCACGCGCACGAACTGGTACTCAGCACCGAAAGCCAACCCAGCGTGGTACTGCTTGTGCACACCGACTTGTAATGAGTTCTCCGAACTGTGGAAGAGCGGGTCGAACAGGTAGTTGATCGCCGCGAACGGCTGCACGAGGTTGGTGCTCTGAGAGCTGACTCCCACCACCGGCGGGTTGGCCAGATTGATGTTCGGGTTGTAGTTGCCCGAGCCACCGTAGTTGTTCTGCTTCAGGTTGTGCTGTCCGACGTAACCGATGCGCACATCCAGTCCCTTGTTGAACTGGTGCTCGATCGCCAGGTTGTACTCCTCCGTGTAGGGCGTCGCCAGCTTGGCCATCGCCGAAACTGAGGGGTTGGAAGTAAACGTACCTGTCGCGGAGAATGGATTGTTCATGGTGAAGCTCGGTGCTCCGGTGGACGAGTTTGTGTAGTTCACCGAGCCTTCGAATGGCAAAGTGCCAAAGGGCGCAGTTCCAACATATGAGGCCGGCAACAGGTTGAAGTAGATACCAAAGGCGCCGCGGATGACTGTGTTGGGTAACACCTCATACGCAAAGCCGAAGCGCGGTGCCACATTCTTCTTGTCCTGGCCGATGTAGTCAAACACGTTCGTCGACAGGCCTACGTTGGGCGCCAGAGTAATGGGGATTGATCCGTTGATGAAGCTGGGAATCGACGCCGCAGGATAGGCGTTCGCGAAGACCACGACCTCCTTCAACGAAGGGATATAAAGCGAGTTAAGGCCATACGGGTTGGGACGGAACCACTGCAGGTCATAGCGCAGGCCGGCGTTGATCGTGAGATGGGGAGTCAGCTTCCAGTCGTCCTGGATAAACAGACCGTACTGACTGGAGATGTTGCGCGTGATGTAGTTGTTCGGCACGCCGTTGCCTGTGCTTGTGGGGTCGCCCAGCAGGAAGTCAGCAAATGCAATGCCGGAATTTTCACCGGCAGGCAGTATTGTGCCATACGTGCTGGCGGTCGTGTAGTGTCCGTTGAAGTTGTAGGAGCCGCGCTGCGGGCTGGAAGCTGAGTCGTTCCAGTGGTTGTCGTAGAGATAGGCAAAGCCGGCCTTGATCGTGTGCCTGGTCAGTACCTTCGTCAGGACGGAGTCAAACTGCGCCGCCTGCTCCAGGTCCTTGGAGCCGGACTCGCTGACGCCGGTTATGTTGCTAATGCTGATCTGCGGCGCGCCCTCAATCAGCTCCGGCCCAAGACCGGGGATGATGCCCGAATAGTTGGTCTGATAGTTCTGCGGCGTGCGATAGATCGGCAGATGGAAGAACGAGCCGTAGGTGTCCAGCAGCAGTGTGGGTGAGAACGTGTGGGTGTAACCGAGGATGAAGTTGTCGTTGTGTTCGCCGTCCTGCGAGTTACCACCCTGCAGGCTGTCGGAACCATTCGTCGCGTTGGGACCGTAAAAGGCGCGCAGCCAGGTGAAGCGAATTTGGTTCTTATCGTTCAGCTTGTGGTCCAAGCGCAAGGAAAAGCGGCTGGAGTGGCTGAGCTCCTGCACTTCTTCAAAGGTGTTGGTGCCGCAACCCGTGGTGGTCGTCTTCGGATAGAGCAGCGTCATCAACTGCAGGTCGACGGGATTGAGCGGCGTGGTGATGACGTTGCCCGTGAAGGGCTGTCCAGTGGCCGGATTGATGATGACCGTTTGGGTGTTCCCACCCGTGGGCGCGCAGGGTCCGCCGGCCAGGAACTCACTGAAGTTGCCCTGGCGCTCCAGCGCGGTAGGCTGCTGCGAGGAATCAGCGTAGGACTGGGTGAGATGGAAGCCCTCATACGCGGCGAAGAAGAAGCTTCTGTCCCTGCCGTTGTAAAGATGCGGGATGTAGATAGGACCGCTCAGGTTTCCACCGTACTCATTACGCTGGTAGGGTGGGCGCGGAGACGCACCGCTGAAGAAGCTCTTCGCCGAGGTGCCCTTGGAGCGGTTGAACTCGAATGCTTCCCCGTGCAGCTTGTTGGTTCCGCTCGCGCTCACCACGATGATCTGTGCCGGCTGGTTGAACTGCGCCGGAGCGCCGTTGCCCAGGAACTTGAACTCGCCGATCGCGTCCAGTGAAGGCACTTCACCCTCACCGCGCTGCAACGTGATCTCCTGATTGGTGACGCCATCGAGCGTGGAGCCCAGACCGCCATAAGCGTTGCGTGTGCCGGTGCCGACCGCCGGCGTCAGGCCACGCGTGTCCAGCTGATCCTGTGCTCCGACGCCCTGAACACCCGGCGCGAGTGCGATCAGGCCGTTGATGCCCAGGCGGCCGTTCAGCGGCGTGTTCTGGATGGTCTGGCTGTCAATAACCGAGCCCACGGAGGAGTCGTCGGTCTGGAGGACAGGCGCCGTGGTCGTTACTTCCACAGTCTCAGTGCGCGCGCCAATCGGCAGCTGCGCGTCAATCTGCAATACCTGGTCGATCTGGAGGATGATGCCCTTCTGCGCGTAGCTCTTGAATGCGGTCTTGTCGACAGTCACGCTGTATTTGCCGGGTGCGAGCTGTGTAACCGTATAGGTGCCGGCGTCAGAGGTCATCTCGACGCGCTGAGCGTTGGTGTCTACCTCACGTATGGTCACCGTAGCTCCCGGGATCGGGGCTCCTGTGGGGTCGGTTACGGTTCCCGTAATCGAACCGGTGATTCCCTGTGCCAGGGCCCTCGGCGTCAGAGCCGTAGTCAGCAGCACGGCGGCCAGCAGTATGGCGACCCAGCAACGCTGCGCAAAGCAGGCAGCTTTCTTTGTCGCGTTCGGCATCTCCCAGAAAGTGTTCATCGTCTCTCCTTACAGTTCAGGTTTTGAGGGCGGACACGTCCATCTGTTGCTGCGTTCCGTGAGGTTGCTACTGGGACTTGCCACGGGGCCGCGTACCGCTCCAAACCTGTTTTATGAGTCCTGAGTACAGTGCCCGCCCGCAAGTGCCGGAGACAAGTGAATTTACGGTGAGACAGCGCCAAAGTCTGCTAACGTTATCGGTAACGCTATTTCGCAGACGGGACATCAGCCTCAACTCCAGCATTTGCAGCAGAAGCAGATGTATGAAGTCTGTGGGCTGGTTTTACCGTTAGGAGTTTTCTCCTTACAGTAAGGATTGCAACCCCTGACTTACCGGCGTTGACGTGTTAGACTTCAGCCTACCCATCGAGGAAAACCCCATGAATCCAAGGGCGCAAGACCCGATTCTGCGGGCAGCGGAGCCCGACTCCGACGCCTGCTGGGCTCTGCTCGAACGCGTGGTGGCGAGTCCGCAGTTGCGGCGCGCGGCCCGGATGCGGGAGTTCCTGCTGTTTGTAGGCCAGCGCAGCCTGAAAGACGGCAGCGGACAGATACACGAGCAGGAGATAGGCTCCGAGGTATTCGGCCGCCCCGTCGGCTATGACACCAGCGTGGACAATATCGTTCGCGTAAATGCGACCGATCTGCGCAAGCGCATCGAGGAGTACTTCGCCACCGACGGCGCCAAAGAGCCGCTGATTCTGGAGATTCCGCGGGGCAGCTACAAACCGGTCTTCCGGCAGCGCGTGCTGGAAGCCGCAGAGACACCGAATACAGCTCCAGCGCCTTTTGTCGTCACCTCCGCATCAACACCAGCGACGCCAGCGGAAGAACCCACTGCGGGTACGCATGGCAAACCCCTCTGGAGCATTATGGCCGTCGCAGTCATCGTTGTGCTCATCGCCTGTTGCGGATGGCTCTGGACGCAGAACCGTGCCATGCGACGCTCGCTTTACCCCTGGCGGAGTACGCCTGCGCTGCGTGGGTTCTGGTCGGGGTTCCTCACCGCGAGACCCAGCACAGATGTCATCCTGGCCGATACGTCGTTCGCTCTGGTGGAAGACATCACCAAAAAGCCGATACCGCTGAACGAGTACCTGAACCGCAGCTATGTGGATACGATTGAGTCCGCCGAAATGAGCCCGGACCGTCGTGAGGACCTGAGACTAATCATCCAACGTAACTTCGGCAGCATGGGTGACTTCCGCGTTGCAAGGCGTATCGGAGCGCTGGACCCGCTGGGCCGGAACATTCACATCTACTCCGCGCGCGCTTATGAGCCCGCGCTGGTCAAGCAGGACAATGTGATCCTGATAGGCGGCCGCAAGTCCAACCCCTGGGTGGATCTGTTCTCCAGCCGGCTGAACTTCACCGTGGAATATGACCCGATCCGCCATCTCAACTTTGTCCACAACCGCGCCCCCGCCACTGGAGAGCAGGAGATTTATAACTCACCCCCGGCACCGGGCCCCAACAGCGGCTACAGCATCGTCGCGTACCTGCCCACGGACGAGGGCGGCAAGGTGCTAATCGTCGCTGGCACTGGATCAGAGGCCACGGAGGGCGCTGGGGAGTTCCTGACCTCAGAGAATCAACTCGCGGCGTTTGAACAACTGCTGCACGTCAGCACACTGCCGTACTTTGAGGTACTGCTCAGGACCACTCACCTGAACGGCACTCCGATGGAGGCCACCGTGGTGGCCTACCGCGTCTACCCCGGACCGAACTAATAATTGGCGGGCAATGGCCAGACCCATTCGCGTTGCCGCAGGACTATTCGTCGTTTACCGGGGGCTAAGCCTAGTTTCATGAGTAGTTTAGGCGTGGAGATCACGAGAAGGAAAGTCCGGCTCAAGATGTCCCGGGCAAACGGCGCCTATGGATGCCGCCTGATATCAGTTGCATTCAAAATATAACCCTGCTATCCCTTTCTTAACCGAGACTTTTTGCAGCAAACTCACGTCTCTACCCGATAAGAGAGTTCTGTGCCTTGAGACAAGCTATCCTTATTTCCGCCGAAGCTGTTCAGCAAGTCGAGCGTGAAAACGCTGAGATTGCGCGCGGACTAAAACTACAGGACCCTGAGCTGCTGGACCGGCTGATTGAACTGCATCAGCATCGCCTGATGCGCTACCTGATGTTTCTGACCGGCAAGCGCGAGGTAGCCGAAGACCTGTTTCAAGAGGTCTGGATTCGCGTCCTGCGCCGGGGTTCGCAGTACAACGGCAAAGCCCGGTTCGACACCTGGATCTTTACCATCGCACGTAATCTGGTGATCGACCTATCGCGCAAGCGCACGATGTCAAGCCTGGACGAGATGTGCGAAGGCCACGACGACGAGCGGCCCTTTGAGTTTGCCGGGGATGAGCCTTCTCCGCTGGAGCAGTTCGAGTTCCGGGAGAACGCGCAGGAGATCACAACGGTGATGCAGACGCTCGAACCCAGCTATCGCGAGGTTTTGACGCTGCGCTTCCATGAGGACATGTCGCTGGAGGAGATTGCCAGCGTTACGCGAGCGCCACTCTCCACAGTGAAATCGCGGCTGTATCGCGGACTGGCGGCGCTGCGGCCGCGGCTGGAGAAGATTCGCGCCATGCGCAGCGATTGCGAGGAGGCCACACGATGAATAGCGTGCCCCAGCGAGCGAACTCCGAACCCGGCGGTCCATCCACTACGCCGAATCTGGATTTCAGCGCAGGGGCTCGCGCCGTGGTTGTGAATCGTACCCATCGCGTGGTCCGCGAAGAGGCGCTTACCTTGCGTGCCCAGCGCAGCAAGTCGCGCAGCCTGTGGCTGCCACTGACCATCTTCACGGTTCTGACACTCGCCATCTGCTACGCGATCTGGTTCATGCTCGACGGGTACGACATTACACCCAACGGGATTCCAGATGCTGATGACCAGCTGGTCGTGCTGCTGCTGTGGTCGCTTCCGGTGACGGCTCTGCTGCTGGCGATGGTCTGGCTGCGGCGCATACGTTCGCGGCGCGATAACCATGAGGAGACACAGCGATGAGCCAGTGGATGTGGATGGCTTCGCAGCACAGCGACCCGGCCGAGAACGGGGACGAAGACCTGCGCATGATTCCGCGCTGGTCCATTGTGCTTGCTGTACTGCTGTTCACAGGCATGCAATACGTCTTCCATGTTGTAATGCCGCATCACAAGCACGAACTGCTGTTCCTGCGCATCGTGATGGGGTACGCGTGGGGCGCATTGTGGGCGAGTTACGCACTGCTTTTGGGTTACGTGAGTCGTGACACCAAGCGCAGAGGTATGTCTGCGGGATTGTGGATGCTGGTATGCGTTCTGCTGCCTGGCGGAATCGGCGCTGTGGTGTACTTCCTGCTGCGCCAGCCCATTCTCTCGCATTGCCCGAACTGTTCGACGACGATCGCGGCGACCTACAACTTCTGCCCACAGTGCCAGTTTCAGATGTTCCCCGTATGTGGTGTGTGCCACCGTGGCGTGAAGATCACGGAGGCCTTCTGCACGCAATGTGGGCATGACCTGGCCCAGGATGGCGCTCCGGCACGGCTTCGCGTGTACAGCGACTAGCGTGCGAGCAGGCCGCGAAGCAGCGCGTTATAGTGGCTAGGAGCATGGGAATATCTCTTACAGCTCTAATCATTGATGACGAGCCGCTTGCGCGGCAGGAGTTGCAGTACCTGCTCGATGCTGCAGGCGGCGTTGTGATTCTCGCGCAAGGCAGCAATGGTATTGAGGCAGTGGAGCTAATCCGCACTCACAAACCCGACGTTGTCTTCCTGGACGTTCGCATGCCGGCACTCGACGGCTTTGCCGTGCTCAAGAAGCTGCTGACGCTGGACCGCAAAGCAAAGCTGCCAGAGGTAGTGTTTGCAACAGCATTCGACCAATACGCGGTCAAGGCGTTTGAAGTAAACGCCGTCGATTACCTACTGAAGCCCTTCGATGGCAAGAGAGTGATCAAGACATTAGAAAAGGTCAGAGCGCGCCTCGCGCTGCTGAGTGAGGCGCCAGAAACTGTTGACGTGCTTGAGCGCACACGAGGTGGAAACGTAGCTGGTCGAGTGGCCGGCGCAGAAGCGAAGCTGGACGCTCTGCTTCGCATGGTGGAAGAACAAGCGGCAATATCCTCAACGCTGCCTGTAGCAACAGGAAGGGGCAGCACAGCGCGATCGGGGAAGGTGGTCGTGCGCGCACAAAGTCGACTGCTGCTGGTGGATCAGAAGGATGTTTGCTTTGCGACGATTGAGGACGGAAGAATCTCCGTAGTGACTCGAACGGTTGAGGGTGATTCGAACTGCCGCACGCTCGAGGACTTGACTGACCAGCTCGACACGGAACAGTTCTGGCGCGTACATCGGTCTTTCGTGGTGAACATACAGCATATTCGGGAGGTAGTTCCGTGGTTCAAATCCAGCTATCAGCTGCGTATGGATGACCGCAAACAGACAGAGATTCCTGTGAGCCGATCGCAGACGAAGCGGTTGCGGCAATTGTTCAACCTGTAGAGGGGTTCTGCAGGGACTAAGGCCGAGCCTGATGCCAACATCCGAGGCATTGCATGACAGAGCAATACACGATCGAACGTTATATGGTGAGGCTTCTGGTGCGGGGCATTATTGCTGTCGTACTGTTGGCGATGGCGGCTTATCCGTTGGATTGGGCCATCTGGCGGTTGCGCGTAGCGGCGGGTGGAGGAATGGGCAAGATCACCATAGACCACTTCGTCGTCGCGGAGCTGAAGGGGAACAAAGAGGACTATTACTCTGACGGAAGCAGAATTGTGGATTGCAGCAAGTCGCTCTTTCCGGAGGCTGGAAGCGGAGCTTGCTGGTGGTTGGCTCGGCACCGCGAAGTCTTCGAGAAGTATTAAGTGACGTCAGGGCATTCGCTTGTCAAAGTGTGCATGGCGATTGAAGTTGAAGTTGTAGATGACTCCAAAGGTGAGCGGAGTTGCATAGATATAGTGCTTTGCCGTAACCGGGGTTGCAATGCGCTGATATTGTCCATCCAGCTTCACACTGAAGTGTTCCGTTATGCTCAGGTTGATTCCAGCGCCTGGCGAAAGGACGTTGCCTGCGGTGTGTGTGTAGAGCAGTGTGAAAGACGAATTCGGATAGCCGCCATGACCATAATCAAGGATGCCGCGGCCAAACAGGAAATCAGCATAAGGCTGAATATGACCGAAGTTGCGAGAGACAGTTGCCCCGATCAGCGCATTCTTCTCACCTGAGACCACACCACCCTCAGAAGTTTCGGTACCGCGCAGCTCGATTCCCGGTTGCACGCCGAAGAATCTCCCCAGTCCCACATCCAGTCCTGCGGTTGCGCCGATCGTCTGGCTTCCTTCGAGTCCGATATCCATGCCTGTTGCTCCTCCGAATACGGAGAGCCGCAACAACTGCGTGGCAGTCGGAAGGGCCTGAGCATTCGCCAGCGGTGACAGCACAGTGAACGGCAATAGGATGAGGAAGTTGCGGGCCCAGAATCTCACACGGACTCCTTTCGACGACAAAGGACAACAAGCCAAAATCTTGCTCCAGATGACCGAGATGGTACCAGGGGCCTGAAGAGAGGCTGGAGTAAAACCGGCGTAGTCGAGACAGAGTATCAGATGCTGGCGTGGAGTGTCCCACCGGCCTGCGAGGCTACTGATCTGCGGCCGCCTGCCTAGAGAAGTCGAAGGCACGGAACGTGTTGCCAGTCACATGCATCCTATGGCAAATAGAGCTATCATTCCGGGCAGATGCAAGCGCAGCTGGTTCAAGTTGCGTGTTCCAGCGAGGTGAAGGAGATGAGCAGAGACTGTATGGGCATTCAAGAGAAATCCATTGGCTGGACCATCGCCATCAGCTGCCTGCTGATCCTTCTGGGCCTGTTCGCGCTCTTCGCTCCTTTCTTCGCCGGCGTAGTTGTGGAGGCCGTGGTGGCCTGGCTGCTGATCTTCGGCGGCGGCGTGCATCTGTGGCTCGCGTGGCATGTGCGCGGCGCGGGCGCGCACATCTGGGAGATCCTCGTCGGCTTCGCCTACATCGTCGCGGGCGTTTTTCTGCTCTTCCATCCGCTGGTCGGCCTGCTGAGCCTGACGCTCATTCTCGCGATCTACCTCTTCATCAAAGGCGTCTTTGAGTTCGCGATGGCGGTGCGCGTTCGTCCGTTGCCGGGCCACGGCTGGCTGTTCGCCGATGCGGTTATCTCGATCGTGCTGGCGGTGCTGATTGCGTGGCACTTTCCGGGAACCGCGGAGTGGGTCGTCGGGACGCTGGTTGGCGTGGCAATCCTATTCAGCGGAGTCTCGAGGCTGGCGCTGGGACTGTCCGCCCGGAAGGCGCTGCCGGCGGCTGCGTGAGCCTCCCCTCCCCCTGTTTTCGCGCAAAATCTTCATAAATAAAGACTTAGGCTTGGACCTCCACCGAATCCAGGGCTGGGAGATCCAGGGCTAAACCCTTTGTTTTCAATGGCGGCTGTGGTTGACCTATTCCGACGACATATCTTAAGAATATGTCGTTATCCCACTGAAAAGAAAGCATTTCGTCCGGATAGCCCCGGAGACGGCCTGGTGTGTCAAAGATCCGCTCGTTTGGTGTCCGGCGCTGGGCCGGGGATGAGAAGAGCCAGACCTATGGCCTCGCTGCTTGCTCGCTGGCTATATCCCAGCTTTCTCACTGTATTGATTATAAAGGCCGTGTCAAGTGATTTTGGTTGTTGCGAACGCCGGTGGGCCGTAGACTTCTCGAAATGAAAAGCCTCTTTCAGGCAGAGACCCACAACGAGGTGCAGCAGCGGCTCGCACAGTTGCAGCCGGGGAGCGCGCGGCAGTGGGGCAGGATGAACGCAGCGCAGATGCTGGCACACTGCTCGGCGGCGATGGAGTGGGCCATAGGCGAACGGGAGCCGCCGCTCGCGCCGCTGCCACTGCGGATCATCGGGCGGGCGATCAAGCCGTTTGCTTTCAGGGATGACGCACAGATGAGGCGGAACTCTCCCACGGCGAAGGATCTGATCGTGACGGATGCGTGCGACTTCCACGCGGAGCACGAGCGGCTGCGCGGACTGGTCCGGCGCTTCGCCGCGGGAGGGCCCGCGGGATGCACCACGCATCCGCACAGCTTCTTCGGGCCGCTCACGCCGGAGGAGTGGGGCGTGCTGGTGTACAAACACCTGGACCACCATTTGCGGCAGTTCGGGGCGTAGGCGGTTCGACCCGGGCCGTATGACGGTATTACAGTAGAAGCGT
>Ga0302154_10001325_pt1 | contig 20406 bp, 19 predicted proteins | sample I_Bog_N2_3_FD_193507 | JGI IMG/M metagenome (GOLD analysis project Ga0302154, IMG submission 193507) | Peat permafrost microbial communities from Stordalen Mire near Abisko, Sweden - I_Bog_N2_3 | ecosystem: Environmental > Terrestrial > Soil > Wetlands > Peat | place: Sweden: Abisko, Stordalen... | reverse complement strand
ATGCTGGTTCGTGCCTGTTGTGGCGTTACATTCACATCCCGTTGTTGCAGCGCGATGTTATTCCTGTTTGCGACAGTTTTGCTTGACGCTCGCGAAAAGTCAATACTATACTGAACTGTACAGTTTACTTTTGAGCGAGTTTCGATCATGCAAGTTCCCTCTTTTACCCTCGGCCCGCTGACCCGGCTGGCTCCGGTTGCCCTGGCAACTGCGGCGGCATTGGCGCTGGCTGGTTGCGCGCAATTCTCGGACCTCGGTACGCGCGCCGAACCCAAGCCTATTGATAGCTACCAAAGCGCTCTTTCTTTGAGCAGCAGCAGCGCCGTGGCCTGGCCCGACGATAGTTGGTGGAAGGTGTATGGCGACGCTCAGCTCAATGCGCTGATTGACCAGGCACTGCAAGGCGCACCTTCGCTGGCAGTAGCGCGGGCGCGTTTGCTCAAGGCTGAAGGTGCAGCCCAGCAACAGGGTGCGGCATTGGCACCGAACGTCACCGGCAATGCCTCACTGACACACTTGAAGGAAAGTTATAACGATGGCGTCCCTGTGGCCTTCGTGCCACAGGGTTATAACAACTCAACCCATACCTCCATTGATCTGAGCTACGAGATCGATTTCTGGGGTAAAAACCACGCCGCCCTGGCCGCCGCTACCTCTGAACTCGAAGCCGCTCGCGCCGATGCCGCCCAGGCGCGCATGACGTTAGCTACCTCGGTAGCCTCGGCGTATGCCGAACTGGATAATCTGTTTCGTCAGCGCGACACCGACGAAGCAGCCTTGAAGGTGCGTGAAGAAACCTTCACCCTGTTTCGCGAACGCCGCACCAACGGCCTCGAAACCGAAGGTAGCGTCAAACAGGTCGAAGCACGCCGTGCCATGGCTCAGGCAGATCTGTTGAGCGTGGACGAATCGATCGCTCTGCAACGCAACAAGCTGGCCGCGTTGATTGGTGCCGGTCCGGATCGCGGCCTGCAAGTGATGCGCCCGGTGGTAGATATTTCCAAGCCGTTCGGATTGCCGCCGGAACTGCCAGTCAATCTGCTGGGGCGCCGCCCTGATGTGATCGCTGCGCGCTTACGCGCAGAATCTGCCGCCAAGCAGATCAAGGTGGCGCGTGCGCAGTTCTACCCCAACATCAACCTGAAAGCCTATATCGGTTTCGAGTCGCTCGGCATCACCATGCTCAAAGCTGCAGGCTCCGATATCGGCGGCATCGGACCGGCGATTTCCTTGCCGATCTTCGACGGCGGACGCCTGCGCGGCCAGTTCCGCTCGGCCAGCGCCAACTATGATGAAGCCGTTGCCAATTACGATAGCGCCGTGACCCAGGCCTTGCACGACGTGGCCGACGTCGCCGTCAGCGAAAAAGCCCTAGGTCCACGCCTGGCGCGCGTTGAAGAAGCGGCCCACGCCGCCGAAGACGCGTATCGCATTGTCAACGAGCGATATAAGGGCGGGCTGACCAATTATCTCGACGTCCTCAACGCACAGGACGCATTGCTGACTAATCTGCGCGAGTTGTCGAACCTGCAATCGCGCATGTTCGCGCTCGATGTCGCGCTGGTGCACGCACTCGGCGGCGGCTATCAGCACGCCATCTGATTGAACCCTATTCGAATTTTAAGGAACTGACATGTCACATAGTGATTCCCAGGCGATTAACACCCTCGCGGCCAGCGAGAGCGCCGATAAGGCTTCCAGCGCCAAACGCAAGAAGCTGTTCTCCATCTTGGCCGGCGTGCTCGCCGTGATCGCCATCGGCTATGGCACCTATTGGTATTTCATCGGCTCACGCTACGCCACCACCGACAATGCCTACACCGGCGCTGAAATTTCGCAACTCACACCTGCTGTGAACGGTATTATCTCTGCCGTCAATGTGGTCGACACACAATACGTGAAGCAAGGTGATGTGCTGGTCACGATCGACAACCGCGACGCCACGTTCGCCCTGGCGCAGGCCGAGGCCGATGTGGGTCGTGCCGAACGTCGCGTACAAGGCTATTTCGCCAACGACAACGGTCTGGCCGCACAAGTGCTGGCGCGCGAAGCGGAACAAAAGCGCTCGGCCGCACAATTGCTCTCCGCACAGGCTGACTTGCAACGCGCCGAGCTCGATTTGCACCGTCGCGAAGTGCTGGAAAAAAGTGGCTCTGTCTCCGGTGAAGAATTGAGCAATGCACGCAGCAACTTGCTGACCGCACAAGCCAGCCTGAAGGCGGCCGAAGCCGGCCTGATCCAGGCTGACGCCAACCATCAAGCCACCCTCGGCGCCCAAAAAGTGGGTACCGTATTGACCGCCAACACCACCGTCGACACCAACCCCGAAGTGGCCTTGGCCCGTGCCAAGCGCGATCAGGCCAAACTTGATCTGGAGCGCACCGTATTGCGTGCGCCGGTCGATGGCGTGATCGCCCGCCGCCAGGTGGAAGTCGGCCAGCGCGTGCAGGCCGGCACGACCTTGCTGTCGGTGGTGCCAATTCATTCGCTGCACGTTGATGCCAACTTCAAGGAAGGCGAGCTGCAGCAAGTACATCTGGGCCAGCCCGTCACCATGACCTCGGACCTCTACGGCAGCAGCGTGGAATATCACGGCACCGTGGTCGGCTTGTCCGGCGGTACCGGCTCGGCATTTGCCATCATCCCGGCGCAAAACGCCACTGGCAACTGGATCAAAGTGGTGCAACGTCTGCCGGTACGCGTTTCCATCGATGCCGACGAACTGCAGAAGAAGCCCTTGAGTGTGGGCCTGTCGATGTACGTTTCCATCGACACCCGCAGCCAGGACAAACTGAGCGCCCCTGCCATCAAGACCGCCTCCGTTCAATAAGCAGGTAATCATGTCCTCCAACTCTTCTGCTGCCATACCGCAACCCTTGCAGGGTGTTCAGCTGCTGGGCGCCGGCTTGCTGCTGGCTGCTGCCAACTTCATGGCGGTGCTTGACACGACCATTGCCAACGTCTCGGTGTCGACCATCTCTGGCTCGCTGGGCGCCTCTGCCAGTCAGGGCACCTACGTCATCACTTCGTATGCGGTGGCCGAAGCCATTACGGTGCCGCTGACCGGCTGGCTCGCCAACCGCTTCGGCACGGTGCGGGTATTCATCACCTCAATGATCCTGTTCGGTGTGTTTTCGGCGTTATGCGGATGTGCCCAATCGCTGGCCATGCTGATCGCCTTCCGGGTCTTGCAAGGCCTCTCCGGTGGTCCGTTGATACCGTTGTCGCAAACCCTGTTGTTGCGCATTTTCCCGAAAGAGAAAGCGCCGGCCGCCATCGGTTTATGGGCCATGACTACCCTGGTCGCGCCGATTGCCGGTCCGATTCTGGGTGGCTACCTGTGCGATCAATATAGCTGGCCCTATATTTTCTTCATCAATGCACCGGTGGCGGTGACCTGCGGTTACCTCGGCTGGCGCATGCTCAAGCGCTTCGAATCGCAGCTGCTCAAGCTGCCCATCGACAAGGTCGGCATCATCCTCATGGTGACCTGGGTCGCAGCGCTGCAGATCATGCTCGACAAGGGTAAGGAGTTGGATTGGTTCGCCTCCACCACCATCGTGACGCTGGCCTTGATTGCCGTGATCGGCTTCATCTCCTTCCTGATCTGGGAGCTCACTGAACGCAATCCTATCGTCAACCTGCGCGTGTTCCGTCATCGCGGCTATAGCGCCAGTGTGGCCACCATCTGCCTGGCCTTTGGCGCCTTCTTCGGCGGCACCGTGCTTACGCCCTTGTGGCTGCAGGGCTACATGGGCTACACCGCCACGCACTCTGGCCTGACGGCATCCATGAGCGGCATCCTGGCGGTGCTGGCGGCACCGATCGTGGCCAAGCTGTCGACCAAGGTCGATCCGCGCAAGCTAGTGTTCATCGGCGTGACCTGGCTAGGCCTGATGACCTTGCAGCGCAGCTTCGGCAACACCGACATGACCGACTTCCAGGTCGGCTGGCCGCTACTGCTGCAAGGCATCGGCTTGCCGTTGTTCTTCGTACCGCTGACTGGTCTGGCCCTGTCCAGCGTGGACCTGTCGGAAACCGCTTCGGCGGCCGGCCTGATGAGTTTTTGCCGTACCATGTCCGGCGCCATTGCCACTTCGCTGGTCAACACCGGTTGGGAAAATACGGCCACCTACTATCATGCGGAACTGGCCGGCTTGATCGATCCCTTCAGCAGTGTCAGCAATACCCTGACCCAAGCCGGCATGTCGCTTGATCAGGCCCGCGCCAGCATCGCCCAGACCGTGCAGGCGCAGAGCATCATGCTGTCAACCAATCACATCTTCTTGCTGGCGGCCATCTCGTTCGGACTGGCCGCCACGGCAGTGTGGTTTGCCCCCAAACCGACCAGAGTGGCGGATACGTCAGCGGCGCATTAAGGCTGCAAACACAAACAAGGGATGCCACACACGGGCATCCCTTTTTTTTCGGCGACGACACGCTGAGCGCGGCGTTGCAGAAAGCGCTACCATGGCCGTTGGCGAAAGCAGCGCGCGCGACCTGCTTGCTTGCCGTTGATTTTTTAACTCTGATTGCGGCATCACGCCGCCCCTCCATGGAAGCCCTACGTACTCGTATCGAAGCCAGCGTGCTGGCCATCAGCCGCCCACCCGGCAGTCCCGATTTTCGTCTGCCCAAAGGTGACCCCGGCCTGTTCGGTCCAGGCTCTGCCTGCTGGGAAGTGCATAGTGACTTTACGGCGATGCTGATCGGCGGTGTCAGCGCTCTGCTGTTGCAGATGCTGCATCCGCTAGCCTTGAGCGGCGTCTGGGACCACTCCACCTTTCAACAAGACATGCTGGGACGCCTGCGCCGTACCGCGCAATTTATCGCCGGCACGACCTTTGGCAGTCGCGCCGATGCCGAACAACTGATTGCCCGGGTCCGACGCATCCACGCCGGCGTGCACGGCACCGCGCCGGATGGACGCGCCTATGCCGCCGACGATCCGACACTGCTGACCTGGGTCCATGCGGCAGAAGTATCGAGTTTTTTGCAGGCCTATCTGCGCTATCGCAATCCGACGCTAAGTCTGGCGCGGCAAAATCAATACCTCGACGAGATCGCGCTAATTGCGCAAGAATTGGGCGCAACCCATGTACCGCATACGCTCAATGAGCTCAGCAGCTATATGCAAGACATGCGTGCCCAACTGCATTGCGATGCGCGCACGCAAAAGACGCTGCAACTGGTGCTCAATGCACCTGCACCGCATGCATTGGCGCAGCCCTGGACGCGCCTGATGATGCGCGCCGGGATCGATCTGCTACCGTCCTGGGCCAAGCAGCAACTGGGCGTAAAAAGCTTGTCGCCCTGGCAGCAAGTCCTGCTGCAACAAGCTGTCGCGCTGGCCGCCAAACCGATACGCTGGGCGGTACGTCAGAGCTCAGCGCAACTGGCGCGCGAGCGCATGAGTGCTACGCCCGTTGCGTCTGATTAGCTTCGTAGGTTTTGAGATGGGTATAGACCACTTCTAGCAAGTCGGTCTTGACCCCGGCTTCGCGGCCGCGACGCAGCAGATCGCCGATGATGTGGTCGGCTTCGATGCGCGCACCGTTACCGATATCACGAAACATGGAAGCGGTCAGGCTGGAACCGCCCTCCGTGAGCAACTTGCGCGTACGCTCATAGAACGGTCCGGCTGGCGCATGACCGTAAGCGGTGGCAACGCCGCTGCACTCAGCCAGCAAGCCACTGACAAATTCCAGACCGCCTGGCGCCGCCATGATCGGGCCGATGGCCGAGCGCATCAGACTGGTGCTGCCGGCCAGCGATGCCAGCATGATCCATTTTTCCCACATCGATTGCACAATGGTTGGACTCTGGGCGAGGTCGAATCCGGCGTCACCAAGCTGCGCTTCGATCAAGGCCGCGCGCGGCGTCGAGCCGCCGTCGCGTTCGCCAAAAGTGATGCCGTGAAAGCTGCTGAAATGAACGATGGCGCCATTCTTGTCAACGGTGCTGGCAATCACGCACTGGCCGCCCAGGATATTGGCAGCGCCAAATCGCTGCGCCAGAATATCAAGGTGTTGCATGCCGTTGAGCAAGGGTAGGATGGCCGTCTGCGGACCTACGGCGGCGGCAAGCGAGTCGATGGCGTCGGCCAGATCATAGGCTTTGCAGCTCAAGATGATGAGATCGTAATCCGCACGCAACTGCTCCTTGAGTACAACCGGTGGCTGCGCCAGCGTCAGATTGCCGGCCGGGCTGATGATTTGCAAACCCTGCGCGGCCAGCAAGGCAGCGCGTTGCGGGCGCAACAAAAAACTTACATCGCGTTTGGCCGCCAGCAAACGTGCGCCAAAATATCCGCCGACGGCACCGGCACCCACCACTAATATGCGCATAGTCTTGTCTCCTCTTCGCTGTTGCTCTGGTTTGTCATGCCGATGCCGGACGGTCTCGATGGCGACTGCCCGCCCATCAACATGGCCGTCGCAGTCGACGTGCCAGAGCCATGGTACAGGCGCGCGCAGATTCTTGCCGGACTGGCGATGTTAAGCCTGCGCGGACCTTGCTCAGGGCAGATAGCGCTGGGCTGGACGGCTCAAGGACAGGCGCGGCGCCAGCGCCTGACGCAAGGCATTGAGCTCGGTCCATTCCTTCAGTTCAGGCAAGGAAGGAATGGTGACTGACTCGCCCTGGTCCAGACCGGCCAATGCGGCATCAACCATGTCTTCGACTTCCATCAACATCTCTGGCGGCAAATGCGCAATGTCGCCCCCCGAACGCTCCCAGATTTCGGTACGGGTTGCGCCCGGCAAGACTACCTGCACACGTACGCCATGCTTGCCCAATTCATTTTGCAAAGACAGGCTCAAATTAAGTACGAAGGCCTTGGTACCGCTATAGACCCCGTTGAACAATTCCGGCGCCAGCGCCAACACCGATGCGATGTTGATCAGCGTGCCGCCTTTGCGGGCGATGAAGTTGGGCGCCACCGCTGCGGCCAGCCGCATCACTGCGGTGATATTGAGCTGCACCATGTTGTCGTAGCGTTCGATATCGCCATCGGCCAGTTCGCCGCTGATGGCCATGCCGGCATTATTGACCAACATGCTAATGCTGCTGTCGCTGCGCAAACGCTGTTCCACTTTCAACAAATCCTGCTTATTGGTTAAATCGGCCGGCAAGATATCAACGCCCACCTGATGCTGGCCGCGCAAGCTTTGCGCCAATTGTTCCAGGCGTGCAACATCGCGCGCGACCAGCACCAGATCGTAGCCACGCGCGGCCAGGTGCGCGGCATAGGTGGCACCAATGCCAGTCGATGCACCAGTAATGAGGGCCACGCCCTGTTTGCTTGCGGTTGTAACTTGGCTCATGCAGTTGCTCCCTATTCAATGACCCGATTATTCAGTCTATTACTTTCATTATAATAGTTACTAATTATCTATCAAGCAAGAGGGCATTGCAAAAAAAAACGGCACAGGCTTGAGGCCTGTGCCGTTTTTCATGTGCTGGTGCGACTATTTAGACGGCGCTGACATCCAGTTCCGCTTCGGTATTAGCCTGCACTTCTTCCTTGCTCACGCCGCTCGCCAGTTCGATGAGCTTCAAGCCTTGCGGCGTGACATCGATCACAGCGAGGTCGGTGATGATGCGATTGACTACACCGACGCCAGTCAGCGGCAGATTGCATTGCTTGAGAATCTTTTGCGAAATACTGCCATCCTTGCCACGGGCAACGTGTTCCATCAACACCACCACGCGCCCGACCCCAGCCACCAGATCCATCGCGCCGCCCATGCCCTTGACCATCTTGCCTGGGATCATCCAGTTGGCCAGGTCACCCTGTTGCGACACCTGCATCGCGCCCAGAATGGCGATGTTGATCTTGCCGCCGCGAATCATGCCGAAAGAATCGGCCGAGCTGAAAAAGGAAGAACCCGCAATCGTCGTCACGGTCTGCTTGCCGGCGTTGATCAGGTCAGCGTCGACCTTGTCTTCGGTGGGAAACGGGCCGATGCCCAACAGTCCATTTTCCGACTGCAGCCAGACTTCGATGTCGGTCGGTACGTGGTTCGCCACCAAGGTCGGCAAACCGATGCCCAGGTTCACATAAAATCCGTCCTGCAATTCCTTGGCTGCACGCGCAGCCATTTCGTCTCTGGTCCATGCCATGATCGGTTCTCCTTATTTGCTCACGGTACGTTGTTCGATGCGCTTTTCCGGCGTCGCATTGACCACGATGCGGTGCACGAAAATACCGGGCGTGTGAATCTGGTCGGGATCGAGTTCACCGACTTCCACCAGCTCTTCGACTTCCACCACCGTGATCTTGCCGGCCATGGCGACATTCGGATTGAAGTTGCGCGCGGTCTTGTTGAACACCAGATTGCCGGCCTTGTCGGCTTTTTGCGCTTTCACCAACGACACATCGGCTACCAGCGAACGCTCCATGACGTATTGCGCGCCGTCGAATTCGCGGATTTCCTTCCCTTCGGCCACCAGGGTGCCAACGCCAGTCTTGGTGAAGAACGCCGGAATACCCGCACCGCCAGCACGCAGCTTCTCGGCCAGCGTGCCCTGCGGAGTGAATTCCAGCTCCAGTTCACCGGCCAGATATTGGCGTTCGAATTCCTTGTTTTCGCCCACGTAGGAAGCGATCATTTTCTTGATCTGGCGTGTGCTCAGCAACTGCCCCAGGCCAAAACCATCGATGCCGGCATTATTGGAAATGGCCGTCAGATTTTGCACATTGGAATCGCGCAACGCAGCGATCAAGGCCTCAGGAATGCCGCACAGGCCGAAGCCGCCCACTGCAATCACCTGGCCGTCACGGACGATTCCCGCCAAGGCACTGGCGGCGTCTGGATAGACTTTATTCATAGGTCTCCTTCTCCTTTTTATCGACTGAAATATCAGCGAGTATAAATATCAGCAAGCATCATAGGGCGTCGCCGATAGGCCCTACAATACGGTAAAAATACCTAGAACATCTAGTAGCGCTTAGAATGCAACATTTCCATCAGTATGTTCGCCACCGCGTCACCCGCGCACCAGATCATGAGCAAGCCCGCCGTCGCCGATTTTGAACAAGTATTCATGCACGCCCCCATTGGCATGTGCGTCTCGCATAATCGCGTCATCCAGCAAGCCAATCTGGCGCTGGCAAAAATGTTTGGCTATGCGCAGCACGCCATGTCGTCGATGTCCTTCATGGCACTCTACCCTACCGCCGACGAGTTTGAACGCACCGGTGTGCGGCTAGTACCGATACTCAACGAAAAAGGTTTCTATTCCGACGAGCGCATCATGAAGCGCGCCAGTCAGGAGATGTTCTGGTGTCACGTCACCGGCGCCTCGCTGGTACAGGGCGATCCGCACGCAGCCGGCATCTGGACTTTTGAAGACGTCAGCGGCAAGCGACCGCTGGCGCCTGGACTGACGCCACGCGAACGTGAAATTGCCGCCCTGTTGGTCGAGGGCAAGACCAGCAAGCTCATTGCGCGTCAGGTTGAACTCAGTCCGCGTACCGTGGAAATGCATCGTGCCCGCCTGATGCGCAAGTTCGGCGCGGCCACTTCCTCCGAGCTGGTGCACAAGTTGTTGAGCATTACGCCCTGATTACGCCTTAAGCCATCCGCTCGGGGCTTGCTTTTTGTCACTCGTAACGTATTAAAGCAAAGCAAGCAGGTGACACTTCGTATCGAATCCACGCGACGACTGTTCCAGGTCACCAGCCCCCGGGCACAGTGCAGCTAGTGGCTGCTGACCCACGTTGTGAACCGCTGCCAGCGCGACTTAGGCCGCTCCGCTATAATGCCGACACCCCGCAACCAGGAGCTACCATGACCCGTACTGCTCTCTTTCTCGCCACTTTACTCAGCGTAACGATGGCTCAAGTCCAAGCGGCCGAGCCGATCCGAATTGGCATCACCACGATTCTCAGCGGTCCCATGGCAGATCGAGGGCAGTCCGAGCAATATGGTGCGCAGCTGGCTTTGAACCACATTAACGAAAGCGGTGGCTTGCTGGGGCGGCCGGTCGAAGCCTTCTATGCCGATAACGCCTGCAACCCCGCCATCGGCGTTCCCGCCACGCAGCGCTTGATTGAACAGGAACACGTGCCGGTCATCATCGGGGCGCTATGCACCCCGGTCACCCACGCCATCATGCCGATCGTCGAAAAGGCGCACGTGCCGCTGATCATTGCCACTTCCGCAGGACAGGATTTCGTCGATGCCTCCGGCGTTGGCGGCAATGTGTATACCTTCAAGACCATTCCTTCCGAGGTTGATATCGCCCGTGCTCTGGTGCGCTACCTGGTCGCGCATAACGTCAAATCGGTGGCCGTCGTGTCTGCTGCTGGGGGCTTTCCTCAACTGAGCGCCGATGCCATCGCAAAGGCGGCCCAGGAGGCCGGCCTGCAGGTGAGCGAGCAGCAAAGATTGGCAGCGGGGACGACCGATTTCGGCCCGATCATCGATAAGCTGAAGGCTGGCAATCCTGAGCAATTGGTGACCGTGCTCGGTCCGTTCTCCGCCGGTTTTTTCCGTGCCTATGAGGCCTCCAACTGGAAGGTACCGGTAACGGGACGGGTCGACTTCCAAGCCGCGCTGGCCGCAGTTTCCCCACAGTTCCGCGCAGCCGGCGGGTTGGCGAATCTGACTGGGGTAGCGGTGTTTACTCCCGAACAGGATCTGCCTGGCGTGCAAGCTTTCGTGGCCTCGTATAAAGCCCATTACGGCCTGTTGCCGACGCAGCGTTCTTTCTTCGTCTATGAGGCGACCTTATTGGCTGCGGATGCGATCCGCCGGGCCAAATCCGACCAACCCGAAGCGATCGAGGCCGCGCTCAGAAGCACTACAGCGCCTTCGGCGCTTGGCGGCACCTATGCTCCCGACGCGCATAATCACGCCCATACGCCATTGCAGATCGTGGGCATGCGCAATGATCGTGTCGCGGTGATCGCTAACGAATAAGTCAATTTTCCGGCGTCATTGATTCGTTGTCTATCGAATGGCGCCGGCGTTGTAGACGATCGCGCATTGCTATGCCGCCGTCGATTCATTGAGCAGCTCCACTCGGCGCCAGGCATCGGCGCGCAAATATTCCACCAGCACCATCGACATGCGCAGGAGCCGGTCGGCTTCTACAATGCCGACTGCTGGTGCTGCGCTATGGCCGCAATCGGCATCCTCATTGGCGGCTCGTGCGAGCGTGCTGGCGTAGGCGATTTGCAGACCGGAGTGAATGCCGCTGGCGGCGTCGATGACGGTTTCGAGAAAATCGGCATAGGGCGTGCCCTGATGCGCTCCTTCGACCCAGTGAAAATCTTGATGGGTTGATGCGGGGTGGGTGATCTGGTCGTCGGTGCTGTAGGAATCCCTGTTGAGTTCACTCATAAAGCCTCCATAGATTGCGCAATGGACAACCCACCGAGTTCTCATCAGACGAGGGTGGCGGGCACAAGACAGGGTTGACGAACCGGATCTACTACCAGCACCGGCATACCCGAAGGTATCCCTGCCCAGGCCCGCCATTGAGGCGTGCACAGACAGGACAAAAGGCCGTGTTCATTCACGCGGCCTTTCGCCGGTAGTAGATATCAGGTCGTCAAACCCGGTCCTCTCTTTGTCGAGGACGCGCACAGAATACCGTTGGCTAAAACGGTGGTCAATCAATATTGCCGAATTAGCATGACTGATTGCGCGCTTTTTTAACTGGCATCGGCGTCACCACCACCAATGTTGCCGACGCTGCGTGTTCTTCGGACGAGCTAGCCGGGGGTAGCCCGGCAACGCACTCTCGTCCGAAGAAAACAAAAATCAAGCGCCCGCAGAACCAAGGAATCAGGAATCAGCAAACCGCTCAGCCAGAAAATCAAGCATGGTACGCAAGGTCGGCGGCACATGTTTGCGCGAGGCATAGACCCCATACATATCGAGCACCATCGGTTCATAGTCGGGCAGCAAGGCAACCAGTTGACCGGAGGCGATATAAGGCGCCGCCGAGTAAGCAGGCAAATGCGCGATGCCGGCACCCGCCAGCGCCCCATGCAACAATACCAACGCCTCATTGGCGCTGATGTTGCCACTGACGGCGACTGTGCGATGTTGATCAGCGGCCTCAACCCCCTGCTTGCGACGCGAATGCAGCGTGTCCCTGCGAGTGAATTCCCACAGGCTCTTGCCCATGTAAGAGTGCGTCAGACAATCATGTAACGCCAGATCCTCTACTTCCTTGGGCGTGCCACGCCGGCGCAGATAATCCGGTGCAGCGCATACCGTCGAACGACATATCGACAGCTTGCGCGCAATCAGATTCGGGTCCAGCCGTCTGGTCATGCGGATGGCCAGATCAATGCGCTCCTCGACCAGATTGACGGTGCGGTCCAGCATCACCAGATCGACCGCCACGCCCGGATAGCGCCGCACATATTCCGCCACCGCCTGCGCCAGTTGCGGCCCGAACGAGGTGCTGCTGGTGATGCGCAACAAGCCCTTGGGTTGCTGCTGCGGTGAACTCACCGCTTGCTGCAGATCGGCGGCGGCGTCGAGCATCTGCCGACAGCGTGCCAGCACCTCGTTGCCAGCCGGCGTCAGACTCAACCGCCGCGTGGTCCGGTGCAGCAAGCGCGCGCCCACCCATTCCTCCAGCTCCGCCAGATAGCGCGACACCACCGGACGCGACAGATCCAGTTGCAAGGCCGCCGCCGACTGACTGCCGCTGTCGACCACGGTGGCAAATACCTGCATGGCGGTCAAACGATCCACGCACTTCTCCCTGGCCTGAGGCGGCCGATTGATTTGAACGATTTTAGAAACAAACTGTATCTCATTACGCTGTTTTTTAAATACAAATAAAGCAATAAGCTGCATCCATTATGAATTTTTCTTCCACTTCCTCTGGAGCCGCAAACATGATCCACTCCTGGCACAAGCTCACCCGTCCGCTACTCTCCCTCGCCGTCACCGCAGGATTTTTGATGGCCGGACCGGCATCAGCCAGCGCCGCCGCGCTGACGCTGGATGTCTACAATCCCGGCAAGCAAGCCCTGTTTCCGGTCTCTTCCGTGCTGGTCAGCGGTACGCATGACGCCATCCTGGTCGATGCCCAATTCGGCCGAGCCCAGGCAGCGCAAGTGGTGGAGAAGATTCGCGCCAGCGGCAAGCATCTGACCACGATCTACATCAGCCACGGCGATCCGGATTATTACTTCGGTCTCGACACCATTAAAGCGGCCTATCCCGACGCCAAGATCGTGGCAACGCCGCAAACCGTCGCTCACATCAAGCAGACCGTCGCGGACAAGCTGGCCTTCTGGGGTCCCAAGCTGGGCGCCGACGCGCCACAACAAACCATCGTGCCAGATGTCTTGCAAGGCGATACGCTGACCTTGGAAGGGCGACAACTGAAAGTGATCGGCCTCGACGGCCCGCAGCCGGAACGCAGCTTCGTCTGGATTCCGTCCATCAAGGCGGTGGTCGGCGGCGTGGTGGTGGCCAGCAATCTGCATATCTGGATGGCCGACACGCAAAGCGCCGCATCGCATCGGGATTGGCTGAAAACACTGGCGCGCATCGATCACCTGCATCCGAAAACGGTTGTGCCTGGTCACTACGGTGCAGGCGCGGCGCTGACCACTGCAGCGGTGAAATACACGCGCGACTACATCCGGGCATTCGACCAGGAAACCGTCAAGGCAAGCGACTCGACAGCATTGATCGCAGCGATGCAAGCACGCTATCCAGCCTTGACCGATACCTCTTCCCTGGAACTGAGCGCCAAGGTCGCCAAGGGCGAAATGAAGTGGTAAGCCATCCGTTTCTCCCTCAACAACTCTCTTAAAAGGATCTCTCTCATGAAAATCGCACTCATCGGCGCCACCGGCAATGTCGGCAGCCGCCTGCTGGACGAAGCCTTACGCCGCAATCATCAAGTCACCGCCATCGCCCGCAAGGCCTCCTCGCTGACGCCACGCGCCGGACTCGTCGCGCATGACCTCGACCTGCACGATGGCACCGCGTTGGCAGCGCTCTTGCAAGGTCACGACGCCGTTATCAGCAGCGCGCGCTTTACTGGCATTCCTGCTGTGACCATCGTGACACCGGTCAAACAAGCGGGTGTTAAGCGTTTGCTGGTGGTGGGTGGCGCCGGCAGTCTGGAAGTGGCTCCCGGCATGGCATTGATCGACACGCCGCAATTTCCGGCTGAATACAAAGCAGAAGCCGGTGCCGGTCGTGATTTCCTGCTTGAATTACGCAAGGAACAAACGCTAGACTGGACCTTTCTATCGCCGTCGGCACTGTTCGTGCCGGGTGAACGTACCGGCGTGTTCCGTCTCGGCCAGGATCAGTTGCTCAGCAGCGCCGACGGCAAGAGCTGGATTTCGATGGAAGACTTTGCCATCGCCCTGTTCGATGAACTTGAGCAGCCACGCCACGTGCGCAGCCGTTTCACGGTAGGCTATTGATTTTTTGAGGAGGCCGTATGCCAACCACCACCCTGCATTACATCTATGATCCACTATGCGGTTGGTGTTACGGTGCCGCGCCGCTGGCCGCTGCAGCGCGCGCGATCATGCCGGTCATCGGCCACGCCGGCGGCATGATGTCCGGCGCCAATCGGCAACCGGTCAGCACGGCCTTGCGCAACTATGTGATGCCACATGATCAGCGTATCGCCGCACTCACCGGCCAGTCATTTGGCGATGCCTATTTTCATGGTCTGCTGCTGGACCAGACCGCGGTATTTGATTCAACGCCGCCGATTGCCGCCATCCTGGCGGCCGAGGCTATCGCTGAGCGTGGTCTGGAGCTGCTGGCGCGTGTGCAGACGGCACACTATGTCGAGGGCCGTCGCATCGCTGATACGGAGGTGCTCGACGCCCTGGCCGCGGAACTTGATCTCGATGCCGCCGCCTTTACCGCTGAACGCGAACGCATCCTGTCACAGGAGCTGCAATTGCACATCGCGGCCAGCCGCCGTTTGCTAGCGCAAGTCGGCGGTCATGGCTTTCCCAGCTTTGTGCTGGAACAAGATGGCCGCCTGGAGCTGCTCGATGCCGGCCAGTGGCTGGGTCAGCCCGATGCCTGGCGCACGCATCTGAGCCAATACCTGTCGCCCTAGAGCGGCAAGCCCAAGGCCTGCAACTGCCGTATCGTGTCATTGCCGTCAACGTGGTGAATAGCGTGCCAGCCTAAGCGACGCGCCGCTTCCACGTTCCTGGCGACATCATCGATGAAGACCAGTTGCTGCGCTTCTAAATTGGGCAAGTGCTTGCCGTAGCGGCTTAATGCGATCTGGTAAATCACATCGTCAGGCTTGATGCATTTTTCCGTGCCCGACACCACGATGTCGCGGAAGATGTGCAGAAAGTCGTAATTGGCCAGCGCATAAGGAAAAGTCTCAGCCGACCAGTTGGTCAGTCCGAACAGCGGCACCTCCTGCGCATGCAGCGCGCGCAGCAAGGCCACGCCCTCTGGCAGCGGGCCGCGCAACATCTCGGTCCAGCGCTCGTAGAAGGCGCGAATCAGTGGCTCATGCTGCGGGTGCTGCGCCAGCAGCAAGTCGGTGCCTTCCTGCAAACTGCGCCCTTCGTCCTGACGGATGTTCCATTCCGGCGAACACACCTGTGTCAGAAAGTGCTCGCGCTCTGCAGCGTCAGGAATCAGTTCCTGATAGACATGCAGCGGACTCCAGTCGAACAAGACCCCGCCAAAATCGAAAACCACCGCGCGAATATCGGCGGCACTGCTGGAATCAGAATGTGTAGTGTGCATAAAAAGTTCTCAGGACGATGGGAATGACGACAAACCTCATAGGGTACGGAAAAATTCATACAGTTCGCCAGCTTCAGCATAGGCGACATTAAATCGAAACCAGGGCTCCTGCGGCGTGGCCAGGTGAAAAAATTCACCCGGCGCCAGCCAGATGCCCCTTTGCCGGGCCCGATCGGCAATCTCGCGCGCACTCAGTTCGCAGCCATCCAGGCGCGCCCAGGAAAACATGCCGCCGCGCGGCGTGGCAAAGGGCATCAGGCCGGTTTCGCTGAGTCTGGCGTTGACCCGTGCCTGGGCGCTCAGCAGCGACGCCGCCAAGGTATCGACGTGACGCCGGTGCGCACCTTCGGTCAGTACGCTGTGTACCAGGCGTTCATTGATTTCGGAATTGGTCAGGCTCAGCACCATCTTGGTATGCACCAGCTGGCGCGCCAGATCGCGCTGGCAGGCGATGAAGCCCAGCCGCAGCGAGGGCGCGATGGTTTTGGAATAACTGCCGACATAGATCACCCGCTGCAAACCATCCAGCGCCGCCAGCATGGGGTCGGTGGGTTGTCCCAGTTCGCGGAAGATATCATCCTCGACCACCCAGAAGCCATGCCGCTCGGCCGCCTGCAACACGCGCATGGCACAGGCCGGCGTATAGGAAGTGCCGGTCGGGTTGTGCAATACGCTGCTAGTGAAAAACAGCTTGGGCTGATGGGTGCGCGCCAACATCTCCAGTTGCTCGGTATCGATCCCGGTGGGCGTACGCGGCACCCCGATCACATTCAGGTCGGCCAGCCTGAGCATGGCTACCAGATTGCAGTAGGCAGGATCGTCGATCATCACCGTGTCGCCGCGCTTGGTCATGGTGCGAATGATCAGGTCCAGTGCCTGCGTGGCGCCGTGTGAAGTGAGAATCTGATCGAGCGACACTTCCAGCGACCAGTTCGCCAGAAACTGCGCGATGATCTGGCGCAGCGGCACATAGCCGTAGGGATGACCGTAACCGACCTGTTGCGCGCCGGGCGAGCGGATGATGCGTCGTTCGGCCTGATGCAGACCTTCGCCGTCCAGCCATTTGCCGGGCAGCCAGCCGCAGCCGGCCTTGATCGGCACGCGCTCATCGGCGAACATTTCTGACAACAACCAGGCCGAATCGATGATCGGCTCGGGCGCTGAAAAGCTCGGGACGGGCGGTACATTGGCACCTTTGGCGGCAATAAAGAAACCGGCGCCGCGCCGCACCACCAGCAAACCACGCGCCACCAGTTGCTCATAGGCTTCCACCACGGTGGAGGCGCCGATGCTGTGGGTTTCTGCAAACTGACGCACCGATGGCAAGCGCTCACCGGAACGCAGAGCGCCACCTTCGATCAGTTGCGCCAGACCGCTCACCACTTGCTCGACCAGACGCACGGCGCCGTGACGCTGGAGGTTCAGTTGTACCGCTGGTGCTGTGGCCATGCTGGTTCCTTATTGGCAAGTGTCACCAATACAGATAGGTGAAATAAACAATACAGTTTCTCAGTTAATTGAGAAGTGTATCTAACAATACTGACGCTGTCCCGCAATAATCATCCCATTCCTCACTCGCCCATGGTGCGCCCGCAATGAACAAAGCTCTCTCCGCCGCCGATCTGTCGGCCTACTGGATGCCTTATACGGCCAATCGCAACTTCAAGGCCAATCCGCGCATGCTGGTCTCGGCCGAAGGCATGTATTACCGCGATGATGCCGACAACCAGATCCTCGACGGCACCGCAGGCCTGTGGTGCGTGCCGCTCGGCCACGCCCAGCCAAAGATTGTGGCAGCGGTGCAAAAGGCGGTGGCCACACTCGATTACTCGCCCTCGTTTCAGCTGGGACATCCGTCTGCATTTGAACTGGCCGAGCGCCTCAAGCAATACACTGGCGGACGTTATTCGCAAGTGTTTTACACCTGTTCTGGTTCGGAAGCAGTCGATACTGCACTGAAGATGGCGCTGGCCTATCACCGCGTACGCGGCGATGCCACCCGTACGCGCCTGATCGGTCGTGAACGCGGCTATCACGGCGTCGGCTTCGGCGGCATGTCGGTCGGCGGCATCGGCAGCAATCGCAAGACCTTCCATTCCGCCTTGCTGCCCGGCGTTGATCATCTGCCGCACACCCACAATCTGGAAAAAAATGCCTTTACCAAGGGTGAGCCGGAATACGGCACCCACCTGGCCGATGAGCTGGAGCGTCTGGTCACACTGCATGATGCTTCCAACATCGCCGCCGTCATCGTCGAACCGGTAGCCGGCTCGACGGGCGTACTGATCCCGCCCAAAGGCTATCTGCAACGGCTGCGCGATCTCTGCACCAAGCATGGCATTCTGTTGATTTTTGATGAAGTGATTACCGGTTTTGGCCGTCTCGGCACGCCGTTCGCCTCTGACTATTTTGGCGTCGAGCCTGACCTGTTTACGACTGCCAAGGGTCTCACCAACGGCGTGGTGCCAATGGGCGCGGTGTTCGTCAAGCCGCATATTTATGACGCCTTCATGCACGGCGCCGACGGCATCGAACTCTTGCACGGCTACACCTACTCGGGTCACCCGCTGGCCTGCGCCGCCGGCCTGGCCTCGCTGGATATTTTCGAACAAGAAGGCGTTCTGGCACATGCCGCCGGCGTCAGCAATTACTTCCAGGATGCCGCCCATGCACTGCGCGGCCTGCCGCATGTAATCGATATCCGCAGCATCGGCATGATTGCCGGCATCGAGCTGGCATCCAGACCAGGGCAACCCGGCGCGCGGGCTTACGAGGCTTTCCGCCGCGCCTTTGACGAGGGCATTCTGATCCGCGTCACCGGCGATATCATTGCCTTGTCGCCACCGCTGATCATCGAGAAAAAACACATCGATGAATTGTTCGGCAAGCTGGCCACCATTCTCAAGACGCTGGCCTAAACGCTACCCGCAAACAACACCAACAGGATTTCAAGACAGTATGGAAAAGATTACTCATTTCATCGGCGGCCGTCTGGTCGACACCAATAGTGACCGTTACGCCGATGTCTACAATCCGGCGCTGGGCGTGCCGGTGGCCCGTGTGGCCCTGGGCACGGCGGACGAAGTCGATGCCGCCGTGACGGCTGCGGCCAGCGCCTTCCCGGCCTGGTCCAACACGCCGCCGCTGACCCGCGCGCGCGTGCTGTTCAAGTTTTTGAACCTGCTGCAACAACATGCGGACGACTTCGCCGCCATCATCACCCGCGAACACGGCAAGACGTTCTCGGACGCGCAAGGCGAAGTGGCGCGCGGCATCGAAGTGGTCGAATTTGCGGTCGGCATTCCGCAAATGCTCAAGGGTGAATACACCGACCAGATCGCACGCGGTATCGATGCCTGGTCGATGCGCCAGCCGCTGGGTGTGGTGGCCGGCATTACGCCGTTCAACTTCCCGGCGATGGTGCCGATGTGGATGTATCCGATGGCGCTGGCTTGTGGCAACTGCTTCATCCTGAAACCGTCCGAACGCGATCCATCGGCTTCGCTGCTGATGGCTGAGTTGTTGCAAAAAGCCGGCTTGCCGGATGGCGTGTTCAACGTCATCCAGGGCGACAAGGTCACTGTCGACGCCTTGCTCGATCATCCCAAGGTCAAGGCCATCAGCTTCGTCGGTTCGACCCCGATTGCCGAATACATTTATGCGCGCGGCAGTGCCAAGGGCAAACGCGTGCAAGCGCTGGGCGGTGCCAAAAATCACATGGTGGTGATGCCTGATGCCGATCTGCAAGTGGCGGTTGACGCCCTGATCGGCGCCGCTTACGGTTCCGCCGGCGAGCGTTGCATGGCGATCTCGGTGGCGGTCGCGGTGGGCGATGTCGGCGATAAGCTGGTCGCGGCGCTGGCCGAACGGGTGCGCAGTCTGAAGATCAGCGACGGCATGGACAAGGAAGCCGAAATGGGCCCGGTCGTCACCGCCGCTGCCAAGACGCGTATCGAAGGCTTGATCAGCAAGGGTGTAGAAGAAGGCGCGCAACTGGTGGTCGATGGCCGTGGCCTGAAAGTGGCCGGACGCGAACAAGGTTTCTTCGTCGGCGGGACCTTGTTTGATCATGTCACGTCAACCATGACGATTTATCAGGAAGAGATTTTCGGGCCGGTGTTATGTGTCTTACGCGCTCCTGATGTCGCCACGGCGGTGGAGTTGATCAACAACCATGAATACGGCAACGGCGTCGCGGTATTCACCCGTGACGGCGGCGTGGCGCGCGAATTTGTGCGTCAGATCGAAGTCGGCATGGTCGGCGTCAATGTGCCGCTGCCGGTGCCGATGGCGTTTTCCAGTTTCGGCGGCTGGAAGCGCAGCTTGTTCGGCGATCATCATGTCTACGGTCCCGAGGGCGTGCGCTTTTACACGCGCTCCAAAGCGGTCATGCAACGCTGGCCCAACACCGCCAGCGCGGGTGCTGAATTCGCTTTCCCGCAAATGAAGTAAGCAAATTCAAGTTCAGACAGACGAGTAAAAACGGCATGAGCAACGCTCATGCCGTCGCCGTTTCCGGCAGCTGTTTTTTGAGTCGGATAGCGCGTGCCAGCGTGGTGCAAAAAATTGGCTCTGGTGCAGAAAAATTTGGCAGCGCACCGTTAATATCAGAGGGAGAATGGATAAGCAAAACTAGCTCAGCAGCGAGTAGCAGAAATCAGTAGTGAAAATATAA
>Ga0302154_10001317_pt1 | contig 20497 bp, 14 predicted proteins | sample I_Bog_N2_3_FD_193507 | JGI IMG/M metagenome (GOLD analysis project Ga0302154, IMG submission 193507) | Peat permafrost microbial communities from Stordalen Mire near Abisko, Sweden - I_Bog_N2_3 | ecosystem: Environmental > Terrestrial > Soil > Wetlands > Peat | place: Sweden: Abisko, Stordalen... | reverse complement strand
GCTATGAGATTGTGCATATTACGCCGCAGGTGGAGGCGATTGTGCAGCGCAGTGGCGTGGAGGATGGGTTGTGTTTTGTGTCGCCCATGCACATCACCGCCGCGATCTATGTCAACGATAACGAGGACGGGTTGATTGAGGACATCGGCGTGTGGCTTGAGAAGCTGGCGCCACGCTGGCCGGGGTACAGGCACCATCAGACCGGCGAGGACAACGCCGACGCGCATCTGAAGGCGCTGCTGCTGCACCATGAGACGACGCTGCCGGTGACTGGCGGGCGGCTCGACCTGGGGACGTGGCAGCGGGTGTTCTATGCCGAGTTTGATGGGCAGAGAAGCAAGCGGGTGATTGTGAAGGTGTTGGGGAAGGGCAAGAGTAAGGAGTAGAGAAGTGCAAAAGCAACAGCTTTAACGCAGAGTACGCAGAGGAAAGCGCAAAGGACGCAGTGAAAAGCAGAAGTCGATCTACTCCTTACTCACTTTTTATGCGGTGAGGATCTCTTCTTCGAGGGACTGCTTTTCGGCCAGGTCGGAGTAGTAGCCGCCGCTCGCTAGGAGTTCGTCGTGGGTGCCGAGCTCGGCGATGCGGCCTTCGACGAGGACGGCGATGCGGTCGGCGTTACGAGCGGTGGAGACGCGGTGGGCGATGAGGATGGTGGTGCGGCCCTGCATGGCCTTACGGAGGTTCGAGAGGATGCGGTCTTCGGTGTTGGTGTCCACGCTGGCGAGGGCGTCGTCCAGGATGAGGATGCGCGGGTCGCGGAGGATGGCGCGCGCGATGGCGGTGCGCTGCTTCTGACCGCCGGAGAGCGTCATGCCGCGCTCGCCGACGATGGTGTGGAACTGCGCGGGGAACTCGAGGATCTCAGTGGCGATGTGCGCGGTGGCGGCGGCGGCTTCGATGTCGAGGAGAGAGTGCTGGCCGGGTGATTTGTCGCTGAAGGCGATGTTGTCGGCGATGGTGGTGGAGAAGAGGAAGGTCTCCTGCGGGACGAAGCCGATGGCCGACCGGAGGGTGGCGAGTGGGTAGTCGCGCAGCGGGCGGCCGTCGAGGAGGACCTCTCCGGCAGGAGCGTCCCCGCTTTTCGGATCATAGAGGCGCGGAATGAGTGAGACCAGCGTGGACTTGCCGGACCCCGTTGGGCCGACGATGGCGAGTGACGAGCCAGCGGGGATGTCGAGGGAGATGTCGTGCAGGACCGTGGGGCCGGTGGGGTAGGCGAAGGTGAGGTTGCGGAAGGTGATGTGGCCGGAGATAGGGTTCGAGGTGAAAAAAGTGTTGGCGGTCGAGGCAGCACTGGCACCCTCGGGGTCCTTCAACCCGTCGCGAAGCTCCTCGCTCAGGATGACAGATTTTTGTTGAGTTACAAGAACAGGGTCGGCGGCGGAGTCGTCGATGGAGGGTTGTTCCTGCATGAGAGAGTCGATGCGGATGACGGAGGCGGCGCCGCGCTGGACGAGGTTGACGACCCAGCCGATGGCGATCATGGGCCAGGTGAGCTGCACCATGAAGACGTTGTAGGTGAAGAACTGCGCGACGGTGATGCGATGCAGCACCACTTCGTGGCCACCGACGAGCAGGGTGATCATCAGCGAGACGCCGAGGACGAACTCCAGCGTGGGCCAGAGCATGGCCATGAGGCGCGCGAGCAAGAGTGAGCGGCGGATGTACTCGCGGTTGGAGTCCTCGAAGGCGGCGATCTGCGCATCCTCCTGCGCGAAGGCGCGGATGAGGCGCGCGCCGGAGAAGTTCTCCTCGGCCTGCGCGGAGATGTCAGAGAACATGGCCTGGATGCGTTCAAAGCGGCGATGGATGCGCGCGCCGAAGTACTGAACCAACACGGATGCGAAGGGTAACGGCAGGAATGCGAACATCGTGAGCCGCGGGCTGATGCGCAGCATGAAGGGCAGCGCCGCCGCGGTGAAGACCAGCGTGTTGGCGGAGTACATGATGGCTGGCCCGAGGAGCTGGCGGACGGCGTTCAGGTCATTGGTGCTGCGCGCCATGATGTCGCCGGTGCGATGGCGCTGGAAGAACTCGGGCGGCTGGGTTTCGAGATGGGCGAAGAGATCGTTGCGAAGGTCGAACTCGATCTCGCGCGAGGCGCCGATGATGATCTGGCGGGTGAGGTAGAGAAAGATGGCCGAGACGATAGCTACTGCGAGCAGGCGCAGTGCGTGGTGTTCGAGCGTGGCGCGGGAGAGGTTGTGCTGGATGTCGCTGGTGGCGTCGCCGATGAGCAGCGGCACCAGAACCTTGGAGAGGTTGTAGACGATGAGCGCAAGACCGCCCCAGACGTAGCTCTTCCAGTAACGACGGAGGTAGGGAAAGAGCGGGCTGAGGCGGGTGAACATAAGAGCGAGTTAACAGCCAACAGGTAACAGCGAACAGTTAAAGATTGAGCGGTCGCGAGTGTGTTGGCTCGCGACCGCCGGGGGAGTTAGTGGCTGGTTGGTGAGGTTGTTGCCGGAGCAGGAGTTGCGGCTGCGGGTGCTTTGGCTGCCGGTGGCGGAGTGGTAGCGGCCGGTGGTGGGGTAGAGGGCTTGGCCGCAGGCGGCGGGGGAGGAGTCTTGGGCGCCGGCGGGTTGTCGCTCTGGCTAATCAGCTCGATGTCAAAGACCAGTTCGGCCTTGCCGGGGATGGTCGGCGGCTGGCCGCGGTCGCCGTAGGCGAGCTGCCAGGGGATATAGAGACGGCGCTTGCCGCCGACGTGCATGCCCTGGGTTCCGAGATCCCATCCGGCGATGACCTTGTGCTGGCCGATGGGGAAGACAAAGGGATCTGGGCGGTCGAGCGAAGAGTCGAACTTGGTGCCGTCCAGCAGGTATCCCGTGTACTGCACGGTGTAGTACTTGTGCGGCAAGGCGAGTTCGCCGGTGCCGACCTTGACCTCAGAGTAGTCGAGCGAGAACGTCGAGGGAGAAAGGCCGAGGCTGTCGCGGACCTCCGGGTCCACGAGCGGAGAGACGTAGTCCAGCCGGACGCTGGGTGTTGAGGTGAAGCTCAAGAGCGACTTGGCGCAGGGTGTGCCCGCGGGCAGCGAAGGGATCTTGGGGGAGAGATCCGGCAGCTTGGCACAGGCGGGTACGGGATGTGCCGCGGCGACTGGGGTGTGGTGCACGGGCGGTTTAGGGGCTGCGGTTTGAGCGGCGAGTGGAAGTGCGATCGCCGCTAGGAAGAGGGAGGTTAGCGTGGTTTTCATATCGTGTATCAGTTTAGCTCGATTGGGGTATGACTGGGGCGTAGAGGGGAAAGACGAGCAAAGGCAAAGGCTTTGACGCAGAGTTCGCAAAGGGAGCAGAGTTTCGCGAGGGGGAGCAGAGGCTTAGGTGGGGGTTCGGAGCAGGAGATAGGAGCCTGCGATGGCGAAGAGGATGTCCGGCGACCAGGCTGCGAGCACCGCGGGCAGGGAGTTGACGTTGCCCAGGTTCTCAAAGACCGCAGCAACGACCCAGTAGGTGATGGCAACGCCAATGGCGGTGCCGATGCCCGCGAGTCCGCCGCGCTTGCCGGCGTAGAGCGCGAACGGTATGGCGAGGATGGCCATGACCAGTGTGATGAGCGGGTAGGCGACCTTGCGACTGAGCTGCACGCGCAGCTGCGTGGTATCAAAGCCGCTCTGTCGCAGGTCGCTGATGTAGTCCGAGAGTTCGCCGTAGGACATCTCCTCGGAGGGGCGGTCTTCCTTCTTGAAGTAGCTGGGCTGTTCGTGGATCTCGGGAAAGGTGTCTGTGGTGAAGGTCTGGTAGGTGGAGACGGAGTCACCGGAGAAGGTGCGCACCCAGCCGTTATCGAAGTCCCAGCGATTGACGCGGCCGTCCCATGTGGCGGACTGGGCGAAGATGCGGCGTGTGAGGTTGAAGGTTCCGGGTTGGAACTCGAAGACGGTGAGGTTGGCGAACTCGTTGCGGTCGGGGTCGAAGAACTGGTAGTAGAAGATGCGCGTGGGTTCGGTTTCGCCAGTCGTGGTGCTGGTGGTCTGTCCGGACATCCACTTGCGGTCAGGGCGAAGGAAGGTCTGCGCGGGTTTGCCCCTGATGACGGAGAGCAAGGCCTCCTGACGGCGGTTGGCGGAGGGCAGGTAGGACTCGTCGAAGAGGAAGAGCGCGGCGGAGAGAAGGGTAGCGACGAGCAGCACCGGTGTGACGATGCGATAGAGGCTGGTGCCGGTGGACTTCATCGCGGTGAGTTCGCTGGAGCGGTTGAGCGAGCCGAAGGTGATGAGGACAGCGACCAGCGAGCAGACCGGAGTGACGTTATAGAGGACGAACGGAACGAGGTTGAGCAGGTAGGCGCCGATGATAGACAGTGGCGTGTGGTAGCGAAGGATGTCGCCGATGAGCTCAAAGAAGGTGAAGATAAGAAAGAGCACGACCAGGATGGCGAGCACCAGAAGGAAGTTTCTGAGGAAGCTGCCGATGACGTACTCATCAAGGATGAGCGGAAAGCGGATGCGCAATGCACGGCGCAGGCGCTGCATGTTCGCGCCAGAACCGACGGTCTGGGCGTTGGAGGTACGCTTATCCGTAATGGCTTGCGCGATTTGGGTGACAGCCTGACCGATGGCGGCGAAAAGGTTGAGCGCAAAGCCTCCGCGGGCGAGCTGCTGAATGAGCATTACACCGGCGAACATGAAGATGATGTTCGCACCCCAAACGCCAAGCGCTGCGGGAACCTTGCCCTGACGGGCCAAGGCTACGCCCATGATGGAGAGCACATAATAGAGCAGAACCAGCAGGATGGTGACGACGAAGCCGCTGCCCTTACCTCCGCGCTTGGAGGAGAGTCCTATGGGAACGCCGACCAGCATGAGCACGAGGCACGCCGTGGGGAAGGCGAAGCGGTAGTGGAGTTCAATGAGGTAAGGCCGGGCTGCATCGCCACCACCACGCGAACGCTGCCAGAGTTCCGCCATGCCGAGCGCGTGGATGGGTGTGTCGCGGCGGCTGAGGTGTGAGTCCTCCTCCTGCTGTCCCGTCTGGATGGGCAGCTCAGTGGAGATGAAGGTGGAGATATCGTACTGATCGGGATTGGAGAGCGAGATGTCGTGGCGAGAGCCGCCGGCGAGTTCCATGCGCAGCGTCTGCGGGGTGTTGCTGATGACGCTGGCCTGATTGGCGGTGATGATGTGCGGCGAAGCCGGATTGGTGAGGTCGGCGAGGAACACATGGCGCCAGAGCGCGGTTCCGTTGGCGCCGGGCAGCACGTCCTGAGCATAGAGGACATAGTTCTTGAAGTCCTCATAAAAGACGCGCGGCTGGACTTCTACGGTGGCCTGGCTGGATCTTGACTGCTCCTCATAATTGAGCACAGCCTGCGCGGCGCGCGGCGCAACGAAGAGTGAGTTAGCCAGCCCGGCGATCCAGCAGAGTACGGCGAAGATGGCAACGATGCGCACGAAGGCGAGGATGCCGATGCCGCTGGCGCGCATCGCGGTGACTTCGCTATCAGCCGCGAGCCGGCTGAGCCCCAGCAGAATGCCGACCAGCACGGCCATGGGAATGGTGAGGGTGAGGAAGTTCGGAAGCAGGTAGAGAACGATGCGTGCGATGTCGCCAGGGCTGGCGACGCCACGCACGGCGAGCTCCATGAGTGGGAGCAGGTAGCGCATGAACAGGATGAATGTGAACAGAACGCCGCCGAGCAGGGCGTAGCCGGTGATCTCGCGAAGGATGTAACGGGTGAAGATGCGCACGGTCAGTTCCGCATGGGAGCGGTGTATTGAGTGTACCGCGAGAGATTACTTTGCTGAACGCAGACGCAGCGCATTGGCAATGACGGACACGGAGCTGAAGCTCATGGCGGCGGCGGCGATCATGGGGTTGAGCAGCAGGCCAAAGGCGGGGTAGAGAACTCCGGCAGCCAGCGGGACGCCGAGGGCGTTGTAGAAAAATGCAAAGAAGAGGTTCTGCCGGATGTTGTTCATGGTGAGGTGGCTCAGCCGGCGGGCCTTGACGATGCCGCGCAAGTCGCCCTTCACCAGCGTGATGCCACCGGATTTGATGGCGACGTCAGTGCCGGTGCCCATTGCGATGCCGACATTGGCCTGCGCTAGCGCGGGAGCGTCGTTTACACCGTCGCCGGCCATGGCAACGATGGCGCCTGCTTCCTGAAGCTTCTTGATGACAGCAGCCTTCTGGTCCGGCAACACATCGGCTTCAAAGTCAATGCCGAGCTTGCGTGCGACGGCCTGAGCGGTGATGTGGTTGTCGCCGGTCACCATGACGATATGGATGCCTTCATGCTGGAGATCGCGAATGGCCTCCGCAGTCGAGCCCTTGATGGGGTCTGCGACGGCGATCAGTCCGGCGAACTTCCCCGAGAGAGCGACATACACAACCGTCTGGCCGTCTTGTTGCAGTTCTTCAGCTTTGGTATTCAACGACTCTGGAGAGGTGCCAAGGCTGGCCATCAGCTTGGCATTGCCGATGGCAACCTGCTGGCCTTGCAATGTGCCTGTAACACCTTGGCCAGTCAGTGATTGAAAACCCTTGATCAACACGAGAGGAATGTTTCTCGTCTTCGCGGCGCCGAGGATAGCAGCGGCCAGCGGATGCTCACTGGCCTGTTCGAGGCTGGCTGCAGCCTGCAACAGCGCAGCTTCGGTAACTCCTTCGACTGGAATCGACCCGGTGAGTTGAGGCTTGCCGAGTGTGAGAGTTCCGGTCTTGTCGACGACCAGGGTGTCGACCTTCTCCATGAGTTCGAGCGCCTCGGCGTTGCGTATGAGGATGCCTTCGCCCGCACCGCGGCCGGTGCCGACCATGATTGCCATCGGAGTGGCTAGGCCCAGAGCGCAGGGGCAGGCGATCATCAGCACGGCGACGGCGTTGACCAGTGCATACGCGAAGTGCGGTTGCGGGCCGTAGATCGACCACACGGCAAATGTAACTACCGCTGCAAGAAGTACCGCGGGCACAAACCATGAAGCAACCACGTCTGCGAGACGCTGAATGGGCGCGCGAGTTCGCTGAGCCTCACCGACCATCTTGACGATCTGCGCCAGCAGCGTGTCTGATCCGACTCGCTCAGCCTTCATGACGAAGCTGCCGGTACCGTTGATGGTGCCGCCGGTCACCTTCGCGTCTGCCGTCTTCTCGACGGGGATGGGTTCGCCGCTGACCATGGACTCATCGACGGAGCTGTTGCCTTCGGTGACGACGCCGTCGGTGGGTATCTTCTCGCCGGGACGGACGCGTAATTTGTCGCCGACGTGGATGGAACTGAGCTCAATGTCATGTTCGGTGCCGTCGGCGGAGATGCGGCGCGCGGTCTTTGGCACCAGTCCCAGCAGGGCGGTGAGCGCTCCGCTGGTTCGGCTGCGGGCTTTGAGTTCCAGTACCTGACCGAGCAGCACAAGCACGGTGATGACGGCGGCGGCCTCAAAGTAGAGCCCGATCTGGCCGGACATATCGCGAAACGATGCCGGAAACAGCTGCGGAACTATTACTGCAGCTACGCTATATAGATACGCTGAGCCAGAGCCGATGGCGATCAGCGTGAACATGTTCAGGTGGCGGGTGATGATTGACGTCCAGCCGCGTTGAAAGAACGGCAAGCCGGCCCAAAGCACAACCGGTGTTGCGAGTGCGAACTCCGCCCAGCCGAGCGCCCTGCCGGCGAGGAGATGTTGCGGCGGCTTGGCCGGCAACAGGTCTGAGACCATGATCGCCAGCAGCGGGAGCGTGAGCGCGGTGGCGATCCAGAGGCGGCGAGTCATGCTGTCCAGCTCGGGGTTCGACGCGTCGAGAGTCGCCGTCATCGGCTCCAGCGCCATGCCGCAGATAGGGCAGCTCCCTGGCCGGTCGCGGATGACCTCCGGATCCATGGGGCAGGTGTACTTGGTTCCAGGCGCGGGCGCTGCCTGAGGCTGCGCTGTCTCCTGCGCAGTTTCCTTGTGCAGGTACTTCGCTGGGTCGGCCTGGAACTTGGTGGCGCAGCCCTGGCAGCAGAAGTAAAAGTCCTGACCTTCGTGCTGCAGCGTTGCACCGGGCTTCGACAGCTTGACCGTCATGCCGCAGACGGGGTCGAGTGCGGTGGGCTCGGGCGCGGGTTGAATAACAGGCAGGTTCATGGCGTCGCGTTCAGGTTAGTGTGCTTAGCGTTGGATGCTTGCGGGCTGCGGAACGAAGCGGTATCCAACGCCGCGTACGGTTATCAGGTGAACCGGCTTGGCCGGATCGGGTTCGAGATAGCGGCGCAGGCGGACGATGAAGTTGTCTATCGGCCGCGTGTCAGTGTCCTCGTGCACGCGCCAGACCTTTTCCAGCAGCTCCTTGCGCGGGATGGTGCGGTTTGGATGGTCGAGCAGGTAACGCAGCAGATCGGCTTCCATCAGCGTGAGATGAATCGTCTTTTCAGGCGTGTGCAACTCAAGCGACTCGAAGTCGATGGTGCGGCCAGCGATGGAGTACGGGGCGATCGCAACCGGTTCATCTTTCGCTGCGCCGCCGTTCTGCCATGCCATGCGGCGCAGCAGGCCGGCGAGCCGCGCGAAGAGTACGCCAAGATCGAACGGCTTGGCGAGATAATCGTCGGCCCCGGCAGCGAATCCTTCCACCACATCTTCTGTGCGGCCAAGCGCGGTGAGCAGAAGCACCGGCGTGTAGCGTCCGGCCTCGCGCAGCGCGCGCACGATGGAGAAGCCGTCGCGGCCGGGCAGCATCACATCGAGAATCACGGCAGCGGGATGCTCTTCGTTCTCGAGCAGCCATGCGAGCGCGCTGTCCCCGTCGGCCTCATGGTGCGTGCGGTAGCCCTCGGCCTTGAGGTTGTAGAGCAGGCCCTGCGCGAGATGCTCTTCGTCTTCTACGACGGCGATCAGCGGCTTACTCTGCATGCGGGTCACCGATGGAGAGCGGCAGCTTGAGCAGCATGGTGGTGCCTTTGCCGACGCCGGGGCTGACGGCGCGGATGCTGCCGCCGTGCTGCTGTGCGATGGTCTGCACAAGGAAGAGGCCGAGGCCGGTTCCTTTAATTTTCACCTGGTCGGTCGAGTCGGCGCGATAGAAGCGCTTGAAGATGCGCTTGAGTTCGCGCGCCGGCAGGCCGAGCCCGGTGTCGGCGATGGAGAGCACGACCGAGGTGTAGCGCTCAATGCCGATGCGGCAACGGACGTTCACGCCGCCGGGCGAGTACTTCACCGCGTTGTCCAACAGGTTCAGAACGGCGGTGTGCAGGTCTTCCGCGTTGCCCATCACGAAGAGCCGGACGTGGCCGGGAACGTCATCGAGCCGGATGGAGCCGGGCGCGAGGTGATGGCGGCTGACGACCGTCGCGATGCACTCGGCGACCAGCGGATGCAGTTCCAGCCGGGTGCGCAGGCGATCGCGGTGGCGATGGCTGAGCTCGCCGGCCTTGAGTACGGTCTCCACGGTGCCGAGCAGGCGGTCGGTGTCCTCGCGCATGATGGCGTAGAAGCGGTCGCGCTGCGGAGCGTCAACGGGGTGGCGCTGCAGCGTGTCCAGGTAGAGCCGGATGCTGGCGATGGGCGTCTTGAGCTCATGCGTGACGGCGTTCAGGAAGCTGTCCTGGCGCTCGTTGCGGCGGATCTCGCGGACCAGAAAGACGGTGTTCAGCACCACGCCGGCGATCAGAATCGCGAACAGGATAAAGCCGAGCAGGTCGATGGCGATGCGGCTGCCGTGGGCGTGGATCCAGGTGATGTTCAGCACCACGGCCAGCACCGTGAGGCACACGCCAAGGACGATGAAGAAGGCCTTGGCTCCGCGGCGGCGTCTGAGATTCATACCTGCGGTGAGTATAACGGGGTGGAGATCGGCGTCTGTGGCACCTCCCCTGCCCCATTTTCGCGCAAAATCTTCATAAATCAAGACTTAGCTTTGGACCTCGCCTGTTTAGGGCTCGGGAGGTCTGGGGCTAACCCTTGTGTTTTCAGGGGGGAAAGATGGGCGTTTATCTTAAGGATATATCCCAAAGGCAGTCGTTCGAAGTGGCCTGAAGGACGGGTTGGCCCGGTTTGGGTTGTCAAATATCGTTGCCTTGGTTGGCTCCGGCACTTGGCCGGGGAGAAGAGCCCGGACAAGTGTCCGCGCCGTCTTCTTTGTCTGTTCTATTATAGTGGGCGTGTCAAGGGCCTCATGATGTTAGGAGAGTTTATGAGCGTTGCCGTTAGAGTGTGTGGTCTCTCTCTTGTGCTGTTCTGCGGTGCGGCATGGGGACAGGATATTTGGTCTTCCCCGGAGGTAACCAGTGCTTGCGGTCCCCGAGACGTGAAGCTTGCTGTAAGAACTGACAGCAGTCACCCGGCAATCCAGCCAGCGGAGAATGGTGACGCGATTCTGTATGTCATTCAGGATCTTCCGCAGGTGCCGTCTGTAATCTCCACGATTACGAGAGTAGGCGTAGACGGTCAGTGGGTCGGTGCAAGTCAAAATCGTTCTCACTTCTCCATTGCACTCAAGCCCGGGGTCCACCATGTCTGCGTGAGTGGACAGTGGAGCAAGTTAATCTCAACGGATTCGATTGCCTTGAAGCGGGTGGAGGCGAAGAGCGGGACTATCTATTACCTGCGTGTAAGATTTTTGTTCCCAGGAGCCGGAGGGAGATTTCTTGGGTTGGAACCAGTGGATGAGGACGAGGGAAGGTTTCTCGTAGAAACCTCCGATTCGAGCATCTCGCATACAAAGTGATGTCACTTGGCGATGGGGCCGCTATGGGCCTGTGCGGTGGTGGACCGGGATGGAGTGAGGGTGGTGCTCTCCGGGGCTGAAGCCCCTTCTGTGGATGGCTGTGACAGTGGGCTAAAGCCCACTTCCAATCCGAAGAACAGTCAACGGCAAGAGCAAAGACAAACGCAGATTCCCTGCGGGAACGACAAACAAGAAAGACGGATGACATCAGGGGATGCGTCGGCGTCAGCCGACCTGGGGTCGCCGGCCGGCGACCAGGTCGTCGAAGAGTTGCATTACCTGAGGTAGGCATTTCGTCTTGAGGTCAAAGCGGTCGATTGCGGTTTGGCGGGCGGCCCTGCGCATGGCCGCCATGCGGTCGGGATGGGTGAGGACTGCCGTCACCGCGTCCGCGATGGCGGTTGGGTCGAAGAAGTCCACCAGCAGGCCGTTCTCTCCGTGGCGGATGACCTCTTCCACCGGGCCGGTGCGCGAGCCGATCATGGCGCAGCCGGCGGACATGGCCTCCACCATGGACCAGCTCAGGACGAACGGATAGGTCAGGTAGATGTGCGCCGAGGAGAGTTGCAGCAGCGCCAGATACGGCTCATACGGGAGATGGCCGGTGAACCAGACGCGGGCCGGATCGATGGGGCCAATCTCTTCCCGCATGACCTTGCGCCAGGTCTTGCCTGAAGGGTGTTTGGTGCCGTAGCTCACCTCGTCGCCGCCGACGAAGGCGATGACGGCCTCCGGGTTGCGGCGCAGAATCTCCGGGACGGCACGCATCATGGTGTGGAAGCCGCGGTAGGGTTCCAGGTTGCGCGTGGTGAAGGTGATGACCTGGTCCTGGGTGGTGTAGGTGCGGCCGCTCTTGAGCGTCATGCGCTGCTCGGGGTTGGGTTTGATCTCGTCGGTCAGCACTCCTTCGTGAATGACGGACATGCGCGACTGCATCTCCGCGGGGAACAGGCTGCGCTGCCACTCGGTGGGGATAAGTCCCCAGTCGGCAGTGAGCCAACTCACCAGCATGGTGGCGTTGCGCGCGAGTACACGCGAGGCATCGTCCGGGGGAGGGGGGAACTCCGGATCAAAAAGGTAGTCGCCGCCTTCGAGCTTATGAAAGAACTCCGGATACACCAGCAGCGGAACGTGGGGATAGACGGTCTTGAGAAACATCGTCTCGCCCCAGCCGGTGTGACCGACAATCAGGTCCGGCGTCCAGCCGCTCTGCTTGAGCTGCTCCGCTGTCTTCGCGGCTGCCTGTCCCATCAGCACGGCGTCCTCGAAGAACTCCACGTAGGGGTGAATGTTCGGCGTTAGCGCGCGCGACTTCTCATAGAAGAGCTGGTGGATACCGTCGATCCGGTCGGTTGTCTCGCGGGTCATGTAGTAGATCTCGTAGTCACCCATCTTCGGCAGGAAGGTGCACATACGGGAGAACTGGCCGGGAAAGAGTTGATGCGCGAAGAGTATCTTCATTGCTGGCTCAGGCCGTCCTCTGGTTGCGGAGGATGCCGGTGATATCTTTGACCCATGACAGGCATCCACGCAGGGTGCGCCAGCCGAGGAACGGCAGAAAGATCAGGACCAGCGTTGAGACGAAGACGGTGAGCAACGCCGGCAACATGTCGGAGAAGTCGCCGTAGGAGGCCATCTGCACGTTGCGCAGGCTCTCAATGTATCCGCCGCGCACGAGCGTTACGGCGTATCTGCCGACCCAGTAGAAGAACCCGGACATGTACGCGATGCTCGCGACCAGATAGAGATAGGTGAGCGAGGCCATGGTCTTCGACATGGCGCGCATGGTCGAGCGGTCGCCGCGGAGCAGTTCGCCTACACGCTGCGACAGGTTGGCGACCCCGAGCATGTCGCTGAGGAACCAGTAGCCGTCCATCTTGAGGAACGGGTTGAGATTCGGAATATAGGACGCGGAGATGGCGAGAAACGTCCAGAGGAAGAGGTTTCGCCCGGATGCCAGGTAGACCGCCAGCATAAGCGCGGCGAACAGTCCCTGGGTGTAGAGCCCCGCGAGGTCCAGCGCTGCGCGTTCCCGGCGCGAGAGCTTCCACGCATCGGTGACATCGCAATAGAAGACGGGAAAGACGAGGTAGATGGCGAAGCCGACCTCGCCTTCCTTCGCGCCGAAGGCACGGCAGGCAGAGGCATGGCCGAACTCATGCAGCACCAGCGAGACCATGGCCAGCGCGAGGACCGTGACTATGTCGTCGGTCCATGAGGAGTGCATCGCCAGCGAGATGGTTCTGAGGTGTGTAAGGCTCCAGACAATCTGAAACCCGAGCATGCAGCAGACCAATGGCCACACGAAGGGTCTCCGGAAGAGCCACGCCATGGGCCGCGTTACCAGACCCAGCGGACGCCCCCAGATAAGCTTCAGGCGCAGCGTCGTGCTGGACGGACGGCCCGGCGAGGGAGTGGAGGGAGCCAGTCCGAGTTCGAGCCAGTCTGAGTTCGCGGGGCGCTCGATGATGTCGTGCGTTGTGAGGAAGCCGGAGAGCACGCGCTCGATGTCTGCTCGCTGCACCGGGCGGGCGAGCGCCGCTGATACCGCGGCTGCGATTCCGTCGGCATCCAGATTGCCGTCGATGACACGGATGATGCCCGCAAGATACTCCGAGATGTGCCAGCGGCGTCCATCGCTGCGAACGAGCAGATAGCGCTTCTCGACTGAGGATGAATCAAAGGGCAGGAGCTGGACGCCTTCGGCAAGGACGGGCGCGTCTGGGCATGTCTCTGGTGTCTCCGCTAGCTGCAGGCTGTTCATGCGGACTTCGCCTCCACATAGGAGGTACGCTCACGGATCGCTGCCAGGTCCTCGCGCAGACGCACCACCTGTGCCCGCAGCGACTGGATGAGACGGCTCCAGCCGGCGACTTGATAGCCGGCAACATGCGTCGCGGCCTGATCGCACCACAGCGCCGCCTGAGCCAGGGCGTGATCGATGTGTCCGCCGTAGTGCAGGCGCGTGCTCAGCGCTTCGATATCGATAGTGAGTTGCGGGTCCTTTGCGTCGCCACCGGAGAGATCCAGCAGCGCGGCCGTCAACAGAGCGGAGTAGCGGCGGTTCGCGTAGTCATCTCTCCAGTCCTTTACGTCGTCATACATCTGGCGCGCAGCGTTGAAGTAGTCCTGCGAAGCGGAGAGGTTGATGATCGTCTCCGGGCGGTCGGCCAGCAGCGCGAGCGCCGTGGTTGTCATCTTGGACAGCGCGGCTTTTCCCTTCGCAATCTGGAAGACCTCCGCCTCGGTGAAGGCCGAGAGCCGGCCGGTGTGCGCGGTTTGTTCCCGCAGCATGGCCGCGGCGAACTCGCGGTGATATGCGGACAGCTCCGTCCAGAACGGCGATGCGGGTACAAACAGTGTTCCCAACTGAACGAGCGCCTCTTCATGGAGCAGGGCGCTCATGAAGAGCTTGTAAGGCTGCCGTTCGCCCTGAGAGTCCACCACGTCGTCCAGCAGGCAGAGGTGGTTCAGATAAAAGACTCCGGCGACGGCGAGCGTGGACGCGGCGGCGTCGCTTATGGGCGGGAACTCGTCGCGAAAGAGAAATGGATACGCGTGGTAGTAGTTGGGCTCATCGGTTGTGCTGATGTGGAGCACGGTTTGCAGCTCGCGGTAGAAGGCCGCGACACGTGCCGCAACACCCGGGACCAACTCCGTGTACTCGGAGAGGGAGTCTCTGCTCGGCGCGAACCTGTTCGTCTCGATGCGGTTGCCCATGGCTTCTGATTCCATCTTAGCGAACAACAGCGGACCACCCAAAAATGACGAAGCCCCAGGATCACAGACCAATCGACTGCGCATCATGTTACAAAGGCGCGGCCGCATTGGATAGGATACCGGGGCTTACAAAGGCGAACAGATCTAACAATGGAACCGCCGGGGTCTTTCCACGGCGTCCCTGATTACCAGCCCTTCGACGGGATCGAGGTGCTAGGTGCCGCTGACGCTGCAGGTGGCTGAGTTGGTGCAGGTGGTTGGGGTGGATTTGCAACTGGAGCCGCAACATGTGCAACATATTGAGACCCAATCACAGAATTCAGTGCGTTCCTCGAGCTCTTCGGCGAGACGAGCTTCGAGGGGTTCGGTGGCAAGCTGAGATTCAAGACTCATGGTGGGTGATCTCCTTATAGATTGCCAAGTATGGCCGAAGAATTCCAGTCGAACTTGTCATTCTTCGGTGATGCCTGGGTTGCGAGGATGATACTGCGCTGCCATCGTCGGGTCAACAATATAGGCATATGTTGTGTTGAAAAGAATACATATCAGACAAACAGGAGAGCAGCAACAAGAAAGGCCGCCTCGGAGGAGACGGCCTTTGTGGTGCGAGCGGCGATTGGACTAATCCATATAGGCGCCGGCGGGTTTGGGGTTTGAGGGGTCGAACTTGGCAACCTGGACCTTTTTCGCGAGGCCGAGTTTTTCCAGCACCCAGATGCCGTAGTAGTTGACGTCCACCTCAAACCAGCGCAGGCCGTGGCGGGCGCTGACGGGGTGGGCGTGGTGGTTGTTGTGCCAGCCTTCGCCGCCGGTGAGCAGAGCGACCCACCAGTTGTTGCGAGAGTCGTCCTTGGTCTCAAAGCGGCGATTGCCCCATAGGTGCGTGGCGGAGTTGACCAGCCAGGTGGCGTGCAGGCCGAGCGTAACGCGGAGGAAGGTTCCCCAGATTAACATGCCGGCGGCGCCGATGATGGGATGGTGGGGTGTCAGCACAGCACCAATGATGATCTGAAGGACACCGGAGATGGTGAGCGGCAGCCAGTGGTACTTCGACAGCCAGACGTGGACGCGGTCGCGAGTGAGGTCGGGGGCGTAGCGGCCGAGCAGAGCGGTCTCCGAGTGGAGCGCGCGGCCGGAGAGGATCCAGCCGGCGTGGGCCCACCAGGTGCCGTCGTGCGGGGTGTGCGGGTCGCCTTCCTGGTCGGAGTTCTGATGGTGGACGCGGTGGGTGGCGACCCAGAAGATGGGTCCGCCCTCAAGCGCGAGGCAGCCGCAGGCGGTGACGAAGTACTCCAGCCACTTGGGCACGCGGTAGCCGCGGTGGGTGAGCAGGCGGTGATAGGCCATGCCGACGCCGACGTTGATGGCGAAGAAGTACATGATGACGAACATGGCGACGTTCTTCCAGGCGAAGAAGACGGGCAGGAAGGCGCAGAGAGCGCCGACGTGGAAGAGGCCCATGAAGACGGTGGTAATCCAGTTGATGCGGCCCTGCTGGTGCTCACGGCCCATGCGGAGGTCCTGCTTAATCTTCTGGGTGATCTCCTGCACAGCGACGAGGGGGCCGCGGACGGGGGTTGCGAGGGTGGAGTCAATGGGGGAGGGATTTTCTGCTGGCGAGACGATGGGGCTCATGCTGGGGCTCGATCCTTTGTTGCTGGGCTAACTATTACTACCTATCGACAACGATAGGCGGATGGAGAGGCCGGGTGTGTAAGACTTTTGTAATCAGGGGTGAGCTAGAGTATACGGGCGAAGGTAAAGGCAAAGAGCTCGAACGCAATGTGCGCAATGTTTAGGCAATGGTCGCAATGGAGGGCTGTAGTGAGAATGAGGATGCGGTGGCTGGTTGTGGTGGTTGTGGCGGCTTTTGTTGCCGTGACGTTGTTGCCGTGTGCGGCGCAGGTGATCGACCTGCCGACGAGCAAGCAGTTGCTAGGGTCTGCGCCGGGCGATCCGCGAAGGGTGAACAGTTTGCCGATCGTGCTGGCAGTGTCGCCGGACGGGCGGTGGGTGGTCTCGTTGAATGCGGGCAATGGGACGTTCGAGTCGGGCTATATGCAGTCGCTGGCGGTGCTGAATACGAAGACCGGCGAGGTGCGGGATTTCCCAGATGCGCGCACCTCGGTCATGCTGCGTGAGACGTACTTCTCCGGATTGGCGTTCAGCGCCGATGGGACCAAGGTGTATGCGAGCCTGGCGTCGATCTCCGACCCCCTGGGGCAGAGACCGAACGGCGCCGGCAATGGCATCGCGGTCTATGGGTTTGCGGAGGGGGTGCTCACGCAGCGAGACCTGCTGAAGCTGCCGCTGGTGAAGCTGGCCGAGGGGCACTATACCGACATCCGCAAGGAGGACGGAGGGAGTCTGGGCATACCGTATCCGGCGGCGATTGCCGTTGTGCCGGGGGCGACAGAGCGGCTGCTGGTCGCGGAGAACCTCTCCGACTCGGTTGTGCTGATTGATGCGCAGACGGGGGAGGTGGAGCGGCAGTTCGATCTCGCGGAGAACACAAATGTTCCGTCTACCTACCCGATCGATGTTGCGGTGACCAAGGACGGCAGCCGCGCTTTCGTGTCGCTATGGAATGCGAGCGAGGTGGTGGAGCTAAACCTGAAGAACGGCACGGTGGCGCGAAAGATAGCGCTGTTGAAGCCGAGGTCTCCGATTGCGCCGGGGACGCACCCTTGTGCGCTGCTGCTGGATGAGCGCGCGGGCCTGCTATATGTCGCGCTGGCGAACCGCGACGCCGTAGGGGCGGTGGAGATTGGACACACCGGAGCGCCGGAGCTGAGGGTTCGCGGGTACTTTGACACGAAGCTGCCGGGGCAGAGCTACTTTGGAGCGGAGCCGGACGCGCTGGCGATAAGTGCGGATGGGTCGCGACTGTATGCGGCGAATATGGGGTCGGATGCGGTGGCCGTGTTCGATACCCGCAGGCTGAAGGTGAGGACAGCGGGAAAGGGTATGGTCGCGCCGGCGGGGTTTGTGCCGACGGAGTTGATGCCGGTGGCGCTGGCTTCGAGCGGAGGGACGTTGTTTATAGCGACCGCAAAGGGGAAGGGTACTGGGCCAAACAATATGCTGCCGCGGCCGACAGAGGAGACAAAGGACTTCGTGAGGAACAAGCGGCCGTTCACCTATGCGCCGTCGTTGCTGTTCGGTTCGCTGGCGGCGCTGGATGAGCGAGCGATGGAAGCGGGGTTGACGGAGTCGACAGACGTGGTGCTGGTGTCAAACCGGATGAAGGCGGCGAAGGAGACGATTACGTTTGCCGGCGGAGGCGATCCGATCAAGCATGTGATCTACATCCTGAAGGAGAACCGTACCTATGACCAGGTGCTCGGCGACCTGATGAAGGACGGCAAGCCGGTGGGCAATGGCGATCCGAGCCTGGCGATGTATGGGGAGGCGGTGACGCCGAACCAGCACAAGCTGGCGCTGCAGTTCGGGGTGCTGGATAACTTCTTCGACGAGGCAGAGACCTCGGGTGGTGGCCATGTGTGGTCGAATGCGGGTATCGGGACCGATTATCTGGAGAAGACCTGGCAGCAGGGTTCGCGGAACTCGGGGTCGTATGAGCGGCCCTACGACTATGAGGGCCAGGTCGCCGATGGGTATCCGCTACTGCAGAACGTCCCGGATGTGACGGAGCCTGCGAGCGGGTATTTGTGGTCGAACATGGTGGCCCATGGAAAGACGATCTACCACTTTGCGGAGTACATCAGCTCGATCTTCTGCACGGACGAGGCGCTGCCCAAGCGGACGAACATACCAAGTGAGGGCGCGATGTCGGGTAGCGAGACGGATTGCACATCGCCAGCCTTTAAGCCCGGAGACGCGTTGCCAGAGGCGTGGGGCGGCGGTGTGAATCTATGGCCGTGGGCGATTCCGCGGCTGGCGCAGAACATCGCGACCAAGCCGGAGCTGGTGGGGCACTTTGCGCCGGAGTCACCGGACTTCGACCTGCGGGTACCGGACCAGATACGGGTGAATGTGTTTCTGCGGCATTTTGCGCAGTGGGAGAAGGACCGCGCTGCAGGTCACGACACCATGCCGAACTATGTGATGCTGCGACTGCCGGACGACCATACGGAGGGTACGAGGCCCGGTGGACCATCCCCGAAGTCGTCGGTTGCGGACAACGATCTGGCGATCGGGCGCGCAGTGGAGGCGGTTTCGCACTCGGCTTACTGGGACGATACCGCGTTCTTCATTATCGAGGACGATGCGCAGAACGGGGCCGATCATATGGATGCGCACCGGTCGCTGGGGATTGTGGTGAGCAAGTATGCGCCGCATCCGAAGGCGGGCGAGGAGGCGCTGGTGGACAGCCGTTTCTACTCGACGGTGAGCATGTTGCGCACGATGGAGACGTTGCTGGGTGTGCCTCCGATGAACAACAACGATGCGCTATCGTCGCTGATCTCGACGCTGTTTACGGGGCCCGGTGACCAGTCTCCGTTTACAGCGGACGTGTCAAACCGTGAGAACGGTTTGATCTACACGGCGAACAAGCCGGACGCGCCGGGCGCGGCGGAGAGTATGAAGATGGACTTTCGCCACGCTGACCGTGCGGACTCTGACAAGCTGAACTTAATCCTGTGGAAGGACGCCATGGGTTCGCAGCCGCCGCCGGCGATGCTGCTGGTGAAGCACCCGAAGAAGAAGGATGACGATGACGATTAGCCGGCGGCTCTGGCGGACGTGTTGGACTGATGAAGCAGGGTCCACACGCCGGCGGCGAAGAAGAGCACAAGGAGTGGGCCTTCGGTAAGCTTCCAGACCTGCCAGCTACTGTAGGCGATGGCATTGGCTGCGAAGAACACCGCAACAGCAAGAGCGATGGCCTGGCGCGCCGGCATGAGGCTTGCGCAGAAGCGCCAGAGGATCAGAGCCAGGGGGGCGGATACCATGATCTCGTCGTACTCTAGGATGCGGGGGTTGAGGAGAAGTACGCCGACGAGAAGTACGGGAGCCCATTGCTGCAGGCTGAAGCGGCCGCGAAGGTATTGGCGGGAGAGCCATAGGAGCAGAGCGAAGACAGGCACAGCGTAGCCGAGGAAGAAAAAGTAGCTGGCTGGCGAGTAGGGAATGTGATGGTCGAAGAGATAGCCGCTGAGGATGCCTGCAGGGCTTGAGCCGAAGTCCCGGTTATAGCTGAACTGTAGCTCAACGGCCTGAAGATAATGTTTAAAGAGCGACGGCCAAATGAGAGGTTGGGAGGCAAAGAGTGCCAACCCGACGGCTGCTGCTGCAGTGGTTCGGAGCCATTGCCGTGGAGCAGATAAGGGCGAGATGACGAGCAGACTCAAGAGCGGTGCCTTGACGCAGGACGCAGCTATGACCGCGAGATAGAACCACATCCAGTTGTTGCGCCGCCAGCCAATGACGGCACAGAAAAGCACCAAACCATACAGAATGAATGCGACGTTACCGCTCCATAGGATGTCACTGGCAAGCAGTCCTGGCAAAAACGCCGCGACCGGCACATAGAAAAGAAAGAACCGTCGTTCCTTTGAATCCGCGAACTGAAAGCCCACCCAAATCTGGGCGAATGCACCGAATGCATATATCGACCAATACAGGAATCCGCTTATCCACAGGGGATGTGTGGCTACGAACCTGAGTATCGGGAGCGTAATTGGAGAATAGACGTAACTAAATGGAGTGGTAGCACTTGCGGGAAAGAGTTCCCTATGGTCATGATACAAACGCTGAACAGCAATCGCATCCGCATAGGGGTCGTGACCAGCGCGCACTGAGTCGACGCCCTGCAGGTAGATTCTGACATCCCAGGCTGGTTTTTCGAAGTAATTCCTCGCTGGTATCGCAAGGACGACTCCAAGGCACATAAGAAAAAACAGGATGCGGAAAAAGGGTGGTGTCCCACAGACATCAAAAAGATGCAGCCAAGGAGTTACGGGCAACGGTTCTCCGTTACTTGATATAGAGGAGATGAACTCGGAAGACGTGCCAGACGTAGAGGTTTGGTTTAGCGGGCGAATGATAATTTAGTCTCTTCTCGTTGGAAGGTGTACTTGGATTTTATATCGAAACCGACAGCAAGAGTGAATATGGACGCCGTGTTTCGTTGCTGGTGGGAATAGAACTTTCCGAGCAGG